>Ga0335074_10003821_pt1 | contig 20689 bp, 18 predicted proteins | sample Lox_Sample_23_FD_206715 | JGI IMG/M metagenome (GOLD analysis project Ga0335074, IMG submission 206715) | Soil microbial communities from Loxahatchee National Wildlife Refuge, Florida, United States - Lox_Sample_2.3 | ecosystem: Environmental > Terrestrial > Soil > Wetlands | place: USA... | reverse complement strand
GCTGCTCGATCTGCTGTGGCAGGCCGGGCAGCCGTACGGTATCGGCCTGTTCGGGTTCCGGGCGCTGATGTCGCTGCGGATGGAAAAGGCGTTCGGTACCTGGGCGCGCGAGTACCGTCCGATCTACACGCCGGTGGAGGCGCAGATGCGATCGCTCAGGCTCGATCATGACTTCATCGGGCGCGCCGCGGTGGAGGCGGAGCTGGCGCGCGGCCCGGCTCGAACGCTCGGCTACTTCGACGTAACCCCCGATCCGGCGGAACCGGCCGACGTCCTCGGCGACGAGCCGATCTGGCACGGCGGGGCGGTGGTGGGCTGGGTGACGTCCGGCGCGTACGCGCATTACAGCGGCCGCTCGCTGGCGTTCGGCTACGTGCCGAGCGAGCTCGCCACGCCGGGCGCGACGTTCGAAGTGGAGATCATCGGCCAGCGCCGTCCGGCGAGATTGCTCCCCGAACCGGTGCTCGACCCGGCGGGCCAGCGCATGCGCGCCTAACGGGACGACACTGATGGGACGCCATCCCGACCCCGAACGACGGGCCGAGCTGCTGGACGAGGTCGTCGGCTACCTCGGCCGGAACGGCCTCGCCCGGGTGTCGCTGCGGCCGGTGGCCCGCGCCCTGGGTGTGTCGGTCAACGCGCTGGTGTACCACTTCGGCAGCAAGGACGAACTGGTGGTCGCCGCACTGCGGCGGGCCGCTGAGATTCAGCGAGGGGTCGAAGGGCGCTGGCGGCGGCAGGTGCCTCACCTCTCCACGGCCGAGCTGCAGAGGCGCTGGTGGCGGTGGATCAACCGGAGCCCAGAGCACCTGGCGCTGGTGCGACTGGGTCTCGAAGCCGCCACGCTGGACGCCACGGTCAGCGGCCTGCCCGGGGACGTGCGTGCGGAGCAGATCTCGTTCTGGCGCGAGGACATCGCCGCCGGCCTGGTCGCGGACGGGATCAGGCCCGAGGACGCCGAACGCGAGGCATCGCTGGTCAAGGCGACGTTCACCGGCCTGGTGCTTGACCTGCTGGCCACCGGTCACCGCAAGCGGCTCACCGACGCGCTCGAATGTGCCCTCGGTCGCCTCGACGACCTCACGCGTACGGGGTGAGGATCTCCATCAGGTGGCCGTCGGGGTCCCGCCATGCCTACAGCTGACGTAGGTTAGATATCTAATAGTTAGATGGCGGTATCTTGTAGTAGGCTGGTCGACGTGGCAGAAGCGTTCCGCCTCCCGATCGGGCTCCGGCTCAGCCGGGCGGCCCGGACGGTGGGCCGCGCGTTCGAGGACGCCCTCGAGGAGGCGGGCGGCACCCTGCCGACCTGGCTCATCCTGCTCAACCTGAAGATCCGCCAGCCACCCAACCAGCAGAAGCTAGCCGAGGCCATCGGGATCCGCGAGGCGACCCTGACCCACCACCTCAACGCGCTGGACGCCCGCGGGCTGATCACCCGCACCAGGGACGCGGCCAACCGCCGGATCCACGTGGTCGAGCTGACCGAGGCCGGCGAGGCCGCGTTCACCCGGCTGCAACAGGCGGCCAGCGCCTTCGACGCCGGGCTCAGGGCGGGGCTGTCCGAGCCCGATCTTGATCTTCTCGGCGACCTGCTCGACCGGCTGGCCGCCAACGCGGGCGGTGCCGACGCGGGCGGTGCCGACGCGGACGCCCCGCCCTGGGCCGGCCTCAGCGGTTAGCGGGCGTAGCGGGTTACGGCGGCGGGGTCGATCTGGGCGCCCAGGCCGGGGCGGTCGGGGAGGCGCATCCGGTCCAGCCGGATGGCCGTGATCTTCACTCCGGGGTGAAGAACGGGTTGGACGGGGCGTCCCGCGCGGCCAGGACGTCGGCGACCTTCGGCGTGCCCAGATCGCCGGCCCGCAGGGCGTTGAGGGTGGCGGCGCGGTTGTTCCGGTAGACCTGCCTGGCGTTCCTGGCGTTGGGGTCCACCCAGACGGCCGCGATGAGCACCAGGTCCTCGGCGGCCTGCTCGGTGATGATGCCCTCCGCGACCGCGTCCGCGACCCCGCCCGCCACGCCCGCCTGGGCGGGACCCCAGGTCAGGTTGGCGTGGGCGTCGTCGAGGACCGGCGCCTTGTTCACGAACAGGGTCAGCGGCTTGACCGGGAGGTCGGGGCGCAGCACGGTGACGAAGGGGATGTGACCCTGGCGCGGCGTGGCCAGCGCGGTCGCCCAGGCCGTGCCGACCGGCCCCTGGCGGTCCCCGAGCACGGTGTTGACGTGGGCCGCCTCGGCGCCCTCGCCTACGTAGCTCTCGCCGATCTGAACGGGATGCTCCTGCATGGGGGCATGCTATAAGGGCGCAGGGACCGGTTGGTTCGGCTGGTCGAGCCGGGCCAGGAGGCCGCGGGAGACCAGCTCGACGACGGGCTCCAGGTCGGCGGGCAGGGTGTCGTCGGCCCGGGTGAACGGGACCAGGTTCCTGATCATGCGGTACGCGTTCGAGGTGCCTTCGCCGAGCCGGCCTGGGGAGCGCAGGTCGATGGCCTGGGCGGCGACGACCAGCTCGATCGCCGCGACCCGCGCGGACAGGTCGATCATGTCGGCGAGGCGGCGCGCCGACAGCGGCGCCATCGTGGCCCGGTCCTCGATGCCGTCGCCCTTCACCGAGCTGGCCAGCTCGTAGGAGACCGGGTGGGCCAGCGTGCGCGCTTCCACGGTGATGGCCTGGCCGGCCACGGCCAGCTCGGACAGCGCGTCGTCGGGCGAGCCCGCGACCTGGGCCAGGCCCGCGGGCAGGCCGGAGAACGGGGCCTGGAGGAGCTTGACCGCGCGCTCGTTCGCGCTGGTGACCACCGGCGCGAGCGCGATCCTGGCGAAGTCGAGCGCGGCGGCCAGCGCGCCGGTGTCGAAGTTGCCGACCGAGACGATGCGGCGTTCGGCCAGGACGACCACCGGGTTGGACTGGGAGGCGTTGAGTTCGATCTGGAGGATGTCCGTGGCGTAGCGGAGGGCGTCGCGGGCCGCGCCGTTGATCTGCGGGAGGCAGCGGAAGGTCAGCGGGTCCTGGAGGAACCTGCCCGCGCCGGGCTGCCACAGGTAGCTGCCTTCGAGGAGGGCCCGCAGCCTTGTCAGGGTCGCGGCTAGGCCTGGGTACGGCCGGGTCTGCTCGATGACCGGGTGCAGGCTGGTCAGGTTGGCGCCGAACGCCTCCAGGTCCAGCGCGCCCGCGACGTCGAACGAGTCCATCAGGGTCTGCGCGTCGGCCAGCGCGATGGCGGCCCAGGCCGTAGTGAAGGCGTTGCTGCTGATCAGGGCCAGCCCCTCGTTCTCCGCGACCTCGAAGCCGCTGCGGGTGATCAGCCCGTACGCGAGGTCGGCCATCGGGCCCAGGTCGCCCTCGCCGACCGAGCCGAGCCTGCGGACCGGCGGGGCGAAGCCCTCGTTCAGCAGCGCGACGATCATCTCGGCGAGTTCGGGGCGGACGCCGGTGACGCCCTTGGCATAACTGTTGGCCAGGCAGACCATCGCGCCGCGGACCACGTCGGGTGGGGCCGTCTGGCCCTGCGCCATCCGGTGGTTGAGGACGAGGCGGCGGTTGAACCGCCGGCGCTCGGCGGGGTCGAGGAGGAAGGACTTGCGTTCGGCCACGCCCGTGGTCAGGCCGTAGACCGGCTCGCCCTTCGTTAGTACCTCCTGCACCACCTGTCGCGCCTGACTCATGGTCGCTATCGCGTCGGGCGCGATCGCTACGTTTTCGCCGTGCCGGGCCGCCGCGAGCACCTGCGTAACAGTCAGATCAATTCCGTTGAGCATGATCGTCATTGATTGCTCACCCATCTATAACTGAGCTAGGCTGTGCCGCTCTGGAACGTTCCGCATCAGGCGGCCCGGCATTCAAGGAGGCCAGCAATGGCAACGTTCCTGCTGCGGCGGCTAGGGCTGATGGTCCTCACGCTGTGGATCCTGAGCCTGATCGTATTCTTCGCAGGTCAGATCCTCCCCGGTGATCCCGCCCGGGCGACGCTCGGCCCGTTCGCGGCGCAGAGCGCGGTGCAGGCCCTCGACGCTCAGCTGGGGGTCAACCGACCCCTGCTCACCAGGTACCTGTCGTGGATCGGCGGGCTGCTGCACGGCAACATGGGCACCTCCTACGCCTACCGGACGGCGGTGGAGCCGTTCGTCCGGGCCGCGCTGATCAACTCGATCAAGCTGGCGGCGCTCGCGTTCGTGATCGTGGTGCCGTTGGCCATCCTCGGCGGCGTGCTCGCCGCGCTGTTCGCGGGGCGCGGCGTGGACCGGATCATCTCGGTGACCGGGCTGGCCCTGTCCACCGTCCCCGAGTTCGTGTCCGGCGTCGTGCTCATCGTGATCTTCGGCGTCGAGCTGAAGGTGCTACCGGTTACCGCCTCGAGCGGCGTGAACGCCTCGGACTTCGAGCAGTTCAGGCATCTGATATTGCCGGCAATACCGCTCGTTTTGGTTCTATTCGGGTACATTGCCCGTATGGCCAGGGCGGGGACCATCGAGTCGCTCAACTCTGACTACACGCGTACCGCGATCCTGAAGGGGCTCCCGCGGTGGACCGTGATCCGCCGGCATGTGCTGCGGAACTCGCTGCTGCCGACCATCACCGTGATCGCCACCCAGACCGGGTACCTGATCGGCGGGCTGGTCGTGGTGGAGACGCTGTTCAACTACCAGGGTCTGGGAAACCTGATCTACAAGGCGGCGGTGGCCAAGGACTTCCCGATGCTGGAGGGCGGGGTCTTGATCATCGGCGTGGTCTACGTGCTGGCCACGCTCATCGCGGACCTGCTGCTGACGTACCTGAACCCGCGGCTGCGCATCGGGGGTGCCGAATGAGCGGCCTGCTCCAGCCGCCGACCGAACCGGACGGCGTGCTGCCCGCGGAACCCGCCGGTTCCCTCGGCATGACGACCGGGTATCTCGGGGCGACGGCGGCGACGGCGGTGGCGGTCGCGAGCCGTTACACGCCGGCCGCGTGGCGGCTGCTGCTGCGCAGCGCAACGTTCTACGTCGGCGCGGGCATCGTGCTGTTCTGGATCGTCTGCGCCATCTTCGGGCACCTGTTCGCCCCGTACAGCCCGTTCACGCAGCAGCTGCTCAACACCAACGCCGCGCCGTCCTCGGCGCACTGGTTCGGCACCGACGGGCTCGGCCGGGACGTGCTGTCCCGGGTCATCACCGGCTCCCGTGACATCCTGATCATCACGCCGCTGGCCACCATCCTCGGCACCATCCTCGGCACCATCCTCGGCCTGGCCATGGGCTACTTCGGCGGCGTCTTCGACCTCATCGCCGGGCGGATCGTGGAGGCCTTCCTCGCGCTGCCCATCGTGATCATCGCCTTCTTGTTCATCGTCGCCCTGGGCCCCTCCACGGTGACGCTGATCGTCGTCGTCGGCCTGGTCTTCACGCCGCTGATCGCGCGGACGGTCCGGGCGGCGGCGCTGGTCGAGCGGCAGCAGGACTACGTGTCCGCCTCCCGACTGTTCGGCGAGAGCCCGGTCCGGGTCATGCTCGGCGAGATCCTGCCGAACGTCATGCCGGCCATCCTGGTCGAGTTCACGGTCCGGCTGGGCTACGCGATCTTCGCCATCGCCACGCTGTCCTTCCTCGGTTTCGGTATCGCGGCGCCCACCCCCGACTGGGGCGCGGACATCTCGGCCAACTACATCGGCCTGCTGTCCGGCTACTGGTGGCAGACGCTGTTCCCGGCGCTTGCCATCGCCTCGCTGGTGATCGCCGTCATCCTGATCGCGGACTCGATTGAGCGGGTGCTCGCCTCATGACCGCCGACTCCACACCCTCATCGCCTCCGCCTTCGGCCCCGCCGTCCTCGCCGGCCGATCCGGCGGCGGCGCTGTCCGTGACGAACCTGGATGTGACCTACAAGGTCCGGGGCCAGGACCGCCTCGCGCTGCGCGACGTGACGTTCTCGATCGCGCGCGGTGAGTCCTACGGGCTGGTGGGCGAGTCCGGTTCCGGCAAGTCCACGGTCGCGCTCGCGCTCGTGCGTTACCTGCCCAGCAACGGCCGGGTGAGCGGCGGGAAGGTCAGCATCAACGGGCTTGACCCCCTCTCGATGGGCCGGGGGGCGCTCCGGGACCTGCGGGCTCGCACCGTTTCGATGGTGTACCAGGAGCCGGGGCGGGCGCTCAACCCGTCGATCCGGGTGGGCAAGCAGATCGCCGAGGTGTTCGGGATCGCCGGGCAGCACAAGGACCAGGCGACGGCCTCGGCCGAGGAGATGCTGCGCAAGGTGCAGATATCGGACCCGGCCCGGGTCATGCGGCGGTACCCGCACGAGCTGTCCGGCGGGATGGCGCAGCGGGCGGTCATCGCGATGGCGCTGGCCCGCTCGCCGTCGCTGCTGATCCTGGACGAGCCGACCACCGCGCTGGACGCCACGGTCGAGGCCGAGGTCCTCGACCTGGTCGCGGCCCTGCGCCAGGAGTTCACCACGACGGTCCTGTTCATCAGCCACAACCTGGCCGTGATCGCCAAGATGTGCGACCGGGTCGGCGTGCTGTACGCGGGCCAGTTGCTCGAGCAGGGACCCGCGCGAGCGGTGTTCGAGAACCCCCGGCACCCGTACACGGTCGGGCTGCTGCGCTGCATCCCGCGCCGCGGGCAGCGCAAGGACAGCGACCGGCTGGACACCATCCCCGGCTTCCTGCCGACACCCGGTTCCTCGATGACCGGGTGCATCTTCGCGCCGCGGTGCGCGCTGGTCCAGGATCGCTGCCGGACTACGGACCCGCCGTTCTTCCTGGTCGACGCCACCCGGACCTCGCGCTGCTTCTTCCATGAGCAGGCCCCGGACCTGCCCCGCGCCACCCCGGCCGCGATCCCCGAGCTCGCGGAGCACGAGACCGATGGAGCCGATGGATCGCTCGTGGTGATGGAGAGGCTGTCCAAGACCTTCGACGGCAACGTCCGGGCCCTGGCCGGGGTGGATCTGGTCATCGAGCGGGGCGAGACGCTCGGGCTGGTGGGCGAGTCGGGCAGCGGCAAGACCACGCTGGCGCGCGTCCTGCTCGGGCTCACCAAGCCGGATGCGGGCTCGGCCGTCACGCTGCACGGCAAGCCGCTGAGCCCGGATGCGCGGCGGCGGCCGCGGGAGGTCCTGCGCTCACTGCAGATCGTGTTCCAGAACCCGGACTCGGCGCTCAACCGGCGCAAATCAGTGCGAGCCCTGATCGGCCGACCGCTGGCCGAGCTGGCCGGGCTCTCGGGACAGGCCCTGCAGGACCGGCTCGAGGAACTGATCACCTCGGTACGGCTGGAGGACCGGCACCTGCCGCTGCGCCCGAGCCAGCTCTCCGGCGGGCTCAAGCAGCGGGTCGCGATCGCGCGGGCCTTCGGCCCCGGGCCGGAAGTGGTGGTCTGCGACGAACCCACGTCCGCGCTCGACGTCTCGGTCCAGGCGGCCATCCTCAACCTGCTCGCGGACCTGCAGCAGACCGAGCGCGCCACCTACCTGTTCATCTCCCACGACCTGGGCCTGGTCAGGTACCTGTCGGACCGCATCGTGGTGCTCTACCTCGGGAGGGTGATGGAGGTCGGACCCGCCGAGACCGTCTTCGCCGGCCCGCACCATCCGTACACGGAGGCGCTGTTCTCCGCCGTGCCGTCGCTCGACGGCGAGCGGCCCGACCGGATCAAGCTGACCGGTGAGATCCCGTCCGCGGCCAACCCGCCGAGCGGATGCGTGTTCCACACCCGGTGCCCCCGCAAGCTGACGACCGGCGAGTGCGAGTCCACGGAACCACCGTTGCACGAGGACGAGCCCGGCCATCAGATCCGCTGTCACATCCCGCTCGCCGAACTGCGAGAACTCCAGCGCAGCCAATCCGTCCCATCCCAGGGAGGTTCCCAGTGACCAGGAAGATCGACCACCGTCGGCTCGGGCGACTGCGCCAGGACCAGGGTGAGCTTGCTAACCACGTCATCGACGAGTTCGCCGCGGGACGCCTGTCCCGCCGCGACTTCATCCGCCGCGCGACCGTCGTCGGCATATCCGTCCCGGTGATCGGGTCGATCCTCGAGGCGTGCAGCAGTTCGTCGAGTTCCTCAAGCTCGTCGAGCTCCGCGTCGAGCAGCGCCGCGTCCTCCGCCGCCGGTGCGCCGGGGGCGACGATCAGGGTCGGCATCACCACGCCGGCCGCGGCGATCAACCCGGTGACCGTCGCCGACCAGGGCGGGCTCGACATGCTCGCGCAGACCGGCGAGTACCTGGTCCTGTCGGACCAGACGCTGACCCTGAAGCCGGTGCTGGCGACGAGCTGGTCGTCGAACTCCTCGGCCAGCGTCTGGACGTTCAAGATCCGCCAGGGCGTCAAGTTCCACGACGGCTCCCCGCTGACCGCCGACGACGTCGTGTACTCCATGAAGCTGTACGCCGGTCCGGGGTCCGCCGCCCTGTCCGCGTTCGCCGGCGTGCTCAAGCCGGACGGAGTCGTGAAGACCGACGACTTCACGGTCACCTTCAACCTGGAGGCCCCGAACGGGAACTTCCCGTACCTGGTCTCCTCGGACAACTACAACACGATTATCATCCCGAACAACTACTCGCCGACGCAGTGGCAGAGCTCGTTCGTGGGCACCGGGCCGTTCGTGATGAGCTCGTACACGGCGAAGTCGGGCGCCACCTTCACCCGCAACGAGTCGTACTGGGGCACCAAGGCGCTGCCCTCGGGGACCCAGTTCACCTTCTACGACACCCAGCCCCCGTCGATCCTCGCGCTGACCGGCGGGACGATCGACGTCCTCGGCCAGTTCTCGGTGACCGGCGGCCAGGCGCTGCTGGCCGGCGGCTACAACGTCATCAAGCTCAATTCGAGCGCGCACCGCGAGCTGTCGATGCGCTGCGACCAGCCGCCGTTCACCGACCCTCGGGTACGCCAGGCGATCGCGCTGACGCTCAACCGGCCGGAGATCGTCACCGCGCTGTTCAAGGGCCTGGCCGTCGTCGGCAACGACAGCCCGTTCGCTCCCGTCTTCCCCTCCACGAACACCAGCATCCCGCAGCGCACGGAGAACATCGCCATGGCCAAGTCGCTGCTGTCCGCGGCCGGGCACCCCAACGGGTTCACCACGACGCTGTCGACCGAGAACATCCAGGAGATCCCGGAGCTGGCGCAGATCGTGGCGCAGGCCGCGGCGGCCATCGGCGTGACGATCAAACTCAACATCGAGGAGCAGTCCAAGTACTACGGCAACTTCGAGTTCGGCGGCTCGGACTGGCTGGACGCCACGATGAGCCTGGTCGACTACGGGCACCGCGGCGTGCCCAACGTGTTCCTGACCGCGCCACTCGAGACGACCAACGCGAAGACCGGCACCGGCGCGTGGAACGCCGCCCACTTCGCCAACTCGCAGTACGACAGCCTGGTGGCCCAGTACGTCGCGGCGCCGGACCTGTCCTCCCAGCGCACCGTGGCCGGGCAGATCGAGACGCTGCTGCTGGCACAGACGCCGATCATCTACCCGTACTTCTACAACTACCTGACGGCCACGGCCCAGAACGTGTCCGGCGTCTACCCGACCGCGATCGGGCACATTTTCCTGTACAACGCCACGAAGGGCTAGCCTTTGGGCTGGCGCGGGCCGGTGTGGGCCCGCGCCAGCCCGGGAATGGGCCGGGTGTTACAGTGCGCCGGGGCCGTGAGTGCGACCCCGGTCGGCCCCGGAGGGAAGGCATCCGCGATGGCGACCGACAAGCGATCGCGGGCCGACGCCGAAGGTCACAGCCATGGCCACGGATCCGGGTACGGGCACCACCACCGGGACGTGTCGGGCGGGTGGCTGCGCCCGGCCGTGTTCGGGGCCATGGACGGGCTGGTGACCAACGTGTCGCTGATCGCCGGGGTCGGCGGCGGCGGCGGTTCCGCGCACACCATCGTCCTGACCGGCCTGGCGGGCCTGGCCGCGGGCGCCTTCTCCATGGCGGCCGGGGAGTTCGTGTCGGTCTCCTCCCAGAACGAGCTGGTCCAGTCCGAGGTCAACAAGGAGCGGCACGAGCTCGAGCACAACGCCGCCGTCGAACAGGCCGAGCTGGCCAGCATGCTCCGCGCCCGCGGGGTGAGCGCCGTCACCGCGCGGCAGGCCGCGGCGGAGATCTCGGCCGACCCGGTCAAGGCGCTGGCCGTCCACGCGCTCGAGGAGCTGGGCGTCAACCCGGGCGAGCTGCCGTCACCGGTGGTGGCGGCCGTCGCGTCGCTGGCCTCCTTCGCCGTCGGGGCGCTGATCCCGCTGTTCCCGTACCTGGTCGGCCTGCACCTGCTGGGGGCGGCGCTGGGGCTGGCCGCGATCGCCGCGGTCGCGGGCGGGGGCATGGTGGCCCGGCTAACCGACCGGCCGTTCTGGCGCGGGGCAGTCCGGCAGCTGGTCCTGGGCGCGTGCGCCGCCGGGATCACCTACCTGATCGGCCTCCTGGTCGGTCACGTCACTGGGTAGTCCGGCCGTGCTGGATCCAGCCTGCCATGTCGGCCGACCTGGGTGCGGCGGGCCGGTCTGGCGGCGTGAACTCGCCCGCGAGGGCCGGGTTGGCGAGCAGTTCGCCCGCCACGGGCACGCCTAGCTGCAGGACCAGCCAGATCCTGGCCGGGTCGGAGAGCAGGCGCGGCTCGGCCAGCGGGTCGCCGTCGACGATGACCAGGTCGGCGAGCTTGCCCGGCTCGACGGTCCCGATGTGCTCGTCGAGCCCGAGCGCCTCGGCCGCGGTCTTCGTCGCGGCCACCAGGGCCTGCGCCGGGGTGAGGCCGTGGTAGACCATCCGCTGGAACTCCAGCCCGACGGCCAGGCTGGTGTCGCTGCCGAGTGCGATCTTGACGCCTGCGTCCCTTGCGGCCCGCATGCTGGCCGCTCCCTCTCGCAGGTTCCGCTGCGCCAGCTCCACCAGGACGGGCGGCATATCGGGCTCGGCGTCGGCGTGCGCCGGGTCGATGACCTCCGAACCCAGGCCGGACATCCAGTAGTAGCCCGACAGCGTGGGCACCAGCACCTGGCCCGTGGCGGCCATGGCGTCGAGCAGGTCCGGGCGTGAGTGCAGGTACATGCCGTGCTCGACGGTGTCGACGCCGTGCCTGATGGCGGCCGCGCAGCCGTCGACGCCCTCGGCGTGGGCGCAGACGCGGTAGCCCAGCCGGTGCGCCTCGTCGGTGACGGCGGCCATCTCCGGGTCGGTGAGCTGGAGCGGGTCCGGATCTTCCAGCTCGTTGGACCGGGCGCCGGTGGTCATCATCTTGACGAAGTCCGCGCCCCAGCGGATCTGCTCCCTGACCGCCCGGCGCACGTCGTCCTCGCCGTCCGCCTCCCGGTACATGTCGCCGTAGAAGCGCCCGCCCGGCGCCGTGGCGGAGATGATCTTCCCGCAGGTCAGCAGCCGTGGACCGCGGAACGCGCCGTACCGCATGGCCTGCCTGGCCTCCTGCGGCATCAGCCCCTGCGAGCCGGTCACCCGGATGGTGGTCACGCCGAGGCGCAGGTAGTCGCGGAGTTCGGCCTGGAGGAAATGCGCACTGACCCCGGGCAGCGGCTCCTCGGCGCCCTTGTCCACGCTCGGGACCGAACCTGAGGCGTGCGTGTGGGCGTCGGTCAGCCCCGGCATGAGGACCCGCCCGCCCACGTCGACCGCGCGGGCGCCCTCGGGGCACGGCTGCGCCGCGTCGGTGACCTCGCGGATCACCCCGTCCTCGACCAGGACCGCCGCGTGCTCGCGGAGCGGGGCCCCGGTCCCGTCAAACAGCCGCGCCCCGGTCAGCCAGAGCCGCCCCTGCGCCGCGGCCGGAGCGGCGATCAGCGCCGGGAACCTGTGTGCCATCGCGAACCACCTCCATCCGCGGGCAACGATAGCCACAGACGGCAACGCTGCTCACACGGTGTCCCTGGGAACCGCGTGAGCGGCGTTGCGGTGCCGCTGGTGACTACGGGACGGTGTAGGCCACGAGCTGCGGGTTGCCGCCGCTGGTGGCCGCCTTCGGGCCGCCATCCGGGACCAGCACCGTGTTGCCGAACACGGCGATCGGCGCGTTCGTCGAGGTGGGCAACTTCTGGCGGTAGACGATCGCACCCGTGGCGCGGTTGAGGGCGATCAGGGTGCCGGTGTACAGCGTGGTGAAGATCAGGTCGTTGGAGACCGTCGCCGCGCCGAGCGGCAGGGTGGAGACCTTGGTGTCCCATTCGACCTTGCCGGTGGCCAGGCTGAGCGCCTCTATCTCTCCGCCCTCACCGCCGGCGGCCTTGTTACCGTCGGCCACCTGCGGGCCGGTGTAGGCGATCGGCAGGTCAATGGTGGCCACGTACACGCTGCCGTCCGCCACGGCCATGTTCGACAGGATGCCGCCCAGCGGTCCTGGCTCCACGGTGTAGGGGTACTTGATCGTGAGCTGGTGCTCAAGCAACAGCAGGCCGTCGTTGTCGTGCCCGTTGTGCTTGCCGACCGGCGTCTTCCACAGCAGGGCGCCGGTCTGCGCGTTCAGCGCGTAGACGATGCCCACCTTGCCGCCGGCGATGATCGCGGGAACCCCGCCGATGGTCGTCGCGATCGGCGACGCCTGCAGGTCGTGGTCCACGAAGTCGTTCGGGACGGCCTGGTAGTACCACCGCAGCTTCCCGGTCGCCGCGTCCAGGTTCACCGCGCTGTCGGTGTACAGGTCCCGCGACGGGTGCGCGACGGCCTCGCCGATGGTCTGGTACGGGTTCCCGATGCCGAACGTCACCGAGCCGTCGCTCCCGACGAGCGGCGGCTCCCAAGCCCCGCCCGAGCCGACGCCGAGAGTCTGCACGCCCGGCTGCGCGCCGATTACCGTGTTGAACTTCCACAGCACGGCGCCGTTGGACGCGTTCAGCGCCAGGAGCACCCCACCGCCGGATCCCGAGCCGTAGGCGCTGGCCACGTAGACCCGCCCGTCCGCCACCTGCGGCTGCATCTCGAACGACCCCTGGCCGCTGTTGAGGAGGTTGCTGTCCACCCAGATGGTCTTGCCGGTCGTCGCGTTCAGCGCGAAAACCGTATTCGACGAAGTCCCGTACACGGCGTTGCCGGCGACGGCCACGCCGTCCGGCCCTGGCCCGCTCTTCTCGGCGATGCCTACCCGGTACTCCCACTTCAGCTTGCCCGTGGCGAGCGCCACCGCGTAGATGTTGGCGTACTGGTCCTGTATGTACACGACGCCGTTCTGGACGACCGGCGGCGCGGTCATCGAGCCGGTGTACGTTACGCTGACCGCCGCCGGGCCGGTCAGCTTGAACGCCCAGGCCTCTCGCAGCCCGGACACGTTGGCGGCCGATATCACGGAGTCCGGCGCGACCCTGGTGTTGGCGAGGTCGCCATCCGGGTAGGGCCAGGATCCGGTCGGTACGGTCGCGCCGTGGAATACCGTGCTGGTCGGCGCCGGACTGCTACTGCTGCTGCAGGCCGTGGCCAGCAGGGTCAGCGCCGCGAGCACGGTTGCGGGGACGAACAGCCGGATCCCGGGGCGCCCACGCCCAGCCAGCCTTGCTCTCATAAGATCCACCCCGTCTTGCCATAAATTGATATCTGAATGCTAGATCCATGAAATCAGTAAAGTCAAGACGGCGCTGGCCGTCCGGGCCGGGCTCTCGGGGCGGGCGGGCGACCGGCGAACGCGGCTGGCTCGAGCGGGCCGGATGGGCGCGTGTGGGGGCGGAGGCGGCTGGTTCGAGCGGGCCGGGCGGGCCGCGTGTGGGGGCGGAGGGCGGCCCCGTATGATTTCACGGTGCTCGGTCACTTGGCTTCGGTGCGCGGCACTGGCTCGCGTGATTCCGGCGGCGGGGCCAGGCCGTACTGGGAAAGTAACCCGTGGTTACCGCGGACCGTCCGCTCCGGATCGCGCTGCTTTCATATCGCAGCAAGCCGCACTGCGGCGGGCAGGGGGTCTACGTCCGCCACCTGAGCCGGGAACTGGACGCGCTCGGGCACCGGGTCGAGGTGTTCTCCGGCCAGCCGTATCCCGACCTTGACCAGGGCCCCCGGCTGACCGAGCTGCCGAGCCTGGACCTGTACCGGGAACCCGACCCATTCCGGACGCCGCGGTGGGGCGAGTACCGGGACTGGGCCGACGTGCTGGAGACGGTCATGATGTGGGGCGGGGCGTTCCCCGAGCCGCTGACGTTCAGCATCAGGGCGCGGCGCGCGCTGGCCGCCCGGGCCGGAGACTTCGACGTCGTCCACGATAACCAGGGCCTGGGCTACGGGATGCTGGGCGTCCGGCGGCTCGGGCTCCCGCTGGTGACCAGCATCCACCATCCGATCAGCGTGGATAAGCGGATCGACCTGGCCTCCCTCGGCCGGCTCGACCGGTTGTCCCGGCGGCGGTGGTACGGGTTTGTCCGGATGCAGGCGAGGGTCGCGCGCCGGGTCGCCCGGCAGGGGCCGCTTATCACCGTGTCGGCCTCGGCCAAGCAGGACATCTGCCGCGACTTCCTGGTCCCGGCGGACCGCGTGCACGTCGTCCCGCTCGGGGTCGACACGCGGAAGTTCCGGCCGCGGCAGGACGCGCGGGTGCCCGGCCGGATCATCGCGGTGGCCAGCGCCGACTCGGCGATCAAGGGCGTGGCCACGTTGCTGCACGCGGTCGGCAAGCTCGTCACCGACCGGGACGCGCACCTGGTCATCGTCGGCAAGCCCTCCCCCGCGACCGAGAAGCTCGCCACCGAACTCTGCCTCGCCGACCGGGTCAGGTTCACCCACGGCCTGGACGACGAGGCGTTCTCCGCCTTGCTGGCCAGCGCGGAAATGGCCGTGGTGCCCTCGCTGTACGAGGGGTTCTCGCTGCCCGCGGTGGAGCACATGGCGTCCGGCACCCCGCTGGTGGCCAGCCGCTCCGGGGCGCTGCCCGAGGTGACCGGCGAGGCCGCCGCCCTGGTCACGCCCGGCGACAGCGAGGAACTCGCCGCCGTGCTCAGGCGGCTGCACGACAGCCCGGCCGAGCGCGCCGCGCTCGCGGAGCGCGCGCTGCGGCGGGTCGGCGAGCGGTTCGCCTGGCCCGCGGTGGCCAGGGCCACCGTGGCGCAGTACCGGGAGGCCCTGTACCTGAAGTTCATGGGGCGGCGGGACGGCGCGGGGACGCCGTGCTGACCGTCGACTTCCGCCGGTTTCCCGTCCGGCCCGGGCAGCGCGTGCTCGACCTGGGCTGCGGGGGCGGGCGGCACGCGTTCGAGGTGTACCGGCGTGGCGCGGACGTGGTCGCGTTCGACCTGGACCCCACCGAACTCGACCCGGTGCGGGGCATGTTCTACGCGATGCGGGAGGCGGGCGAGGCGGATAGCCGCGTCGGCGCCGCCGTGGTCTCCGGGGACGCCACGGCGATGCCGTTCGGCGACGGTACGTTCGACCGGGTGATCGCGGCGGAAATCCTCGAGCACGTCCTCGACGACCAGCGGGCGATGAACGAGCTGGCACGGGTACTGCGCCCGGGCGGGCTGGCCGCCATCACGGTGCCGAGCTGGCTGCCCGAACGGATCTGCTGGGGCCTGTCCACGGAATACCACGAGGTCCCCGGGGGGCACGTGCGCATCTACACGCGGGTCGAGCTGGAGGCCAAGCTGGCCAGGGCCGGGCTGAACGTCGGGTGGCACCACCACGCGCACGGCCTGCACTCCCCGTACTGGTGGCTCAAGTGCGCGGTCGGCGTGCACAACGACAAGCACTCGCTGGCCAGCGGCTACCACCGGATGCTCGTCTGGGACATCATGCGCAAGCCCGCCGTCACCCGGCTGGCCGAACAGGCGCTGAACCCGCTGATCGGCAAGAGCCTGGTGGTGTACGCGGTGAAGGCCCGGGCGGCCGGGTGATGGGTGAAGCCGCAGCGGCGCCAGGCGCGGCGCTGAGCCGGGCGGACGTGCTCGCGACGGCTGAGTCGATCGCCTGCATGCAGGAGCCCTCGGGGGCGATCCCGTGGCCGGACGGGCACGTCGACCCCTGGGATCACGTCGAGTGCGCGATGGCGCTGAGCGCGTGCGGGATGCGCGGGCCGGCCCGGCGGGCGTACCGGTGGCTGCGTGACACGCAGCGCGCCGACGGGTCATGGCCCCGGTCCAGCACCGGCGGTACGGTGACCGACCCGGCCGCGGAGAGCCACCACGCCGCGTACGTCGCGGTCGGGGCCTGGCACGAGTACCTGGTGACCGGTGACGAGGGCCACGCCCTGACCATGTGGCCAACCGTGCGCCGGGCGGTGGAGTGGGCGCTCGGGCTGCGCGCGCCGGGGGGCGAGGTGCTCTGGGAGCGCGATGCGGCCGGGGCACCCGGAAGCTACGCGCTGCTGTCCGGGTGTTCGAGCATCCACCAGAGCCTGCGCTGCGCGGTGGCGCAGGCCAAGCTGGCCGACGATCCGCAGCCCGACTGGGAGCTGGCGGCGGACCAGCTCGCGCGCCTGGTGGCCACGCACCCGGAGGCGTTCGCGGACAAGAGCCGCTTCGCCATGGACTGGTACTACCCGGTGCTCGGCGGGGCGGTCCGCGGGGCGGACGCGGTCGGCCGGCTGGCGGCGGGGTGGGACACGTTCGTGGTGCCCGGGCTCGGCGTCCGGTGCGTCAGCGACCAGCCGTGGGTGACCGGGGCGGAGACCTGCGAGCTCGCGCTCGCCCTGGACGCGTGCGGGATGACCGCCGAGGCGACCGCGGTGTTCGCGACCGCACAGCACCTGCGGCACCGGGACGGCTCCTACTGGACCGGCTGGCAGTACGCCAACCAGGCCCACTTCCCTTCCGAACGGTCGAGCTGGACCGCGGCCGCCGTGGTTCTGGCGGCCGACGCGCTGACCGGTTTCAGCGGCGGTGCGGGAGTGTTCCGTGACGTTGCGGCGTGCTAGCTAGATGCCGGGACCGGTTCGTTCCAGGAGCCGGAGCGAACCCTCCACTCGGACTTCGGTGAACGCGCCGGAGGCCAGGGCCCGGCGGTAGATCAGGTACGGAGCCTGGCCGCCGTCGGCGGGGTCGGGGAATACGTCGTGGATGGCCAGTGCGCCGCCGGGGGCGACCCACGGTGCCCAGTTCTCGTAGTCGGTGACCGCCGCCCGCTCGGTGTGACCGCCGTCGATGAAGACCAGGCCGAGCGGGGTGCCCCACAGCCGGGCCACGTCGGCGGAGCGGCCCACCACCACGACCACGTGATCCTCGAGCCCGGTTGCGGCCAGCGTGGCCCGCAGCCTGGGGAGCGTGTCGAGGCGGCCGGTCACCGGGTCGACCAGGCCCGGGTCGTGGTACTGCCAGCCGGGCTGGTGCTCCTCGGACCCGCGGTGGTGGTCGACCGTCACCACGACCTGCCCGGCGGCGCGGGCCGCCGCGGCGAGGTAGATCGTGGACTTGCCGCAGTAGCTGCCGATCTCCAGGACCGGCCCGCGGGCCGCGTAGGCGGCGGCCGCGTCGAACAGGGCGCGGCCCTCGGCCGCGGGCATGAAGCCGGGGGCGGCGTCGGCCGCACGGATCAGGTCGCCAGCCATAACGATTCGAGTCATGAGTCCAGGTAGGCCAGCACCGCGAGCACGCGGCGGTTGTCGTCGTCTGAGGGAGCCAGGTCCAGCTTGTCGAAGATCCCCGCCGCGTGCTTGCTTACCGCCTTTTCCGTGATGAACAGCCGTTGCGCGATCGCGACGTTGGACCGTCCCTCGGCCATCAGCGCGAGCACCTCGCGTTCCCTGGGGGTCAGCCGGGCCGCCACCGGCTCGGCACGCCGAGTCATCAGCTTGCCCACCACCTCGGGGTCGAGGACGGTACCGCCCGCGGCCACGGTGCGGATGGCCGCGACGAACGCCTCGTCGTTGAACACCCGGTCCTTGAGCAGGTAGCCGACGCCGCCCGCCTGGTCGGCCAGCAGCTCGCGGGCGTAGAGCTGCTCCACGTACTGCGAGAGGACCAGCACCGGCAGGCCGGGCACCCGGGCGCGGGCCTGCAGGGCCGCGCGCAGCCCGTCGTCGGTGTGCGTGGGCGGCAGGCGCACGTCCACGATGCCCACGTCGGGGCGCTGCTCGACCAGCGCCTCGAGCAGTTCCGGGGCGCTGGCCACCGCGGCGGCGATCTCGAAGCCGTGCGCGGAGAGCAGCCGGACCAGGCCCTCCCTCAGTAGGTAGAGGTCTTCGGCGATGACAATGCGCACGGCACCTCGATGACGACGATGGTCGGGCCGCCCGGCGGGCTGCTTACCGCCAGGATGCCATCGAACGCCGCCAGCCTGCGTTCCACCCCGGCCAGCCCGGTGCCCTGAGCCGGGTCGGCGCCACCGCAGCCGTCGTCGGTGACCTGCGCGCGCAGCAGGACCCCTGTGCCTGCCGGCTGAGCCTGGCTGAGCTGGATCCGCACGCTCCGGGCGCCGGCGTGCTTGGTCACGTTGGCGAGGGCCTCGGCCACCGAGAAGTACACGGCCGAGGCGACCGGCAGGTCGACCGGGCTCGGGAGGTCGAGGTCGAGCTCCACGGGCAGCGGCACGTCCAGCGCCAGGGCGCGGATCGCGTCGGCCAGACCGCGGTCGGCGAGCACCGGCGGGTAGATGCCGCGGACCAGGTCGCGCAGGTCGGTCAGGGCCTGGGAGGAGGATTCCCTGGCCTCGGCGACCAGCGCGAGCGCCGCCTGCGGGTTGGTGGGGAACAGCCGTTCGGCCGCCCGCAGGCTGATGCCCATCGCGACCAGGCGGGCCTGGGCTCCGTCGTGGAGGTCGCGCTCGATGCGGCGCAGTTCGGCGGCCGCGGTGTCCACCGCGTCGCGGCGGGTCTGGGTCAGCGTCTGCACCCGCCTGGTGAGCTGCTGGGCCCGGGCCGCGAGCTCCGGGTCGGACAGGTTCAGGGGTTCGACCAGGTGATAACGCATGACCCGCGGCGCCAGCCACAGGCCCAGGGCGATCAGGACGGAGCCTTCCAGGGCGTCGGTCCAGAGCGGGGTGGGCACTGAATTGTTGGCCAGGTCGGAGAAGACGTACTCGAACCCGTGCACCCCGGGCCAGAACACCGCGATCAGCCAGCCGTAGGTGCCGAGGACCAGCAATCCCGCGGCGGCTACCGTGGCGGCCCAGGCCCGCGACCGGAAGATCAGTACCAGCGCGGCCGTGGTCACGGTCAGGTCGATGAGGGCCGCGTCGAGCCCGTCGACCGCCCGGATGCCGAACCAGTCGCCTGGCCCGAGCAGCTGCATGGCCACTCCCGCGACCAGGAGCAAGGGCAGCGCGTGGACGACGGAGATTCCGGCGCGGCGGCGGTCAAGCCACCGGGCGGCCACCTCCCTGACGAGCCCCGCGCCCGGCGCGTCCACCCGCAACAGCAGCCACAGGCCGACCACGAACAGGACCGCGGCCTCGGCCGGCGCCAGCGCGGGGTGCCCCTGTCCAGCTGGGCCAGCGTGTACGAACAGGTACTGGACTCGGATGGTGACCTCATTGTCGTGGTACGCCCGGGCCAGATGGAACCCGAAGACGGCCAGCGCGAGCACGCCGTAGGGCACCAGCTTGGCCGCCAGCTTCGGGGCGAAGACGATGGCCAGGGCCGCGAGGCCGAACTCGGCCGGGATGAGCCCGCGGGCTCCGCCGGCCATCTCGGCGGTGGCCATCGCGACCGGCAGCAGTAGCAGGCCCCAGGCGCGCGCCTGGATGCGCCCCCGCAGGCTATCCGGGCGGGGGCTCCCGTGCCCCGCCCACGCCAGAATGAACGCGATGCACCCGATCGTCAGCGCCAGCACCAGTGCGAAACCCATGACCACGGACTCCTTTCCCCGTCCTGCTCCCATCGTGGCCGTCGCGCCCGAGGGATGACCAGGGGCCTGTGACCCCGAACGGAGGTAGTGCTGGGCCCCCTATGCCGGGTCAGCCCCGGGACATCCGGGACAGTCGCGCCAGGGCCTCGGTCAGGACCTCGGGGCGCTTGCAGAACGCGAACCTGACCTGGGTGCGGGCGGCGTCCTTGTCGTCGTAGAAGATGGCCGCCGGGATGGCCACCACGCCGGCGCGGTCGGGCAGGAGCCGGCAAAACTCGGTGCCGTCGAGGTCGGACAGGCCGCAGATGTCCGCCGTGACGAAATACGTGCCCTGCGGCGGGCGGACCCCGTAGCCGAGTCTGGCCAGGCCCGCGGTGAACAGGTCTCGCTGGGCCTTGAGCTCGTCGCGCAGCGTGGCGAAGTACTCGTCGGGCAGCATCAAGGCCTCGGCGATCGCGTACTGGAACGGGCCGCCGCTGACGAACGTGAGGAACTGCTTGACCGTCTTGACGGCGCTGACCAGTTCGGGCGTGGACTTCACCCAGCCGATCTTCCAGCCGGTGAACGAGAACGTCTTACCGGCCGAGCTGATGCTCACCGTCCGCTCGCGCATGCCGGGGAACTTGACGATGGGGATGTGCTCGCCCTCGAAGACCAGGTGCTCGTAGACCTCGTCGGTCACCACGAGCAAGTCGCGCTCGACGGCCAGCGCCGCGATCGCGGCCAGCTCGTCCCGGGTGAAGACGGTCCCGGTGGGGTTGTGCGGGGTGTTGAGCAGGATGAGCCTGGTGCGGTCGGTGATCGCCCGGGCCAGCTCGTCCAGGTCGGGGCGGAAGTCGGGCGGGCGCAGCGTGACCGGGACGCGGACCCCGCCCGCCATGGCGATGTTGGCCACGTAGGAGTCGTAGTAGGGCTCGAACGCGATCACCTCGTCGCCCGGCTCGACCAGGGCCAGGATCGCGGCGGCGACCGCCTCGGTGGCGCCCGCGGTGACGAGGATCTCCTCGGCCGGGTC
>Ga0335074_10003820_pt1 | contig 20689 bp, 17 predicted proteins | sample Lox_Sample_23_FD_206715 | JGI IMG/M metagenome (GOLD analysis project Ga0335074, IMG submission 206715) | Soil microbial communities from Loxahatchee National Wildlife Refuge, Florida, United States - Lox_Sample_2.3 | ecosystem: Environmental > Terrestrial > Soil > Wetlands | place: USA... | reverse complement strand
AACATGCTCATCGACTCTCCGCTGCTCACCGGCCGTTACTTTAAAGAGTTCCCGCTGGCCCCCGAAGTCACACCGAAGCACTACCTCGACATCGCCGCTGACGGCCCCGAGGATCTTGAGATCAAGCCCGGCGATCTCGCCGCCTTCAACAAGCTCGTCCTCGAAACCGGCGCGCTCTACAAGTCGCGCCACTACAACAGCTACCACTTCCTGCTCACGCTCAGCGATCAGGTCGCGCATTTCGGACTCGAACATCATCAGTCCAGCGACGACCGCGTGGATGAGAGAACGCTTCTTGATGACAACCTGTTCTATCTCTCCGCCGATTTGCTGCCTCACGAGTTCACGCACTCATGGAACGGCAAATACCGGCGCCCCGTCGGGCTCAACCATGCCGACTACAAGGACCCGATGATCGACAACCTGCTTTGGGTGTACGAGGGGCTGACGCAGTACCTTGGCGATGTGCTTGCAGCGCGCAGCGGCATCGAAACTGACGAACAGTACCGTTCCGCGCTCGCCGTCAGCGCAGCTACTCTCGACAATTGGCCCGGCCGCACCTGGCGCGACCTGCAGGATACCGCCACCGCCGCGCCGGATCTTTACTTCGCCAGCTCGCAGTGGGCCAACTGGCGGCGTTCCGTTGATTTTTACCCTGAAGGCGAGTTGATCTGGCTCGATGTCGACACCACAATCCGGCGCCTCACCCACGACAAAAAGAGCCTCAACGACTTCTGCGCGCGCTTTGAAGGGCTCGGCGGCAACACTCCGCCTGAGGTCGTGCCGTATACCTTCGATGACGTAGTTGCCAACCTGAATGCCGTCGTCCCCTACGACTGGACCAGCTTCCTCCGCGAGCGCCTGACCTCCAAGTCCCCGCACGCTCCGCTTGAGGGCATCACGCAGGGTGGATACCGCCTCGTCTACACCGATACGCCAGGGCCATACACCAACGCACTGGAAGCTGCGACCGGGGACGCGCAGGCATGGTGGGCGCTTGGCATGAATGTGTCCGGCGACGGCCACATTGAAGACGTTATGGTCGGCTCCGTGAGCGACAAGGCCGGCCTCGGCCCAGGCATGCAGATCGTCGCCGTCAATGACCGCCAGTACAGTGCGCAACTGCTCGGAGATGCCATTCAGTCTGCCAAAGGCGCCTCAACGCCAATCCAGATGATCATCTCCAACACCGGCTACTACGAAATTGTCAACGTCGACTACCACGATGGCCTGCGCTTTCCGCACCTTGAGCGCATCGAAGGTAAGCCCGACTATCTTGATCAGATTCTGCAGCCGATGACAAAGTAAAGCTGCTACGCCGGGCTCTGCACCGTCTCTCCCGGTACAGGCAGACCCTGCTGCAGCCCGCGCGCCACCAGATCGTTTCGCAGCGCCTCTATAGTAGAAAACTGCAAAGCATGCAGGCCCAGCTTGGCCGCAGCTTGCGTGTTCTCCGGCTTATCGTCCAGAAACAGCGTCTCCTGCGGTAGCACACCCAGCTCCTTGCAGGTGTGCAGGTAAATCTCGGGATCGGGCTTCCCGATTCCCAGCTCACAAGACCACGTATGATGGTTGAAGTGCGCCAGCCATCCGAACTCCTGCCGCATATAGCCCAGGATCTCCCAAACCATGTTTGACAGGATGGCTGTCCTGACGCCCGCATTCTGCAGCGCCACCACCCAGCCCAGCATCTCCTCATTCACCGAGGTCCACATCAGAATGTCCGACTCGATCAGGGTATCCACCTGCTCCGGCGTAAACGTCGTCCCAGCGTCGCGGGCTACCTTGGCCCAGTATGCGGGCCCTTTCATGCCAAGGTCGTAGCTGTGGCGATGCTTCCAGTAGTGGTGGTCAAACTCCTCGGCGCTCAGGCCCGAGGTCCTTACCATGCGTGCGTGGGCTTCCGTGTCAGCCGGGTGACTCAACACCATTCCGTAGTCGAAGATAACGCCTCGAATCGGCACAGTACGCTCCTGGGGATGGATTAGCTTCCATTATCTCAGCCGCAGAGGAGGGAATTCTCCGTACCGCCTGTGAAAAGATGGTTGCGATGAGCAGGATGCCTGTGTTTTCAGCACGTACCAGTTGGGACATGGTCGAAACGGAGCTGGCCCGCGCCGTCCGTGAACGCCGCGCCGTCGGCCTTCCGCTCTATGACCTCACCGCCTCTAACCCCACACGCTGCGGCTTCCATTACGATGAAACCGCAATCCTTGCCCCCCTCGCCCAGCCGCGGGCGCTCATCTACGACCCCGATTCCCGCGGTATGCTGTCCGCGCGCGCCGCCGTTTGCCGTTATTATGCCGGCCACGGCGCAGAGCTCAATCCCACCAACGTTTTTCTCACACCCAGCACCAGCGAGGCATACAGCTACCTCTTCCGCGTCCTTTGCGACCCCGGCGACGAAGTCCTTATCGCCCAGCCCAGTTACCCTCTATTCGATTTCCTTGCACAGATCGAAAGTGTTCGCCTTATCCCCTACCCGCTCTTCTATGATCACGGCTGGCACCTCGACGCCGAAGCTCTACGCCGGAAGATCACGCCCCGCACCCGCGCCATTGCCCTCGTCCACCCCAATAACCCCACTGGGCACTTCATCAAAGCCACCGAGCGCAGGGAACTGGAGGCCATCTGCAAGCGGCATGGTCTGGCCCTGATCGTGGATGAGGTCTTTCTCGACTATCGCCTCGGTGCCGTGGCCGCCCCAAGCTTTGCCTGCGACGAACATCCGGTGCTTACCTTCGTCCTGAGCGGCCTCAGCAAAATCGCCGGCCTCCCGCAAATGAAGGCCGCCTGGATCGCCGCCTTTGGCCCATCAATTGTCCTCGCCCCGGCGCTGGACCGAATCGAGGTCATAGCCGACACCTTCCTTTCCATGAATACCCCCGTCCAGTATGCCCTCCCACCCTGGCTCGAAGTTCGTGGCGAGATCCGGCGCCAGATCATCGACCGCGTTCGCCAAAATCTGTCCCTCCTGGACAGAGAGCTAACCGGTGGCCCAGTCTCCCGGTTGGACGTCGAAGGCGGCTGGTACGCCGTTCTCCGCATCCCCGCCATCGAACCTGATGAGAAGGTCGCAATCCGGCTTGTGCGCGAGTTCGGAGTCGAGATTTATCCAGGCCGCTTCTTCGGTTTCTCCGAATTCGGATGGCTGGTTACAAGCCTTTTGGCAAAAGAACGGGATTCTGTCTACGGATATTCAGTTATCAATAATATTTTCAAATAGATAATACAAATACCTCAAGCGGGGTTAACTATTTTGATGACCATCATGCAATAGTTCATGTTTATAACTATAAATAGTTATAAATAAACATCTCATTAAATGACTGATACTCATTAGGCCTGGATCGCCCTCACCAGCCGAAAAACGTCCTTGCCTTGGTTAAACTCGGCGTCCACGTCACCTTCCCGTCTGTCTCCAAAGCGATGACGAGAGAGCCTTCCTGACCTTTTTCAAGCTTGGGTCCTGTAGCCTTGTAGATTTTGTTCTTGGCGCCGGTGAAGCTGATCTTGACCAGACCCGGGCCCTGAATCTGAAAGCGGTAATGGTAGGCCGTATCGACCGCGATCTGCTGGGTCCCAAAGCTGGCGTTTGGATAATCGACTTCGATGAGTTTCACCACGCTCCCCGTATGGTTCACGATGGAAGTTCTGACGAAAGGCGACCGGCAGGCGGTAAGGCTAAGGCAGAAGACGAGAGTGGTAAGGCTAAGCGTAGGTCTTTTCAGCAGATCCATCCTTTGTTGGACGCAACGGGCCGCGGATCGAGGTCTAAAGAATCGTCTTTCGCTCGAGAATCCGCGCCGTGAGCACCACACCGGTCTCCCGGTTATGCAGGGTAATTGGAAAGGCGAGCACATTCCACACCCACTCCTCGCCCTTGCGCGGCAGGTTCAGCAGCCCCCGATAGGTCCGGTCAATGTAGGTCTCGCGGGTTTCGGCCACGGTCCGGAGAATGTCTCGCCAGTCGTCCGCCAGCTCCGGCATCTCCACAAACATATTGCGTCCGGGGAACCATTCCCGGTCGTGTTCCAGCAGCCTAGCGCACGTCTCGTTCACATACTGCCAGTTGCCGGCCCCATCAAGAATCTCCAGCACGACGTCGTCGCCGACCGCCATATTGATGCGCGAGTAGTAAAAGTCGCGTGCATCCACCACCACCGGCTTGCCGCGCCGCCGTGCCTCAAACGAGCGCAGCGCATTCACCAGATCGTCGATCGAGCTGTAGCCCTTCAGCAGATGCATGTCTTCTACGCCGCCAAATCGCCGCTCCAGTGTCGCCGAAAGAATTATGATCGGCACCTGCGGGCGCTGTTCGCGCAGCCTCGAGGCGACGTCCGTGCCAAACTTGCCCGCGCCCAGGTGGTAGTCGAGTACCGCAATGTCAATCCGGTCGAGGAGCTTCTCAGCTTCCTCTATGGTCGAGGCCGCCTCTGTAAAGTAGCCATATTTGCGCAGGATGGTTGAGCGCAGCAGCAGGTTCTCCGGATGATCATCCAGAAGTAGCACCCGTATCGGGTCGGCAACCAGTTGGGGGCCTGGCCCCGAAGAATCTTGGTCAACTTCGTTAGGCATGTGTTCTCTTTAGATGCCGGAAGCAGTTATCTGGCTGGTTAGACGCAGGATACTCCTTATTGTTCGATTCAAGCTCTACCTTTCCGCTGCAACTGCTTCACAATCTCGGGCAGCCGGGAGAAGATCGCCGTCGCGCGCAGCCATTGGCGATTGTCAAACGCTGGCGATCCGCTGATCATCTTGCCCGTCGGCACATCGTGCGACACGCCTGATTGCGCCGTCATAATCACCCCGTCACCAAGCTTGCAATGCCCGGCCACCCCCACCTGTCCGGCAAGTATCACATTGTTTCCTATATCGGACGACCCCGCAATACCTACTTGCGCACATACCAGCGAGTTCGCACCGATTTTCGAGCCGTGCCCCACCTGCGCCAGATTGTCGATCTTCACCCCCGGCCCAATGTGCGTCTCGCCCACGCTGGCCCGGTCAACACAGGAGTTCGCCTGCACCTCTACCGAGTCCTCCAACACTGCTGGCCCCGACTGCACGATCTTGTGCCACACGCCCTGCTCGTCCTTCGCAAAGCCGAACCCGTCCGAGCCAATCACCGCGCCGTTCTGCAGGACCACGCGGTCTCCCACGCGGCAGTACTCGCGCACGATCGAGTGCGCATGGGCAAAAAAGTGATCGCCAATTACCGCATGGGGATAAACCACCACATGCGGCAGCAGCGTCGCGTGGTCGCCGATCGTGACTCCCTCGCTCACCACCGCATATGCGCCGATATGCGCGTCCCGCCCAATCTTCGCCGTGGGATGAATCACTGCGGTAGGATGAATGCCCGGCGCATACGCAGGCTCCTGATAAAAGAGCCGCACTGCGTTCGCAAACGCAAGGTATGGATTTGCCGTGCGCAGCGTCGCGGCAGCAATCTCGGGAAAGTCCGGCGCGACAATCACCGCTCCTGCCTTGGTCGTCTTCGCCAGCGCACTGTAGCGCGGGTTTGCAACAAACGTGACATGCTCCGGCCCCGCTTCTTCAATTCCGGCCACCCCAGTAATCACGTGGTTGGATTTGCCATGAAGCTCGGCCTCAAGAACACGCGCAAGTTCAGCTAACGTCATCCTGCGATTGTAAAGCGGCATCTGTCCGTGAGCGAACAGCGGTGTCCGCTAACGGACATCTCTACCTAACGCACCCTCAATTTATTCCACGGAACAACGGGATTTTGTCAAACGTATATGGCAACAGGCGTGCTCAATAGTCGGTAACGCACCAAACCGAGGAGACAATGTCGAACTTTCTGAGTGAGTTGAAGATTGCTGCCCGTTACCTGCTGAAGTCTCCCGGCTTCGCGTTGACCGCTGTGCTCATGCTCGCGCTCGGCATCGGCGCGACCACAGCCATCTTCTCCATCGTGGAAGGCGTTCTTCTGCGCCCGCTGCCATTCCCGCACTCTGACCGCCTTTACGCCCTGGGAGACGTTCTCGAAGGGGTCAGCATCGGCGGCTTCAACGGAAACGTCGTCACCGTCCCTGACATTGTGAACTACACGCGGGACACGCACAGCTTTGTGAGCCTCGGCGGCTATCAACCCGCCGGCTTCGAGCTCTCCGGTTCAGGCCAACCCGCCATGATTAGCGCCGCCAATCTCACCGCCGGAGTGCTGCCCGCGCTGGGCGTACAGCCGCTCATGGGCCGCTTTTTCACCCAGCAGGAGCAGGACCAGAAAGTCCAGGTCGCCCTGCTCAGCTACAGCACATGGAAGAAGCGCTTCGACGGAGACCCCAACATTCTCGGCAAAAAGCTCCTGCTCGATCGTAAGCCCTACACCGTCATCGGCGTCATGCCGCGCAACTTCGAGTTTCCGCTCGTCCCCGGACGCTTAAACCAGAGCGAGCTTTGGGTACCATTTCAGTTCACCCAGCAGGACATGACCACAGGCGCGGCCAACTGGAGCTACCGGATGGTCGGCCGTCTGAAACCGGGCGTCACCGTAAACCAGGCCTTACAGGACGCGACACGGGTGGCGAATGAGACGATGCGCAACTATCCCGCCTTCATGGCAGGGATGAAAATCCATCCGGCCATTTCTTCTTTGCAGGCAGTCACGGTCAAATTCGCGCGCCCCCTGATCCGCACCCTGTTCCTAGCCGTGGCTGTCGTTCTGCTCATCGCGTGCGCCAATCTCGCGGGCCTGCTGCTGGTGCGCTCTATCCGCCGCCGCAAGGAAATTGCAGTCCGCCTTGCTCTCGGTGCACAATCCCACGTGCTTCTCCGTCAGGCCGTGCTGGAAAGCCTGGTCCTCAGCATTACCGGAGGCATTCTCGGCATAGGACTGGCATCGCTTGCGCTCAATCTGGGAGTCAAGTTCCTGCCGGATACCCTTCCGCTCATCAACGATATTCGTTTCAATTGGGCCGTTGCAGCATTTGCCTTGGCGCTGGGTATCGCAACCGGATTGATCTGCGGAATCGCCCCCGCCTTTGCCGCCATGCGCACTAGGGTTAACGAGACGCTGAAGGAAGGCGGGCGCAGCGGCTCAGCCGGAGCAGGGCACGGGCGCCTCCGCTCGGCTTTGGTCATTGCAGAAATCGCCATTGCTCTCATGCTGCTCACGGCTTCCGGCCTGCTCCTGCGAAGCTTTCAGAAGATGCGCAATGTCGACCTCGGCTATGAGCCTGACCACACGCTCGTAGCAGGCTACAACCTGCCCCAAAAGCAATATTCGACCCAGCCTTCGGTCGATCAGTTCAATAAGGAATTGCTGCTCAAGCTGCAGGCGCTACCCGGAGTCAAGCAGGTGGGCCTTACTTCGCTCGTGCCTGCCGGCGGCAGCAACAATAACGAAGCGATTCTCCCTGAGGGCTACGTCCCGCCCAACCATACGTACGACCTTGCTACCTCCATACAAGTAGAAGGGGACTACTTCAAAGCCGTGGGCATCCCGCTGCTGCGCGGGCGGCTGCTCACTCCCGATGACAATGCCAACTCGCAGCTTGTCGTTGTCGTGAATCACATGCTGGCCGAGCAATCATGGCCTGGGCAGAACCCCATCGGCAAGCGGCTTCGCATCGGTCTTCAGAATATGCAGACTCCCTGGATGGTCGTGGTCGGCGAAGTCGCGAACGTAAAAGAAGGCTCACCTGACGCGCCCACAAAGCAGGAGTTCTATGTTCCTGTTGCGCAGGCAGAAAAAGACATCGGCTCGCTGGCATCCCCAACCGACCTGAACGGCAACGGAGGATACATCGCCGTGCGCACGGCCATGCCCCCACAGCTCATGGAGAACGCGCTGCGCTCAACCGTGCGCTCCATCGACCCGCAGCTCCCATTGACCCAGATGCAGGCCATGACGCAGGCCCTTTCCGACACTGAGGCGCCGCGCCGCTTTAACACCTTCCTCATCTCAGCCTTTGCCGTCGCCGCCGTCCTGCTCGCTATCCTCGGCATCTACAGCGTCATCGCCTTCAGTGTCGCACTGCGCACACAGGAGATGGCCATCCGCATGGCGCTCGGCTCACAGCGTACTGGAATCATCCGGCTTATCCTGATTTCCGGAGCCAAACTCGGGGCTATTGGCTGTGCGCTGGGTATCGCCGGAGCGCTCGCGTCGTCGCGCCTCCTGCAATCGCTCCTCTTCGGCGTGAGTCCCTTCGACCCCGTCACGCTCTCGCTCGCCGTCGTGCTCATTCTATTGCTCGTTCTGGCGGCGTCGTTCGTGCCCGCCCGCCGCGCCGCGGCCATTCATCCCATGCGCGCACTCAGAGAGGAGTGAAGGACCGGCCTTCCGGTCCAATCCTGATTCCGCGACTGACGGGAGCGGCGTTTGCCCGGGCGGCAAATCCTGCGACTAACGGGAGAGTCACATAGGCTCGCTCCACATAGCGGCGAGGCGCGTGCCTGGACGGCCTTTCCCCCGTGCTGCCAGCACCCCTTTATAATCAAAATGGGGCGTTTTGTTTTTTCCATGGAGATCGCCCTGTGCATGTTCCTGTGCACTCTTAGGGCAAACTGTTGACCGACCAGATCACGATTCGCGGCGCGCGGACCCACAACCTGAAGAGCATTGACTGCGCGATCCCGCACGGCAAGCTCACGGTGGTCTCCGGAGTCTCAGGCTCGGGCAAGTCGTCGCTCGCCTTTGACACCATTTACGCTGAAGGCCAGCGCCGCTACGTCGAGTCCATGTCGGCCTATGCCCGTCAGTTTCTTGAGCGTATTGAAAAGCCCGATGCCGACCTCATCGACGGCCTTGCGCCCGCCATCGCCATCAAGCAGAAGAACACCACCCGCAATCCGCGCTCCACTGTCGCCACAGCCACTGAAATCTACGACTACATGCGGCTCCTCTACGCCCGCTGCGGCACAGTGCACTGCATCGCCTGCGACGGCATCGTACGCCGCGACTCCGTCGACGAAATCGCAGAATCCGTCCTGGCCCTGGGTGAGGGAAGTCGCCTCTACGCCATCTTTCCAGTCGTCTCCGAAGCGCGTCCCGCCTTTGCCGCCGAAACCGCACCCGAGGCTGAACCTCAAAAACGCATACGGGCCAAAAAAGCTGTCAGACAGTCCATGAAAGGCGATCCTGCATCACCCCTCACAGACGCGCTCAAAGACCGCCTTGCCGACCTGCGTAAGCGCGGCTTCAATCGCCTCTACCAAAACATCAACACCTATGAATTCTCCACGCCCGAGTCATTGCTCGAAATTGACTTCAGCCAACCCGTTTATGTCCTCGTCGATCGCATCGCCGTCTCGCCGGACAGCCGTGCACGCATCGTCGACGCCGCCGAAATCGGCTACCGCGAGGCTGGCGAAATCCTCTACGAAATCGTCCCGCGCGAGGACGCTGGCCCCGAACGCACCCGCCTTCGTTTCTCCGGAGCCTTTGAGTGCAAGACCTGCCACCGCGTCTACCGCGAGCCGGAACCGCGTCTCTTCTCCTTCAACAATCCCTATGGAGCGTGCCCGCGCTGCCAGGGCTTCGGCAACACCATCGACTTCGACCTCGACCTCATTATTCCTGACAAATCGAAGACACTCGAAGAAGGCGCCATCGATCCCTGGAACCGCCCCAAATACCGCCCATACTTTGCCGACCTTAAGCGCGCGGCCAAGCTCCATGGCATCCCGCTCGACGTGGCATGGTTCGACATGACCGAGGAGCAGCAGAGGTTCGTTCTCGACGGTGAGGGCAGTTTTCCTGGTGTGCACGGCTTCTTCGCTTACCTTGAGCGCAAGAAGTACAAGCTGCACGTCCGCGTCATGCTGTCCAAGTACCGCGGCTATGCGCTCTGCCCGGAGTGCAAAGGCCAACGCCTGCGCGCCGAGGCCCGCGCCGTCCGCGTCGCCGGCAAGAATATCTGCGAGGCTGCCGCGCTCACCATACGTGCCGCCAACGATTTCTTCAGCACCGTGCAGCTCACGCCAATGCAGCAGGAGATCGCCGGAGCCATCCTCGGCGAAATCCGCCAGCGTCTGCACTTCCTCGACGCTGTCGGTCTCGACTACATCACGCTTGACCGCCTCACCTCAACGCTCTCAGGCGGAGAAGCGCAGCGCATCCAGCTCGCTACCTCGCTCGGCTCGCAGCTGGTCGGCGCGCTCTACGTGCTCGATGAACCCTCCATCGGCCTGCACACCCGCGACACCGCCAAGCTCATCCGCATCCTCGAAGACCTCCGTGACCTCGGCAATACCATCCTCGTCGTCGAGCACGATGCCGACGTTCTCCGCTCCGCTGACTACCTCCTTGACCTTGGTCCCGGAGCCGGTGAGCTCGGCGGACGCGTGCTGGCTGCGGGCACTGTCGCGGAAGTCGAGCGCAACCCCGACTCGCTCACCGGAAAATACCTCTCGGGTCAGTTAGCCATTCCCACGCCTACCCATCGCCGCGAGCCCACCAACCCCAAGGACTGGCTCCGTCTGCGCGGGGCGCGCGCCAATAACCTGCGCGGCCTCGACGTAGACATTCCCCTGAACATGCTCGTAGCCATCACGGGCGTGTCCGGCTCAGGCAAATCCACTTTGGTCCATGAGGTCTTGTACCGCGCTGTAGCGCACTCTCTGGGCAAGACGGAGGGCAGCGACCCCAGCAGTCTCTATCGCGACATCAAGGGAGTAGAGCGCCTCAACGACATCGTGCTCGTCGACCAGACCCCCATCGGTCGGACTCCGCGCTCGAATCCCGTCACCTACATTAAGGCCTTCGACGCGATCCGTGAGCTGTTTGCCGCACAGCCTGAGGCCCTGCGCCGCGGATATACCGCCGGCCATTTCTCCTTCAACGTCCCCGGCGGCCGCTGCGATGTTTGCGAGGGCGACGGCACGGTGACCGTCGAAATGCAGTTTCTCGCCGATGTGGAGCTGCCCTGCGAAGAATGTAATGGCACGCGCTACAAGGCCAGCGTCCTTGAGGTCCGATACAAGGGCAAGAATGTCCACGAGGTCCTCGGCCTCACTGTCAAGGAAGCCCTGCGCTTCTTTGCCGGACAGCAACGTATTGTCGAAAAACTTGCGGTCCTCGAAGAGATCGGCCTCGGATACGTGCGCCTCGGCCAGTCAGCGACCACGCTCTCCGGCGGAGAGGCGCAGCGCGTCAAGCTCGCAGCGCATCTCGCCACCGTCCGCTCAGGTTCTTTCAGCGATGGCAAAAAGAAGCAGAGCCGCGTGCTCTATATCCTCGACGAACCTACCACCGGCCTTCATTTCGACGATGTAGGCAAGCTGCTCGTGGCCTTCCGCAAGCTCATCGACGGCGGAGGCTCGCTCGTCGTCATTGAGCATGAACTCGACGTCATCAAGTCGGCCGACTGGGTCATCGACCTTGGTCCCGAGGGCGGCTCACAAGGCGGCGCCATCGTCGCGCAAGGGCCGCCCGAGGCAATCGCGCGATCACCTCAGTCCCACACCGGCTTCTGGCTGAACAAGGTGCTCCCGGAGCGCAACCACGGCTCACCGCTGGACAACCGCCACCGGGAAGAAATTAGAGTAGGACGACCGGACGAAGCTTCAGTCAATGAGGTAGAGGCTTGATAAATGAAAAATGAAAATAGAGTCGAGATTCAATGACTCGTAGAGCCCCCCGGCTGGCCCTTGCCCTGTCGCTTCCGCTGCTGTTCTCACTCGTCTCCTGGGGACAGACTGCCACCTTACCGCCAGGCACCTCTTCGGTCGACGCCGCCCAGCCCGCCGCTCCCGCCAACCCGCTCAGCAGCATCGAATCCACAATCGCTGCCAAAAACTATGCCGAGGCCGCCTCGTTTCTCGACGCTTATATCGCCGCCCATCCCACTGACGCTCGCGCTCTCTTCGATCGCGGATACTGCGCCGATGCCCAGGGCCAGGTCGGTCACGCTAAACTGTTCTACAGAAAGGCGATCGCCGCCGATCCCAAGCAGTTCGAATCTCGCCTCGCGCTGGGCCTGATCCTGGCCAACGAAGGCGACCCCGGCGCACGGGGGCAGCTCCAGGCTGCCGCGAACCTCCAGCCCAACCCACCCAACCCCGCCGCCAAGGCCCAGGCACTGCGTGCGCTTGCTCACCTCGTCCGCAATACTGACCCCGCCGTTGCCAAGCAGGCTCTCATCGATGCCCTGCGCATTTCGCCCGAAGCGCCCGACGACGCTCTTCTCGCTGCTGAAATTGCCGATGCCTCCGGAGATCCCGAAGTCGCGGAACAGGCCTACCGCAAGGTCCTGAATGAGAACCCGCAGTCCACACAGGCCACTGCGGGCCTTATTCACATCTACATGCAGCAGAAGAAGTACTCTGACGCAGAGCCACTCCTCAAGTCCGCCCTCGCCCGCGACCCCGACAGCCCCTCACTCAATGCGCAGTATGCCGCGCTTCTCGGCGCAGAGGGCCGCCCGGAGGACGCGGTGACCGTGCTCGAAAAGCTGCATCAGATTGATCCTAAAGATGATAACATCGCCAGAATGCTCGCCGACGGCTATGCCGCGGCGGGGCAGGCCGACAAGGCTGACGCCCTTTACGCCCAGCTTCTTGCCGCTGACCCCAACAATCCCGAATTGGAATCGGATCGTGGGGAGGTCCTTATTCGGGAAGGTAAGTACGCAGAAGCCCTCGTATTGCTCCAAAAAGCCGCAAAAGTCCGCCAGGATGATCCTGACACGTGGAGTGGGATCGCATTCGCGGCGTCCAAGACCGGAAACCCTCAGCTGGTTCTCGACGCCCTTACGATGCGATCAAAATATGCGGCGGAGACTCCAGCTACCTACTTCCTAAGGGCGACGGCAAGTGATACTCTGCATCACGAGGATCAGGCAGTGCATTTTTACCGCCTGTTCTTGGAGACAGCCTCCGGGCAGTTTCCGGAAGAGGAGCGGCAGGCCCGGAGAAGGGTCGCTGAGCTCACAGAAAGTAGATAGTCCGACGTTCCGTTGCGCCCGCTAGGAGGTGCATTATGCGGTTCGTTCTGGTTTTTGTGTTGGTGGTGTTAGTGGCAATGATCAGCGCTCCACAGGCGCTGGCAGGAAATCCCGACAGATTCCTTGATGCCCAGGAAATAAATGCTCTGGCCGCAAAAGCCGAGCAGGCAACACCCAGGGACAGGTGCTATCTCTACGCGAAGCTCGTGAGCGCCATGGCTTGGAAGGCGAGCCAGGAGCTTAACGCGGGAGACGACACTGCGGCGGCAGCAACTCTGAAAACAATCCGGCAATACACAGCAAAAATTCATGCCGATATTACGGAGCGCTCAAAGAAACTGAAGGACGCTCAGATCACCATGGACAAGACGGCCTTCCGGCTTAAAGAGCTGATGAAGAGCTCATCCCTCGATGATCAGCAAGCCTTCGCGGCAACTCTGAAGCAGCTCAATCAGGTGCAGTCGCAAATGATGTTGACCGTCTTCCAGAAGTAGGGCCATCTTCGCCACAGCCAATCGACCTTTGTCCGCAGGCCCGCGCATATGTGTGCGGATTTGCGCGCCTCAAAGCCCACGCCGCTAACCCTCCGCAATACAATGAAAGAGTTTGATTCCTTCCTCGAAAGGGAACTAATGAAACTCGATCTTCAGACCACTGAGCCCTCCTCCCTTCCAGCGGACCTCCTCGTTGTCTTAGCAGCTGACAGCAACGTCAGCAAAGAGAAGGACGCCCGGCCTGAACTTCTTCTGTTTACCGCCGACGAATCCGTTCATAAAGCCGTCAGCCAGGTCCTTGCCGGCGGCGAATTCAAGGCCAAGCCGAACGAGACCCTGCTGATCCACGGCCCCCAGGCCCTCAAGGCCTCACGCCTTCTGCTTGTCGGCACGGGCAAGGCCGCAAAATTCTCGATTCACGACCTGCGCAGGGCCGCCGGAACCGCCGTGCGTTATGCCAAACCCCGAAACATCCGTGTGCTCTCCATCGTCGCCCCGTCGAACTTCAGCCCAGCCCGCACCGCCCGCGCGATTGCAGAGGGCGCCATCATTGGCGACTTCGAGTCGGACACCTATCGCACCGACCGCACCGGCCAAAGCGTCGATTCCGTAACCGTTCTCATTTCCGAATCCGACCTTCAGGACGCCGAACCCGGACTGCGCGAAGGCACAATCGTCGCTGAATCGCAGAACTTCGCGCGGGCGCTCATCAACGAGCCGGCAAATCGCATGACCCCCACTATCCTCGGCCAAAAGGCCGCCGAAATGGCCGAACAGTCCGGGCTCCATTGCATCATCTACAGCACAGACAAGCTCCGCGAGCTCAAGATGGGGGCATTCCTCGGCGTCGCGCAGGGCTCGGACGAACCACCGGCCCTCATCGTCCTGACCTACGAACCACCGGACGCGCCCGCCGAACCCGTCCTCGGGCTCGTGGGCAAGGGAATCACCTTCGACACCGGCGGACTCTCCCTCAAACCCGCCGACAGCATGGAGAAAATGAAATACGACATGGCTGGCGGAGCATCCATGATCGCCGCCATGCGCGCCATCGCGCAGCTCAAACCAAAGGTGAAGATCATTTCCATCATCTGCGCTACGGAAAACATGCCCTCCGGCAAGGCACAGCGCCCCGGCGACGTTCAAATCGCCATGTCCGGCAAGTCCATCGAGGTCATTAACACTGACGCTGAAGGCCGCCTCGTCCTCGCCGACGGTCTCTTCTACGCTCGTCAGCTCGGCGCAACGCACCTCATCGACGCGGCCACGCTCACCGGAGCCGTCGCCATCGCACTCGGCCAGGTTAATGCTGGCGTTTTCTCTAACGACGAGTCCGCCTACGAGCACTTCGTCACCGCGCTCGAAACTTCCGGCGAAAAATTCTGGAGACTCCCCGTCGAGGACGACTATCGCGACCAGATCCAATCCGCCATCGCCGACATTCGCAATACCGGCCTCACACGCTATGGAGGAGCCACTAACGCAGCCATGTTCCTTAAGGAGTTTGTCGACGACACACCCTGGGTACATCTCGATATCGCGGCCGTGGCATGGCTCGATGCCGATAAGCCATGGATCGCCAAAGGCCCCAGCGGAGCCTCCGTGCGCAGCATCATCGAGTGGGCTCGTAGATACGGCCAATAGATATGACCACGCTATGATGACCACGGTCATATCAGGAAGCGAACATGAAAACCATGGCGGCGGGAAAATTCAAGGCGCAGTGTCTGGCCGTGATCGACGAGGTCCACAATTCCAGGCAGGAGGTCGTCATCACCAAGCACGGCAAGCCAATGGCAAAGCTCGCACCGCTCCGCAGATCGGCGGATGGCATCTTCGGAGCCATGCGCAGTTTGGGCAAAATCAGGGGTGACCTGATCGGACCCATCTTCTCGCCGAAAGAATGGGACACGGAAGTCTTCCGGATCGGCGAGGCAGTAAGCGCCGGTGATTCTCCTCGACACACACGTTGCCATCTGGCTGTTGCTGGAGCCCGACCGTCTTTCGGCCTCAGCGAAGAAATCCGGTCGCCAATGCAGAGCAGAAGGGGCTGCTCCGGCTATTTCCAGCGTGAGCCTGTATGAGACAGCCCGGGTCATCCATCGCAATCGCATCGAGATAGCCGTTCCAGCAGAGGAGTTTCTTCGCAGGCTTTTGACCTTTGTCCGGGCAGTACCGGTATCGGCGGAGATGTCGGTGTTGGCCGCACAGCTCCCATCAGGCTTCCCGACCGATCCGTTGGATCGCCTCATAACCGCGACCGCCGTCATCGAGGGTATTCCACTCATAACTGCGGACCGCAATATTCGCCGTTCCAGCCTCGTCAAAACAATCTGGTAGAGATCCGCACTACAATAAGCCCATGGAACCCCTCTTAATCGCAGACAAAGCCTTTCAGTCGCGACTCATTGTCGGAACCGGCAAGTACAAGGACGGTGCCGAGACGCGGGCTGCCATCGAGGCCTCCGGCGCGGAAATGGTCACCGTCGCCGTGCGCCGCGTCAATCTCGACCGATCTAAAGAGTCCCTGCTCGACTTCATCGATCCGCAACGTTACTTCCTGCTTCCCAACACTGCGGGCTGCTACAGCGCCGAGGAGGCAATCCGCGCCGCGCGCCTCGGCCGCGAAGTCGGCCTGTCGGACTGGGTCAAAATTGAGGTCATCGGAGATCAGGCCACCCTCTATCCCGACGTTCAAGCAACGCTTGAGGCCACCCTCACTCTGGTCAAGGAAGGCTTTACCGTTCTGCCCTACACGTCAGATGACGTTGTGTTTGCGCGCCGCCTCATCGACGCCGGAGCCGCTGCCGTCATGCCGCTCGCCGCTCCCATTGGCAGCGGCCTTGGCATCCAGAACCGCGCCACGCTGCAGATCCTCCGCGAAAAAATCACCGAAGTCCCGCTTATCGTCGACGCTGGCGTCGGCACCGCCTCCGACGCGGCGCTGGCCATGGAGATGGGAGCTGATGGCGTTCTCATGAACACCGCTATCGCTGCTGCTTCAAATCCCATTCTGATGGCGGAAGCCATGCAGCACGCGGTTCTCGCCGGCCGTCAGGCCTACATCGCCGGACGCATGCTGCGCAAGCTCTACGCTACCGCCAGTTCGCCGTTTGAAGGTATCTCGCGATGAATTCCCGCCGCAAGCGGCGTGCGATACACTCCTCCCATGCGCGTCTTCGGTATTGACTGTGGTACGGAGTGCACCGGCTACGGCATTGTTGAATGGAACGACACGGCGCGCAATCCTCAGCTCATCTCGCTCGGCGCCGGAGGCATCCGGCTTCCCAAAAAGGAGCCACTCCAACACCGACTTTTAGTCGTTTACGCCGAACTGGGCACACTTATTCAGACGCACAATCCCGATATAATCGCCATAGAGGAAGTTTTCTACTCCGTCAACGCCAAATCCGCCCTCAAGCTAGGCCACATTCGCGGAGTTGCCCTGCTGGCCGCCGCCACCGCAGGGCTGCCTGTCGCTGAGTACGCGCCGCTTACGATCAAGTCCACTGTGACCGGCTACGGCCTCGCGCAGAAGGAGCAGGTGCAGTTCATGGTTGCGCGGCTGCTCAACCTCTCCGAACTGCCCCAGCCAGCCGATGCTGCGGACGCTTTGGCCATCGCCATCTGCCACATCCAGCATGCACAAACGCTCGCCGCGCAAACGGCGCGCAGCTCAGGCCGCTGACCGGGTTACATCTCTCAGGGAATTCGCAGCCGGCGTCCCCTTCCTGTCGTGTGCATGCAACTGCTCACCCGGCGGCCGCCAGGTATCAACCCGAAAGTTGTGGCTGCACCTTTCGCACAGCCAGATCACCTTTTGCCTGACTACCTGGCCCTCTACGAGATACTCAGCCGAAGTGTAATCGATGGAATGAAGCGTACCGCTGCGAAAGTAGAGCTCTTCGCGGTTGCAGAGGGGATTTGCGCATTTCATGATGAAACCTCCGGAAGCAAAAGGCCTGCTTACTGAACAGCCAGGTGCCTTGTGACGGTTAAGGCATGTTTCCGAATAAGGGCAGAATCACTCTTGAGCGTAAGAACGGGGCAAGGTGCAGAGGCAAGGACCTTATAGGCCGTGGTCTCTTTGCCGAAGGGCAATCGGAACGGATAGTGATGGACCCCAAGGACGATGAGATCGGCAGAAATCTCATTTGCAACGCGGACAATCTCAACGGCCGGGTCGCCTGCGGTGACCCGCGTGAAGGCCAATTGTCCAGTGCCTTCATCGTGCGCCTTCATAATCGGTTCAGTCAATGTCTGTATCTGTGCGGGCCTGGTCCTGCGAGTTGCGGGCCGGCTCGGAACCAGCACGTGCAGCACTGTAAGCTCAGCATGGCAATGCATTGCAATGGCGTCTGCCACCACGGTTTTGGGCGCGTTTTGCTCCAAAGTCGATGATGCGACCAGGATCCTCCTGAGCGTCCACGTCTGCGATGCACCTTTGCATTGCGGGCCAACAATGAATACCGGAACGTCCACGCTCTCCAGTAGTTTTCGCGCCACTGACCCCACCAGGAGCTTGTCCACGCCCTGTCTTGCGTGCGTGCCCACGATTAACCGGCCTGCGCCGGTGCGGCGCAGGATCTCCGCAACCACGTCCGCGACCGGTCCGGCATTCACCACAGTCGAGCAGGAAATCCCTTGTGCCCGAACACGCCGGGCAATCTCTTCCATCGCATCTTTCCTGCTGTCCGACGCCCCAGATTGGCCTTCTAAAGAAGATACTCCGGCCCTGGCATCCAGACTCTGATCCGGCGGCATTGCATGAACAAAGGTCAAGGCCGCCCCGCTCAATCTGGCCTGCGCAACGGCATAGGGAATCAAGCGCTCTGCGTCGGCAAGGTCTGTTGCAACGACGATCTCGTCGGGGCATGCTGGGTCGCACTGCGCGGTTCGGTCTTCAAGGAGCTTTTCCATATGCTGCTCCCACAACAATTAATCTCTCTATAAGTTTGGGCTTTCTGGCGTCAAAATCAGTGACGCGCGTCACGGTTAATGTAACCGGCGTGTGTTCCCATTTCGATATCCATGCACGCGGCCTTCGCGCGTGCACCCGCGGGAGCGATCATGGCCTACGCGATTAGCCAGCTCGAAGAAATCCACGCGCGGCTAAGCCGGGCGCTCGAAGATCCCCGTTCCGTTGGAATAACGAATGGCATGATGCCACAGCCTCTCGCTGAACTGCTGTGCTCCGCGCTGGCTGCCCTTGGACAGTTGCTCGCTGATATGCGGGACGAGAATTCAGGCAACAGCCTCGAATCTGAACTGTCACAGGATGCCGACCACCGATAGAGCCTTGCCGCCTTTTTATACCTGGCAACTCCGTGACCACCATCACAGTGACAATCCGGCCTGCTGAATTAGTGTCCAGTTATGGGAACAACGAAAGGAGGGGTTATGACAGTCCCCCGGCAATTTCCATTTGAAACGATCGTAGTAGCTATGGACTTCTCCGCGAAGTCATCGGCGACTCTACGCTATGCCCAAGTCATTGCCCAGCAGCATGGCGCCAAGTTACTGCTCGTCCATGTCATCGATCCCATGGCGTACGCCTTTCCTACCGGCCTGCCGAACTCTCTCGCTGCCGACCAGGCTGCACGCGAAGAGCTGGCCCGCATCGAAGAGGAGACCCGCCAGCAGGGAATCGGCGTTCACTCCGTCGTGGAAACCGGCGACATCTGCGAGCGCATTCTGCAGTGCGTAAAAGATTACAAGGGCCAGTTGCTCGTGCTCGGCACCCGCGGCAAAACAGAAGCTGGCCGCATTGCCCTTGGAACCATTGCGCGCCAGTTGCTCGCCAAGGCGCCATGCCCCATTCTCACCATCACCCCTGAGGCGGAGTCGATTCTGCCCTGGGCCGGACGGTGGCGCACCGTTCTGCTTGCCACTGACTTTTCGGTCTCCTCTCTCTGCGCGCTCTCATCCGCACATCAGATCGCGCATGAGCAACTGATAGTGCTGCATTCATCCGATGCCAGCACGAAAGAGGAGCGTGCCGTGCTGCTCGAACGTCTCCGATTCCTCGCGCCGTTCAACGAGTCGCACACTGTTCCCGTTGAGCACTTCATCACGACCGGAGAGCCGGCAAAAGTGATTGCGAAGTACGCTAAGGAGTCGCACGCAGACCTCGTCGTACTCGGGTCTCCATCGCGCTTGCTGTCCGAGAAGGACATGCCCTCAAGCACGGTGCTGCAGGTCATCTCCAGCGTCTCTTGCCCGGTGCTCTGCATTCCCCAGACTGAGGGTGTCGCCGAAGTCAGCCTGCTGAACCAGATGGAGCACGCCGCGTAGGCGGTGGAGAAGCCTAATAATACTCGCTCCTCTCAATGCCAAGCTTTTTGATCTTGGAGTTGAGCGTAGTGCGCTTCAGACCTAGCTTTTCTGCTGCACCGCCGCGGCCGCCTATATTCCCCTTTGCCGCGCGCAAGGCCAGCAGAATATGCTCTCGCTCCTTTGAGCGCAGATCATGGATCGGCGATGCCCCCCGCGCCTCTACGGCTTCCAGCTCGCCCAGTGGAGCGCGGAGCGCGGTTCCGTGGGTTAAAATCACTGCTCGCTCGATAAAGTTCTCGAGCTCCCGCACATTTCCTGGCCACTGCCATTGCGTCAGCGCCTTCATCACGTCTGCTGGTATAGTCGCAATCTGTTTGTTCATTCGCCGGGAATGTTTCGTCACAAAATAGTTCACCAGCAGCGGTATGTCCGCGCGCCGCTCCTGCAGCGATGGAATCACGATTGGGAACACCTTTAGACGGTAGTAAAGATCGCTGCGAAACTGGCCTTCTTTCACCATCTTCGCCAGGTCGCGATTCGTCGCCGCAATCAGCCGCACATTCACCAGAATCGTCTTCCGTCCACCCAGCCGTTCGATCTCCCGCTCCTGCAATGCGCGCAGCAGCTTGGGTTGCAGTTCCAGAGGCAGGTCGCCAATCTCATCCAGAAACAGCGTCCCCATGTGCGCCAGTTCCAGGCGCCCAATGCGCTGCGTAACTGCTCCGGTGAATGCACCTTTCTCATGTCCAAACAGCTCGCTCTCCAGCAGTCCCAGCGGAATCGCAGAGCAATTCAGCTTCACAAACGTGCGTTCTCGCCGCGGGCTCAGGTTGTGGATCGCTCTTGCGATCAGCTCTTTGCCCGTCCCCGTTTCCCCGAGTACCAGCGCGGTTGCATCCGTCGGAGCCACGATCTCCACTTGTTTCAGCACGCGCTTCAGGCCTTCGCTCTTGCCCACAATCTCCTCAAAGCTGTACTCCGTGCGCAGCTCCTCTTCCAGGTATT
>Ga0335074_10003819_pt1 | contig 20691 bp, 19 predicted proteins | sample Lox_Sample_23_FD_206715 | JGI IMG/M metagenome (GOLD analysis project Ga0335074, IMG submission 206715) | Soil microbial communities from Loxahatchee National Wildlife Refuge, Florida, United States - Lox_Sample_2.3 | ecosystem: Environmental > Terrestrial > Soil > Wetlands | place: USA... | reverse complement strand
GCAGCGGCGGAGCGCAGCCCATGAGGCATCAGCCGACGCGGCTAGCGGGTCCGGCCAGGCGGATCACGATCTTCATCGGGGAGTCGGACCGCTATCACCACAAGCCGCTGTACGCGGAGATCGTGCATCGGGCGCACGAGCGCGGGCTGGCTGGCGCCAGCGTGTTCCGCGGCGTCGAGGGCTTCGGGGCCTCGTCCCGGATCCACACGAGCAGGCTGCTCTCGCTCAGCGAGGACCTCCCTGTCGCCATCATCATCGTCGACACGGCCGAGCGGACCGAGGAGTTCCTCGACGAGGTGGCCGAGCTGGTGACCGGCGGCCTGGTCATCGTCGATGACGTGCACGTGCACACCTACAGCAGCGCGTCGCCAGCGACTGCCGGCGGAGGAAGGCCGGGCGCCCCGCCAGAACCGGCCAGCGGCGGCACCGGTGCGGTCGGCGGCAGCCCGACGTGATCATCCTGGCAGTGCTGGCGGGCGGCACGATCGGTGCGCCCGCCCGCTATCTGACGGACCGGTTCGTCCAGGCCCGGCGGGACACCGTGTTCCCGTGGGGGACGTTCGCGGTCAACATGGCTGGCTCGGCCGGGCTCGGGTTCCTGCTCGGCGCGGAACGTCACCTGGGGCTGCCACCGGTGATTTTCGCGCTCCTCGGCACCGGTTTCTGCGGCGGCCTGACTACCTTCTCCACGTTCGGGTACGAGACGCTGCGATTGCTCGAAGACGGCGCCGTGGCCGATGCCGGGCTCAATATGATCGCCAGCCTGGCGGCGGGGGTACTGCTGGCGTGGGTCGGATTCCGGATCGCGAGCGTCTTGTTACTGCGGCTCGCGAGTCCCGAGCTTCCGCTCGCCTCCTGCGCCTCGGCCGGCCGGACGTCATCGCCGGGTCCTCGGTCAGAGCCGGCCGGGAGCCACACGTAGAGTGGACTGTCGTGGAAGCGCAGCACAATAGCCGGGAACGGCATGTTCCGGACGGGCTGACCGTCACCACAGTCAGCATCGCCGACCCCGGTGATCTGCTGTCCTGGCTCCCAAGCCCCGCGGTCTCAGCCTGGCTTCACCGGGGCGACGGGCTGGTCGGCTGGGGCGAGGCCGCGCGGCTTACGTTGCCGGCTGGCTCGGACCGGTTCGCGGCCGGCGAGAAGTGGCTGGCGGAGCTTTTTGACGCTGCCGTCGGCACCGATGAGGTGGGTGTGCCCGGCACAGGTCCGGTCGCCTTCGGCAGCTTCACCTTCGATCCAGCTTCTGACGGCTCGGTGCTGATCGTGCCGCAGGTCATCATCGGCCGCAGAGCCGGTGTCTACTGGCAGACGCGCATCAGCGCAGACGGCGCAGACCCGCTCGTTCCGGCCGTGCCCGCGACCGCTCCCGGTGACCTGCGCTGGAGCGACGGCAGCCGGACCGCGCCGGAGTGGGCGCAGATCGTCGCCGCCGCCGTGACGCGGATCAAGGCCGGCGAGGTGCGCAAGGTCGTGCTGGCCCGCGACCTGTTCGCGCAGGCGCCCGAGGACATCGATGTGCGCGTCCTGCTCTCCCGGCTGGCTGACCGCTCCCCCGGCTGCTACACCTTCGCCTGCGCCGGCCTGCTCGGCGCGACGCCGGAGCTGCTGATCCGTCGTGAGGGCCGACAGGTCAGCTCCCTGGTGCTAGCCGGCACGATGGGCCGCGGCGGCAGCACGGCAGAAGACGAGGCGCTCAGCACTGCACTGCTCGCATCGGCGAAGGACGCCGAAGAGCACCGCTACTCGGTCGAGTCGGTGCGCGACCTGCTGGCACCGCTGTGCGCGGAGATCACCGTCGACGCCGCACCGTCGCTGCTGCAGATGGCCGACTACCAGCATCTCGCCACTCCGGTCTCCGGCGTGCTCGGCCGGGACGCGTCAGCGCTCGCGCTCGCAGCCTCACTCCATCCGACGGCGGCGATCTGCGGAACGCCGACCGAGGCCGCGATGGAGCTGATCAGGGAACTTGAGGGAATGGACCGCGGCCGTTACTCCGGTCCGGTCGGCTGGGTCGACGCACGCGGCAACGGCGAGTGGGCGATCGCGCTACGCTGCGGTGAGGTGGACGGCAGGCGAGCCCGGCTGTTCGCCGGGTGCGGCATCGTAGCGGGCTCACAGCCGGCCGCCGAGGTGGCCGAGACCGAGACCAAGTTCCGGCCCATGCGCCGGGCACTGGAGGGCTAGGGCTGCTGCCCGGCGGAACGGGGACCCGATGGCCCAGAAGCTGCGGCTGACTGGCGTCGTGATTTTCGTCACCAACCTCGAGAAGTCGGTGAGCTTCTACCGGGAGGTCCTGGAGCTGGAGATCGCCGACTCCGATGCGACCGCAGCGCTGCTCTGCGCTCCCGACGGCACCGAGCTGGTCCTGCGCGCAACCGGGATGGCCGGATCGCATCCGCTCGGCCAGGTGGGCGTGCAGTACGTGGTCTGGGCGCTGCCAAGCCGCGAGGAGCTGAACCGCTGCGAGCGGGCGCTGCGTCAGCGTTCGGCCTACCGGGAGACCCGCATCGCTGAGGACACCACGCTCATCGAGGGTCACGACCCCGACGATCTCGTGCTGATGCTGACCTACACCGAGGGGAACGGCCATCCCCCGCGCAAGCTGTCCGCTCGCATCTACGCCTCCTAACCAGCCGTCCGTATTGCCGCGGAAGTTTGGTCTGCTATACCACGCAAACTCTCCATGCCGACGAGACGACATTATTTCCTAGTTATCTAGACGAGATACTAGGAATTCCGTAGGCTGCTACCTGCGGTCGCCGCCGGAGCACGAGGCAGCGGCCGCAGTCCCAGCCGCACACGGAAGGCAATCTCGCATGCCCCGAACGTCCCGCCCATCACACCAGCCGAATTGGCGGCGCCACGCACCCGCGCTCGCGATCACGGCCGCCGCACTCGCTGCCGCCGGACCAGCCCTGCTGTCGGCAGGCGCAGCCGCTGCATCCAGCACGGTCGCCTCCAGCACGGTCGCTTCCAGCACGGGCGCTTCCAGCACGGGCGCTTCCAGCACGGGCGCTTCCAGCACGGTCGCTTCCAGCACGGGCGCAGCCAGCGCAGCAGCGCCGACGGCACCACCGCCAGTCACGATCCTGACCAGCAATGCGAACAAGGCTGACGGCGACTACTTCATCTCGCCCTACGGCGACCAGACCACGTACGCCAACGGTCCGGAGATCCTGAGTCCGTCTGGCCAGGTGCTGTGGTTCAAGGCCGTGCCGGCCGGCGAGGAGGCGGCTGACTTCCGCGTCCAGGCCTACCACGGGCAGCCGGTGCTGACGTGGTGGCAGGGCACCGGTCTCGGCGGCCTGTCGGAGGGCACCGACTACATCTACAACGACCACTACCAGCAGATCGCCGAAGTCAATGCGGGCAACGGCTACAGCGCGGACGGGCACGAGTTCCTGATCACGCCGTGGAACACCGCGCTGATCCTCAGCTACACCACGGCCACGGCCGACCTCACCTCGATTGGCGGCCCGTCCGACCAGACCGTCATCGACGGCATCGTCCAGGAGATCGACATCAAGACCGGGAAGGTGCTGTTCCAGTGGAACAGCGCCGACCACGTCCCGTACAGCGAAAGCGAGCAGCCGCTGCCTGCGTCCGCAAGCACGCCGTGGGACTGGTTCCACATCAACGCGGTCAAGGTCGCCTCGGATGGCAGCATCCTGATCGACGCCCGTGACACCTGGACGGCCTACGACGTCAGCCTGCGTACCGGGACCATTAACTGGCAGCTCGGCGGCAAGGACAGCACGTTCACCGAGGCGGCCGCGCCCGGCCAGGTGCTGGACAACGCCAGCGAGATCTTCGCCTGGCAGCACGACCCCCAGCAGGTCGGGCCGGACACGTACACCTTCTTTGACAACGAGAGCGCCGGCACGCCGGAGCTATCCACCAGCCGGGAAGTCACGGTGAGGCTGAACTTCCGGACCAAAGTAGCCACGCTGGTGTCCTCGATCGACCAGCCCGAGGGCCTGGTGGCCGCGTCGCAGGGCAACGCGCAGACCACGCGGACGGGCGACGTCGTCGTCGGCTGGGGCGCGCTGCCGTACTTCTCGACGTTCAGCAGCTCCGGCACGCTGCTGTTCAACGCGGAGTTCCCGGCCGGCGTCAACACTTACCGTGCCTACCAGTTCCCCTGGCCGGCGAGGCCGGGGCACGCGCATTACCACCGCAAGTAACGAGGGGAAGGACAGCGACGGCCGGGGCGTGCGGATCAGCCCCGGCCTCCGCGCGGTTTCGCGCACCGGGACGGAAACGTGCCCCGTTTCCGTCCCGGTGGCACGTCATCCTGGCAGCCCTTCCGCCTCAGCCCGAGCGGGCCAGGTACCCGCGGGAGCGGAGGGCGTGACGGGTCTATGTTGGTTCCTGAAGCAGCAACTGGCGGGCGCGCGCGGCGCGCGGCGAGGCGAGGAGCGTGCCCGAATGAAGGTCGGCCTGCATATCTCAGACTTCACCTGGGACGGCGGCGCTCCGGCGCTGGCCGGCCAGCTCGCCGAGATCGCCACGCGCGCTGACGAGATGGGCGTGGACCGGGTCAGCGTCATGGATCACGTGTGGCAGATCGGCCACCTCGGACCTCCTGAGCACGAGATGCTCGAGGCGTACACCACGCTCGGCTGGCTGGCCGGCCGCACCCAGCGGGTGAAGCTGCTCACCGTCGTTACCGCGGTCGTCTACCGCGTGCCCGGCCTGCTTGCCAAGGCCGTGACCACACTGGACGTGCTCTCTGGCGGGCGTGCCATGCTCGGCATCGGCGCGGCGTGGAATGCCGACGAAGCGCGTGGCCTCGGGCTGTTCTTCCCGCCGCTGACGGAGCGGTACGAGCGGCTCGAGGAGGCGCTGCAGATCTGCCTGCAGATGTGGAGCGGGGACGACAGCCCGTTCGACGGCAAGCACTACCAGCTGGAGCGCACGCTCAACTCGCCGCAGTCCCTCACCCGGCCGCATCCGCCGATCCTGATCGGCGGGTCTGGTGAGCGCAAGACGCTCAGGCTGGTCGCAAAGTACGCCGACGCCTGCAACATCTTCGACAGCCCGGAAACCGCCCGCAAGCTCGACGTCCTGCGTGAGCACTGCGCCCGCGAGGGACGCGACTACGACGAGATCGAGAAGACCGTTCAGGTGCGCTTCGACCTGGGCGAGAACGGCGAACGGGTGGACCAGACGATCGAGCACCTGCATGAGCTGGCCGAGCTCGGCTTCACGGTCGCGCACGGCACGCTCATCAACGCGAGCTCGCCGCGTGCGCTCGACTACCTCGGCGAGCGCGTCATCCCGGCTCTCGCGGCCTTCTGAGCGCTGCCGCGCGGCGTTGCGCGCCGACTTCCGGAGCAATACGTTATTTATTGATTAGCGTTGTTATGGACGGAGTGCTCCATGCAGGCTGCGGAGATCACCAGGGCCGAGACGACGCAGCGGGCCGCCCTCCTTCAGGTTGACTCCTACGACATCGAGCTGGACCTGACTCGCGGACCGCAGACATTCCGCTCTGCCACTGTCATCGCCTTCGAGTGCAGGAGGCCAGCTGCGTCAACCTATGCCGACCTGGTCGCCGAGCGGGTGCACGAGATCACGCTGAACGGCGCTCCGCTCGACCCCGCTGCCGTGTATGCGGAGGGCCGGATCGCGCTGTCGGAGCTGGCAGAGCGCAACGAACTGCGAGTGGTCGCCGACTGCGCCTACGGCGGTGACGGAACGGGCCTGCGGAGAGCGGAGGACAGTGCCGACGGGAGGATCTATCTATCCACGGACTTCGAGCCCGCCGATGCCCGGAAGGTCTTCACCTGCTTCGAGCAGCCCGACCTGAAGGCTACGTTCGCGTTGCACGTCAGAGTGCCCTCGTCGTGGATCGTGCTATCAAACCAGCCGGCGCCGCAGCCCGAGCCGGCCGGGGACGGTAGTGCCGTCTGGCACTTTCCCCCCACACCGCGGATCTCCACCTACCTGACCGTCGTGGTCGCGGGCGAGTACTACCTGGTGACGGACTCGCACACCACCCCGTCCGGTCAGGTCATCCCGCTCGGCCTGGCCTGCCGGCAGTCCCTCGCCGAGTTTCTCGATGCGGCGGAGATCTTCGCGATCACCAAGGCCGGCCTGGACTACTACACCGGCCTGTTCGGCATGGACTACCCGTTCGCGAAATACGACCAGGTCTTCGTGACCGACAGCGCAGGTGCGATGGAAAACGCCGGCTGCGTCACGATCACGGAGCAGCTGCTGTTCCGCTCGAAGGTCACCGACACGATGCGCGAGGCGCGGGCGGACACCATCCTGCACGAGATGGCGCACATGTGGTTCGGCGACCTGGTCACCATGAAATGGTGGGACGACCTGTGGCTGAACGAGTCGTTCGCGGAAATGTGCGCGTGCCAGTCGAGCGCCGAGGCGACCAGGTTCACGGATGCGTGGACCACGTTCTGCGGCGGCCGCAAGGTCTGGGGATATTCGCAGGACCAGCGGCCCTCAACGCACCCGATCGCCGCGGACGCCCCGACGCTCAGCGTCGCTGAGGCCAACTTCGACGGGATCAGCTATGCCAAGGGCGCATCGGTGCTCAAGCAGCTCGTTGCCTACATCGGCCGGGACAGCTTCTTCGCCGGCATCAGGGCATACCTGGCCGACCACGCCTGGGGCAACGCCACTCTGGCAGACCTGCTGAGAGCGCTGGAGGCGAGCTCGGGGAAGCCGCTCGGCGACTGGTCGAAGAGCTGGCTGCAGACCGCGGGGCCGAACACGCTGCGCAGCGAGTTCGCGACCGACGACACCGGCAAGTTCGTCACTGTGGCGGTCGTGCAGGAGGCGCCGGCCGAGCACCCTGTGCTGCGGCCGCATCACATTGCGATCGGGCTGTACAACCGCGATGGCGACGGCGCGCTGGTGCGCACACATCGGGTCGAGGTCGACGTGGCCGGGGCGCGGACGCCGGTCCCGGACCTCGCCGGGTTGCGGCAGCCGGACCTCCTGCTGCTCAACGACGACGACCTCGGCTATGCGATCGTCCGGTTCGACGAGCGCTCGCTACGGACGCTGACCACGTCCATCGGAGCCTTTCGCGACGGGCTGGCGCGGACCGTCTGCTGGAGCGCGGTGATGGACATGGCGACTCAGGCCGAGTTGTCGCTGCCCGCCCTGGTGCGGATCCTGGCCGCGGGCATGGGCCAGGAGCCCTCGGTGTCCGTGCTCCAGCAGCTGCACAGGTTCACCTATGAGCTCATGCTGAGCTCAGCCGACCCGGCGTGGGCTCCGGAGGGCAAGCGTCAGCTTGCCGCTGCCGGCGTCGACCTGCTGCGAACCGCCGAGCCTGGCAGCGATCATCAGCTTGCGTGGGCGCAGCTGCTCGGCTGGACCGCCACCTCTGACGATCAGCTGGATCTGCTGGCCGGACTGCTCGACGGCAGCCGCCAGATCGACGGCCTGAGCGTGGACACCGAGCTGCGCTGGTCCCTTCTTGCGCGGCTGGTCGCGACAGGGCGCGCCCGGGAGGATCAGATCGACGCCGAGCTGGGGCGCGACAACACCAACACCGGACGCCGGCACGCCGCTGGCTGCCGTGCGGGAATACCCGACGCCGAGCACAAGGCGGATGCGTGGCGGCTGCTCACTGCGGCCGACGAGCTCGGCATAGAGGACACCATCGCGGTCGGGCTTGGCTTCAATCAAGTGGAGCACGCTGCACTGCTCGCTCCCTACGCGGATGCATTCTTCGATCAGCTGCCGGCGGTCTGGGCATCTCGCGACGGCTTTGCCCGAGTGGTCTTCGGCCTGGCGGTGTTCCCCTACTCGTCCGCCTCGCCGGATCTGCTAGCGCGGGCGGACGCATTCCTGGCCGAGCACGCCGAGGACGATGCCTTGTGCCGGCCCGTTATCGAGGGGCGCGACGTCGTTTCGAAGGCCCTGCGGGCGCGGACTCTGCCGGTCTGACTGACCGCGCCTGTTACCAGGGCAGCACTCCGGTCCCGCCGTCGGCTCTGCGCGCGATGTACTGCGCGCAGGCGAGGTCCTCGTCGGCGTTGCCGTCGTCGCCAGTCACCACGAACGTGATGGTGCCGCTGGCTCGCGCCTGCAGGAGCCGGGCCGTCGCACCGGCCACCACGAAGCTCGCGCACAGGATCAGTGAAGGCATGCATGACGTCGATGACAACGGCGAGGGTGCTTCGGCCAGCTCGCTGATGCCGACGAACCGGGCGCTCACTCAGATCCGCTGCTCAGTCGCGGGGTCGGTCACTCCGCCGAAGTACTGGCCGAGGAGCTGCCGGAAGACCATGGCGCTGACGTCAGCATGCATGAACAGTGTCAGGCAGGACCTGAGCTTCATGGCGTCGATGCCGCCGAAGATCTGCTCGGCGCTCCGGTCGGAGAGACCCGCGAGGATGCCCGCGCATTCGAGCAGGCGCGGGCCTAGCACGGGATGCGCCAGGTACGCCCGCGCCTCCGCGAGCGAGCTGATGGCGTAGTGCTGGGCGGTTGAGCTCCGGCCGAGACCGGCGATCTGCGGGAAGACGAACCACATCCAGTGGCTGGTCTTGCGGCCGCTGCGCAGTTCGCCGACCGCGTGCCGGTAGGTGCCGCCGTCGTTCTGGGCGCTGACGAAACGCTCCAGGCCGTAGGGGTCGGCCGCGGTCATCGCGGTGGTTCCGCGGTCGGCTGAGACGACCAGCTCCAGGCGTCCGCGAGCACCGGCAGGCGGCGGGCGGCGGCCACGCTGGCTGGTGTCACCAGCACAGTCTCCCCCACCCGGTGGCGCGAATGTGCTGGCCCGCCCGGCATGCTGGAGAGATGGACCGGCCCGAGGCAGTTGTCCGGCTGGCGCCGGAGCTGCGGCAGTTCCTGCGGCCAGCCAACCGGTCTGGCCTGGTCCCCGTGTCCTGCGACGGTGTCTCGTCGCTCGGCCACGTGGTGGAGTCACTCGGAGTGCCGCTGACCGAGGTCGGCAGCCTGATCGTCAACGGCCGGCTGGCCGCGCCCGGCTGCCGGCCGCAGCGCGGTGACGTCGTCGCGGTGGGAGCGGTAGCACGGCCGCAGCGGCTCGACTCCGCCCGGTTCGTCCTGGACGTGCACCTGGGCACGGTGGCGCGCCGGCTGCGGCTAGTAGGCCTGGACGCTGCCTATGCCAACGACGCGGGCGACGACGCGCTGATCGAGCAGGCAAATGCCGAGCACCGGGTGCTGCTGACGCAGGATCGCGGACTGCTGCGCCGGCGGAAACTCTGGCTCGGTGCTTACGTCCGCGGCGCGCGGCCAGACGAGCAGTTCCGGGATGTACTGAGCCGGTTCGACCCGCCGCTCGCGCCGTGGACCCGGTGCCCCGCCTGCAACGGGCTGCTGACGCCGGTCGCCAAGGCAGACGTTGAGGCGCGGCTCCAGCCAGGAACGCGTCGCAGCTACCGGGAGTTCTCACGCTGCCGCTGCTGCGAGCACATCTACTGGCGGGGCGCGCACGGTCCGCGGCTCCAGGCCATCGTCGCGGCGGCCACCGGCGTCCAGGTTGCGCCGCTTCGGCGCAGCACGCCACACTGGGGGCGTTCTGCCTGAGGGGGGCAGGCGAAGGACGTAGAGGACAAGCCGATGGCCGACATCGACCCTGGCCTGGCTGCTCCGGTGCCGGCTGACCACGGCCTCGCTGAGCAGCGGGACTATGCCCCGCTAACAGCCGCTGACGTACCCATGATGCGCCCGCGGGTGGCCTATCGCCTGGCCCGCGGCTGGGACTACCAGCAGGTGATAGCCGCATATGACGCGGCAGCCGCCGCGTTAGGGGCTGAGCACCCTGAGCTAACTCCCAGGCTGCTTGAGGCCTACGAGGACTGGCCGTATGGCGGCGCCCAGCCGTCCGCCCTGACGCTCCGTGTGCTTGCGCGAGCCTACGGCGCCGCGCCGCGCGACCTGCTCGACCAAGCCGACCGCGACCACCTTCCGGCCGCCGAAATGGCTGCCCTGGATGCCGGGCCCGTTAGGTCCCGGCCGGATGGCGGCGGCAGCAACGGCAGCTCGCTGGCCGAGTCGCTGGTGGCGCAGGCGACGGCAGCGCTGGCCTTTGCCGCAGCGGTCATCTACGCGGCGGGCGGCTTGATGCTGGCACTGCAGCTCTGGTTCCTGAAGGTGTCGTGGACGCCCGTGCTCGGTCAGCTGCCACGCGACTTCCTTGGCGTCACCGCATTTGGCCAGGTCGTTCTCCCAGCGGTTCTGGTGGGCGGCATCGCCGGCTCGCTGATCGACTGGCTGACCGGTCTCGGCTCGGTGGAGTACCAGGGCAGCAAGCTGGTCAAGTCGTACTGGGGGCAGACCGGCGCGGCTTTCTGGTTCGCGACTCTCGGGGTCGCGGCTGTGATTGGCGCTCTCCTCGGGCTGGTGCCCCTGGGCGTGTTGTTCTTCACCCAACACGCGGCCGCTGGTGCTCTGCGATCCTGGCCGGCGATCTTCCTGTGCTGTGCCGTGATCAGCGGAGTGGTCTGGTTCTTCGCCCTGTATGCGCTGCGGCGCGTCTACGTGCGGGCCAGCCAGGGGAAGCCACGGCGGCTGAAGGTGCCGTTGCGCCGCACACTGATCGTGGCAGTGGCGTCATTTGCTCTGATCCCGTGCTTCGCGTCGATCGGCGGGGCATTTCTGCTGCCTCCGGTGGCGATCTGCGGGCCGAAGTTCATGCACCCGGTTAAGGGCACGAGCACGGAACAGGCCGGCTACCTGCGCGGCAACCTGATCGGAAGCAACAGCCAGTGGGTGTACGTGGCCCAGTTCAACTACGCAGGAAACGTGATTGTCGGACGGTCGATCACAGTGATCCCGGCCTCCTCCGTCGAGTTGCAGGCCATCGGGCGCGGCGCAGGCTGCGGCGATCTCCCTGAGATCCGGTCCTGACCGGCGCTCACTCGCGGCTTGAGCGCACCGTCGCTGTGTCAGCCAGTGGCCGCGGCGGCGGCCGCGGCGGCCGCCTCGGCGATCGCGGTGCGCAGCTTCGCGCCCTCAGCACGGTCGGTGACCGCCTCGACGAGGCGCAGTCCGCTCCCTTGCAGGGCGGCCGGCAGGCCCGCGGCGTCGTCCAGCCGGGAGTACGGCAGGCCAGCCGCGACGGCGAGGGCGGCGAGCTGTGCGCCGTGCGGCGTGCCGAAGACGCGCTCGAACGAGTCGGGGAACGCCGCCTGCTCGAGTGTCGAGAAGATCCCGCCGCCGTCGTTGTTGACCACCAGCAGGCATAGATCCGGCCGCGGCTCTGTCGGCCCGAGGAACAGACCAGGCGCGTCATGCAGTAGCGCCAGATCGCCCAGCAGCCCGACGGCAGGGCCGCCGCCGTCAGCCTGGTGGGCGAGCGCGGCGCCGATGGCCGAGGACACCAGACCGTCGATGCCGCTCGCGCCCCTGCTTGCCAGCACGCGCAGGTCATCCCGTGGCCGCATGTGCCGGTCCAGATCTCTGGCCGGCATGCTCGATGCTGCCCAGAGCAGCGCGCCTGACGGCAGCGCGGCCGCGAGGTCGCGGGCCAGCAGTGGCTCGCTGAGGCCAGCGGCAGCGCCGAGCACGTCGTCGGCAGCCCGCCTGGCGGCGGTGTCCGCAGCCTGCCAGGATGACAGCCAGGCCGTTGATTCCGGCGGGGTGCCGCGCAGCACGAGACGGCCGGTCACATCCGTTGCTGTGCGGGCGGGATCGGACCAGCGGCCGGCTCCCTGGGTTAGCACGATGTGCCGGGTGCCGTCAGATCCGCCGCCCCGCAGCAGCGCGAGCTGCGCGCGGGCAAGACCGGGTCGCCCAGCTGACACGATCACGTCCGGCTTGTGCTCGCGCATGAAGGCGGCGGACTCGAGCAGGAACTGGTAGCAGCCGAGTGCGGCGCGCCCGTGCCGGGCCCCGGACGACGGCTCGGCCAGCAGCGGCCAGCCTGCCTGCGAAGCAAGCGCAGCCATGCGCGCCGGGTCGGCGGCTCCGTCGCCCGCTACCACGACGCCGCGCTCGGTCCAGTCCAGCTCCAGGACCGAGCCGGCCGCCGCGGCGACTGGACCGGCCGTGCTGGCTAGGGCCGGGAACCTTGTCCACGGCGCACCGGCGGGCCGGCCGTCCAGCGGCTCGCTCCACTCCTCCGCCCGGCCGACCGCCGGGTCCGGCTGTCCCGGTACCAGAGGCTCGCGCAGCGTCAGGTTGAGGTGCACGGGACCGGGCGGTGCGGCGGCGCTTCCGGCGGCAATCGCCCACGCCTGGCAGGCCAGCGAGCGCCAGTAGGCCACCTGCCCGCGGCGGTTCTCCGGTGTGCCAACCTCGCAGAACCAGCGGGCCGCGCTGCCGTAGAGCTTCACCTGGTCGATCGACTGGTTGGCGCCGGTGCGGCGCAGCTCAGGCGGCCGGTCAGCGGTGAGCACAAGCAGCGGCACGCCCGCCTCGTCCGCTTCGATCACGGCCGCGTGGAAGTGCGCCGCCGCCGTGCCCGAGGTGCAGACCACCGCGACCGGGCGCGCGCTCGCCTTCGCCAGTCCGAGCGCCAGGAACGCCGCCGACCGTTCATCAATGCGCACGTGCAGCCGCAGCCGCGAGCGTGGCCGTGCCGACTCGGCGTGCAGCGCCATCGCCAGCGGTGCGCTGCGCGAGCCGGGCGCGATGACGGCCTCGCGCAACCCGCAGCGCACTAGTTCGTCCGTGAGCACGGTCCCGAGCGCGGTCGACGGGTTTAGCTGCGAGGCCATGAGCTCACTGACCAGGTCACCGGGCAGCTCACGAGCGTCCCGGCGGCAGGAACTCGGCCGCCGCGAGCGCTCTGGCGCGCCACTCAGCCGGGTCAACCTCGAATTCCTTCAGCGCAATCTCATCGACGACCGCCGGGCGCACCGGCAGCTCGCCGCCAATCTCGGTCAGCGGATCCGCGGTCACGTCGCCGGCCAGCAGGCTCATGGTCGCGAGGCCGCACGCGTACGGCAGCTCGGGCAGGGCCGCGGCCAGCGCGACTCCTGCCGCGAGCCCGACCGATGTGTCGACTGCGCTGGACACCACGACCGGGAGCCCGGCCGCTGCAGCGATGTCCAGCGCGGCGCGAACGCCGCCCAGCGGCTGCGCCTTCAGCACGACGATGTCGGCTGCGCCGGCCGCGCGGACCGCCAGCGGGTCAGACGCCCTCCGGATCGACTCGTCTGCCGCCAGCGGCACGTCGACTCGCCGTCGCAGGTCCGCGAGCTCGTCCAGCGTCGCGCACGGCTGCTCCGCGTACTCCAGGTCGAACACCGACAGGGCCGTCAGCATCCGCTCGGCCCGCGTCACGTCCCAGCCGCCGTTCGCGTCGACGCGCAGCATTCCGGCCGGCCCGAGAGCGTCGCGAACGGCCGCGACCCGCTCGACATCGGCGGCGTCAGGCTGGCCGGGCTCGGCCACCTTGACCTTCGCGGTCCGGCAGCCGGAGGCGGCGACGATCTGCCGCGCCTGCACCGGGCCGACGGCAGGCACGGTCACGTTCACCGGGACGTTCTGTCGCACCGGGGCTGGCCAGCCGTACGCGGCCGCCTCCAGCGCGCACGCCAGCCAGCGCGCGCACTCACGCGGCCCGTACTCGGGGAACGGCGAGAACTCTCCCCACCCGGCGGGCCCCTGCAGCAAAGCGCCCCGGCGCACAGTAGTGCCGCGGAACTTCACCGGCATCGGGATGGCGAACGCTCGCAGGGTCGGCAGCAGCTCGTGAGCGAGCCTGGTCAGGTCCGCGCCCGCTGCCCAGGTGGTCGCGGCCGTGCGGTCGACCACCGTGCGCCCCTCCTCGCCGCTGCTGCCCGGATCTGTCCGATTAACCTTACGACCGTGACCTCCAGGGAACTGCATGCGGTCCAGTTCAGGCCGGAGGCCGGCCAGCGGATGCTCGCGGCCCTCGCCGCCGCGCTCGACGGATCAGGCCCGGCCATTCTGCCGCTCGACCCGGACCTGCCACCGGCGGCACTCGCACGCATGCTCGCTGCCTTCCGGCCGTCGGCCATCGAAACCATGACAGAAACGACGCCGCTCGCCGACGCCGTACCCGGCATGGTCCCGGCAGCGGTGGCCGATGACGTGGCGGTGGTGATCGCCACCGCTGGCTCGACGGGCGTGCCGAAGGGCGCGGAGCTGAGCGCGGCGGCGCTCACCGCCTCGGCCGCCGCGTCGCTGCGCCGGATCGGGGCCGGTCCCGGCGAGCGCTGGCTGTGCTGCCTCCCCGCGTTCCACATCTCTGGACTAGGCGTGCTGGTCCGCTCGCTGCTGACTGGCACCGACCCGGTGGTCGTGCCGTCGGTCACTCCGGAGCTGCTGGCTGGCAGCGGCTGTCAGCATGTGTCGCTGGTGCCGACCCAGCTGCGCCGGCTGCTGGACGCGGGAGCTGAATCGGGAGCAGCAGGCCCGGGAGCAGTGCGGACGGTGCTGCTCGGCGGTGCGGCCGCCGGGGACTGGCTGCTCGCCGAGGCGCGGGACGCGGGCTGGCGGGTGGTGACCACCTACGGCATGAGCGAGACCTCAGGCGGCTGCGTCTACGACGGGATGCCGCTGGACGGCGTGTCGGCGCGGACGGACGCCGACGGCCGGGTGATGATCACCGGGCCGGTGCTGTTCTCCGGTTACCGGCTCCAGCCGGGGCTGACGGCCGCGGTGCTGTCGGATGGATGGTTCCGCACGGCCGATCTGGGCAGGGTGGCGCCGGACGGCCGGGTGTCCGTCCGCGGACGAGCCGACGACGTTATCAACACCGGCGGCGAGAAGGTGGTGCCCGGCGAAGTGGAGGCAGTGCTGGGAACCTGTGCCGGAGTCGGCGACGTTGTAGTTGTCGGGCTGCCCGACGTGGAGTGGGGTGAGGCGGTCACCGCGTTCGTGGTGGCGGCAGATCCTGCTGAGCCGCCCCGGCTGGATGACCTCCGGTCGCTGGTGCGCAGGGTTCTCTCGGCGCACGCCGCGCCGAGGAAGCTGGTCGTCGTGCCGGAGATCCCGCTCCTGCCGTCCGGGAAACCCGATAGGGGAAGTTTGCGGCAGATCGGACATCAGCGCGCGTTAGCATTGCCAAACGGGCGCACAGCAACCAGGCGGGAACATTTAGCCGCCTCGTGCGTTACAACATAGTGCCCGCGGTGCCTGCTGCCAAGTCCGCGCTTGCTGCCAGGTCCGACGGGTCCCCGCCGAGGAATGTAGGCGCGCCTGCGAGGGCGCGGAGTGCAGCGCATCCCCGTTATGCGCCCACGAAGGGAGTTGCCTCATGGCCAGGACAGCGACCGCTGCGTCGCGAGCCCGGACAGTTGAGGAGACCGCGACCGGAGTGGACGAGCTGATCCAGCGCGGCCGTCGGCAGGGCCAGCTGTCCCTTCCCGACCTTCGTGCCGCCTTTGACCGGGCACGGATGTCCGCGTCGGAGGCCCGTTCCATCATCCGCGAGCTGACCGAGGCGGGTGTCGTGCTCGGTAACGGATCGCCTGCGGCCGGGGCAGCTCAGCCGGCTCGCCGGGCGAGGGCTCGCAGGACTGCTGCTGCTGAGCCGACCGATGCTGTTCTGGGGGAATCCGTGCCGACTGTGCTAGCCGACCGTGGCGTCGTCACCGACGCCGAGGTGACCGAGGATCGCGCGCTTGCTGATGCTGACCTGGAGGTCAGCGGCGATCTCGATGCTGAGCTGTCCGAGCTGACTGCAGCCGGGGCGCAGGCGGCCGAGCCGGCCGAGGACGAGGACGCGGCTGCCAGCGCGCCCGAGACAGACCTGGACGACCAGACCTCGGTCATGGGCGACTCCGTGCACACCTACCTCAAGTCGATCGGCCGCCGTCAGCTGCTGACCGCCGAGGAAGAGGTCGACCTGGCCAAGCGGATCGAGGCCGGCCTGTTCGCGGAGTTCAAGCTCGAGCACGAGAAGCGCCTGTCCAGGCAGCTCCGTGCCGACCTGGAGGCGGTTGCCGAGGACGGCAGGCGCGCGAAGGCGCACATGCTGGAGGCCAACCTGCGGCTTGTGGTGTCGGTCGCGAAAAAGTACAGCGACCGCGGGCTGTCTCTGCTCGACGTGGTTCAGGAGGGCAACCTCGGCCTGATCCGCGCAGTGGAGAAGTTCGACTACACCAAGGGCTACAAGTTCTCGACCTACGCGATGTGGTGGATCAGGCAGGCTATCCAGCGCGGATTTGCTGACTCGGCCCGGACCATCCGGCTGCCGGTGCACGTGCTGGAGATGCTGAGCAAGCTCAGCCGGGTCGAGCGCGACATGCATCAGCGCCTCGGCCGGGAGCCGACTCCGGAGGAGCTGGCAGTCGAGCTGGACCGGACCCCGGACCAGATCGAGGAGCTGCTGCGCACCAGCCGGCAGCCGATCAGCCTGGACTCCACGATCGGCGAGGACGGCGAGACCAGCATCGGCGACCTGATCGAGGACGTTGACGCGCCGGAGGCTGGCGAGCTCGTCGACCGTCAGCTGATGGCCGACCAGCTCCGCGACGCGCTCAGCGCGCTCACCCCGCGTGAGGCCACGATCATGTCGATGCGCTTCGGCCTGTATGACGGGAACCCGCACACGCTCGACGAGATCGGAAAGGCGCTGGGCCTGACCCGGGAGCGGATCCGGCAGCTAGAGAAGCAGTCGCTCTCCAAGCTGCGGCACCCGAGCCGCGCTCAGCCGCTGCTGGACTACGCCAGCTGATGACTCGCTAGCGGGACGCCGCTCTCTCCGGGCGTCCCGCTAGCCAGTGCGGCCGGGCCCGACCCCCCGCCGGGCCCGGCCGCACTGTTTTGCGTCCGGTCTCCGGGAATCCCGCCTACGGGCTGCGGTTCGAGCGCGTCGCGCTACCCGCCGCGTGTCGCTATCGCGAACGTCTGCGCCGCAATACACCGATCCGCTAGCTTATGTGGCCTGCGTCTGCCGGCCCGGCGCCAGGCGTACCCGCAGTACCCGAGGCCGTACTAGCAGACGCCTGCTGGTCCTGCCGGGCGGACTGGCGGATCATCTCGAGGGCTTCGCCGCGCCCGAGCAGGGCGTTGCGACGGAGCGACCCGGTCAGCAGGCCACCGTCGACGGCGATCGCCTGCCCGGTCACGTAGCCGGACGCGTCGCTCGCCAGCCACAGCACCGTCTCGGCAATGTCGGCCGGCCGGCCCACGCGCCGGATCGGCGCCGCATCGTCCAGCACGGCAGCCATGAAGTCGACCGTGCGCTGTGCCTCTTCGCTATCCAGTCCCGCCGCCCGGCCGAAGATGGAGGTGGCAATCGCGCCAGGGCAGACGGCGTTGACGCGGACACCGTCCTCGCCTAGCTCGTTCGCCGTGGTCTCGGTCAGGTGCAAGATCGCCGCCTTCGCCGCGCTGTAGTCGTGGCCTGCCATGTTGGCGCGGCTGGCAGCCACGCTCGAGGTGTTGATGATGCTGCCATGGCCCTGCGGTCGCATCACCCTCGCGGCCGCCCGGATGCCGAGGAAGACGCCGCGCAGGTGGACCGCGATAGTGCGGTCCCACGTCGCTACGTCGATCTCGAGGATGCCGCCGGTCGAGCCTGGTACGCCGGCGTTGTTGAAGATGACGTCCAGCCCGCCGAAAGTCTCGACCGATACCTGCACCGCCTGGTCGACGTCGCCCTCGCGAGCGACGTCGGCAGCCACGAACCTGGCCCGCTCGCCGAGCTCGTCAGCGAGTCGCCTGCCGCGCGCCTCGTCCATGTCGGCGAGCACCACCGTGGCGCCCTCGGCTGCGAACAGCCGGGCCGTTCCCTCGCCGATGCCGCTCGCCGCTCCGGTGATGACCGCGCGCTTGCCGTCCAGCCGGCCCATGCTGCTCGCCCCTGCCTGTAGCTCTGCTGTCGCCGGGGAAGGGTCATTCGGGTCCTCGCCCGGAATGCAGACTGAGGCTGTCACCTTCAGTGCAGGCCGGTCAACATCCTGCGCGCGTGGTGGCTAGCCGGGCTTGGCCGCGATGCTGCGGTAGTAGGCAGGCCGCCAGGTCGGGTCGGCGTCGAGCCCGGCAAAACATGCCGCGCCGACCGCCTCCGGTGAAGGTGCCTTCCTTGGCGCATGGGGATACCGATCGATGCTGCTAGAGCTTCATCGATCGGCATCCCATGTCGTGCGCAGGTGGCCGCACCTGCGACCGCAATGCAGCCCGCCCGCCCTGCCCGATCTGGCCCGGCCGACCGGCCGGCTGGACTGCCCCGCAGCAACCCGGAACGCCAGAAAGTAAAGGTAATGATAAGGCAATGTACGAGTAAAGGCGAAGCGATCTGGCCGGACTCGCGCCGTGGCCGCGATCAGAGCGCGGTGAGGATCATCGGCCCGTTCCTGGTGATCGCGACGGTGTGTTCGACATGCGCGGCCCGGCTGCCGTCCCCGCTCACCAGCGTCCAGCCGTCTTCGGCGACGCGATAGCTGTCCTCGCCACCTGCCATAAACCACGGCTCGATGGCGATCGCCAGCCCTGGCTCCAGCCGCATGCCGCGCCCGGCCTTGCCGTCGTTAGGCACTGACGGCGACTCGTGCATGGTGCGGCCGACTCCATGGCCGCCGAAGTCAGTGTGCAGGCCATAACCCGCCTCCCGCGCGATGGCGCCGATGGCGGCCGAGACGTCGCCGAGCCTGCCGCCCGGCCTGGCCGCGGCGATCCCGGCGGCGAGCGCGCGCTCGGCCGTCTCGATCAGCCGCAGGTCCTCCGCCCGCGCCGTGCCGACCGTGAAGGAGATCGCGGAGTCGCCGGTCCAGCCGTTCAGGGTGGCGCCGAAGTCGAGGCTTACCAGGTCGCCGTCGGCGAGCCGGTACTGGCTGGGGATGCCGTGCAGGGCTGCCTCGTTGACGGACGAGCAGATCACCGCCGGGAACGGGGAATGCGCGAAGCTCGGCTGGTAGTGCAGGAAGGGCGAAGAAGCGCCATGTTCAGCCAGCACTTCCCTGGCGACCTGATCCAGTTCGAGCAGGCTGACCCCGACATCGGCGCGCTCACGCATCTGCTGGAGGGCGATCGCGACGACACGGCCGGCTGCGCGCATTGCCTCGATCTCGGCTGGCGACTTCAGCTCTACCACGGGTACATGGTGTCAGCCTGCCGTTCCCGGCTCCGGACCGGCTCCGCCAGCCGTGGTGTCGGGAGGCGTCGGCGTGAACACGTATGGCCTGGTTCGCGCGATCGGCTCGAAGCCGAGCCGCTCCAGGATCGGCCGGCTTGTCGGCAGCGCGTCCACCTGGAGATAGCGGTAGCCGCGCTCGGCGGCCAGTCCGGCCCGGTAGGCGACCATCGCCCGGAAGATGCCGCGGCCGCGCCACTCGGGCACGGTCCCGCCGCCCCAGAGTCCGGCGAAGTCGGTGCCGGGCACGAACTCGACCCTGGATGCCGCGACCGGCTCGTCGCCGGCCATGGCCACGACCATCCCCAGTGCCTCCGGTGCCTCCCGGAGCTGGGCCAGCAGGCGCTCGTGCAGCTCGCCAGGCGGGTCATCCCGGAACGCACGGTCGCGCACCGCCATCATCGCCTCCACACCGGCCTCGTCCGTGACGGGCACGAGCCGCACGCCGACCGGGAGCACTACCGCCGGACTGATGGCCGCCGTCTCGGCGATCAGCATGACCTCCTCGTCATCCGGCACAAATCCGGCCGCGAGCAGTCGCGCGGGCAGGTCCGCTGGCGAGTCGTAGTCGTAGTACTTCCACTCGACCGGTGTCCCGCGATGTGTGAAGTAGGCCCGCTGCGCGGCGATGGCGGCGTCGGCTGTCTCGGCTGTCAGCGCTGACCAGATCACGCACGAGGTCTGTGTTCCCGGCGCTACCCAGCGCAGCAGGCCGTCGCCCGCCTCCACGACGGCGCCTGGTTCGTCTGCGGTTGCCTTTCGCCGGATCTGAGCGTCGAAGGCGGCCCGCACGGCATCGATCTGCACAGGCCGCACCTCACCACGTCCGAGGCCGGTGGTGCAACTGTGAATCGCTTCGGTCAGCCGGCCGGATATAACGACGGGATCGATCGCGTCAGTGGGCGGCGCACAGCGGCTGGTAATGCGTCATGTCGGTGGAGTAAGCGCGGCCGGTATGCGGGTCGCGATGCTCGTCCGGGTCGAGTCCGTCGTAGCTCCGGTGGGTGGCCGGCTCGCCGCAGACGGCGCACGGTGTGATCAGCCTGCTATCGCCTGGCGTTCCGTCGACCTCATTCCGGCGGACCCGGATCACGATCATGACCGCGAACGCGGCGACGTGAATCAGGGTGACGAGGACAATCAGCGTGGTCAGACTGCCGCTCACCTGGCTCTCCCCTCTCGCCTGGTACAAGCAGCACCCGGCCCGTTTTCGTCCGCCGGTGTAGCGCGATCTGCGTCACAGCCAGGCGGTGTCGGGCTGCCCAGCGAAGGATCGCTGGGTTACTCTTGAGTAACAAGCACATCCGGGCTGACGTGGAGTCGTGATGGCTGCTGCCGAGCAGATCTCGTTCGTGATCATCGGGGCGGGCTTCTCCGGCATCGGTGCCGCCATCAGGCTGACCCGGGCGGGTCACACCGACCTGGTCGTCCTCGAGCGCGCGGACGACGTCGGCGGCACCTGGCGCGACAACACCTATCCCGGCTGCCGCTGCGATGTGCAGTCCAACCTGTACTCCTACTCGTTCGAGCCGAAGCCGGACTGGAGCGAGACATTCCCCTCCCAGCCCGAGTTGTGGGACTACCTCCGCACCGTCACCCGCAAGCACCGGCTGGAGCGCTACCTGCGCTTCGGTCATGAGGTCACCGGCGCGCGCTGGGATCCGGCCGCCGGTCGCTGGCAGGTA
>Ga0335074_10003818_pt1 | contig 20693 bp, 21 predicted proteins | sample Lox_Sample_23_FD_206715 | JGI IMG/M metagenome (GOLD analysis project Ga0335074, IMG submission 206715) | Soil microbial communities from Loxahatchee National Wildlife Refuge, Florida, United States - Lox_Sample_2.3 | ecosystem: Environmental > Terrestrial > Soil > Wetlands | place: USA... | reverse complement strand
CTTCTCGCTGGTTCATCCCACCAGCGGCTGGCTGCGCCACTTTGTAACGGCGGCCCTGTGCCTGATGGTCTCTGGCTTGCTTCGCCTGGCTGAGTTTTTCGTCAACCAAGGAACCGGAGGGGTTCGGTAGGAGAGGAAGAGATGGCCCTTGACGTAACACCGATTTACCGCAACTTGCGAACCAGAGTCACATTCCTTGGACTCGAGGCGGAGGATTTGTTTGCCATCCTCGCAGTGGCGGTCGTGATGAACATCTGCGGTCGGTTCCTAAACCGCGAGATGTTCGGCGTGCCGATGAACATGGTGCTGCAGTATCTGGTGCCGATTCTCAGCGTGCCGGCGTTGATGCTCTTCAAGTACGGCAAGCAGCGTGGGTATCTGCTGGACTGGGTGCTGTTCCACACCAAGCCTCACGTTTACTCGGCACTGGAGCGAGACCGGGAACTAACTCGCGAATACATCAAGGACTAGGGAGCTGGCGATGCCGTTAAAGATGGAACAGTACCAGAAGTCATTGGCTCAGCCACCGCTGTGCGAGCAACTGAAAGTCCGTGATCTTGCCGACGATCTGTTGATTCAACTCAACGGCTCATTCGTCGCCGGATACAGGGTGAGTGGTAATCACTCGTACTACGCGAGCGATGAGGAGCGGAACCGGACGAAGCTGGTACTGGAGGCTCTGATCCGCTCCTTGCCGGAGAGATCCATGCGATTGCAAGTGCGATTTGAGATTGCCGAAGGAGCTGACGATCTGATCGCACGCTACAACCGGGAACAACAAAATCCCAATGCAGTTTTGCAGGCCGTGGACCGCGAACAGTCCGATGTCTGGCTGAAGAAAAACGCAGAGGGCTACTACTTGCACCACATGCTGCACTTTTACTTCATCTGGGACCCACGCATCCACCACCAGTCGCCGGATTTGGAGTGGAAAAAGAAGATGCGCGGCCCGAGCTTCAGCATGTCGGCCAACAAATGCATCGAACGCAGCCGGCGAGAGCATGAGGACCTGGTTGCCGAGTTCAACAGTCTCATGTCTGGAGTTGAAGCCACACTGCAAGCCACGGGCATGAAGATCGAGCGGTTGACGCAGAACGATATTTTTCTGGAGGTCAAGCGGGCCCTCAACCCGTTGGTGAACGACAAGCGGCCGTTCCTTCCTCCGACAGAATCGCTGGTGTATGAGAGCGCACGAAGTCAGATGGCCAGCGTCAATATTGAGGACGAACTCGATGAGCACCTCAAGATCGGCGGACTTCTGTACTCGTTCATTAGCCTGAAAGACCTTCCCGACGCCACTTTTCCGGGAGTGTTGCGGGAACTGGTAGTGATGGACTTCCCCATCATCATCAACGCCGAAGTTGTACTTCCCGATCAGGCAAAAGCGGTGAAGCAGTACAAGAGCCGGCTACGCAAAATGACGGCGGCACAGAAGGACATCCACGGAGGGTTCCGGCTCAATGTGGATGCCCAGGTGGCGGAGCATCAGCTGATCAAGGTCTTGCAGGAGTTAATCTCGAGCTCGCTGAAATCCTGCCAGCTCAGCCTGACCATTGCCGTCCGCACCTCACGGCCAACCCGCAATCGCTTTGAAGCGGAACAAGCGGAACGCACTCTTGCCGATCGCCGGCAGAGGGTGTTGCACGCCATCGGGCGCATGAACGGCGCACGCGGAATTGCAGAGACATTGGCGCAAAAGCGCTTCTTCTTCTCCAGCCTTCCGGGGCTGGGTGAGATCAACAAGCGGGAAAAGGATGTTCTCACGCTGCACGCGGCCGACCTGCTTCCTGTGGAGATGCCATGGAAAGGGACCCCCAATTCTCCGTTGATGCTGTTTGAAACTCCCTACCGCCAGCTCATACCGTTCTCGCCGTTCGATTCCGGGCTCGGCGACGCCAACATGCTGATCATGGCGAAAAGCGGTGGCGGCAAGACGTTCCTCGCGCAGCTCAAGCTGCTGATGATGGCGCGTGCCCGTCCGCTGGTGTCGATTCTGGAGCGCGGGGACTCCTACGAGCCGCTGGTCGATCTGATGGGCGGCCGTGTGATCAATGTCGATCTGGACGGCAGAGAGACTCTAAATCCATGGGACCTCCCGGAAGGCGAGCATGTTCCCAGTAATGAAAAGACGGCCTTTTTGAAGAATCTTACACGCCACATGCTCGGCGACAGTCATAGCTCAGACACTTCGCTGCTGGACAACGTGCTCACCGATGCGATCGTGCGCGTCTACAAGCGCTGCTCAATTCGCTATTCCAATCCGATCCCGACCTACAACGATCTGCGAGAGGAACTCGCCAATTGGCGTGACGCCGAGAAGATGCAACGCACGATCGATGAAGCGCACCTGGCGGCGATCAAGCTGCGGTCGTGGACTGAAGGCGGCATCTACGCCAAGCTGTTTGACCAACCGACAACGATGCGCTTGGACAGCGATTGGCTGTTCTTCAACGTGGAAGGACTCAGCTCCGATCCAAGACTTGAAACGGCGATGAGCATGTTGATCGCGACTGCTATGTCTGCTCGCGCCACTGGAAAAACCGGGCGGCCCAGCATCACGGTACTCGACGAGTGCTGGTTCTTGTTGGACTCACCGGCTCTGGCCCCCGAGGTGGTGCAACTTTATCGGACGGCTCGCAAGCGCAACTCAAGTGTGTGGGGCATCAGCCAAACGGTCGAAGACTTCGTGGGCACGGAGTTTCAACCGCGAGTCCACGGACCCGGCATTTTGAAGAACGCGAGTACGAAGATTATCGGGCAGCAGCCCGGCGATGTAACCCCTCTGATCACCCACCTGAACCTGAATCCGGTAGCGGTGAACCAAGTCAAGGGATTCGGCGCTCCCCGAAAAGGCCGCGGTGGCGAGGTGTTGCTGGCGATTGGAGAGAGGGCAGAGACGACCCAGACGATCCGGATCGTCCCTACGCCATTGTCCTACTGGATCTGCACAACGTTTCCGCGGGAAAGGAAATACCGCAGCTGGTTCTTGAAGGAACACCAAGGAAAGCCGCTGTTGCAGTGCTACCAGGAGCTGTCCAGGAAGTTCCCCCAGGGCTTGGCGGACGTTCCGCTTCTTCCGGAAGAAATCTCCGGCAAGGTGAATGGAGTAGTTGAGGTTGTGGCGGCAATGGAGAAAGAAATCGTGAAGCCCTCAAGACTTTGAGTTGCTTCAGGAGGGTGGAGGAAATGCAAGTTGTCGAGTACGCGGTGTTTTTTGGAGCGTTTACGTGGTTCGTGGTGACGGTGCAGAACCGGCGGCGACTGCTGGCAGTAATGCTTGCCGGCGTCATGGTTGTGACGCTCGTCGGAGCGCCGCAGCCAGCACAAGCGCAAATAGGGCTGCTGCAAGCCATTCAGGCGGTCCTCAATGTGATCAATGGGGTGATTCAAACGGCGTTGACCTCGATCAACACGGTGCGGACTACGCTGAACAACCTGCAACAGTTGGTGGTGTGGCCACAACAGCTGATCAATCAGGCCAGGGCGCAGGTCATGCAGATGATCGGGCAGTACCGCAACCTGATGAGCAATATCTTCCACATAAGGCTCAACAGTGCGACCTTGCCCAACCCTCAAGCACTGGAGGCCGTTATTCGGGACCACCAGGTGAACAATTTCCCGGGTTTGACGGCGACGTTTGCAAATGTCTATAGCGCGATCCCAGTTGAAACCGCCGCGAATCCAGGGGACCGCGCCATGTCCGACATGGACGATGCATTGGCGCTCGACAATTTGAAGACATTGAAGGCTGGCGACCAGGCAATGGACATAGAACTTCAATCGGCGGACACGATCGAGAATTCTGCCAGCCAGGCAGCCCCTGGTTCTGCACCGTTCCTAACAGCGACAGCGATTAGTTCCAGCATTCACGCCCAAGCCCTAACGCAAAAGCTGCTGGCGGCAGAATTGCGCCAGGAAGCGGCTCGCATTGCACATGGCAACACACTTCGCAAAGAGAACGCCACCAACACTACGGGTTTGCGCGGAATCCTTGTCAACCTGTTGCTGCACCAGTAGGACAAAAAGAGGGTGAACATGAAAAGAATCACAGAGCTTCTCAAGAGAACCAAGAAGTGGGTGTTCAGCCACAAAATCCGTGCGGCGATTTTGGCACTGGTTCTGGTTTTCACGGCTCCGTGGCCTGCCCGGGCACAGTTCGGCCTTGATCCTTGTTGCGCGCTGCTGGCCGCAGGATTGTCGAGCATTCAGTCGGCGCTGACCAAGGTGATTGGAGGAGGGCTGAATCAGATTCTGGGCATAGACCAGGCCATGCAGCAGTTTCAGCAGGCCGTGGTGTGGCCACAGAATCTGATCAACCAGGCGCGAAACCTGGTAGGAGTTCTCCAAGGCAACTACAACCAGATTCAGAACCTGATGCACATACCGGTCAACAGTGCCACCTTGCCAATCTCACAACAGTTGGAGCAGGTGCTGCTTTCACGCAACCCCAATCAGATTGGGCAAACATCCGGCGCGTACACGGCTCTCTATGGTCCAGTTCCGGCGCCCACTGCCGCGTCGCCGCAAGTGCTGAACATGGTCGACATGACCGATGCTGCTGCCCAGGCGGCAATGAAGCGAGCCATCGAGATCGATGCTTTGGCCGATCTGGAACTTCAGGCAGCAAGTCAGCTTAACCAGAGCATTCAGACGGCAGCACCTGGCAGCGCTCCGATTATCGAGGCGCAGGCAGACGCTTGGCTGATTCGGGCGAACGCCTACACCCAGTCGGCCACGGCGGACCTGATGCGCTTGCGCTCGATCGATCTCGCCAACGCCAGCGCCGACGTCAAGATGGGAGCAACGAACACCACCAGCCTGCGTCAGGCTCTGGCCAATTTAATGCAGCACCAGTGAGTCACGAATAAAGGAAGAGCCTATGCCAAGTTTTTACTTCGAGCAGTTATTACGAACCGGACTGAACGGTATTGACCAGCAAGGGATCACGACGGCCGTGCTTCAAATCGCGGGTGTCGTACTGATCCTCAGTCTCTTGTGGTCAGTCTATGAAGCTTATAGCAACGGAGGTGACGTGAAGCTGCTTGGCGTGGCCGCCGTCAAGTATTTGGTCCTGGGACTGGTATTCCTGAATTACCAAAGTGCTTTTCGTGCAGTGAACACCATGTTCAACAGTGTGGCCGATGGCATCTACAACCTCTCAGGGGGAGTAGATATCATCAAGGCATGGGGGAATAGCCTGTCCCAAGCGTGGCAGACAAACCCCAACTGGTTTTCTTCCCTATGGAACCTCGTTACCGGCGGCATCTCGGCCGTCGTTGCTGGGCTGATAACGCTCATCGGTTACTTAATCCTTCCCTTCACCTACACCTTGTTTACGCTCTTTTACGCCCTGTACGGATCGATCCTGTATGTAGTTGGTCCGTTTGTCCTGGCCTTGATCCCGTCGCGTGGGCTCGGCCAAGTGGGCAGAACCTTCTTCGTGAACATGATGATCTTCCAATGCTGGGGCCTCTTGTATGCAATCTTGCAATCGTTGATGTCCGCGCTGCAGATCACCGATCCAATGCAGTTTAGCGGCTCGTTTCTGCAAGCATTCGTCGGTTCCAGCCAGATGATCGTGATGAGCGTGGCCAGCGTGCTGCTCTCGATCATGATTGCTCTGATTCCCTTTATCGCAAGCCGCATGGTCCGTGGCGACGTTGGCAGCACCCTGATGACGGTGATCAGTGGAGTAGTGACCGCTGGAGCTGTGGCGTCGGGACTGGCATCCGCAGGCGGAGGCGGTCTGGCTGCAGGACGGCAGGCGTCATCCGGCGGGCCGCCATCTCCCCCGTCCGGTGGTTCCGGAGCTCCCAGTCAAGGTAGCGGAGTGGTCGGCCAAAGCCCTGGTGGAGGCGCCGTGACCGGCGACTCAAGACCGCCCACCCCGCCGAGTCTCGACGGGGTCAATGGCACAGCCGTTGCGACGATGTCCGCCGGCGGTGAGGCTCCTTCTACTGGAGCATTTCATTCTGCTCCCCAGGGCAATAGTGAAGATCGTTCCGGGACGGGATCGCCTTCTGTTACCTGGCAACCGGCCAGTTGCTACAACGGCCGCAGCCTTGCTGGTTTCGCGGCCTGGCAAGCCGGACACATGATCGGCAGAACCATGCGTTGGGCAGGGATGGGTGCAGAATCATGAAAAAACCACAGTCGAGGAGAGAAGCGCCGGAGATCGCCAGCTTCACCAGGTATTACGAACACGACGGCATGTTGCGCGCATACGCCAATCGCGCCATGTTTCTGGCGATCTTGTTTGCTGTGATCGCGCTCAGTTCGCTAGGGTTCGCGATCTATGTCCGCGTCCAGCCCCCCACCGTCATCCGTGTAGATAAGGATGGAAATGCAATGGTGGTGGGCGGTGGCGCAAGGCAAGACCGGACCTCGCAGATGGCGATGCTGTTGTCAGCGCAGGCAGGGGGTTCGGATGCAACTGCCTCCGAGGGCGTCGCACCGACGGACTTGGAAGGCAAAGCCGTCGTTCGGCGGTTCCTCGAACACTACCTCTCATATACGCCGGATTCCGCGCCCCGCAACCTCGCTGAGTCGTTAAACATGATGACAAACAACTTGCGGACCTTCACCCTGAACAAGCTGCGCGATGACGATACCGTCGGCAAGATCCAGGAAGACCACATCATCTCGGATCTCCGAATTCGCTCGATCGAACGCTCCAAAAACGCGCCCTGGGATTACGTCGTGTTCGGAGTCAAGGAAGTACACAAGGTGAAGAGCGGTGCGGAGGTGACGGACCGCATTGTTGGTCAGTACAACATACGGCTGGTCGAGGAGCGGCGAAGTGAATTCAATCCCAGTGGACTGCTGGTGGCTGAGTACTCCGAGCAGCAAATGGTCGGTGAGCGGAACAACGGCCTTGAACAAAAGAGCGATCTCGACAAGTAGAAGGTGCCCAGCCAGAGGCAATCTGATGCATCCGGCAGTGGCAACACGCAAGTTGACACGGGTTTCAGGCAATCGGAGTCAAGCATGACAGGCACGGCGGTAGCAGACACGGTTCCGGCGACAAAAGCGAACAGAACCGACAGCGGTACCGAAACAACAGTAACCCGAACCAGACGTTCTCGTACAAGCTCAGACGAGGAAACCAATGGAAACGCGCGCTATTTCCTCGCCAAGGCAAACGGCACCGACGGCACTCCGGCCTTCGATCGGGAGATGGCGAGCGAAGGCGAAGCGCTAGTCGAGGCGCTGCGGCTGGGGGTCACCTACTTTGAGGTTCAGGAGTTTCGTGTAGTGCCGGATTTTGCTGGAAGGAAGCCGCAACTGAACAAAGAGGCGGTCCACGGCAAGTAGAGCCAAGAAGTTTTCATAGCACTGGCTTCATTTACAGATGATGTTGATCTGTGGTGAGCGATCCGCAAGCTGATTGCGGTTGAGTGCTGGTCTGGTTCGTTTCGCGAGCCTGGCCGGGAACCGACAACGTTTTCGACCAGAGCAGCGAATGGACCGCGCGAGCGCCCTCCTTTCTGTTCTGGCACCACGCGGAAAGAAAAGGAGGAAGAGATGGTGAAGCAGCGGTTTCGGGTGCTGTTCCGACGTTGGTTCTTCACTGTGGGGAAAGTCTGCGGACCAATTTTGTTGTTCGAGCTGTTTGTGTTGGTCCGGCAGCACTTTCAGTATGTGCCCCTGAGCATTTCGGATTTGCTGATGGGAGCACTCTTGGCTTTCCTGCTCACGGCTCTGCTGTGTTGGCTGTGGGCATTAGGAGAGTGGTTATGGTCCAGGCTGCGCAGGTTACGCGGTTTCTTGAGCGGGCTACGGCAATGCTCCAGAAGCTATTGGAATCCTGACGCGGTGAGGCCTAACAAGGCGTAGCAACTACAACTCGTGTTGGCCGGCGTTTTGCTGCCTGACCGAAATCTTTTGGTTCGGTTTTCGGCGAGGGCAGCGAAGAGACTGGCACGAGCCGTCTCCTCCGGCTGTCCTTGCTCGACAGCTTAAAGGAGATTCGCAATGCCAAATGCTACGAATTGCGGCGCCATCCCAGTGTTGGCGCTCGAACTTGACCGTAATGGAAACGTATCGAAGAAGACCATGAAACTGGATCGGGAAGCGCAACTCACCAACAGCCTCTTGCATGGACTCTACCCCGGCATTCACGTGGCAACGGTCGATGTGCCAGTGGAGCCGTTGGATTCGTGCGAGCAGGCCATGGTAGAGCAAGCGCTCACCAGGATCGAGATTGATGGCATTCGTTACAGCTTGGTTGGAGCTAGCGGCAGCGCGAAGAATGGTAAGTTCTACGCGGTCGAGAGTTCCTTCGAGAAGATGCTTGGGGAGAGGTTTCGCTTCTCGCCGCAGGCTGCGATCACCTACTTCGGAATCCTGGTGTCCTCGTGCAAGGTTCTCGGCGAGGCGCCAGATTGCCGCGTCATGGTGGTCGATGATCATGAATTAGGCACAAATGACTGCCGAGGATGGATCTCACAGTCGTTGTTCCGGAAACTCCAGCAAAAGCACCAGTCCGAACTTCTGGCCAGGGAGACGGAGAGACTGCATGCGCAGCGGATTGCCGAGCGATCTGAAGAGCAGCAGGACTTTGCGTTGACCGACGCAGAAGAAACGGCACTGGTCGAACAGGCGAAGCGCAGGATTCAAGGCAGGCGAATCGGAACGCATCGCCTCTATCAATTTCGCCTGGCCTTCGACAAGACCCAGGCGAAGGGCGCATTCAAGGTCATGGCGGATGAAGTCGCTCGACACCTCGACGTTGACATCATCCTGCCCAGATCGTGCGTGAAGCCCAAGTACCAGGGAAAAGTGTTGCGGACGATTCGCTCGCTCATGGGAGATCGGCAAGCGCACACCTTCCGCGGCCCGGTCATGGTCGGTTTTCGTGACGTCTCCCGCAATCTCGAATTCAATTCGAGTTACACCCTGCTGGAACACGCGCCGGAAGACTCGATTGAACTGGAAATCAAACCGTACGCTCTCAGCCAAGTCGAGAAAGTGCGGCAGGCCTTCGAGGGGAACAACTTCACGGAGCTGTTCCAGTTGCTGGGTACCCAGGAGAGTCAACGAGTACTCGAGCCCGGCGAAGAAACCGATCCTGACTATACCTCGAACGAATACACGGTAGCGCAGGCAGCTCTGATCGCCGACGCTACCGGATACATGCTGAAGCATCCGTTCATTCAGCATCACCTCCAGCGGGTGTTGATGAAATGGGCGTATCGCCTCTGCACCAGTGGTGGCTTCCGTCTTCCCGGGTTCGCCTTAGCAGACGATGGCTACCTCTTCCTGCATGAAGGACAAGTGGTCTGCGGTTCGGATTGGATCCCAAAGACCAGCGCTATCGCCGAATCAGGTTGCCGGCGTGGTCTGGTCGTGCGCTATCCCATCCGGATGAAAGAAGACCTCCTGCCGGCAGAAATCCTCTCAGTGGAGGACACCGTTCGCCTGTTGGCGCAGCACCTCGAACAGCGTGGATGCCAGCTTTCGACAGAAGGTGTTGCTGCCGTTGCTACGGAGCAACTGCAGCTGAGAGGCACGCTGGTTCTTCATTCGGAAACCGCTTCCAGAAACGGCGGTGACTTTGACTTCGATATGGTTTGCCTGGTCGAGGACAGCCGTTTTCCACGGTTCGTCGCAGACCGGTTCGCCTACGAGGAACAACACTCTGCCGTTAAGACCAAAAACCCGAAACCTCCGAGTCCATGGTGGAACCTTCCGCAAGTTTCCATGCAGGCCCGCGGAAATCAGATCGGTGCCATAACTGATTTGAAGACTTCGTGCCTGGCGAAAGGAAGGCCCGATTTGGCACGGGAGTTGGTGGACCAGCTTCAGAATGCGCTGGATCAGCTGAAGCACGGTACGCAACCCGATCAGGAGGTCATCCGCAACATCCGCAACGACGTGCCCACAGCGCCTTGGCTGAAGCTGAAACAGAAACGCCGGATCGAAGACATGGACGAGCATCTGGATGTCGATGCCAACGATAAGGTCGGGAAACTATACAACTTCATCCGCAAGGAACTGGGGCGGTTCTTCGGCAGTGCCGCGACGGCCCGCTTGAGCGATTTCCGGGGAGTGATCGGAGGACAGAGCTTCACCCCGGAGATCTATCAGGAGTGTTTCGTGGTCAACCGGTACTACGGGAGCCGAGTGACTGAAATCATGGGCCGGCGTCAACAGCTCATGGCTGACCTGGAGAAAGCCAATGCGGACATCGAGGCGAGTAAGCACGACGCCGAGGCTCGCAAGCAGCTTTTCTTCAAGCGCAACCAGGCTTCCGCTGCGTTGAATGCTTACGAAAAACGGGCGGGAGAAGAGCTGAGGGCGCTGGTAAATGGGCTTCAGAAATGGAGCGGCAGCAAGAATGGAACTCGATTGTCCTATCTGTCGGCCTTGCACGCAATCGTGTGTAGGGAACGACGGGTAACTCCAGACCCGAACGCGGTGACCGGGACCGGGTCGATCGTGTTCTACAGCTTTCCGCAAGAAGTCGTCAATCAGATCGCGGAACGCACCGGTGGCCGTCCTGTCACCGTGGAAGCTCCCGGCCTGTGCGACGGCGAAGTTGAAATCGACCCGGAAGGGCGGATCTTCCTGGTTCAACCCTTCACTCAACCTAATGGACAGATCGTTGAACGCCTGATCTTCATAGCGCAAGTCACGAAGACAGGGGAAGTGTTCACCGATCGCGATGAAAAAGGCTCGCCCGTCGTGCTAGAGCGAGTCCGGCAATTCCCGATCAAGGCGGGACGCAGCGCGATACGCAACGGGAAGGTGATCTTTCCCGACACCCAACAGCGGCCGCAACTTCCCAACAGAGGCGTTGTTCCGCTGCTTGAAACCAACTAACCACAACCGCCCAGGAGACTTTCCCCCCGAAGTCTCCTGGGCTTCACCCGGAACGGAGCAAAGGAAGCAGAAGGAAACGAACTATGAAACGTATCGCGGCGACTCTGCTAGTGCTGGCAGCAACCGTTGTCCCAGTTGTTGCCCAGAAGATTGGAACCGAAACCAGTGACCGCACCCGAATCGTGCATCTGAAGACCGCACTCAACCACCTCACTGTCATCGAGGTCGGCGACCCGGTTATTGAGGTGGCGGCCGGCAGCCCTTCGTTCAAGGTCGAGTGGCGCGAAAACAAGGTATTTGTTCAGCCCACGGAAGCAGATGCCGCAACCAACCTGTTCATCTGGACGGCAAGTCAACGCCTGAACTACGAACTGGAGCCCGCGGGTTCAGTGGCAACTATGGACTTTGCTGTCGACCAGACGCCGGTGCACAACGCGGACCCAGTGAAACCGGCAAACACGAGTTCTCGAGCCCCGGCTTCGCCGTCGATCACCGAACTTCTCCTCGCCGGAAAGCCGGTCCGAATATTGCCTTCGAAACAGCGGGCCTCGAAGCCGCTCGAGGTGTGGATCAGCGACCTGTATGAAAAAGATGGCCGCCTGCTGATCCGTTACGCCGTCTGCAATCACAGCGCTCAGCCGTACAGCATCGACACCCCGCAGGTGTACCAACTGGACGGGGTGCGTTCTCCGCAGTCGCTGTATGGCTTTGTCAACTCGCAGCTTGGTGATGAACAAATAACCAAACTCAAAGTCAAACAAGAAACTCCGGTGAAGGTTTTGGATGGGCAGGTACAGTCTGTGCACATCGCCCCAGGCGAGGAGGTGGTTGGCGTGGTGGCTTTGCAAGTGGCGTCAAACCCGAACCCGACGGTTTTGCGCTTGCAGTTTCCCAACCCCAATCAATTCGGGGGCTCTTTGAACCATGGCCAGCAGTCGCAAGTAACTGCGTTTCTGGTGCGTTAGCAAGTAACACCAGTTAGGGACCTCGAGCGATGACGGAACGAGTTAGAGGCAAACAGGTTCACGAGATGCTGCGCCAATATATGCGCAATCGGCCGGACGTTGGCTTCGGCAAAGCCATGCGCGACAAAATTCTCGAAGCGGCCAACCCGTTTGACGGGAAAGCCGCGAGGCCACCCAGGCGTTGGTTTGTGCTGTCCTGTCTGGTGTCAGCTCTAGTGTTTGGCTGTTTCAGTTATTTCAACAACCTGCTGTAAGGCGACGACTATGAATGACGAGGCCGATGCGAATGGCGTGAGACCTCACGCCCCACGCGAGGTGGCCAGCGATGCACAAGAGCTGATTCGCGACTGGGAGTTTCTGTTTTGGGCTTTCCTAATGTTCGGCTTGGCTCGGCTGGCTTGGCTGTATCTGTACCGGCCGGAGAACAACGCCTTTCACTTGGGCCTCTCGTGCGGGTTCGTGTTTTGCGGCGTTCTGGGGTTTCTGATGCGCTGGGTGTTGAGCCCAAAGATGAAAAGGCATTGAGAGGCAGAGACCTATGGAAAACACGGGGACTCGCGGCCCGAAAGACACGACATTAACCCTTCGCCAAGTTGAGGCATTCGTTTTCTTCGCTGCCATGCTACTGGCCATCACGCTGGAAGGTGCGTGTGTCTACTGGCTGTGGCTGCCCGGTACCGTCCGCGCTCACCCGGGGACACAGGCCAGCCTTGTCGGCCAATGGACGGCAGCCACTTTGCCCCAGTGCTGGCTGCTGGGAGCAATGGCCGTACTCATTTATCGAATCGTCCTGATGGTGGTACCACGCACGACCTGGGACATTGATGATTGTCTGCACAATCGACGGGCATTTGTGCGCCTCTGGCGATGGGTAGTAGCAGTAGCGGCGGTGCAGATGTGTGCAGTCTACTTGGATCGCGTGGTGACGGCGGTGCAATGATGCGCGACTCGTATGTCAACCGGCAGCAGAATCCACCGGTTCTGGAGAGCATGGAGATCGTGGTCGCCCTCGTTCTCATGGCAGTCTGCTGGTTCGCCTGGTACGTGGCCCGCGAGCGTTTCTTATTCACGAACCGCCAGATTGCCGAGTGGGCCTGCTACCTGGCTCTGGGCGGCTTGGCCATCGTCGGCTCTTCCATCCTGATTGCCACCGCACGCTCCCGGCGGGAGAAGCAGTGGCCACATCCACCGATGGTTATCTCCCGGAAACGGGACGAACAGTTTACGGCCGAAGCCTGGAAACAGGGCGCGGTGGTTCTTGGCTACGACATCCATGGTAAGCCGTGGTATTGGCCGGACAGAGTGCGCGTCATGCAGGGCATCGTGCTGGGCATGACCGGGTCCGGCAAGACCACGCTCGTAAAGAACATCATTACGCAGGACATGGCGCGAGTCGTCGGGACCTCGACGGATCCACACCGGTTGCCGATGGTGATCTTTGATGGCAAGGGCGATCTTGAGTTCTTCTACGACCTTCTGCCGCACGTTCACCGTGCCGGACGATTGCATCAGCTACGAGTCCTGAATCCCGCGCGCCCGGATATCTCTGTCCGGTATAACCCGTTCTACTGCAGCGACGAGGACTACATGTCTGTCGTCAACATGGTCTTCGGCTCCTTCAATCTGCATGACGAATTCTTCGCCAAGCACCAGTTGAACTACTTGGCCGACATCGTCCGCGTGCTGGTGCACACCGGCCAGAAGTTCAATTTCTACGATGTGCTGGTTATGGCAATTGACGAACAGGTGCTGCGGGAACAGGTCGAGAAGGCGCGCCACCGCTTGGAACACGACCCATCCATCCCTGTACAGCGCCGCCTGAACTTCGAGATGTCGGTGAAGAACCTCTACCAGTCGTTTGGCGATCGCGAGCGCGTGCCGAAGATCCAGGGTTTGGTCAACGAGTGCATGACGTTTCTGGATGATGAACTCAGTGTGATCACCGGACCGTACGAGGAACTGTTGTCACTGGACGAGGTGATCGAGCGGGAGCTGATCCTGTTCGTCACGCTGAACGTCAACAAGAACACCGAACCGGTACGAGCGCTGGGAAAGATGCTGTTGCAAAATCTGCAACTGGTAGTGGGCAAGCGGTATGAGAGCGAGGAGCAGAGGCGGCGCACCAACCGGCCGATGTTCAGCGTGGTGCTGGACGAGTTTGCGCCCTTCGGATACCGCAACTTTGCGCAGATCCTGCAGACTGCCCGCGGCACCCACACCGCGTTTCTGTTCTCGATGCAAAGCCTGCCGCAACTCATGCAGGTTGGTCGTGGCTTTAAGGAAGACGTGACATCGGCGCCAAACACGACTCTGACGTTGCGTACCCGCGACGAAGAGACAGCCCGCTATTTCCTGCGGGCTTCGGCGGAGCACACCGTGACACGGCGCAGCGTATCGATGCACCGCTGGCGCATGTTTGGTTACGAGAAGTATGAGGCAACCGACCGGGCCACGGAGAGCGAAGACCGTGAGACCCGCGCGCTTGATGAACACATCAAGAACCTTCCCAAGGGACAGATGGAGATTCTGATGACGGATGACACGCGCGGCACATTGCACCAGTTGTTGCATGTCCGTCCGCCACAGGACGTCCGGATTCCCAACTTTGAGCCCGAACTGTACGCGCGAACGAGACAGTCCCGCGAGCAATCCACCGGAGCAAACCTGCGGTTCAAAACGCCTGAACTGGCGGCGACCAGGCGGTTTGCCCGTCGTGGATAAGGAAAGTTGATACGCCTATGAAGCGATCGCTCGCGACAGTCGCTTTTGCAGTGGTTGGGCTGATGACGGTCGGTTCGGCAATCGCACAGCAGGACCGCCAATCTCAAAGACCATCGCACGGGCAGCAACAAGCGCAGCCCGACGTCGGACCCCGAACACAGGTTGCCCGTCCGATGTACCAGCGGGGTAACACCTGGTACGAGTTCCTGCTCAAACAGTTCAATCCGAACAATTTCGATTACGGCACGTGGATGGAAGAACGCCGTCAGGTGTTCCTGGATGAGAGCGTGCGCAACCCATACTTCAAGTACAGCTTGGGCACGACGATTGCGCTGCTGGTCTTCGCAATACTGTACACCAAGCAATGGATCGACCACCGTCGCGCCATGTGGATCACGGCGGAGATGATGACGGACCTGTACAACCACGACGCATATTCCCGGGGCGTCGCGCGCGAGGCGATCCAGAAGTACAACGACCACATTGAGCGCTGCAACCGGGCGATCGAGGCGGCTGACCTTGGCATGTCTATTCCCGCAGCGGATTCGGATACTAACGACCTCAAGATTCAACTGCAATCTGTCGCCGACGAGAGGGACTCCTATAAACGTGAAAGAGATTTGGCGAAACGTGACCTGCTGGAAAAGGAAAAGCTGATAGCAGACATGTCTGTGCGCCTAGACACGATGGCAAAAAAGACAGATCCAAATCGTGCTGCTGCGGTTTCCATCGATATGAGCGCGGCAGATCCGAAGGTAGTCCAGCTCATCAACAATTTACAGGAGCAACTGTACGCGGAGCGTCGTGAGAACCGGCGGCTGAAAGGTGCATAGCAGAAGTGTTGGTCGCGGTGACAGACTTCGGTAGCTTGTGGCGCCGGCGGTTTGGCAAGAACCCGGATGACCCGCGGCGCTTTGCAAGAGGCGTGTACTACAACACAACCGGCATCGACATCGCAGGAACAATTCGCCAGCGGCCTCAGATCGTCGGCTACGCCCGCTTCAACGGATGTGGCGGATTCAATCCGAACCGTCCCCTGCAAATGATCGGTCGTGTCTTTGAATGCGCAGAACCGTGCGTATGGCAGGGACAGAACAAACTCCTTTTCAAGCGACTCTTGAACGCACCCGCGAAACCAGATGGCTTCCTGGCGGTGGCGCGGTCCCCTTTAGTTGGCAAGCTGAGTATTGGCAGGACTGATTGGCGGTCAGCTGACACGTGGCTCATTTCGTTCAGCGAATGTCGCGACCAGCAGGAAGCCATGCTGTTGATGACAGCGCACAGCTGGATACAAACTGACTTGGGTCGGTTTGTCCTGGAGCCGGAAGCGCGGCGGCCATGGGTTGCACGTCTTGTGCTGGCATCCGCGTAGCGGAAGCGAATCACGTGCGGTATCGGAAAGGCATGATCGCGCTGAGTGAGGTGAGGGATTATCCTCTGCTCCGCCGTGTGCTGCACAGCAGTTTCGTCACGCCCGCTCAGTTATACCAATTCATGAAGCTGGACTATTGCGCGTCGTCGCGCAATGCGTTTGACAACCGCCTACGACGGTTGCTGGCTCACGACCTGCTAGTGCGGCACGAGATTCCAACCATGAACTGCGGCGTGGTGTATTCGATATCGCGAGCTGGAGCGTCGGAATTGGTTGGCAGAGGAGAGTATTACTCTGGGTCCGCGGACATCGGCAAAGAGTCCAACGGTCACGTGCAACATGCTCTGGAGTTGAACGACATTCACCTTGCACTGAAGCAAATGCACACGCTCGTTCGCTGGACGCCAGAGTCTGACATCCGGTCGCGCAACGAATTCACCGGCATTGGATACGTGAAGGATTATGATGCGGTGGTCGCAGTCCGCATTGACGAACACGAATGTCGCTTTGCCCTTGAGTATGAACGCACCCAGAAGGCAAACGGGCGATACCAGGAGATCCAGAAGAGGATCCAAGCTGAGGCCGACGTCCGCCACTTCTTGTATCTTGTTTCGAACTATGACCTGTTGCTGTTCCTCGTGAAAAAGTTCGAAGGTTGCCGCCGGCCGGTTTATTTCGGGCTACGGCAGGATTTCCTCGCTGAGGGCCTTTCCCTGTCAGTCCAAAGCAATCTCTCGCCGGTGTCCACTACCTTTCTCGCCGTGCTAACAGGTGACCCTTCTCGTCCGAGTGGATGGCGCACATCTGCTTCGTAAAATGGAGCTCGATTTACCCATTGCCGTGGGTTTGAAGTGGGATTAGGGTGGCATTGGCGTGAATCGATCCCTTGCAACCTGCTGATAGTCGACCGGTTATCCGTTGACTACACCCTGTTGAGATCCTCGATCTGCGAGAAACAACCGAGCAGTTGTGACGCTGGCGCGCCCTGTTGGGACGCATCGTGTGCAGCCATGGTGGAGCAGTGCTTGTGTCTGGTGCGCGTTCGTTTTCGTTCGGTGTTCCGGCAGCTGCACGCGAGTGTGCGCGCTAGTTACGCGCAAATGTGAGTTCTGCGTACAGCAGTGGTGCCGTTGGGTGCTGGGATATGCACGGGTGTCATTCGAGCGGTGTCAGACTCTGATTACGTACGACATGGGCTGTTTTCGCCAGTTATCGTCGAACGCCAGAATCCGCCGCAAAATGCTAGTCAGCTAGCTGGCGAATATGGCAAGTTTGCGGTTTACTCAGCTCCCCTGGCCGCCCCCGCTTCTCGCCATCCTGCGTTTAATGATCTCGTCGAGAGCTGTTTTGGCCTCGGTGTACTCTTCTGGAGTGACGCTACCCGTTTGCCGTTCGACTTCGAGTTCGAGTCGTTCATCTTCCATGACTTTCGTCAGTTGGGCGTTGCGTTCGACTGAGCTCATTGGTATATCAGCAAACTTTACCTTGGCCGGCTGGCTGTCTGCGTCGGACACTTTGAACATCTCGCGCGGTTTCAGCCGCATGAGGAACGCCATATAGAATTCCGGAAATTGCCAAATGCGAGTGTTGTAGGTATTCACATCCTCGTTGTAGAACTCGCGGCGGTCGGCAATGCGCTCCTCCAGTTCGGAGATGCTGCCCTGCAACTTGAGGAAATTCTCGTTGGCCTTGAGCTGAGGGTAACTCTCCACCGTGGCAAACAGGCCCCGCAGAGCGCCGGTAAGCAACCGGTCGGCCTGCGCCTTCTCGCCGACCGTGGTGGCTCTCAGCGCCGCAGCACGCGCCTGGGTCACCGCCAGCAGCGTCTCCTTCTCGTAGCGCATATAACCCTTCACCGTTTCCACCAGATTCGGGACTTCGTCGTGCCGCTGCTTCAGCAGGACATCGATGTTTGCCCAGGCGCGGTCGTTCTCATTGCGCAGGCGTACCAACTCGTTGTAAATGATAACGGTGTAGAGGACAGCGCCGGTGACGAACAGAGCGATGACCACCCAAGCCATGATAATCACGACCTTAGTTGCACCCGCATCACTCCGAAAGAACATGCACGAGGATGAGTGCAAACACCAGAATCAGAGCAGCACCGCCGATGATCATCCCTACGGCACTAGAAAGCAAGCCTGTTTGCTTTTTCTGCCCGATTTTGGAGGAGATCGCAAATGCCGCCTGACTGCTGTTCTTGCATATCAAGTAGCGCTCGGCGTCGTCCTGGAAATCCGGGTTCTCGACACACGTGCCGGTGACTTGATACTGCTCCCCCGGAAGCACCAGGGACTCAACCGCGTAATAGGCTTCGCCGGCAACCCACTCGGGTCTTGGGAGGCGCGATTCCGCCCTTTCGTGAAGGTTCGTATGCAGAACTCCGTCGATCTTGAGGAGAACCCTCGTGATCAGTGCCGGGCATGCAAGCTCAGGGGTGCACGAGAGATTCCCCCCGTACATCTCGCCACTGTAATTGTGCGGCACATCATACTCATCCTCGTCAACATTGTGGGCGTCGATCACCACCTGCCCCGTATCGTCGGCCAGCGAGAACCTGGAACCAACCACGATAGTGCAGTTAGTCTCCCAGGTCTTTCCAGCCCCGTCGTTCAATCGGGTAATCTCCACCTTGCATAGACAGCAGGGCGTGCCACTGACCGGACTGGCGATCAGGTGGTCCGACTGGGCCTCGCCCCGAATGCTCACCATACCCAGAGCAATGCTGTGAATTGGAATGAGAGGCGTGTCGGCGACGATTTTGTAGTCGCGAAAGATCCAAAAGCCCTTAAGAAAAAAGAAAACTCCCGCCAAGATCCCAAAGCCGATACCGAAAGGGGAAAACACACAGATGACGATGAGAATGCCTATGGGAAAGGCCAGAAACTTCCCCAGGCCTTGCCACACCTCTCGCCACCCGTACCTGTAACAACAAACGCCGAGAGAAATCAGTATTACCAGTGCAAAATAACCGCCCAACCACAACACCGGTGACGGCGTCTGCCCGAGGTGATGTAGCAGCGATTTCACAAGTGCGCTCCCTGCAGTTCTCGGCTGGACGAAAGCTCATCCTCATCGGCGGAAGTTAGGTTCGCCTCAAAAGCGCCTCTCTGCCGTAGGACTAGTAGCTTAAGGGATGTTTATAGCTTTGCAACCGGAATCTCGGATCGGGCCTTTGGTGACAACAACACCAACGACCGGTGCAAGTGCGACTAAGGATCCGAGTGTCATGGAGTGGACTCCAAATAACTTTGCACAAGGAAAAATCCGCCCGCCAAAATGAAACACGCACCAACAATGATCATCCCGACGCCATTGTTAAACAAGTCTGAGTCTGCCGCCGTACCGCCATCCTCGATTGTGGAGGAGACCGCCAATGTTCCCTGATTGCCGTTCTTGCAGATCAGATAGCGGTCGGTGGCGTCCTCGGAATCCGGATTCTCGACACACCTGCCGGTGACTCGATACTCCACCCCCGGAAGCACCAGGAACTCCTTGAGGTAATAGGTGCGGTCGCCAATCCAATCGGGTCCGGCGAGGAGCGAATCCGCCTTTTCGTGAAGGTTTGTGTGCAGAGCTTCGTCGATCTTGCGGAACGCGGTCACGATCAGTGATGGGCGTCCAACCTTGCGGGCGAGTTCGTCCCCCTCGATCTCGCCACCATGACTTAGCGGCACATCATACTCATCCGCGTCAACGTTGTGGGCGTCGACCAGCACCTTCCCCGTATCGTCGGCGAGTGAGAACCTGGAACCAACCATGACGGTCCAGCTATTCCCCCCGCGGTTTCCCTGTAGAGTGATCTCCACCTTATAGAGACAGCAGGGGGTTCCGCTGACCGGGCCGACGAGTGGATGGTCCGACTGAGCCTTGCCTCGAATGCTCACCACGCCCAGAGCAACGCTGCGGATTGGAATGAGCGGCGTGTCGGCCACGATTTTGTAGTCGCGAAAGAGCCAGAAGCCCTTAAGGAAAAAGAAAAATCCCGCTAAGACCATAAACTCAAACATAGTAGGCTCACAGACGGCCAAATCGGAATTTCCGTTTTCGCTCCCAACAGGCCCTTACTATATCCTTTTTGGAGGACTTCACCGCATGGATATTTCGGTGGGCCCGGCCCAGGACAAAGCCACCAACACCTTGATTTTGGTATGGTTGGGCGACTTTGTTGGCGATAAATCGCCATCTCGCACGTAATCCCCTGTCATCAGGATTGGCTACGACATGGCGTCATATCAACAACTATCTCTGGCTAATGCTACTGGATGGTCGGCGACTCTGAAATCACGATTGAGCGCCATCGTGTGATCAATTTGAGCATGCGAATTGCATCCTTATATATAGAGATCGTTCTACTTAACGATCTTCGTTCTGCTCTCACCTAACTCCCTACCCTAGCGCCCCCAACAAAACAACACCTTAAATCCGCGAACCCCTCCCTGCGCGAGCCGAGGTGCGCGCGATTGGTCCCGTCTTGGCTTTCAACTCAACACGACTTGGGCGAACTGCCCGGAAAGGATAACTGCAATGTTTGGCCGAATGATGATTGAACCCCTTGTGCAGGTTGACCCTCGATCCGATCTGCAATCAGCGATGGCCGCACTTGTGAAAGTCACCGAAACGGTCGAAATCGTTCGCTGGATCGAGTTTCCGGCGTCTGTTTTGCTGTTCTTGCTCGTGCCGGGAGATCCGGATTCTGGGGCGGTCTATGTCCTCGACCGCAAGAAAGGAACCTGGTACGCCGTGGATTTTGAGGACGAACAATTCGGCGGGTACAGCGTAAGCCAGCTTGAAACGCTCCTGAAGGAGTG
>Ga0335074_10003815_pt1 | contig 20698 bp, 6 predicted proteins | sample Lox_Sample_23_FD_206715 | JGI IMG/M metagenome (GOLD analysis project Ga0335074, IMG submission 206715) | Soil microbial communities from Loxahatchee National Wildlife Refuge, Florida, United States - Lox_Sample_2.3 | ecosystem: Environmental > Terrestrial > Soil > Wetlands | place: USA: Florida... | reverse complement strand
AGCTGAGTCCCGGCATGATTCTGTTTGTGCCTCGCGGATATTGGCATTCGACCGCAGCGGGTGAAGCGTCCGTGTCGCTTGTGATTCGACTTGCCCCGCCGGCCTGGGTCCAGCTTCTCCCGGCGCGCTACGAACGGCGTCTGAGCCGCGATTGGCGTTGGAGAGAACCGTCATTCTGGGCATGGGGCCCGGGCACCAAAACGGCGGCAGCGCGGCGCAGGATGGCGGATTTGTTGCGCCGTGAGAGTTTGCCCTTCTCTGTGCCGAACCTCCTAAGGGAATACTCTGTGACGAAGCAGGTTTAGCGCGCCAAATTGGGCCGTCCACGCGTCACGAGGCCGCATTACCACCATCGTCGTGGGGCACCGCGGCGATCAAAACAGTTCCGCGGCAAATAATAACATGGAAAACAAGTGAAGAATTTGTGGAGCCTGGGAGGGCTCTCGTGGCGCGAGTTGGTGATGCGCACCTGGCACGAGACCTGGGAAGACGAAGTGTTCGGGCAGGCTGGCCGCCTCGCGTTCTATCATTTCCTCGCGATATTTCCTTGCCTGCTGCTGCTGTTCTTTCTGCTCTCCCACTTCCCCACAGCCGAGACCCGATTGCGCAGCACTTTGGTAGAAAGCCTCGACCGGCTACTGCCGCAACAATCCTCGGCTTTGTTGGAATCGATGATCAGCCAATTGCGCGACACGGCTCATACGGGAGCAGTACGGTGGTGGTCGGCGGGCGCCGGCGCGGTTTGGGCTGCGGTTAACGGAACATGGGCCGTGATGGCAGGACTGAATATCGCATACGAGGTGAAGGAGGAGCGGCCCCTCTGGAAGGTGCTCGCGATTGCCATTGCGCTGACGGTGTCGCTTGCCATCTTATTTCTGATCGCACTTACCCTAGTTGTCTATGTGAGCCAATGGCTGCCCGCTCTGGGCGTGCGGCTCGTGCAGTGGCCCATCCTAGCCGCACTGTTGCTCGTGGCCTTTGCATTGTTCTATCGCTTCGGACCGAATCTGAAAGACCGAAGATGGCAGTGGAGCACGCCGGGCGCAGCAGCCGCGCTGGTTCTTTGGCTGGGCGCGGCCGGCCTGTTGCGGCTATACTCAGCGCATTTCCACTCGTATGGCGTGATCTATAAGCAGTTGAATGGCGCGGCCACGCTGCTGTTATGGTTCTATTTCACCTCAGCGGGAGTGCTGATCGGCGGTGAGATGAATTCGGAAATTGAAAAGGCCGTGAAGGAGAAGAGCGGGCAGGCACAGCCGCATTCACGCGAGGGAAGCTAAAGATGTACGTTCACTTAGCAAGGTACTTGTCGAACCATTCGAGCGCGCGATGAAGCACATCGAGGCGGTCTTTGGGGTCGTGGAAGGCATGACCCTCGCCGGCGTAAACGACCAATTGCGTTGGAACGTTAAGGTCTTTCAGAGCGTGCCAGAACTCGAATGACTGCGGGGCCGGGCATTCGCCGTCCAGCTGCCCGACGACCACCAGGGTGGGCGTCTTCACCTGCTTGATATAGGTGATGGGCGAACTCTTGGCATACACCGCCGGATTGTCGTACACGGATGTGCCGAAGAAGGGCGTCATCCACTGATCGATTGAATTCTCGCCATAGTAACTCAGCCAGTCGGCAATCCCTGCGCCCGCAACCGCAGCGCGAAATCGATTGGTCTGCGTGACCGCCCACATAGTCATGTAACCGCCGTAGCTCCAACCGGTGACACCGACGCGATCGTTGTCAACGGGGACTTGCTTCAGCACAGCGTCGACGCCCGTCAGGACATCGCGAAGATCTCCGCCCCCGAAGTCCTTAACGTTGGCTTGCGTGAAGGTCTCGCCTTCGCCATAGCTCCCGCGCGGATTGGGAAAGAAAACGAAATAGCCGAGGCCGGCCATGATCGACATGTCGAAACGCGGCGACGGCCAGGAAGGCGTCTTCAGGTTTGAGGGGCCGCCGTGGATCTCGACCACCATCGGATAATGTTTGCCTGGATCGAACTTCTCCGGATACAGAAGCCAGCCCTGCGCGTGGAAATCTCTATCCTTCCAGGCGACGCTCTCGGCTTTCCCCCAGTGCGGTTGCTGGTTGGAATTGGCGTGGGTGATCTGATGCCAATCGCCGATGGGGCCGCCCCAGACTTCAGGCGGCTGTTGCCAGGAGGAACGAATCAGGGCGCTGGTCCGGCCATCGGCGGCTAGAGAGAAATCCGGGAAGTTGCCATCCTCATGGATGCCTTCGTTGCCCTTCCACAGGGTTTCGGCAGTGGCGCTGGTGATCGACAAAGTTGAGATGGCGCTGGCGCCGTCAATGTATTCAGTAAATACGATCTTGCCAGGATCTTGCCAAGAGAGGCCGCTAGGCGTGGATTTGCGGTTGGGAGTGAGATTGCGCGGCGCGCCGCCGTCGCTGCTCATCAGAAAAATATCCCCGCCATTGAAGCCTTGATCGCTCATCAGGCCGCCGATAAAGGCAATGTGCGCGCCATCGGGAGACCAGCGCGGAACCGCAAGCTGCCGCTCTTTGGGCGGCGCGTAGAGCACGTTCATCCGGCCTGACGCGGCGTCAACCGTATAGAGCTTGGCGATCCACCAGTTGTTGTCGGCGGGTCCGGGCGCGGCGAGCGCAGCAAACCGTTTGTCATCGGGAGACCAGTCGTATTCATAAATGTTCAGGTCCCCGGGAGTGAGCTGCTGCAGGCCGCTGGCGTCCGCATTTATGATGGTGAGGCGCTGATTGTGAATTTCGCTTTCGACAGGACCGGTCTGGGCGGGCACAGCTTCGAGCGGACCGCCTCCGCCTCCGTTTTCGGCATAGAGAAATGCCAGGCGCTTGCCATCGCGAGACCAGCGAATATCGGTCGCATAGCCATTCAGGTTTGTGAGACGGCGGCCCTTGGCGTCGGGTGCGGAAGCGGACGACACCGGAAAAACGAAGATCTGATTCTGCGTAGATTTGGCCGCAAAGAACGCAAATTGCTTGCTGTCGGGAGACCATGCGACCCCGCTCGGGTGGGCCGCGTCATTGGCTGGCGTGACGCGCTGCGCATGCGCTGTGGCATTCTTCCAATCGAGCAGATAGAGCTCGCTCTTTTCGGATAGGCGCGCGGCTGGTTCGATATAGGTGATCCATCTGCCGTCTGGTGAAATGGTGACATCGGAAAATGTATGGACCTGTTCGAGCTGGTGCAGGACCTGATCGATCTGAGAGTTTTGGGCGGAAAGGCTGATCGCCGCGCAAATGAATAAGATTACGGTTTTGAAATATGCGTTCGGCATGGAATCGAAGTTTTTATGGTCGCACGGAGTGATTAGGCAGCTTCGACCATGAGCGGTGGAGGGGCATTTTGCGAAACGAACCCACGGTTTTCTTGCGGAGGCTTTTTGGAGCCTGATGAGGATGTTGAGCGCTTTGCGGAAGGCGCGTTCGTGGGTGGTCCCCCTCGGCTCTAGTCTCAATCGAACAGCAACCTCGTATTGATCCAAAGGAAGGTTGGATAGGGGATGATTATCCGCGTCAGCCAACGCAGGATCGATTCGCATCTCTATATCTTGTACCCGCCGCCATGCCCTACTTAGCTGGTCTTGTCGGTCTTCCAGACGGGCGCTGTTTGTGCCGGTTTAAAAACAGCCGGATCGACCTCGGGCATCTTGCATTGGATTTGACGCTCTGCTCCGGTGAGAACTCTCCACCTATGTCGATCAAATAGAAGCGGTCAGCAGAGCTGAAAGCGTTTACTATCTGGCGCGTCTTGGCAACGGCGACAAGGTGAGCCTGTTAGAAAGTGATTCATCATCCCGCCGACTAGAGACTATTCGCCGCACTAACGGCGTAAAGAGCTTTGCACTTGTGCCGCGAATTCATCGCCGTTTCGGAATTGCGCTGTTACTTTTTCAAATCCGTAATATCCCCGAGATCCAGGAGCAGGCTGCGCAAGCGCACTAATGGCTGCGTGTTGTTGGATAGCGAGGAGAACGCGCTGAGGTCGAACCAGAAGCGGGCCGTCTGCGGCGAAGGAGTGCGCGTCAGGTACCAATGCCTGATTTCTTCTGCTAACGTTTCGATAAACGTATCCGCAGAGATGGCGGGACCGGCTGAAGCGGTCAGCTTCTGCCAGTTGGACGGGATCAAGAAGCTGGTAGGAGGCACCATCAGGACGGGAAGCTCGATATCCGGAGCGCTCGTCACCTTAGCCAGTGCATAGCTGTAGCGCACTTCCATCTTGACCAATTGCTCCTGCGACGGGCTGCCCTTGAAGAAGGCCATAAAGAGTTGGGTGAGATGTTCGGCAAGCGTGCGCTTCTCAATCGAACCGGTGGGCACCAGAGCGATGTTAATCGACTTCGAGGTATCGAGAAGCGGCGTAAGAGAATTACGGAACTGAACGGCAGGCGTACGGTAGACGAAGGGCTCGCGCGTGAGATTGCCTTCGACAAGATTCAGGTTTCGTATGATGCGCAGATTCGCCCAGCCGTTCTGGTACTGAATGGCGTCCAGTGTTCCAATATCGACCCGGCGGTCCGGCGAGTCCAGCGCCTGGTCCGAGGTCAGGTAGGGTGGCTCACCTGGTTGCGGATTGATCTTTTTGTAGATCCACGCCTTTCGCGAGACTTCTACGACCGGGGCATCGCAGCCATCCGGGGATGACATCAAAGAAAGGACCCTGCTAATTTCGGCGGGTGAGTGGACTCTTGCAGTTAAGCCTGAGACTTCCTCCGGGTTCACTTCTTCCGGGGTGTAGCCATCGAAAGTAACAATCGGCGCATTCGGAATGCCAGGCAATAGATTGGGGGGATAGGAGACGGTAACGCGAAGGACCTGCAGCGTCGCCGGACCATCGGGCGTTTCGACCTGCTTGTCAATGAAGTCTTCGGAGATAGAGAAAGGCAGTTGCTCATTGACGCTGTTCGTGAACAGGCGGGCATTGAGTTCGTGCTGCGAGACCCATGCGGCCCACGCCACATCCAGTTCCGTCGTCAACGTGGCAAAGGCGCTGAGCGCGTTTTGCGCCTGCTTGAACGTGGCGCTGGAGGTGGCGGTGTCGAGCTTGATGTTCAGGAGATCCTGCTCAAATACGGCCTGAATCTGGGCGATCACATGATTGATTCGCGCCAGCATTGTGAAGAGATCCACGAACTCCGCAGCCCGCGCGTTCAAGGACGATTTAGGCGGAACGTTCCAGCGCACGACGCAATCGATGCGATCCTGCGCGGCATGCGCTTGTGAATAAATGAAGCGGAACGTCCACTTCTTCGCACGCTCAATGGTGGTGGTGGGATCTTCGCTTTCCGGCTCGGGGAAAAAGTTCTGGTTCTGCAGCGACGGCGGAGTGGGATATGCGCGAAGCGGGATTGGAATCTCGACATCAATGCGAGTCACCGGCGAGACGGCGGAACCGGCCAGCGCGATTGAGGGCAGACGATCAAGGAAGTTCAGCCAGGATGATGCCTTGTATTCCTCAATGCCCGGTACGGGAGCGATCTCATGCTCAATGTGCGTCGGAGGATATTCGAGGGAGAGACGGAAACTGGATTGGCGCCGCGTATCGCGCGCGCGGAAGGCATATGTTAAGAGCGACGAGCCGCTTTCGAGCGGAACCTTGTACGAGCTGGCCGAGTAATCTTGGGCTGTGACTGATTGATCCGGATCGAGCAAATTGCCATACAACCTGGGCGCGATGGTTCCCTGCTGCGACGCGGGCGCGGTCACCTCGATACTGTATTGGATGATGGCATCGATATCGTATGCATTCTCTAACAGAATGAGGAGCTGTTGACGGAGTTTCTCGCGCGCCGCGTCGAAGTTAGCCTTGTTGCCATTCGGATCGAGTTTCGGGGCGCACAGGATGTTCGTCACGCCTTGTACGATGGCGCCTGCCAACTTGAATTTGGTATCCAGCACCTGCTTCAAGTAGTTGGTCTTGCCTTTGTTGTCAACCAGGAAGGCTGGAACGGCATACTGGGGCGAGAGTAGTTGGTCGATAGAGGCGAGCGCAGTGCGGCCCCACACATCGAGATCCACTCCGGTAAAAGACTGGATGATATCGGGAGAAGGGCTCAGGCCGCCTTCCGGCGTGAAGCTGTAGAGCTTGACATCGGGGCGGCTGATCAGCGTCGTTGACAACGGCGCCGGAGCGAAGAACATCGCGGGATTGTTGAGGCGGTAATAGTAAAGCTCGGCAGCAGACTTGCCGAGGCGGACCGCCCAAAGAGTATCGCGCCGCGGGCCGCTTCCGAGATCGCTGCGCGGCACTCCGGTAGCCAAGCGAAATTCTACCGCCGGCCCATTGAATGCCGATTGGAATTGTTTTGTATACCAATCGAGCGTGTAGCCGCCGTTCTGCTGCACGAGTCGTGGGCTGATAGCCATGGTGGCAACACGCGAAGCAGTCTCGTCGCGGAAATCGGCCAGGATCGAGGGATCCATGCGGCGCATCTGGAATGTTACCGAGATCTCCGTGATTGGCCCAATCTTCGAGGGATCGATAGCACGAGCGATATGCACTGGGGTTGGCAGATCTCCCGGAGGTGGGGCATCGCCGCCATTCGCGAGCACTTTTTCGACATACCGCCAGGCTTTCAACACGTAGTCGCGGACGGCGCTGGTTTCGTTCGCGGTGATGGCGAGCGGCACATCGCCGGCGAGACTGGTGAGCGTTTCGAGCGCGATGGGAGCGCCCTCACGACCGGTCTGCAGAAGTTGATAATACGCGGAAGCGAATACCTGGCGATCGGCCTTGGCATTGCGCTCCCAAGCGGGCTCGTCATCGTTGGCGGCCGGCGTGGGTTGGTTCTTGTCGTAGCGGCTGGGATCGAAACTCCATTCGATTACCAGTTGCGGACCGGCATCAAAGAAGTGATCGGAGTGCGTGGATGGCCATTGACTCAAGCCGATGACATCGTCGGTGAACCCGACGCGGGTGGGGGGATCGTTCAGCGGGTAGCTGTTCGAAGTCGAGGGATCATCGAACGGCGACCAGGTATGATTTCCCAGCATGTCACGCCAGTCGAGTGAAAGCTGGATGAATCCGCCAACGCCTGCGTAGGGATTCATGTCGCGGCTGGGGTACGGCGATTGCTCGGTGCTCGCGGGGATCGGATTGTTGCGCGCAACTCTGGAGGCGGGAACGGTGAACGTGTAGACCCAAGGGTCGGCGGCCGTCGCTGTGAGCGGTTTCGCCAGCTTGGGCTGAGAGACCTGTTCCTGATCCTCGTCGGTGGCGGGAGTCGAAGGCAGTGCGAGAGCGTCCACGAACGCGATGAAATCAGTGTTGGGAATGGGGTCGTATCCGAGCATGTTGTACTGCTGCTCGAGATAGATTTCGGGCTTGGTCTGGTCCTCGCCTGGATTCTGGCGAGTGACGACGAGGCCGGTATTGCCGGGCGGCAGGCTGGATTGCTTGTCGATCAGGAGATCGCCGAAGGCAAGCGGAGTGCTGGGATTGTAGAGGCCTTTGACATCTCGGTTAGACCAAGCGAGGGCCGCCGGCGTGCTGTCGTAGTAAGTTGCGATCTCCGGTAATGTCAGGCCGGGTGTTCCTTGCGCCGGTGTGGTGGTCAGATCCGGGATATGGAGCCCGGTGCCCGCCGTGAGATTAGCGAACTCGACGTGCGGATTCTGGTCGATGATGGCCTGCTCAGTGGTCTTGAACTTTTGAGCGATCTGTGCGAGCGTCTGTCCCCGCGCCACTTGGTGGACGATGTCGGTGACAAACACAGATGCGCTCGTCGATAGCGAATGTGACGCATTCGCCGCCGCGATGTCAACAACACCTAGATGGTAGGCGGCCGCGACCCCGGCAAGCGATGTGTCGCCGGTCAGCTTGACGCTGGCCGGGCGCGAGACGGACTCGACGTAAACCACGTCGCTCGAGCTATCGATCGGATCGTTGACGACGGCGACATTGACGAAGTTCTTTAGATTTCCGCCGGTCGCATCGAGCGTACCATCGATGGCCCGGTAGACGATCAATACCGAGATATTCGCGATATTCCTCTCATTGAACAGACTGTCCGGAAGTCCGGCGCCGCCGGGCAGTTGGTAGAAGAAGTAGTAACCGCCGGAGCGCACAATGCTGCCCGACCATAGCTCGCTGAGGAACTGATAGAAGCTGTTGAGCAGGCCGCGCGGGGGCGTCTCCTCGAGGGCGAACGTTCGCGCCTGAGCTGCCGGCGGGTTGGTTTCACTCGAGAGGTTCGCCTGCACAAGGAACGTAGTGTAGTTCTGCGCGCCATCGTATTGCAGGCCCTGCGCCCGATCGGTTGACTGGTTCGGCTGATACAGGAAGTAAATGTTATCGATGATGGCGGTGTTGGTTGACGTGATCACCGCCAGAAGCTGTTCGAGCTGATTAATGCCGATTTCGTCGGCGCCTACCAGTTCATAGGTAGTGGATGGGACGGGCGCGCCGTCGACGGTGGTCACCACGCGCTTGATCGCGACGTTGATAAGCGTGCCGAAGCCGTAAGAGAGCGCAGCGCGCGGAATGACGCGGCCGCCTTCGGTATTGGTGGAACCGATCTGAATGACAAAGCGGGGATCGAGCGCTACCGGGCGGCTAAGCTCCGTAATCAGAGCAACCGGGAAATTCCAGATGAGCGGGCGCGGCGTCGTGTTAGGCGGGAGTTTGTCGAACGGCACCGGAAGGGGCGCGGCCGTTTGCAGGATGATGTTGTTGCGGAAGGTGAACTGGCGGGGACGATCCAGCGCGACGTTCAACGGTTCCGGCGGAGCGATGGGCGCGCGCAAGCCTGACTGCCGCGCCACCTTGACCAGCGCCTCCACTTGGGCCGCAGCTTCGGCGGACACTTTGAGCGGCAATTCGAGCGAGCTGCCGAAGGTGATCCACGGCAGCTTGCGTCCATTCGCGAGCGTGATCACCAGCGGGTCGGCGGGATCGTATTTTTCGAGCGAAGGCAGCCGGAATTGTTGGCCGGTGAGATTCTCTAAACCGCAGGTTTCCTGTTTGGCGCAGACATGGTTCGGATCTTTGAACTGGATTCCCGATACCGGCAGACGCAAGCCGCTCAGCAGATAGCGCGAGGCCATTCCCGATAAATGCTCGATGCCGTTGTTGCGCTCGATATCGGCCCACAGGGCGGAGTTAGTCAAGGCTTGAAGTTTCGGCAAGATCAGGTTGGGGTCCTGCTTTGAATCGAACAGGTTGGCGACACCAGCGATAGACGGTGTCAACGCGCTGACCTCGATGCCGTAGGTCTGCGCGAGGCGCACGATGGTGGCCGGATCGCCGGAAGCGGGTGTCGTCTGCTTGAGCCCGTTCAGCGTGATCACGGTGAGCGGTTGTAGCACGTCCGGCAGGGTGGCGATCGCATCGCCAAATTGCGCCGGCGTCATGCCGAACAGAGCGGCGGTGGCCCCGATCGAGCCCTCATTGGGAACATTTTTCGTTGCTTGATTGATGGTGAGCGGTTTATTCGGAATCAGCACCTGCTGGACAGTCGCGTTGTCGGTTGCCAGTGCGCCTGTCTGTAACGAATGGCTGGCTGCGATCTCGCCCCACTTGTTGCCATCCTGAATGGGATACGGAACATTGCTGATAACAAGATTCAGATTGCCGCTCAGCGCATGTTCGCGATTTGCCCAGGCGATCTGCTCGTCCGTGAGAGTGTTGCCCGCCGTGTTGAACTGCTCGCGGATCTTAGAGATCGAATCGCCATTCTGAAGCGGGTAGAAGTAAGTATCGAAAGTGTCAATGGCGGCCTGGATCAGGTATTGGCAGGCCATGGCGAAGTAGTCGACGAACACGAAGGATGCAAGCGACTGCTTATCCACAGCGCTCTTGCGGAGCAGGGACTTAATGGCTTGCTTTTCGTTCTGCTGTTGCTCGAGCTCGTCGAGCATCTGGGCAATCAACTTATTGATGCGCTTCTGTAGTGCGTCAAGATATGCGTCATCGGCGGTCGCCCAATCCAGGAAATCGACATCGGCGACCTGCGCGCCCTTATAGACAACCTTAAGCGCCAGCTCAGGCGGCATCGCAAAAGCCGTAGAAGCGGGACCGTCGGAGGCATCATCCATGCTCGTCGAAGTCGCCGGCGGCGTCGCAATATTGAGACGAAAAAGCGCCGCGATATTATCGGAGATCGCGGAGTAGGATAACGCCCGGCCATCCGAGTTCGCGGTGAGATACTCCATTGCGGCCTGCATCTGGGCCAAAGCTGCCGGTTGCTGCAGCTCTTCGTCAGGGGTGCCTTTCTGCGCACGGCCGGAGAAACTGGAGGCAATCCAGAGATAGGTATCGCGCATGAGCCGCTCAAATGAGCGGTACGTATCGTTACCTTGTGTACGCTGCTCGTTGGAGATAAAAAGATTGGCAGAATACACGGCGTACTGATCCGCCTTGGCTGCACCTTCACCGGAGATTGAGAGCTGTGGCAGGAAGAACACGTCCAGGTCTTTTACCCCGCCTGCCGGAGTCTTGAGCGGTGCGAAGTTGGGTGCGGTGGCGAATCGCTGAACCGCTTGCATGCGCATCATAACGATGGGAGCGGCGAGAGAAGCGGTCTTGCCTCCGCAGTACCAGGGCGCGTCCTGCAAGCGATCGGAGCCGATGACGAAGGTCTCTTTGATGCGCGCAGAGAACGACAGCGGAATCGTGACTTTGAAGAAGCCGAAATTGATGGTGAACTTCAGTTTCACCGTGACGCCGGCTTCGACAACCACCACCGATTTCCGATATGCTTCGAAGGTGCCCTGAATGTAGGCGTAGACGGTAAGACTGACTTCGGCCTTGATGATGGCAAAATCTACGACGCCGACGATTTTGCCGATGATGCCGATGGTGCCGGTGATTTTGTAGTAATACGACTTTTCGACATCGGGGCTGCCGGAGGATGCGGCCAATGCGGTTGCCGGCGATCCGGATGCAAGGGCTCTGCCGTTGGGCGCCGCGAGGCGCAGATCCGACTGATCGTATGCTCGCCAGGTAGCGACTACGCCCTCGATGATGCCGAAGATGGTGACCGAGATCTCCGCGCGCAGGATAGCGATCGAGATCGACTTGCCCAAGCCTACCTGCAAGCCGAGGCCGAATTCAACGACCGGCGTGAAATTCCCGCAGGGTGTATTTTTTGGCACCTGGCTGGAGGTCGCGCCGTTTAGCCAGCCGAAATAGAAGCCGCCCGAGCCGGTGAATGGAAATACCTGCACCGTGAAAGACACGGAGAAATCCATGTTGTGGGGGAAGCCGAAATCGATTTTGAAGTTGCCGTTCGTGTAGATCTCGATGGAGACGATTGGCAGGATGACCGTCACGGTCCCGAACTGCAGGTAGCGCATGGCGTCGGGAAGCTTCAGCATGATTTTGTACATGCCGATGGAATCCGTGATCTTCTTGTATAGGATTTCGAATTCGAGCCCAGCAAAAATTTTGGCTTTCGCGCCGGCGAGCGCGATGCGAAGACCGTAAAGGACCGGGTCGTTGAAGATGACCTTGAGGTCCAGCATGCCGCTTACGGCGAGAAAGTGAGTGCCGATGAGCCAACTGCTATCGCGCGAGAAAAGAGGCGGCTTGGGTTCGGCGGCGGCAAGCGCGGTGGTGGAGGATGCGCTGCTCAGCAGTAGCTGCTTCGGAATGCCCGGGCCGATGGGCACCACACGGCTGTTGGGCGAGGGCGGAACAAACCCGGTGAGCTGGTTTACCGCATCGTTCACTGAATTGATGGCCGCCAGGTCCGGCACAGTGACGTGCTGTCCCAGAGCCAGGAGTCGAAGGTCAAAGGCCGAGTCGCCGCCGCCCGGCACCTCCGGAGGATCCTGGTTCACCGCGTCCCATTTGACGTCGTTCTGGTCGGTGAACAGGAATTTGCCTTTGATCGACACCTCGACCTGCTGTCCGGGCGTCTTCTTCAGATCGATACTCTCGATTTGACCGAAGAAGAGATTGACTTTCAGCGGCCAGGAAACCGTGACCTCTTTGGTATTGAGATCGAACTTAACCTTCAGTCCAGCGAGCGAGATGTTATTCAGCAGGTTCCATGGGCTGGGCAGGTCGCGATTCGACGAAGGCATCACGATCTGCACTATGGTCTTGATCACGCGCCCGAGATTCCAGGTATTGTCGGCCGTGAATTCGATAGTGCTCTGGCCGCTGCTTTGCGTGTAGGTTGCGGTCAGGCCCTGCCACGAGAGGAACAGGATCTTTGTCGCCTGATTACCTTCATTCTTGATCTCGTATCCGACGGTGAACGTCGCGCCAATGCCGAAGATGTTGAATGTCGTGGTCGCAGTGACCGAGCCCGTGTATTTGTTCGGTGTGGCTTTGGAGTTGTAAGTGAGAGCAACGTTCGCGGTGGTATCGATCTTCTGGCTGAGTATTTCGAAGATCCAGCGGATGGTGCCGCTGCCGGAATAGACGGTCGGCTTGTTCTTGTCGGAAGGCGTAACCGCTTTGAGGACGACAGCGGATATCTGAACATCGATGTTGAAGATGTCGGTCGGGAGTTGAACGTCCTGAAAGACCGCTTTGATCAGATCCTGAAAACGCAGCTCGGTGCCGGGCTGCATCGCCAGATCGAAGGTCCAAGTTTCGTCGGCGTACGCCGCACCGACGGTCAGATATAGCGGGCCAACGATGAGGTCGCCCCGAATACTGCCGGTGTACACCGTGCCCGCGGCATCAACCGCGGCTGCTGCTGCAGTAAGCGCCCTGGGTTGAACGGAGAGCGCCTGACCGCCCGCATCCTGGGGGCGTTGAACATTCAGGCGTATGGCGACATTGTTGAGCTCGAAGTTGCCTTCGCCCAGGATCGGAAATTTGACTGAAGTGGTGGCTCCGAATGAGAACGAACGCGACGGCTGGTTGACGGTAGCAAAGAATTCCTGAAATTCGATAGTGACGAACTGCTCGGGTATCTTAATGAACCCGCCGGTAATCGCGGAGACAAGCTTGTTGAAGCTGACGTACTGGGAAGGATCGGCCGCAGCATAGGCGCCCGATACCACCATGTCGGAGTCGATCGAGAAAAGGAAGTCACCCGGGAACAGCTCGGGCATGAACTTCGCAGTAGCTGAAAGGACGGCATAGTGAGACTGGCCCGTTTGAAACGGCGCTTGAATAGTCCAGTCGAGCTCAAACGTAAATTCGAGAAGCGGATCTGCCCACACGCGCCACGGCGTGCCCGATGCGATGACTACCTCGACATTGGCGATTCGAAACGTTTTGCCGTAGTTGATGACAACTCCGAAGGAGCGGAAGCCGAAGCTCTGGAGAAAAGAGGAAAGCGCCGGGGGCACGAGGCCGAACCAGGTCTCTCCTGCCATCAAAGCGAAAACCTGGTCGGCAGTTAGCGCGAGACCGCCCTTGGGATCGGCGATGGTGAACGCGGCGATTTTCGTTTTTTCAGAGACTGGGATCTGCGCCTGGAACTCGGGGGACGGGCCACTGCCAGGAATCTGAAGAGCGGCGGATACCATCACGACAGGCGTGAGCCCTAGATCGTCGCTCATTTCGTGGATCGCGATCGACAGATAGGGAGATTGGATAGTTAAGTAACCGATCACGAAACTCCCGGTGGAGAGCGGCGTAGAGGTTAGCTTGAGTCCCGGAAAGCCATAGATCTTCTTGCCGTCCTTCTCCTGTACTTCTTTGGAAGGATCCACCGTGCCGCTCAGAACGTAGACGGGCTCGGGGGTCAGGCCGGGGATCAGTTTCAACACCACCGCAAGATAACCGTCCAGCGAAACATAACCGGCGAAATTCAGGCCACGCGCAAGCGCGACCGTGGTGCTGGACCACGGGTAGGCAGGTTCAATCTGACCAGCGAAGAAGAAGTAAGGATCTTTCGCAGCGATTCCCGCGAAGGTCTTTCCCGTGAGCGAAACAAAACTGTTTCCGAAGCGCCAACTGTTGGTGAGCTGGATGCCGATCACCAGCGCGCCTTGGCTGCCCGACGCCGCGAATCGAATGCGGACACTCTTGTTTTTCGCGATCCGCACGTTGATCGTTCCGTCCACATAAAAGGCGCTGTCCTGAATCGGCCCGATCTGGCTTTCGGCCGTTGCAATCGGCAGCCCCTGCGAGACATCGATATCGACGAACGTTTGTTTCAGAAGGTCGTCGAGGCCGGCGGGCGCCTGCAAGGATGCTTTTACAAACGTGTTCGCGTTAATTCGGATTTGGCCGCCCGCAGCTTCCGCGACCAGATTGCCGCGCAGGGTATCGAGACTCATGGAGGGCTCCTAGACGTCAAAAAGCAAAGCGAAGTGGTCGCTGACGGAATAGACCAGGCCGTAGTTGTCGAACTCACGGAAACGCTCGTTGAGATCGTAATTGAAATCGGGCGCCATCGCATGAATGTCATCCATGCTTTCGTCCATCCAGTAACCGTTTTGGTAATGCCCCAGCATCGGCATCACGGGGGGAGGGCCCACGGGCGCGTTATACGGAACGTCTTGCGCTCGTGCCAGGATACTCATGTTGGCGTTGGCCGGCGGCAGGGCGCCTCCGAGATAGCGCACCAGGGCGTTATCGATGGATAGGTTCGAATATTCGCGTCCTGGATATTCGCCCAGCCAGTACGGCGGGACCATCGCGTCTTCATCGATGATCCGGGCGTTCCGCTCGAGGAAGGTCGCGCTTGTCGGGTGGCCATGCGTGTGATAGTACGAGTTGTAATTGGGATTGAGCAGCGCCGGGGGCCGGACGAGCGCAGTGTACGGCGGGGCCACTGGATTGACACCTAGACCGAGGAGACGGCCAAAGGGACCTGCACCCGCGAAATTGCCGGCGACGAGATTATCTACGTTGAAATCTCCTAAGATCACATCGATCTGGTTGAGCGCATCGGCGGGACGCGAGGTGAGGTCGTAAGCGTCGGCCATCGCTTTCGTTCCGTCATTGGCATAGTCGATGAAATATCCGTTCGGTTTGGTATGGACTGCGGCGATGCGCACCAGATTGGCTGGGTTGCCCACGGCGCCAAACGCTGTCAACCACGGCTTGCGATTTTCTGCCCCAGGAAAATAAACGAGAGGCGCCGGCCCCACGAATCCCGGGGGCATCCTCTTCGTAAAAGTCCACTGTCCCGCGCTGCGATTCTCCATGGCGCCGCCGCGGTAGGGATAGCCTCCGGGGATTGCGCGCGCCGGCAATGCGCCCGCCCACGCGGGTGGATATGCTGCCGGCCAAGTGCTTGGGCCGAGGAAATACCACAGGTCACGGCGATAAAAGACCGCAATCCCTTCACGCTCGCCGTCGGTGGCAGTGACGACCAGCGGCACCAAAGACCAATTACCGGTCAAGTTGGCGTTGAACTGATTCAGTAAATTGAGGCAGCCGGTACGGCCGTTGCCATCTATTAACTGTCCTTCGATAGGCGTGGTATTACGACCCCAAACTTCCACGATCACGATGAAATCGAGGGTCGCCGCAAGCCCGGTGACCGGATCAGTGGTGTCGCCTATTGTGTCCATGATCATGTCCAGATGAGCCGGACCGGCGGTCGACACGTCGAAGTCGGTATCCTTCTTAATGCGCTTGCTCGTGTTAATTCGAACGTCGGTGAAGTTGTTGACGTTCCAGTACAGGATCCTCGGCATCAGCTAACCCTCTCGTCGTGCACCGTGTCGGCGCCCCCGGCGCCGGCAAGCAGCGAAGCGGACTGCGGTGTCGATTGCAGAGCCGCTTTCGTTTCCTTGTTGTAGGCTGCGTACCAACCCAAGCTATTCTGTGGCGCGTCCTTATTGGGATCTCCGAAGAGGAAGAACACGGTGTTGCCCGAAGGCGGGAACTTGATGCCCAGAAACTTCAATCCGATCTGCGTCATCTTGAGCATGAATGCCGGACGCGGAGGATCGTCTTTCGTCCCTTGCGTTTCCCCGAGCAGAAGCTGGATGTCGTCGACGGCCAGGCTCAAAATGCCTTGCAGCGACAGAAGCTTGGCCTCGCCCCCGCCCGTGCCGGGAAGCTTCAGACCGATCGCCACGTCGTAGCTGTTCGGTGTCCCACCGCTTGCCGGCGACCATGCGCCGATAAACGTGCCCTTCATGCCTGCGTTTTCCGCAAGCTGTCCCACTGTGCCCAGATCGAGTTGCAGTTGGAGCCCGTTCCATGCGCCCTTCAATCCAGTGAAAGGCGCCTCCACCGATACCGGAAGGAAGCCGAGCTTGATTGGCCCTTTGTCGGACCCGCCGCGCATGACGCCGACCAGTTTCAACGGAAAATTCGGGAAGAAACTCGTGGGGCGTGCGCGGCTGCGGTCGACGTTGAACGCGATATAGTTGGGATCGAAGGTGAAGGCGCGAACGGTAGGCGTTTCTATCGGGAACTCCAGATCAAGGTATAGGTTGCTGAAGTAAAGCCCTTGTTGGACGCCCGGTTGATTGTTGGTCCAATCGGAGCCGAAGGAGAAGAAATCGAAGTCCTTGGCGGGCATGAAATTCATGTAGCCGGTAAACGTAAAGCGCGACCGCACGAGCTTGCCGTCAGATCCGCCCTTGTCCGTTAACGTTGCGAACTGAGCCTGCACCGCTTCCACCGCGCCTAGCAGGTTGCTGTTCAGCCGGAACAGCCGTTCGGCATTGGAGACGAACGTGAAGGTGGATTGACCATCGTGATCCTCATACGCGCCATCGAGAATGATGGAATTGCTCGGGAGGTTGAGGCTTGCTCCCGTGGGATCAACGACCGCCACCACCTGGTCGTCGAACCAGCGGTTCATCGTGACCTGCAGTTTGCTTTCAAATGTCTTGACGGCGCTGTTTTCGAGAAGCACCTTGAGCGTGAGGACCTTGAAATCATAGTCGCCAGGCGACGCCGCTACTGGCCTGTCGGGATTTCCCCCGAGCGCCAACTGGTTCTCATAAGCGGCGTCGGTGTAGTAAATCAGTCCGAACAGCGAGCTGTTGCCGGAGATCGCCACGCTCCCGCCCTGTGCTTGGACGAAGTTCACTTCGACTCCGAAATGATGAGCGTAGAAGCGCGTCAGGTCGATTCCGGCGAGGAGTCCCTGCAGTTCCGGCGGGAACTCGCCAAGATCGATGTGGACCTTGAGTCCCAGGATGCCGTTCCAAGTGTCGCTGTCGACAATATCCAGGAAATTTTGGAAATAGCTCTCCTTGCTACCGTGTTGCCGCTCGAATTCGGCGGTGACGCGCGCCTGGTCGATGTAATCCTGCAGCCACTGCGACAAGAATGCCAGGCCCTGGCTTTCCGTGGCGTTGAATTGCGGCGCGCTGGTCCAGTTCGAAGGATTCTTAATGTGTTCCGACAGCTTGCCTTTGATGAATTTGAAGATCAATACATCGCGGTAATCGCCGGGAACGTTGCCTTGGCCCACCAAAAGGCGGAAAGGCCAATCTTCAATGGACATGAGGTTCTTGAAAGTCGTGCCGGTGCCGTCGTTCCAGGAGTTTTTCGGCTGCGTTACCACCAAAAATTGCTGATTGGTTTGGAAAGCGTCCTGGAGCGCCGGCTCGAGGTTTTCAAAGATGAGGTCGTAGGTCTTCTGCTTCACCACGTTATGGGCCAGCAGCACCGATTTCCAGCGCGCGCCCGCATCCGTTGCGACGGTTGCCAGCAGACCTTGAGGCGTGGTGGTCGGCTTCGTGGGAACATCCCGTGCGAGTGCAGCCGATTGGCGGAAGTATCCTGCCTGGGACTTAACCGACAGGATCTGCTGTTTCCGAGTGGGGCTGACGATCTGGGTTTCAAACTGCGAAAGAAAGGCCTGGGTTGCGCCTGTAACACCGGTGTAGGGCAGCAACGGGAACGAATCGGTATTGGTATCGCCGCCGAGGTCTGCCGTCTTCGTCTGGTAGAAGTTGAGCGTTTGCGGCTTGCCCGTGGGCGCCTGGCCGTCATTGGCGTAGAGAGACGCTCCATGCGGTTGGGAATAGTAAACGATGGGCGTTGCGGCCGAGCCGGTGGACGAACCGCCGGTCATCGTGGCCCACGCAGTCGTAAACGTAGCGTCCAACAGGATTTCATTGACCGAAGGAGAATTAGGCTCGCGCAGATTGACAGCCGGCAGCGGAAAGCGAGGCGCGTTCGCCGGCTGGTAGGCATGGAAGCTCAGCACGTCGCCGGGCGTATTCGTAGTGGGCTTGAAAGCGATCGTCTCGGTGCCAGCCAAGCCGCAAAGCAGGTTCTGCGTGTCCGTTGTCGGGGGGTCCTGAACCTGCAATCGAAAGCCGCCCTGAGGAGCGAGATAGGCGTCCTCACCAACTACTCCGTCGCGGCTCTTACGACTGAACACCAGCATGCCGGCAGCCGGCACGGGCAGCAACGTGATCTGGAGGCCCGTGTCGGTGCTGAGGTACGAAGGCAAAGTTGTTTCAAACGGGCTAAACTGATTGCGGCCGGTGAAAGCGAAAGCTGTACGCAGGCTGTTGTTGCGGCCTGCAAACGCGTACTGGTTGAAAACGTTGGTTATATCGAGGCTCGCCCGGAACCCGAGCATGGTTGTGGGATTCGGATCATTTGGTAACGCCAGCGCGTAGTATTGACTCGTTTTCAATGGGTCGCCATCTTGCGGAGGGAAGTAATATTGGAAGCCGAATCCAAGCCGCGTTATCGTGGATTGGCGCTCCATGAAAATTCCGAACTGCACGGCGCCGCGGCCCGGCCCGGAAAACGGCACGCCGGCATCATCCTCGATATTGGTGATGGGCGCGGCAGACCCGGTGAGCGAGATCTTTCCGCCCACATTGTTGCGAATGGTCAAGATCGAGTCCGTGAGCGAGAGCCTCATATTCGAGCCGATCTCAAGACCCAGCGTGGAAGTCAACGGCGCCTTTAAAGCGTTCTTCACCTCCATGCCGCCTTCGCGTTTCTCAAATCCCAGCAAAGGAGAATTTGCGGGCGCCGGGTTGGAAGGATTCACCAGCCAAATGAAGGTCCGGCCCGTAACTATGGCGATGATGGCCCAGATCTTCTGCGCGAAGGTCTCCGCAAGCTGTTGGGTGCTTAGATCGGGCGGAACGGACGCAAACAGATAGGAGCCATCCAAGTCGTAGAACGATTGGTCCAGTTCGATCTTTGGCTCATGGTAGGGAGTGTTGTCCGGCAACAGATAGCCGCACCAACCATAATCGTCCGGCGAAGCCGGCACGGCGTAAAGCGGCGCATACAAAGTTTGATTGAAATAAGCCATGATCCTGCCCCATGAACCTCATCTCGCCGGCACGCACCAAAGCGGAATAAGCGCAACGCCGGCGCGGCGAACTGAACAGCCGCCACACCGGCAAAGCAGGAGATCCGTCGAACCAGCCAGTGCTGCTGGCGAAGTTCTTCTCTTTGAGTCTATTTGTAGGGATCTGTACGGAATGTCAACGCGGTTGAGATGTTCGTCTCCGCTGGACCGGATGCGTAAACGAGTGTGTAATCGGTATCGAACTTCAGATTGTACTGCAACACCATGGAGCCGGAGGCGGTCGTCTTGTCGACGTTAACCTTGGCAAGCCGGTTCTTGCCGTCCCAGGTAAAGCTCTTGCCGTCCCACAACCCGATCCAGTTCTGGTTGGCTTTGGGGTCATTACCCACGGGCGTGTCAAACGTGACAATCAACGTGTCACTATCCAATTCTTTGACCTGAAGTGACGTAGAGAATGGCGTCCCCTCAACGTTGCCTGGAGTGAACACCACTGTAGAGCAGATGGTGTTCAGATTGCTTCCTGTAGAGTATCCGACTATGTACGACTTGCTTTGGAGGCTGAGATTATCGAAAGCATCGCTGCCTTTCGGCGAGTTCCCGGTAATGGTCTTCTTTTGGATAGGAGCGGTGCCCCAGGGGATCTGCGTATCCTGCCAGACGGCAATGACGTTTCCATTCTGATTGGGCGCATTCCCGGGCAGCGTGTCATACTTAACCAGTATCGAACTGGCGGTTGTCACAACACCGGTAACTTTGGTTTGCGACAGGGTCGGGCTGCCAAGAGCGATGGCCAGCGTCCCGGAATGCGGTTTCTCTTTCGCGGACATGAAAATGTTTTCTCCTTGGTGAGTAGCGTGAATTCTGAACGCGCAGCGGTAAGTATACATCGGAAGCCGCTAAAATGGGGCAAGATATTAACAGAAATTGTTTGTCTAATCTATTAATGCTTGCACATCGCATAGTTTAACTATGTGATTCCTCTGCGAATTTCGCAACAATGTAAATCGAAATCATTGGCCTTAGCTTTGCCCTCCCTCTGCGGCCTTACCCGAAGAATTGGGCCTCTTGGTCTTCACCGGAGTCGTAGTAGATCAGGTCGAATTCTAGCCATCGAGCGGCGCGTTTCGCGAAATTTGCGATGCGAGCAGCGGCCGGAGTGAACTCTCCCGTCAAGATCTTTTCGACACTCACACTTTAAGCGGTGAAAATCGGACAGCTCCAGTGCGGCAGACGCTGACCGCGCAGCACGGATCGGAATGAAGGGACTGCGCTTCCATGACAGAGCCACGCATCGCAGCGCTCCGTGCAGCGATTCCGAGAGAAACAGTGCAAGAGCGATGAGGCCAGGAGGCCAGCCGCGACCACTTTCCCGTGACTCGGCCGAAATAGCCCCAAGCGCTTTTTGTCCGACCTGAGACATGGGTAACAGAACGTACCAGTGTCAAGGGCGTTTCAAAAATAGACCAGAGTGGCGGAGCAAAACCAGACCATTCGAGCTTGTTTTGAGTATTGCGAACTGAGTTTGCGGAGGCTCCGGAGCGGAGGCCTGCGCCGCCCGTAGGGCGGTGCGTTTAGGCCGGAGCGGAAGAGC
>Ga0335074_10003814_pt1 | contig 20699 bp, 16 predicted proteins | sample Lox_Sample_23_FD_206715 | JGI IMG/M metagenome (GOLD analysis project Ga0335074, IMG submission 206715) | Soil microbial communities from Loxahatchee National Wildlife Refuge, Florida, United States - Lox_Sample_2.3 | ecosystem: Environmental > Terrestrial > Soil > Wetlands | place: USA... | reverse complement strand
TGGCGGCGCCGTCGATCCGGTTTCTCCAGGCCATCGGCTATTACGGGCTCATCGAGCTGGAATACAAGCGCGATCCTCGCGACGGCCGGTACAAGCTTCTCGACGTCAACGCCAGGACGTGGGGGTACCACACGCTCGGCCAGGCCGCTGGAGTGGATTTCCCGTACCTCCTGTTCCGCGATCAGGTGGGCGCGCCTCTCGAAGAGGTGCATGCCAGGCCGGGTGTCCGCTGGATCCGGCTCGCCACGGATGTGCCGAACGCCATCCGTGACATCCGGGCGGGAACGCTGCGGCCGGGCGACTACCTGCGCTCGCTGCGAGGCGTGGACACGGAGGCCGTGTTCTCGCTCCGTGATCCCCTGCCGTCCTGCTATGAGATCGCGCTGCTTCCCTACCTGGCGTTCACGCGTGGCCTCTTACCGGCGGAAATGCGAGGGAACCGATGTTTGAAGCGACGCATCCCGTTGGCTTCTTCGACTACTTCCGCGTCCCGTACACCCTGCGGCCGCGAGCCGCCGCGACCGGCGACGCACGCGTTCCGCTGCCCGTGCACCAGATACGTCCGATGCCGCAGCCCGCGGACGCGCCGCGCGCGCTGTTCTGGCTGGGCACCGACGCCTCCCCGGCGACCCCGGCGGCCCTGGCGGCCCTGGCGGCCAGCTGCCGGCTCGGCCGCTACCGGCTGCGGAACTTCACCTTCTTCGGCCATGTCGCCGTCGACGCGACGGTTCCCGGGCTGCTTGGCCGGCTGGGCAGCGGATGGCACCCGGCCGAGCAGATCTTCGACAGCGCGGGCCTGCCGCGGGCCGCCGTCTGGCGGGACAGCGATGGCAGCGTCTTCCTGCCCTTTGATCCAGCGGAGGTGATGCAGCAGTTCTGGTCGGAGAGCTACCAGCACGTTGGGCATTCGCCCATGGCGCTCAGGGGGCGCGCGGCGGCGGTACGCGGCTACTACCTCGTGCGTCCCGCCTTGCCCCGTCCGCTGCAACTTCGCCTCCGGCGCGCGTACACCCGGGTGCAGGAGCGGGCATCCTTCCCTGACTGGCCGGCCGAGGAAAGCCTGCACGCTCTCTACGGATGGCTGTTCGGCCTGCTGGCCGCGCTGGCCGGCCGGCCCGTGCCGTTCATCGGCGAATGGCCGGAGGACCGGTCCTGGGCGCTGGTGCTGACGCATGACGTTGAAACCGACGCCGGATACCGCAGCCTCGGCCTGCTGCGCGAACCGGAACGGCAGCTCGGCTACCGGTCGTCATGGAATTTCGTCCCGCTTCGCTACGAGGTCGCCGAAGAGACGCTCAGCGGGCTGCGGGAAGAAGGCTGCGAGGTTGGCGTCCATGGTCTCCTGCACGATGGGCACGACCTCGGCTCGCGGCGGCTCCTCGCGAAGCGGCTCCCGGCGATGCGGGAGTACGCGGACCGCTGGCAGGCCGTCGGATTCCGCTCCCCGGCCACTCAGCGGAAGTGGGAATGGATGCCCGCTCTCGGGTTCGATTACGACTCGTCCTACAGCGATACCGATCCGTACGAGCCCCAGCCTGGGGGCTGCTGCAGTTATCTTCCCTACTTCAACGAGAGCATGGTGGAACTCCCGATAACCCTGCCGCAGGACCACACGCTTTTCACAATTCTCCAGAATGCCGACGCGGACGTCTGGCTCAGGAAGGCCCAGTTCCTCCGCGAGCGGCAGGGGATGGCGCTGGTCCTGACCCACCCCGACTATGCCGCCGACCCTCGGGTGGCGGACGGCTACCGGTCACTGCTCGCGCGCTTCCACGATGACCGGACGGTCTGGCCTGCCCTGCCCAGCGAGGCGGCCGCGTGGTGGCGAGCACGCGCCGCTTCCGTGATCCGCGGCGGCGGCGACAGCTGGCGTATCGAGGGACCAGCCGCGCACAGCGGGCGAATCCGGTTCGGCCAGGCCGACGGGCGGCGCGGGGACGCGCAGCGGCCGCTGCCGACGGCACCCGCTTAACCGCCGCTTTCGCAGCCGACCGGGCTCGGCGTGCAGATCCTCAGTGAACTAGCCTGGAGCCCCGCACCTCCCTGCCATATTTCAAATCCGGCTTCTACGTCCATGAGATACCACGACGGAGACGGAATGTAGCCCCGGTTAACCGCATCCCTGATGAAATCTCCCAGGTTAAGGTTCTGCACGCGCGGGTTAGTCAGGCTGGGCGACGTCATCACGTACCACATGGTGCTGCCATCCCACCACAGATTGAAATCAATGCCGGCTATCGTAACCTTCGTGGAGTTGCCGCTGGGAATGGCCGGCCCGTTATGGCTTAGCCATATCATCATCTCGCGGTCTGTCTGAGTACGCTGAGTGCAGTTGCTTTGAGATACGCCATGATCATTGCATGGAGTGTAAAAGATATCGAACGCATCGTCCCAGACGCCGTTAGCCGAGACCCGGGTGTCGTACGACAGCCTCACTTGGCTGGGATTCGCTTCCAGTGATGAAACCTGTATCGGCAGGCCGCTATCCTTAGTGCAACTACCCCAGTGGCAGCCACGGTAGATTGACGGATATCCTCCTGGGGTGCCGTCGGTAGGTACGGCAATCTGCGATTGAGTGATTTTAAAATTCTCGCCGCCGTCGCCGCACATTGAGAATGTACTGCGTGAGTTGTATTCGTTCGTCTGCATCTCGTAGACGCCCCCGTCCAATGGGGCGATAGACCAGTGCGCGATCGAATACTGCGGATCGCAGGCTATCGCGGCTGACGGCTCGGGCGGCTCAGGTCCGTCCGCCAGCGTGGTAGCGGAGTAGGCGCCCACCGCCATGAGGGCCACTACCGCCGCTACCAGAGCCACTGACCGCAATCGCCAGCGCTTGAAAAGAGTTGAACCTATCGTGCTTTCCTCTCCTTAGTCTCCGGCGTGGCGGACGGAGAGGGGCGGCCGAGCGGGCTTGACCCACTCAGCCACCAGGTAGACCGACAGCAGTTCTTCGTCCTCGTACTCCTCGAGTTCGCCGTCCGCCCGGAGGGCAGCCAGGGCACCGCGGATCGCCGGATCCCGCTCTGGACGCAGCCGGAACGTGACACCCGGCCAGTGCCGCGAGAACAGCTCTCTCCACTGTACGAGGCGGATTTCGTTCAGGTAACTGTTGGGCTGGACGAGGGAACGGTACTGGGGGCGCAGATGCGACCACGGCGGGATGGAATCCCTTGTGCCGCCGAAGATCCGGACGTCGTGGCAGCCGCTGTCGCTCGTGTAGAGGTGGACGTCGACGTGGGCGAGTCCGCCCGGCCGCAGGACCCGGGCCACCTGCCGGATCACATCGTCGGGCTCCGACAGGTGCTCGAAGCACGACGTCGAGAAGACGCAGTCGAAGGAGCCGTCAGGGAAGGTCATGGCGGCGGCGTCCATGGCCACGATCGCCGGATCGCTGTCCACGGTGAGACCCGCCCGCTCGGCTTCCCGGCGAAGCGCCCGGTCATAGCCCATCGCCTTGCGGGCCATGGTCTTCAGCGTCCTGACCGAGCCGTTGTTGCGGAACATCCTGAGATACTCACCGACGGACGGGTGCTGCGGCATGACATCAAGGTCGATCCCCGTGACGCTGTTGTGCCGCGCGAAGAACGACATCTCGACCAGCTGCTGCCCTGGTCCGATGATGAGCATTTCCTTGCCTTGGATCCTGCCGCCGAGCGCGCGCTCCATCTCGGACTTGCTGCTCTCCAGCTCGGCCAGCATCTTGCGTGCCTGACCGGGAACGTCCTGGCGCTTGCTTTGCCAGAGGGTGTAGAGCTCGCGTGTCCGGCCGAGCATCCCCAGGCGGCGGTCGGTGTAGGACCTGGCAGCCGCCGGCCGCGTGACGAGCGCTCGTTCGTACGCGGCGAGGAGGCGGGGAACCTGCGCGTCCCAGGTGAGGCCGGTCATTCGCTGCAAACCGGTCGCCCCTAGCCGGTCACGCATTTCCGGGTCCTCGATCAGCTGCACTATCGCTTTGGCGAAAGCGGTGACGTCATTTCCCGCGACATAGAGGCTGGCATCCCCGGCCGACACCCGGCCCTCATGGAGATCGAACTGGACGATGGGCTTGCCGAAGGACATGTACTCCATGACCTTGATCATTGTTGAAACGTTGTTCGCGGCATTCTCAGGATCCGGGCTTACGCACACGTCCGCCGTGGCCAGCACGGAACCGAGTACTCCGGAGTCAGCGACGTAACCGGTGAAGGTTATGTAGTCTTCGAGGTTCATGCGGCGCACGCGTTCCCTGAGCCGCTCGAGCTCGGCCCCCGATCCCACCAGGACGAACTGGATATCATCGCGCTGCCAGTCAGCCACGATAATACGTGCCGCGTCAATCAGGTAGTCGAGGCCGTCCTGAATGGCCATCATTCCCACGTACGCGACCATATGCTCGCGCCCGTGGCGATGCTTATTGTCAGCGGCGGCGCCCGCGAAGCGGGCGATTGCCGGGCCGTTGCGGACTACGAACACATCGTCCTGGCGCATGCGCCCGCGACCGATGGCGATATCGCGGAAGCTCTCGTTCGTTTCGATGGAAACGTCGCAGGCGCGGTAAGTGAGCCGCTCGAGTAGCCCATTCAGCCGTACTTGCCAGCTGCCCCCGCGATACCCCTTGGCCATGATCAGTTCAGGGCACGCGTCGTGATGATCATAGACAAGGCGGGCCCCGAGGGCCTTGAGCGGCAATGCGGGGAGGAAGAGCAGATCCGGCGGGTTGCAGATGTGCACTACGTCGATGCGGGAGCGGACGCGTACAGCGAGCGCGAGGAAGAGCTGGGGGGGAAGTGCGGCCGCGTACTCGAGCAGGTAACCGAGGCTGCTCCGGCCCTCGGGCCCGCGGGGGTAGCGGTAGATCCGGACGCCGTCGATGTCTTCCCTGCGCCGGGTGTACCGCTCGCCGCGCGGGCAGATGACACTGACTTCATAACCGCGGGCGATGAGCGCCTGAGCTTCCGCCCAGACACGCATGTCCGGCGGGACCGTCTCGTTCTGGACAAGCATCAGTACTCGTGCGGGGCGCGGCTTGGCTCGCAGGCTGGCGTCGGGCCGGCGCCGTGCGGACGTTGCCATAACGGCCGCCCTTCCCCTGAGCGGGGATCATTGCCGGCGGTACCTGACGTACGCGGCTTGGCCAGCACTCGTTCGTATGCGGCGAGGAGACTGGGAACCTGCGCGTCCCAGTTGAGGTCGGTGGTGATTCTCTGGAAACCGATGTCGCCCATCCGGTCACGCATTTCCGGATCATCGACCAGCCGCACTATCGATTTAGCGAAGTCGGTAACATCATTTGGAGCAGCGTAGAGGCTGGCCTCTCCCGCCGTCGCGCGACCCTCATAGAGATCGAACTGGACTATGGGCTTCCGCAGGAGCATATATTCCACAGTCTTGTGCATTGAGCAGATATTGTTCGCTGGATTCGCCGGGTCCGGACCTACGCATACGTCCGCCGTTGTCAGCACGCAGCCGATTGTCACGGGGTCAGAAATGAAGCCAGTGAAGGTTATGTAATCCCTGAGGTTCAGGGCGCGTACGCGTTCGCGAAGCCGCTCGAGCTCGGGGCCCGATCCCACCAGGACGAACTGAATGTCGTTACGCTGCCAGTCAGCGACGATGATGTGTACCGCGTCAATAAGGTAGTCCAGACCGTCCTGGATGGCCATCATTCCTACGTATGCCACCATGTGCTTACGTCCGTAGCGATACTTGTCATCGGGGCGGCTGTCGGCGAAGCGAGTGCTTCTCGGTGCGTTGCGGACCACAAACGTGTCCTCTTGGCGCATGTGCCCTCGCTCGAGCGCGATATCGCGGAAGCTCTCATTGGGTTCGAGGGAAACATCGCAGGCACGGTAGGTGAGGCGCTCGAATAGCGTATTCAGCCGCACTACCCAGCTGCCCGCGCGAAAACCCTTGGCTATCAAGAGCTCAGGACATACATCGTGATGATCATAAACAAGCCGCGCCCCAAGCGCCCTGAGGGGCATGGCAACGACGAAGAGCAGATCCGGCGGGTTGCAGATCATTACCACGTCGATGCGGCGCCGGGCTCGTATAACGAGTGTGAGAAAGAGCAGGGAAAGAATCGCGACCGTGTACTCCCGAAGGTACCCGGTGATGCTGCGCCCCTCGGGTCCCGGTGAGTAGCGGTAGACTCGGATGCCGTCGATGTTTTCCCGGCGCAGGGGATAGCCTTTGCCGAGCGGGCAGATAATGTGTACTTCATATCCACGGGCCGTGAGGGCCCGGGCTTCTGGCCAGACGCGCTGATCCGGCGGGACCGTCGCACTCTGGTCGAGGATGAGCACGCGTATAGGGCGCGGCTTGACTCGCCGCCTGCTCGCGGCAGGCGGGTGGAAGGCAGGTGCCGACATTACATCTTCACTTCCCTGGGCCGGGATCATCGCCGGCGTCGGTTTCCTTTTCATTGAACTGACGCGGATAGACATGCGCCGCGCCGAACGGGTCGTGATGCTTTCCGTTGGGACCTCGCGGCGGCACGACGCCAGCGAGGATCGCCGGGGCTTCTGATGCGGGAGCCAGCGAATCCGCGTGCGCCCTGGCGGGCTGTGCCTGGCTACTGGCGGTTGAGGACACCCCCGTCAGGACGCCGACGATGGTCCGCGGCCCGGTCGCCCGGATCTCCCGCGCTGCCGCGCTAGCGGCCTCCCGGGTGGTGTGCCGCGCATCCGCAACCACGGCCACGATGTCGCTTGCCCGCGCCAGTGCGATCGTGTGTGAAATCTCGAGCAGCGGCGCGCCGACGACAACGACGAAATCCGCCTGGGCTCTCATGTCCTGGAATGCTCGGGCCAGCCGGGCGTCCTGGAAGATCTCGACTGACCTGGCGGTCACATAGCCTGCGGATACGAGCCTTAGCCCAGGCACGCGGGGGACCGGGATCGCCGCCTCGTCAAGCGAGACCCGCCCGGCAAGCAGATCGCTCCAGCCGGGCCTGCGGCTCGCGTCGAAAACCGCGCCCAGCGATGGGTGCCATAGGTCCGCCTCGACCAGGAGCACTTTCGCGCCTGGCTCAGCCAGGGCTACGGCCAGGTTGGCGGCCGCGTTCGTGCACCCATCGTCGGCTTGGGTGCCGGCGACAAGCAGCACGACGCCGCCGCCATCAGGCACCGGGGCGATGACGATCTGTGAATTGAGATGTTCTCTGAGATAACGGTAGGACTCGGCCGCCGCGGAGAGCGGACGCCGGGTGAAGACGTCCTGCGAGTGCCGGACGACCGGGATCGCGGCAAGCACCGGCGCCTCCAGGCACCGCTCCAGATCCGCGCTGTCTCGCACCCGGTGATCGAAGTAATCGCGGACGTAGGCAGCCCCGATGCCCAGGAGCAATCCGAGGATCGCGCCAATAGGCAGCAGGATCCGCAGGTGCACGCCCGTCGGCGCGGTGGGCAGTGTTGCTGCCGTGACAAGCGTGACATGGACGGGGTCGTGCGCCTGCGTGTTCTTGGGCTGGTTCGCGTCATTACGGAAGGCCATGTAGGCGGCGGTGGCCGCCGCCGCACAGCGCTGAGCACCGGGCGCCGTCGGCATGGCGCAGTTGATCGACAGCACGTTCGCGGTGCCACCGGTGGCGGAGGTGCCGGACACGGCGGCTGACAGGTCATTGGCCAGCGCGCTCGGTGTGGTGCCGAGCGCGCGCGCGGCATCGGCGAGGACCACTCCCGACGTGGCAATCTGCTGCTCGGTGACCATATTCGGCGAATAGCCGATGTTGAGGGCGGCGATGTTCGGCTCGACGTCGACTTCGGCTGTCGAGACGTAATGCGCCGGGAGGCTGACGTGAATCAGCAACGCCCCCGCGATGCCCGCAATTGTGGCGGCTATCAGCCACAGGACGTATCTGCGCAAGAATTTCATACGAGCACCCCCAGGGGTGGAGCGGTGGTGGCCGCGAGGGGACTTCGGGGGGCGGCGTGCGAGGCGCGCCGCGCCGGGAGCCTCCGGATGAGAGGCAGCAGCAGGAAAAACGCGTCGCCCGAACCGCGGAACGTCAGGTGCGGGTCAAAAGACATGAGCACCACTTGCGAGCACATGGCCGCCGCCACCGCCGTTGCCACGATCCCGGCGGCGTCGGCCCGCCGCGCGTATGCCCAGCTCTTCCTGAGCACGGCGCCAGCGAACGCGATGTAGCTGGCGAGCAGCGGGATCCCGCCGCACCAGAGCAGCCAGGTATAGCCGCTCTCGATCCAGATGAATCCTCCCGCTTTGACTGGCGCGGCGACGCGGGGCGTCGGCCGCACCCCCAGGATCCAGTTGTGATCGGAGAACAGGACAGGCCAGAAGAACGTCCGCAGGTTGTAGAGGCGGTCGACCCAGCTGAGCGGAAGGCCGGCGGTGGAGTGGAAACCACTGAGCCGGAGCTCGATCGCGGGCCAGAGCAGCACCCCGCCGAGGATGCCGACGGGGATCATGTAGACGGCGAGCCGGCCCGACCTGGTGAGCACCATGAGCGCGATGAGGGCAACGACCAAGCCGATCACCGTCGCGAACTCCGACGCGGCAATGACGGTGAGCACGTAGAGAACAACAAAGCCGCCCAGCAAGAGGCGGCGCGGGTGACCGCGCGCGATCATCGCGACCGCGATCCCCAGGTTGAGGATCGCCAGATCCGCGGTAGCGGCGGGCAGGCCGAGCAGGGAACTGCCGCGGGCGACCGTCACCATGCCGTCACTGCCGGACGACGAGGAAGTGAGCTTCGCGACCAGTGCGGGAACCCCGGCCACGCCCACCGCCTGCGCGATCGCGATGAAGCCGACGATCGCCGCTGCCGCCATAGACAGCCACAGGCATCTCATCACCTGCTCACGCGTCGAGATGACCGACCGGACGATGATGTACTCCGCCAGCAGCTTCCACAGCACGATGGAGTACAGGAGATCCACTTCCGTGATCGGGCGCTGCCGGACCAGCATCATCCCCAGCGGCACCAAGGAGGTGGTGACACCGAGCGCGACCACGGTGACCTCGACGCTGTCCACTCGCGGCCACCGGATGCCGCCGGTGCGCAGTCCCGCCAGCCAGCGCAATCCGATGGCCAAGCCGAGCAGGACCATGAGCGCTTCGTTTGGCCGTACCAGCGGGACAATGGAGCCGCCGCTGATTCCGCCGACCAGCGGGGTAACGAAGATAAGCAGGTACGCGGCGACGGGCGGCCTGGTCAGGACCCATCCGACGAGGCCAGCGCAGACCACCGCGGCCACCGCGTACTTGATCTTGATGCCTGCCAGCGCCCCGACCGCCATGATGCCGAGCAGCAGGAAGGCATCGAGCTGCCGTCTCCGGAGGACCGGTGCTGCCGCATGGACCACGCTGGCCGTCAGCGCGGCCGGCCGCCGGGCCAGCCGGCGCGGCCACCGCCACGCAGCGGGTCCCGGCAGCTCTCCCCGCAGCCGCCGCCAGCGCTGCCGCACCGCTACGGTCAGCCATCTCACCTGCTGATTGCCGAGGACCACCTGGGCGGCGAAGTAGATGGCCGCGCCGCCCAGGCTTACCAGGAGGATCGTGGCGACGCGTCCCGGTGCGCCCGTCAGGTGGCTGGCGAGAAGCTTCGCGGCCGCCCAGGCCGGCAGGATCATGATGGCCGAGCTGATGGCCGTTTGCTCGACCGACACCAGCAGCTCCTGCTCCCCGCCGCGCGGCAGTTCCTGCCGCAGCTTGCGCACCAGGTACCACGCCGCCGCCACGCTGCCCGCGGAAAAGGCCAGGCCGAGGCCGGTGAGGAGGGCAGTGCCATGGAGGAGGTTCACGACGGCGGCGATCCCGGCCGCGCACACGATCGCCTGGATGATCATCCCGCGCAGCGGATTCCTGGTGTCCTTTCGCGCGTAGCACGCGTACGTGGTCACCAGGAACAGCGTCTCGCCGACGATCGCTGGCGCCAGGCCGCCCAGCGCCGCCGAGATCAGGTCGCGGCCGTCCGCCGCGCCGAAGGCGCCGAAGCCTATCCCGCCGGCGATGGGCCCGCTGAGGACGAGGTAAGCCGTGGCGGCGGGCAGGGCAAAGAAGCAGGCGAACGCCAGGCCGCGCTGGTAGGTGTCACGGAACATCGCAGCCTGGCCGGGCGCGGTCATCCGGGACAACCTGGGCACCAGGGAAAGCGCGACCGGAGTCGCGGCCAGCGCGATCGGCAGGAAGTAGAAGTTCGCCGCCAGCTGGAAGGCCACCACCCCGCCGGGCACCCGGTCGGCGGCGAGCGACAGCGCCCCGAGCAGCAAGGCGGCCAGCGCGGCCTGGGCCAGCGCGGGCAGGGCCCGGCGGATCGTGGCACGCACCTGCGGGTCGTGCCAGCCGGCCTTCGGCACGAGGGCGATGCCAACCCGCCTGGCACCCCACCATTGGACGCTCGCATGCAGCATGACGGCGCCGGTGGTGCCCAGGCCGAGCAGGAGAATCAAGGAGAGCGGGACGCTCTGCTCCGCCGCCACGGGGGCATAGAGGACGGCCACCACCCCGAGGACCGCAATCGTGCCCAGATTCTCCAGGGCGGGGGCGGCGGCCGGGAGCGCGAAGCGGCGGTGGGCGTTCATGACCGCCGTTGCCGTGCCCACGATCGCGTACAGCGGCACCTGCGGCAGCAGGAGCAGGACGAGCACCGCGCCGACGTGCACCTGGCTACTGGCCGCCGCGCTGCCGGCCGAGCCCAGCCTGAGCAGCCAGGGGGTGGCGACCGCCGCCACGGGAACTATCGCCAGCATGCCCAGCACCGCCATCCCGAGCAGCCCGTCGGCGGTGCGCGCGGCCGCTGCCCTGTCCCCTGAGTCGATGTAGCCGACAAGGGCGGGCACGAGCAGCGATGAGAACATGGACCCGGCCAGCAGGCCGTAGAACACCAGGTTTGGCAGGGAGTTGGTGAACTGGAAGGTGTTGGCGAAGTAGGTGGCGCCGAGCACCGCCGCAATCGTGATGCCGCGCAGGACCCCGGTGAAGCGGCTGACGAGAGTCCAGACGGCGACCGACAGGGAGTCGCTGACCGTACCCTCGGGCGTGGTCAGGTCGGAACCGCCGAGAGGCTCAGGAACGGCGCCGGGGACGTCGCCGGCCATCAGCTCGCGCCTCCCCGGAAGAGCGCCGGCACCGTCCGGGCCAGAATGCTGAGGTCAAAGAGCACGCTGCGGCGCCGCGTGTACTCGACGTCGAGTTCGAGGGCCGTGCGCATGGACAGGCGGCTACGGCCTTCGACCTGCCATAGACCGGTCATGCCTGGCTTCACCGTGAAGCGCCGCCGGTAGGGCGCCGCGAGCAGTTGCGCTTCCCACGCGAGCATGGGACGCGGTCCGACGAGAGACATGTCGCCGCGCAGCACATTGACCAGCTGCGGCAGTTCGTCCAGGCTGGTTCGCCGCAGCCATGCGCCCAGCGGTGTCACACGCAGGTCACCGGTCAGCTTGAACAGCGCGTCGTTCCGCGCCGGGACTTCCTCTTCCGCCGAGAGCATGGTGGTGACGTAAGCACGATGCACCCCGTCGTCGTTGTCCGCGTACATGCTGCGCAGCTTCAGCATCGTGAAGGGCCTCATGCCACGGCCGAGCCGTTCCTGCCGGAACAGCGCAGGGCCGACGGACGTCGAGCGCACCAGGCACCAGAGGAGCAGCAGCAAGGGCGCCGTGAGGACGATCAGCACCAAGGCCAGCGCGACGTCTATTGCCCTCTTCACGACCTCCTCGCCAAGGCGGGGCGAGGTTATTTCGTTCCGGGCCGCGAGGTCAGTCACGGCACGGTTCCCTTCCCAGCCGCTCATCGATATCGGGCAGGTCTGCGACGGCGCGGCGCGGTACCGCGGGGTTGCCGAAGGCCACCACAGCCGCCGGAATGTCCCGCGTGACAACGGATCCAGCCCCGATGAGCGCGCCCGCGCCAATGCGCACGAACGGCAGAATCGTCACATTGACGCCAATTTGCGCTCCAGCGCCGATCCTGGGGCCAGCCATCAGCTGGGCGGAGCGCCGGTCACCGGGGTAGAGGTCGTTGGCGATCGTCACTCCGGGCGCGAGAAAGACGTCGTCTTCCAGCTCGCTGTATTGCGCGACGTAGCAATTGCAGTGGATTTTCACGCGGTCGCCTATGCGGCAGCCGTAGTCGATGACGCTGTTGGTCCAGACCGAGACGTCATCGCCGACCTGGCAGGCTTCCCTGATGACGACGCCGTGCCCGGTCTGCAGGCCCCGCCCGATCGTCGAGCCGTCGTAGAGGACGGTTCCCGACCGGAGCCTGGCCCCGGCCCCGAGCACCAGCGGCTCCGCGCTAGCGCGGGACACGGGGTAGCCGACGAGCACTCCGTGGTCGGCTTCTATTGCCTCGCGAGCAGGCGCGCCTGCGGGCTCACTGGGCACTGGCAGTCTCCGAATCTACGGCTGCGGCCCGCAGGGCCTCGGCGAGCGACTCGCACACGTAGTCGACCTGGCGGTCGGTCATGTGCGGGAACATCGGGAGCGACAGAACTTCGCCGGCCGCTCGTTCGGCTACCGGCAGCGGGCGCTCGGCGAGCTGCCGGAGCGGGGGCTGCCTGTGACACGGCACGGGGTAGTGCACGCCCGTCTGGATTCCGCGCCCGGCTAGTGCGGCGCGGACACTGTCTCGCCTGGCGACGCGCACCACGAACAGGTGATAGACGTGCCGCGCCAACGGCGCGGTACCGGTCAGTTTCAGTCCGGTGCCGGTGAACTCGCATCCGCCGAGCTGCTCCCGGTAGCGCGAGGCCAGCGCGATCCGGCGTTCTGTCCACTCCTCGAGGTGGGCAAGCTTTCCTGAGAGCAGGATCGCCTGGAGGGCATCCAGGCGGCTGTTCGTGCCGATGCGGTCGTGGTCGTAGTGCGAGTGACCATGGGACCGGCCGTGATTGGCCAGTGATCGAATCTCGTCGGCCAGTTCCGGCCGCGAGGTAGTGACGGCGCCCGCGTCCCCGAACGCGCCCAGGTTCTTCGCGGGGTAGAAGCTGAAGCACGCCGTCGCGCCAAAGGATCCCGCGCGGCGGCCGGCCCACTCCGCTCCGTGTGCCTGCGCGGCGTCTTCGATCACGGCTATTCCCGCCCGCTCAGCGATGGCGGCAAGGCCTGCCATGTCCGGCACCTGTCCGTACAGATGGACGACGATCACCGCCCGGGTGCGCGGCGTGATCGCCGCGGCGAGGGTGTCCGCTGTCATGAGCAGCGTGTCGTCGCCGACATCGGCGAACCGTGGAGTAGCGCCCGCCCGCACTACCGCGGCGGCGGTGGCGATGAACGTGTTCGCGGGAACGACTACCTCATCGCCCGGCCCCACGCCGAGTGCGGTGAGGCTGAGCTGCAGGGCGTCCGTGCCGCTCGCCAGGCCGACGACGTGGTCGACACCGCAGTACGCGGCCCAGTCTCGCTCGAATGTCGTGACCGCCGGGCCGCCGATGTACGCGCCGTCGAGCAGGCACGCCAGATAGTCCTGCTCGATCTCTGGCCAGACTTCACCCGCCATGGCGCCCAGATCGGTAAATGGGACGCGGGTGATCTCGCGGGCTACCGAGCTGTCAAGGTTCATCGGCATGCCCGCCCCGTCAGCCAACTGAGGTCCAGGCGATGGTCGCGTCGAGCCCGGCCGGCGAGCCGGCCTGCCGCTGCGCCACCTCCGCCAGGGCCACGGGCCGCTGTTCCCGCAGAGAGATCTGGGCGCATTCCAGGGCCTGGACGACAGCCAGGCCGCTGCTGCCGCTCACGCAGGGTGTGGAGTTGCTGGCGATGCAGTCGATGAAGTGCTGATCCTGGACCGCCAGCGGCTCGGCGAAGGGGACGAAGGGCGACACCACGTCGCCTAGGTGATAGGCGACGCCCGATAGCGGCGCGGCGTTCTCATCAGGGGGGATCGCCGATTTGTCGTAGATGCGGATCCGCTCGCCGTCGGCCATGTCGTCGTACACGACCATCTTCTTGGAACCCACCGCCGTTACCCGGCGCACCTTGCGGGGATCCAGCCAGCTGACATGGAGGTTCGACCGCACGCCGAGGTCGGCGTAATCGAGCCGCAGGTAAGCCACGTCCTCGTGCTCGGGATGAACATGGCGTGATCCCCAGACCGTGATGGCTGTCGGTGTCGCGCCGAGCACGAAATTCGAGATCGATATGTCGTGCGGGGCCAAGTCGAAAATGACATTCACGTCGCTCTGGTACAGCCCGAGATTCAGCCGCGCGCAGTCAAGGTAGAAGAGCCGTCCGAGATGACCTCCGCGCACTAGGTCGCGCAGCTTGTGGACGGCCGCGTTGTGCTCGAAGGTATGCCCGGGCATGAGCACCACCCCGGCCGCGGCCGCGGCATCGACGAGCAGCCGCGCCGCGGCCGTGGTAGTCGCCATGGGCTTTTCGACAAGCACGTGCTTGCCCGCCGCGATCGCCTTCAGGGCGAGAGGCGCATGACTCGCCGGCGGCGTGGCGATGACCACCGCGTCAACACGCGGCAGGGCATCCTCGATGTCGGCATACGCCGTGATCCCGTGCTCAGCCTCCCGGCGGCCGTCGCCGACCTCAGCGAACCGCTGGTCGACGCCGATGACGTCGCCTACCCCGGTTGTCGAACGGAGCACACGGACATGCCTCGAACCCCAGTAACCCACCCCCACGACGCCGACCCGGATCTCGCCAGCTCGTGCCCGCACGTCTCACCCCCCGGCTCAGCCCCCGCGGCCTGGATTCCTATACAGCGCACCCGCTTTCGGCAGCCTCACCCATCACCAGCCCGAACGGCACCCCCGCATGAGCTGCTACAACTACGCCAGATTGGGATGACCGGCCCCCCACGGAAGTGGCGTGAGTAACCCGTTAGCAGGGCGAACTAGTGCGACTCGCCCGTCTGCGGCAACACCCCTAGCCTGGGTCGCGCGAGTGCCACCACTTCAAGCGTGGAGTGGACTCCGAACTTCACCATGAGGCTGTGCAGGTGGGTGCGCACCGTGTTCGCGGACAACTGCAGCCGCTCCGCGATCTCCTTCCGCCCCGCGCCCTCCACCAGCAGGAACAAGACGTCCCGCTCACGGCGGGTGAGAGACGAGAGCAGGTCATCGCCATCGCGGCGGCGGTCTTGATCCTCGATGAGCAGGCGCAGCACCGCGCCTAGCTCGCGCGGGGGTATCCAGGTGTCGCCGCGGACAACGCCGCGGATGACACGGAGAAGATGATCGACCGACTCGTCCTTCCGCACCCATGCCGCCGCTCCGGCGCGCACCGCGGCCACGATCCGCTCGGGCTGGGAAGCCGCGCTGACCATGACAACGCGCGACTGATCTCCGCTCTGCGTCAGGTCCGAGGCGAAGGCGATGGCCGAGTCATCAGGCAAGTCGGCATCGAGCAGGATGACATCGGCTGACCGCCCGACCAGCACGCGCGGGGCGAACTTCGCGGAATGGGATTTCGCCACTACCGCCAGGTCTGGCTCGGTCTGCAGTCGCGTCGCCAGGGCGTCACGGAATGCGAGACGCTGGTCAACGATGAGCACATGAATCGCTGGCCGCGCCGCCGGGGCGGACGGAGCTGCCATCACCGTCTCCGGGCTCTCGCCCTCTCCTCAGGCAGCGGGCTGCGGTCAGACACGCTGACCCTTTTATCCACGGGCGGGAAGACATCAAGGGCCGTCGCCTGGTCGATGAGCAGACCGTCCTGGCTGGCGAGGGCGGCGAGCTGCAGCCGACTGTGCGCGCCGAGCTTCGCTAGCACGTTCTTCACGTAGGTGCGGACCGTATCGACCGTGATGTTCATCGCGCACGACATCTGCCTGGTGCCCTGCCCGGCGGCGATCCTGGTGAGGATCTCTTTCTCCCGCGGTGACAGCTCGCACAGCCGGTTCCTGTCGCGAGCGGGGAACCGCCGCGGGCCCGGTTCCAGCACGCTCCGGCCTGCCTCGATCGCATCCAGCGACGCCGCGATCTGCGCGACGCTCTGGTCCTGATGGGTGAGGCCGGCCGCACCGCTTCTCATGAACTGCGACAGCGTCTCGGGGTCGGTGACCTCGGACAACACCAGCACTTTCGTGCCTGGGTAGCGTCGCAGGATCGCACGGACGGTATCGGGGCCACTCGGCTGACGGCCAGGCTGCAAGCCGAGCAGACAGACATCCGGCACGCAGTCATCGGCCGGGCTGGGGGCACCGCTGACGGACGTGGTGACCGCCAGGATGTCATAGCCGCGCGCGTCGAGCGCGCACGCCAGCGCTTCCGCCAGCATCCGCTGCTGACCGCAGATGAGTATCTTCATTTCTCGCCCCCTGCCCATCCGAACGTGCCGGCGCTTGGCGCTACATAGGCCGCGCAGAGCGAAAGCAGAATTCCGCCGTACAGAGGTATGACGAATCTTGGGCGTTTTGTCTCGCCCAATGGCAGAAAGGCCAGGATGTCCGCGCGTTCGGCGCGCAATCCGCAGCGAAGCCGCTCGTGAACTTGCGAAGTCGTGCTGGGAGCCACCGGCGCTGTTCGCCCCGGGACAGGGCTCGTTTGGGGGTAGTCCTGTACAGCAAGCAACGATATATTCCCGCCTAAGCAGGACCGATGGCCTCGAAGGCGGTCGCGGGAGCAGCGATCGAGACTACCGGCCTAGTGTAGGCATGACCCCCGGCACTCCTCGCCCGCATCCCGTTCCAGCCAACACAAAGCGGGCGAGGATCATGAACTAATTACCGGCTCAATGTGCACATCATCAAACATTGCCGGCAAGACTTGGCTGCAACTTGTTATCTCATCGTTATAAGAGTCTCGGCCGAATTCGCGTTGCCCATATCTTGAATATGCGTAGCTTAACGCCCCGTTGCAGGAATTCACATATATATCATGACAAATACAATAATTCGGGCATTAGGGACCCCCGCTCGGGACATGAATGGCCGCGACGCTACAGGCCGAGGCGGCGGGAGAGGTCGGACGCCAGGGCGCCGGACGGGTCGACCTCGGCGCGCAGCTTACGGAACTCCGGCAGGCGCGGGTACATCTCCTCAAGCACCGCGGCCGGGACCCGGGAATCCTTGGCCAGGTAGACCCGGCCGCCGTTGCGCACGACGAGCTGGTCGAGCTGGTCGAGCAGCGGGCCGAGGCCGGGGGTCCGAGCCGGGAAGTCAAGCGCGAGCGTCCAGCCGGGGGCGGGGAACGACAGCAGGCCCGGGTCGCCTTCGCCGAACCTCTTGAGCACGGTCACGAACGACGGCGCGGGGTGCGCGCTGACCATCTCGAACGAGCGGCGGACGGACGGTTCGGCGCCGAACGGCAGCACGTACTGGTACTGACGGAAACCGCCGGGACCGTAGACCCGGTTCCAGTTCCTTATCGCGTCCAAGGGGTGGAAGAACTGCCCGATCGTCTGCAGCTCCCCCTCACGCAGCCGGGGCGCCTTGCGGTACCACGCGGCGTTGGCGAGCCGGACCGTGTACCTGTTAATCAGGCCGGGAGGGAACACGGGCGGCGCGCCGAGCCTGGCCCGCGGGTCGAATTCGAACGGGTCGCTGCGGGCCGCGGCCGGCAGGTCGCCGGGCGCGGCGAAGTCGCCGCTGGTGACGATCGACCGGCCGAGGCCGCGGCCCCTGGCCAGGCTGTCGGACCATGCGACCGTGTAGTCGTATTTCCTGTCATGCTCGGTGAGCACCGCCATCGTCTCGTCGATGTCCGCGGTCCGCACCGTATCCACCTTGCACAGCGACGTCTCGACCCGCTTGAGCTGTACGGTGGCGCGGGTGATGAAGCCGGTCAGGCCCATCCCGCCGGCGGTCGCCCAGAACAGCTCGTCGTCCGGCGTCACCGTCCGCGACTCGCCGTCGGGCGCCAGCATGTCGAACGACAGGACGTGACGAGCGAAGCTGCCCGCCACGTGATGGTTCTTGCCGTGCACGTCGGCCGCGATGGCGCCGCCGATCGTCACCTGCCTGGTGCCCGGCGACACGGGCACGAACCACCCGGCCGGCAGCCCGGCGACCATGAGCTGCTCAAGGCTGACGCCGGCCTCGCAGACCGCGACGCCGGTTTCCTGGTCGAGGCCGATGATCCGGTTCAGCCGGCTGGTGGACAGCACGAGGCCGCCCGCGGACTGCGCGGCGTTGTTGTAGCTGCGACCGAGGCCGCGAGGAATCACCGCACCGCCGGAGGCCCGCGGCTGGCGCAGCAGGGCCGCGGCCTCCGCCTCGTTCGCCGGCGCGGCGAACTCGGCGGCGGACGGGGCGATCCGGCCCCAGCCGGTCAGGGTCACGGCGCTGGTCGACATGGGACGCAATAGTACTTGCGAACGCAGGCGACTACTTGGGAGCCGGGGCGGCGCGGCGTCCAGCGGCCTTCATGCAGCCGTCACAACCGCCACTTATGATCTTCCTCGTGCGGTCGATCATCGTGGCCGGCGCGCTGGTCTCGCTCGCTCTCCTGGCAACGGCGTGCACTGTCACCCCGGCGGCGTCCCCCGCCGTGAGCAGCGGGACAGGGACGGGCGCAGCCGCGTCCGCCCGCCCCCTCACGACCGCGGCTAAGCCCGCTCCGAAGCCAGCGCCCAAGCCGAAGCCGGCCACGCCGCATGTCACGATCTCGCGGGTGCGGACCGCGGACGGCGACGTGGTGACGGTGGCGGCCTTCCGCGGCCCGGTCCGGTACGTGCTGCACAACGGCAGTTCTGACCCTGGATACGCGGCGGCCGTAGCGGGGGTCAAGGCGGGCCCCGCCGTCGGAAGCGCGGAGCGCGGGCAGCTCCTCGCCGCCTTCAATGGCGGCTTCAAGCTCGGCGTAGGAGCGGGCGGCTACGAGCAGGAGGGGCACGTGATCAGTCCGCTCCTTAGGGGCTACGCGAGCCTTATCATCGACCGCTCCGGCCGCGCGCGGATCGCGCTGTGGGGCTACGGCGCACCCGGCCCCGGCGAGGCGGTCTACAGCGTCCGGCAGAACCTGCAGTTGCTCATCGAGCACGGGAGGCCGACGCCGGCCGCTTACGACTGGTACGCGTGGGGCGCGACCCTGGGCGGCGGCGAGTACGTCGCGCGTAGCGCGGTCGGCGAGGACGCGGCAGGCGACCTGCTGTTCGCCGGGAGCATGTCGGCCAGCCCCGAGGACCTGGCGCAGGCGCTCGCCGAGCGCGGCGCCAGGATCGGCATGGAGCTTGACATCAACCCGGAGTGGGTGCAGCTCGACGTGGCGGCGAAGCCCGGCGGCCCGCTGACGGCCGAGGTGCCGGGCCAGAACCGTCCCGCCGATCAGTACCTGTGGGGCTGGAGCCGGGACTTCTTCGCCGTGCTGGCCGGCTAGGTCAGGACTTGACGAGGCGGGCGATGGCCTCGGAGGCCTCGCGGACCTTCGCCGCGGCGACCTCGCCGCCCTCGGCGGTCGCCTGCGCGACGCAGTGCCCGAGATGATCCTCGAGCAGGCCGAGCGCGACCGACTGCAGCGCGCTCGTCGCGGCGGCCACCTGGGTCAGGATGTCGATGCAGTACTTGTCCTCTTCGACCATCTTCTCCAGGCCGCGGACCTGGCCCTCGATGCGGCGCAGCCGGTTGAGGTACTTGTCCTTGTCCTGGGTGTATCCGTACATGGTCCGTTGGCCTCCACTCCGCCGCGCTGACCACACGATACCCGGGCGGGGTAAGTCCCCGAGCGCTGCGCCCGGCCGCCGGGCCGGTCAGCGCCGGCGGGTGAACTTCCTGCGGTACACCAGGCTGCCGACGCCGGCCGCGATGGCCGCGCCGCCGAGGACGAAGACCAGGCCGTCCTGCAGGCCAGCGGTGCCGCCGCCCCCAGTAGCCGGGGCGCCGGTCGGGTAGTAGTACGTGGTCGTCGGGACCGGCGACGGGCTGACCGTTGTGTGGGCCGGGGTAGGCGTGGTCGCGTGTGTGCCCGGCGTGGTCGTCGAGTGTGTGGCCGGCGTGGTCGTCGAGTGCGTGCCGGCGGAGGCGGTCGAGGTAGCAGTACCTGAAGACGACGATGGCGAAAAAATTGCCGGTACGCTCGACGACGGCGAACCGGTGCAGGCCGAGACGGCGGCCGCGATAAGGACCATCAAGGTGGCGCAGCCGAGAACGGCCAGCCGCGGGCTGCTCGCCGGTCTAGCGGAGGTTATGCGCACCTTCATGGAGCCTCCTTAAATGCCGGCGAGAGGGTCGTCGTTTCCCGCCCCCGGCACCACACCTACGGATCGGCATCGGAAAAGAAAAGCGCTGTCGGCGGGAACAGTACCCACGCCGGCCGAAGTTAGTCGCCGCGTGCCACCGGCCATATTGGTAAGCCGCAGGTGCTACCGGCGCGCAATGGCGTGTTTTCCATTCGGCTATTAGGCTACGTGAGTAGCACCCGGTGCGGAAGACACGCGGAAGGGGCGCGGACGTGGCCAGAGCGCGGCACATAGCAGGGCTGCGCGTGGTCATGTCCTGGCCGGAGAGCCAGTTCGCCCCTGAGCCCGCGCCACGGGGCGCGTTCCGCGCGCGCGCCGCCGGGCTAGGCGGCGCCACGCTGATCGTCGGCGGCGCGATCGCCATCGGGGTGGCGATGCTCCTCCAGCAGCACGCGCCCCAGCCAGCGGCCTCGGCCTCAGGCGCTACCGGCTCGGCCGCCAAGGGGCCGTCGCTGCACCGTTCGCTTCCGGTCTCTGTCGACATACCAGCGATCGGCGTCCACTCGGAACTCCTGCGCCTCGGCGTCAACTCGGACGGCACCGTCCAGGTGCCGCCGCTGACCACCGGCGCCGACGAGGCGGCGTGGCTGAGGTACTCGGCCACCCCCGGCCAGATCGGCGCGTCCG
>Ga0335074_10003813_pt1 | contig 20700 bp, 16 predicted proteins | sample Lox_Sample_23_FD_206715 | JGI IMG/M metagenome (GOLD analysis project Ga0335074, IMG submission 206715) | Soil microbial communities from Loxahatchee National Wildlife Refuge, Florida, United States - Lox_Sample_2.3 | ecosystem: Environmental > Terrestrial > Soil > Wetlands | place: USA... | reverse complement strand
CGAGCAGCGGCCTCTCGTCATCAACCATCTGGCGCAGTTCCCTTCCACCACCATATCGTTCAATCTCGCTCCCGGCGCATCCCTCGGGGCGGCGGTCGATGCGATCGAGCGTACCGAAGCAGGTCTCAACCTCCCGGACAGCATCCGCACGACGTTCCAGGGAGCAGCCCTCGCCTTCCGAAACAACCTCACGAACGAGCTGCTGCTGCTGCTTGCGGCCGTGGGGGTGATGTACATCGTGCTCGGAGTGCTCTACGAGAGCTTCATCCATCCGGTGACGATCCTCTCGACCCTGCCTTCGGCCGGTATCGGAGCGCTGCTTGCCCTGATGCTCTTCGGCGAGGACCTCACGATCATCGCGCTCATCGGCATCATCCTCCTCATCGGGATCGTGAAGAAGAACGCGATTCTCATGATCGACTTTGCGATCGATGCGGAACGGACACAGGGTCTCGCTCCCCGCGAGGCCATTTATCAGGCCTGCCTGCTGCGCTTCCGGCCGATCCTGATGACGACCGTGGCGGCCATTTTCGGCGCTCTGCCGCTCATGTTCGGCACCGGCACCGGATCGGAGCTGCGGCACCCTCTCGGCGTATCGATCGTCGGCGGGTTGCTGGTCAGCCAGGTGCTGACTCTCTTTACCACCCCGGTGATCTACCTCTACTTCGATCGCCTGGCCAAGCGTGTGTCGCTGGGCGAGAAGTCCGATGAGGACCGCGTCCCGCTGGGTGATGCTACGTGAACATTTCAGCGCCCTTCATCAAAAGGCCGGTCGCAACCATCCTGCTCACGCTCGGGGTCGCCGCGGCGGGCGCCTCAGCCTTCACGCTGCTCCCCGTGGCTTCGCTGCCACGGATCGACCTGCCGGCCATCTTCGTCTCCGCGTCGTATCCCGGTGCGAGTCCCGAGGTGATGGCGAGCACCATCGCCACGCCGCTCGAGCGACACCTGGGCGCGATTGCCGACGTGAACGACATGACATCGACCAGCACCGTCGGCTCGACCAACATCCAGCTCACCTTCGGACTCGATCGCGACATCAACGGTGCCGCGCGGGACGTGCAGGCCGCCATCGAGGCGGCACGGCTTGATCTTCCCACCGGCCTGCCGAGCAGTCCGAGATACTTTCAGATCAACACCTCGAACTTTCCGGTCATGCAGCTGACGATGACCTCCGATGTGCTGACGCAAGGTCAGATCTACGACGCCGCGGATGCCGTCATCTCGCAGCGCCTGGCGCAGATCAAGGGCGTCGGTGGCGTCAACGTCAACGGCAGCGCGCTGCCGGCGGTGCGCGTCGAGCTCAATCCGCTCTCGCTCGCAAAGTACGGCATCGGCCTGCAGGACGTGGTGGCCGCCATTTCCAACGCCAATGCCAACTCCCCGAAAGGGTCCATCGATGTGGGGCCGCTGCGGTACCAGATCTACACCAACGACAATGCGCGCGCAGCGTCGGCTTACCGGAACCTCATCATTGCGAGCCGCAACGGCGCGGTCGTGAGGCTGAGCGATGTGGGGGCCGTGACCGACATGCAGGATGGCGCCACCCAAAACATCCGCACGTACGGCATCTACAACGGCAAGGCGGCCATCACGGTTCAAGTCCTGAAGCAGCCGGGAGCCAACATGATCGACGTCGTCGATCGGGTGAAGGCCGCCATCCCGGAGCTCAAGTCCTCGATCGATCCCAGCATCGATCTGAAGGTGACCTCGGATCGCTCGGTGACCATTCGGGGCTCGCTGCACCAGGTCGAGCAGACGCTGCTCATCTCGGTCGCGATGGTGATTCTCGTCGTCTACATCTTCCTCCATAGCTATCGTGCCGCGATCGTCCCGGCGGTCGTCGTGCCGGTATCCCTCATCGGCACCTTCGGGGCGATGTACCTCCTCGACTACACGCTCGACAACTTCTCTCTCATGGCGGTGACCGTCGCCACGGGGTTCCTGGTGGACGATGCCATCGTCGTGATGGAGAACACCATGCGGCACATCGAAGGCGGCATGCCGCGCATGCGCGCCGCGCTTCATGGCGCGCGCGAAGTGGGCTTCACGGTGCTCGCCATGAGCCTCGCGCTGTGTGCGGTCTTCATTCCGTTCGAACTGATGGGGGGAATCATCGGCAAGCTGTTCGGGGAATTTTTCATCACGCTGACGGTTGCGATCCTCATCTCGCTCGGACTCTCGCTCACCACCACCCCGATGCTCTGCTCGCGGCTGCTGCCGAATTTACTGCGGGCCCGAAAGCAAGCGCCGGCCAGCCCGGTACGGGAACACCGGTTCGATCGGTTCTTCAACGCGCTGCGACGTGAATATGAGCACTCGCTCCCGTGGGCATTGCGTCATCCGATCAGCGTGCTCGTACTGCTCGTGGCCGTGCTCGTGCTCAGCATCGTTCTGATCGTCGCTGTGCCCAAGGGCTTCTTCCCACAACAGGACACCGGTCAGCTGGTGGGAGGCCTGCGCGCGGATTCGTTCGCGTCGTTCCCGCTCATCAAGCGCAAGCTGCAGCAAGTCGCGAAAATCATCCAGAACGATCCCGCCGTCGACAGCGTGACGGGCTCCGTCGGGGGTGGGTCGTTCTGGAACGGCAACTCGGTGAGCGCGAGCGTCAACGTCACTCTCAAACCGCGAAACGAGCGCAGCGCGTCGGCCGAAGACGTGCTGACGCGGTTGCGGCCGCAGCTCGCCCAGGTCACCGGCATCCAAACTTTTCTGCAGTCGCAGCAGGACATCGGCGGGGGCGGGGGTGGCCGGTCTGCAAACGCCCAATACCAATACACGTTGCTCGGTGATGACTTGAGCGAGCTTCGGATGTGGTCTGACAAGCTCCGCGTCGCACTGCAGAAAGTGCCGGAGCTGACCGACGTCGATACCGATCTGCAGGCCGGAGGACTCGAGGCGAATCTGGTCGTCGACCGCGACACGGCTTACCGCCTGGGGCTGACGGAAGCTCAGATCGACAGCTCCCTCGGCGATGCCTTCGCGCAGGCCCAGGTCTCGACGATCTACAATCCGTTCAGCCCACAGCAGTATCGCGTCGTGATGGAAGTGGCGCCGGAGTTCTGGCAGAGCCCCGACGTGTTGAAGGACCTCTGGTTGAGCACCGCCGGTGGTCCCGTGACCGGAACGCAGCTGACTCAGGCCGTCGCCGGGACGACGACCTTCAAAACCACGAGTGGCACCTCGACGAGCGCGACGGCCGTCGCCGAAGATCTGGCCCGCAATCAGGCGCTCAACGCTTTGGCGAACGCGGGGCGAGGCAACACCTCGACCGGATCGGCGGTCAGCGTGAGTGCCGAGACGCTCGTTCCGTTCTCGGCCTTCAGCCATTTCGAGACGGGTACCGCGCCGGTGAGCGTCAGCCATACGGGCACGTCCGCCTCCACCTCGATTGCCTTCAATCTGCCCGAGGGCGTCTCGCTCGACCGGGCGCTCGCAGCCATCGAGCGCACCATGAATCAGATCCACGTTCCGGCGAGCATCCACGGTGGGGCCTACGGCGAGGCCTTCCTCTTCCAGCAGACGCAGAATCGCTTCCTGCCCATGGTGTTCGGAGCGCTGCTCGCGATCTACGTCGTCCTCGGAATACTCTACGAAAGCTACGCCCATCCGCTGATCATTCTGTCGACGCTGCCCTCGGCCTGGTTCGGGGCACTGCTCGCCCTGTCGCTCACCGGTACGGATCTCAATGTCATCTCCTTCCTCGGCATGATCATGCTGACCGGGATCGTGATGAAGAACGGCATCATGATGGTCGATTTCGCACGCGATGGAGAGCGTACGCTCGGGCTCGATCCGCGGGCCGCGATTACCCGGGCGTGCTCCCTGCGCTTTCGCCCGATCATGATGACGACCTTCGCGGCGATCGCCGGTGCGCTGCCGCTCGCGCTCGCCTGGGGTGAGGGGACCGAAATGCGGCGGCCGCTCGGCATCTCCATCGTGGGCGGCCTCATCATCAGTCAGATGCTGACGCTTTATACGACACCCGTGGTGTATCTCGCCGTCCACCGGCTCCAGCGGTTCCTCCGGTGGCTCTTCGGAGGCCGGGAACCCATCACGCCGCCCTTGGCAACCGGCGGCACCAACGCACAGGTACACGCATGAATCACGCGGGGGGACGCGCGCTCGGCACGGGCCGGCATGCCACTGACACAGCCAGCGCAACTCACGGGCGCGCGGGCGTGATCCCACGCCTAGCCACCCTCGCCTGCACGCTCCTGCTCGCCGCCGGGTGCTCGGTTGGGCCCAACTATAGGCGCCCGGTCACCGTGACGGCCGCGGACTACAAGGAGCAGAACGGCTGGAAGCCGAGCGAGCCCGCCGACATCCTCAAGCGCGAGCCGTGGTGGCAGATCTTCAACGACGATGTCCTCACTCAGCTCGAAGTGCAGGTCAACGTCTCGAACGAGACCGTCAAATCCGCCGAAGCCGCGGTCGAGGAAGCTCGAGCGATGGTGCGCGAGGCGCAGGCGAGCTTCTTTCCCTCCATTTCCCTCAGTGCGTCGCGGACAAAGTCCGGCGAGGGGCTCGGGGCCCTCGGTATTGGGAGCACGGGGGCTGCCGGGGCGTCCGGCGCTTTCTCCGGCACCTCGCTCACCGAAACGCTGAACAGCGTGGGGGCGAGCGCGACCTGGAACGTCGACATCTGGGGACAGACGCGCCGCACCGTCGAGGGCCAGAAGGCCTCCGCGCAGGCGAGCCTCGCGGCACTCGCCGCGGCGGAACTCACCGCGCAAGCCGAGCTTGCCACGGATTACTTCGAGCTGCGCGCCCAGGATCAGCTCGTGATCCTGCTCACCGACATCGTGGCCGCGGACGACAAGGCCCTCAAGATCACGGAGGCGCGCTACCGCGACGGCGTCGCGTACAAAGCCGACATGCTCAGTGCGCAGACGGAGCTGCTGACGGCCCAGACACAGCAGGTCAACGCGGCCATCCTCCGCGGTACGCTCGAACATGCGATCGCCGTGCTGATCGGCAAGCAGCCTGCGACGTTCTCCTTGAAAGCCGCACCGCTCGCCAACGCCATTCCGACCGTGCCTCCCGGAATCCCCTCCACCCTGCTCGAGCGCCGTCCCGACATCGCCGAGTCGGAGCGCCAGGTGGCCGCGGCCAACGCCCAGATTGGCGTCGCCATCTCCGCGTTTTTTCCAAGCCTCACCCTCTCGGCCTCCAACGAGTACGAGGGACCCACGATCGGCAAGCTCATCCAGGCGTCCAACCGGATCTGGTCCTTGGGTCCGAGCCTCGCCCAGACACTGTTCGATGGTGGACTGCGACGAGCCGAGGTTGCGTACGCTCGGGCGTCCTACCAGGCGAGCGTCTCGAATTACCGCCAGACGGTGCTCTCCGACTTTCAGCAGGTCGAGGACCAGCTCGTGACGCTGCGAGTGCTCGAGAAGCAGGCGGTGCTCGAGGACCAGCTCGTCAAGGCGGCGCGGGAATCGGAGGTCCTGACGCTCAATCAGTACAAGGCGGGCACGCAGCCGTACAGCAGTGTCATCACCGCCCAGACCACTCGACTCGACGCCGAGGAGACGGCCCTCACCGTGCAGCAGGATCGCTTCACATCGAGCGTGGCGCTGATCGAGGCGCTCGGCGGAGGCTGGGACGCCTCGATGCTGAAGTAGCGATGCGTCCTGCGGCGTCGTGCTCGAGATGGACGACTGGCGCGAGCTTGCCGAGCGGCTGCGGCGGGGCGGCGTGAGCTTCGTGATCGAGCCGCACGTGCGCTTCAAGGGTGCACCGGGTGAGCAGGCGACGATGTTCCTGTTCGACCCCTCCGGCAACGCGCTGGAATTCAAGTCCTTCCGCAATATCGCCGCGCAGCTGTTCGCCACCACGTGAGCGGCGGCCCCAAGCACACCTTTCGCGGCGTCGTCCTGCGCACCGACCCGTCGCGGGTGCGGGGGGCGCTCAAGACGGTCGCGGCGCAAAAAGCGCCGCCCGCCGTTCGCGTCGGCCGCGAGGTGGCGGGTCGCGCCGGCAAGGGCGTTTCGGTCATCCACGGATTGCCGCTCGCCCCGAGCGAGCTTGCCGAGCTCGCCACGCGGTTGAAGAAGCTGTGCGGCGCCGGCGGAGCCGTGAAAGCGGGTGTCATCGAGATTCAGGGCGATCATCGTGATCGCCTCGTCGCGGAGCTGCGCAAGCTCGGCTACGACGCCAAGCGCTCCGGTGGGTAGCTCGCCACGATCGCTTCAAATCATGCTGTGGCTGGTCGCGGTCGGCTTCTTCATGCAGACGCTCGACACGACCATCGTCAACACCGCCCTGCCCGCCATGGCGATGAGTCTCGGAGAGCGTCCCCTGCGGATGCAATCCGTCGTCATCGCATACGCCTTGACGATGGCCATGCTGATTCCCGCCTCCGGCTGGCTCGCGGATCGGTTCGGCATTCGCCGCGCGTTCTTCGTCGCCATCTTGCTGTTCGTCGCGGGATCGCTGCTCTGCGCGAGCTCCCGCACGCTGCTCGAGCTCACCGCATCGCGCGTGGTCCAGGGGGCCGGCGGCGCGATGCTCCTGCCGGTCGGCCGTCTGGCCATCCTGCGCGCCTTCCCGCACGAGCGGCTGCTGCCGGCCATGAGCTTCATCGCGATCCCGGGTCTCATCGGTCCGCTCATCGGACCCACCCTCGGCGGTTGGCTGGTCGAGGTCGCCTCGTGGCACTGGATCTTTCTCATCAACGTGCCGATTGGATTCGTGGGATGCGTGGCGACCTTCCTGTTCATGCCGGACCAGCGCCCGCCGAAGGTCGCACCCTTCGACGGGGCGGGTTATGCGCTGCTCGCGGTCGGCATGGTGGCGGTCTCCTTCGGCATCGATGGGCTCTCGGAGCTCGCCTTCCCGCACGCGACCGTGCTCGTGCTGCTCGTGTTCGGACTCGCGAGCCTCGTCGCCTACTGGCTACGCGCGCCTCAGCTGGCGCATCCGCTCTTTTCCCCCGCTCTGTTCGGCACCCCCACGTTCAGCATCGGGTTGCTCGGCAACCTCTTCGCGCGCCTCGGCAGCGGGAGCATGCCCTTTCTGATCCCGCTCCTGCTGCAGGTGACCCTGGGCTACACCCCGCTGCACTCGGGCCTGATGATGCTGCCCACCTCGATGGGCGCGATTCTCTCCAAGCGGCTCGCGACACCGCTCATCACCCGGTTCGGATACCGCCGCACCCTCGTCGTCAATACGTTCATGGTCGGGGTCGCGATGGCGAGCTTTGCATTGATCTCCGCGGCGGAGCCGCTCTGGCTGAGCGTCGTGCAGCTCGGAATCTTCGGCATCGTGAACTCGCTCCAGTTCACCGCCATGAACACCGTGACGCTCAAGGACCTGAGCGGCGCGGCCGCAAGCAGCGGCAACAGCCTGCTTTCGATGGTGCAGATGCTCTCGATGAGTCTCGGTGTCGCGGCGGCGGGCGGGCTGCTCACGACCTTCGTGGACATCTTCGCACGCGAGCGCACGCAGAGTCTCGCGGCGTTCCACGCGACGTTCGTCTGCGTCGGATTGATGACCGCAACGTCCGCGTGGATCTTCTGGCAGCTCGCCGCCGATACGCCCCTCGAGCGCCCGCCCGTCACCGCCGATCACGAGCAGGCGGCCGCGAAGACGAGCGACTGGACGTAGCGTTACGCATCGTAGCGATTGACCGCGCCGGGTTGCGGAGCTGCGCGGGGAGCGGGTGACGCTGCGCCTGCGGGCAACAGGTAGCGCTCCGCGAGCGCGCGATACAGCGGTGGGGATAGCAGCCGCGCAACCCCCGTCGCCACGGCGGCGGTCACCATGAGCGGCAGCACCATCTCGTGGCGTGTGGTCATCTCCATGACGATGACGAGCGAGGTGAGCGGCGCCTGCGTCACGCCCGCGAGATACCCGCACATCCCGAGAATGGCAAACGGCACGGCCGCGGCGTGGCCGGAGAGGTCCGCGACCGACTGCCCGAGCCCCGCGCCCACCGACAGCGAGGGCGCCAGCAGTCCCGCCGGAATCCCGCTCAAGAACGCCGCGAAGGAGGCGAACGCGCGCGCCGGGGCATAGAACCAGGGCAAGTGCGCGTGACCCTCGAGGATGGACCTCGCCTCCTGATAACCCGTCCCGTATGTCAGCCCTCCGGAGAGGAATCCCACCAAGGCGACGGCGAGTCCGCACAGTCCGGCGAACAGCGCCGGCCGGTTCCTCTGCAGCCTCCCGAGACCGCTCGGCAGACCGCCGACCGCCGCGAGGGTCAGGCGACTGAAGAGTCCGCCGGCGAGTCCGCCCGCCAGAGCGACCACGAACGTGCTGAGCGATACCTGGTAGGCCGCGGCGGCGACCGTCGGCTGGCCGAAGTACGTGTAGTCGCCGATCAGCGCAATCGCCATGACGCCGGCGAGCACCACGGCGGTGAGCGTGGCGCCGCTCGCGCGCTCCTCGAACGAGCGCGAGAGCTCCTCGATCGCAAACACGATCCCCGCGAGCGGGGTGTTGAATGCGGCTGCGACCCCCGCGGCGCCGCCGGCGAGAATCAGCGCGCGACGCTGCGCGCTCGCGCGCCCGTGAGGCATCCAGCGCCCGAAGGCGTGCGTGATGACGGCGCCCACGTGCACGGTCGGTCCTTCGCGCCCGATCGATCCGCCGCACAAGAGGCCCGCGCCGGCGAGCAGCACCCGCCCGACGACGACGTGCGGCTTGAGGAGCCGCTGTGCGGTCTCCCCGGCCTCGGGCAGCAACGCGAAGATCGTCTGCGGAATGCCGCTCCCCTCGGCTCCGCGAAAGAACCGGCGTGTGGCCCACGCGATGCCGAAGAAGCCGAGCGGCGCGAGCAGCCATGGCGCGAACGGAAAGACGGCGAGCAGATGGCGGAACAGCGCCTGTGCAAGGTCCGCCATCCTCGCGAACCCCACGGCGATGCCCCCGACGCCGGCCGCCGCGATCCACAAGAGGATCCGCGCTTTCCAGTGTCGAACGGAGAGCAGGGTGTGGCCCGCGTGGCGGATGGAGCGTTCGGCGTCGGCGGGTTCGCGAATCGCGCTGTGTTCTGCAGTATCGCTCTCGGGATGATCCATATCTTTCGAGCATAGCGAATCCCGAGGCGCCGCGCCTCGACCCGAACGGCTCGTTTGCGCAGATCGTGACGCTGCGCTCGGGCCGCAGCGTCTCTACGGGCTCTGCCGGGCGCGCGCTACCGCGCGTCGGCCGTCCGGCACGCCTCGTACAGGAACCACGTGCGACGCTCCGACTGATCGATCCACACCTCGATCATGCTCGTCGTCGCCACGTCCCCGTGCTCGTCGCAGGTTCCGTGCACGGCCCGCAGGCTCGAGGTGAGCTGCCGGTTGTTCTCCATCAGCTCCGCCAGCATGTCGAGCGGCGTGACCAGATCGGCGTCGTTATCCGGGATCCTGCGCAGGCGCTGGATGTGGCCGATCGAGTGGATCGTGGTGCCGCCGATCTTGCGCACGCGCTCGGCGATCTCGTCCGTGATGCCGAAGATTTGCTCGGCCTGCTCGTCGAGCAACAGATGATAGTCTCGAAAGTGCGGACCCCACATGTGCCAGTGGAAATTCTTGGTCTTCACGTACAGCGTGAACACGTCCGCGAGCAGCGCGTTGAGCGCGCCGGAAATGTCGCGCGAAGCCTCGGGGGTCAGATCCGTAGGGCTCGCGGTCAGCGCCTTGCGCCGCGCTTTGGCGTCTTCGATGCTCATCTGCGGGACCTCCTCGATTCTTCCAGTGGGCAAACCATGCGTCATGTCGCTGTGGGCAATATACGCCGAACGCTCGCGGAGTTCCGCCGCAGACGCTCACCGCACGCGCCCCGTTGGCGGCCGGCGGTCGACGGCTGACAGTTGACGGGCAGCGGTTGACGGCCGCCGGACAGACGGCCACACTCGGTTCTTCTCTCCTCCGACCACCCCGCATACGGAAGCCTCATGTCGATCAAGCAAGACTCCGTCGTCACGCTGCATTACACGCTCAAGGATGAGGGCGGCGAGGTCATCGAGAGCTCCACCACCTCGGGTAACCCCCTGACCTATCTGCACGGACGCGGTAACTTGATCCCTGGCCTCGAGCGGGAGCTTCAGGGAAAGAATGCCGGCGACAAATTGAACGTGATCGTCGCGCCGGTCGAGGGGTATGGCGAGTACGATGAGAAGCTCGTGCAGCAGCTTCCGCGCCGCTCGCTCAAGGGCATTGCGAGCGTTCGGCCCGGAATGCAGCTGCGCACCCAAACGGCGCACGGGCCACGCAGTGTCACCGTCACCCGAGTGACGGGCGACATCATCACCGTCGACGGCAATCATCCGCTCGCGGGCAAGAGCCTCAATTTCGAGGTGGAGATCACCGGCGTGCGGGACGCCACCGCGGAGGAGCTCGAGCACGGGCACGTGCACGGCCCCGGCGGGCATCACCACTGAGGCACGCGGCGTACGCTCAGGCGACCTTCACGGAGAGCTCGGTCCCGCCCTTGAGCGGCAGCGAGAGCGAGCGAAATCCATTCGCCGGATCGCGCACGTATCGAAGGTAGTCGGCTTCGGCGTTGTCGTTCATCACGAGCCCGCCGAGCCGCACCTGCGGCGCGACGATCCGCATCACCTGTAACGAGAGGGACGGCTCGTCGCCGGGCCAGCCGTCGATCAGGACGAAATCGACCGGTCCGCCGAGGTCGCGCAGCGTCTCGCGAGCATCGCCCTGCCGAAGGTCGACGAAATCCGCGAGCCCGGCGTCCGCGAGATTGCGTCGTGCCGTTTGAACCTTCTCCGGGACGAGCTCGGACCCGATGACGACGCCGCCGCCGTTGTCGCGCACCGCGGCTGCGAAATAGAGCGTCGAGAAGCCGAGCGAGGTGGCGAACTCCGCGACACGCGTCGCGCGCTGCGCGCGGCACAGCAGATAGATGAGATCACCCTGCTCGGGAAAGATCGAAAAGCCGTACGCCGCATAGGCATGCGGATCGCGCTCGTCCGGATGGCGCCGCGGGCCGCCGTCCGAGGGATAATTTCGCTCTGCCTGCAGCCGGGCGATGACCTCGTTCACGCGCCGATCGATGAGCGGCCCGGTTGCTGGTGTTGCTGACATGACTCGTGACTCCGTGATCTTCAATCTTTCTTGCCGAGAATCTCATCCGCCGCGCGCTGCAAGATCGCTGCGATTCGCTTGACCTCTTCACGCGAGGAGTGGCGCTTCTCAAACAGTGCCATCTTCAGCACGCGGCGCGCCGCGTGGAGCTCCCGGGATCCGCGCATCCTCGAGAACCGTTCATCGAGGCCTTCATCCTCGCCCTCGCTCTCCCGCTCCTCGCCCGCCAATGCACGCCGCACGTGCTCCATCTTGCGGCCGATGCGCTCGAGCTCGCTCAGCATCGCATCGACCGCCTCGCGGTTCTGCTCGAGGTGCTTGCGGCCGTCGTCGGTGATGCTGTAGCGCTTCTTCGTGCCCTCCGGCTCGACGGTGACGTGACCGATCTCCTCGAGATAGGTGAGCGCCGGATAGATGACCCCGGGGCTCGGGGTGTAGAAGCCGCCCGAGCGCTCCTCCACGGCCTTGATCAGCTCGTAGCCGTGGCTCGGCCGTTCCGCGAGCAGCGCGAGGATGAGCAGTTGCAGATCCGCGGCGGCAAGCTTGCGGCCAGTGCGAAAATGCATGCCGTCACGGCCGAATCCGCCCATGAATCCGGGCGCGAAATGTCCGAAGCCGCCTCGCCCGCCGTGATGCCGCCCCATCCAGTGCATCCAGCGGCGGCGCCGGTGGGGTCCGTGGTGATCGTCGTAATCGTAAAACATATCGTACGATATATCACGCGCTGATCTCGTTGGCAAGGGGACGTTGAGACATTGCGAACGTCGCGGTGCCGAAGCCCGCTGAACTTTCCCCACCTTCCTCGGTCGAGCTTTGCAAACGACCCTGCGAATCACGAGCAGCAGAGTGAGCCAGTCTGCGATCGGCAGCCGACGCGGAACGGCGGCGTTCGTCGTCGTCGTTGCGCATGTCACGGCCTTCTGGCTGATGCGCCATGCGCTTCTCGGCCGACCGTCCCCCGTCGAGACCATCGAGTTCGTGTCGCTTTCGATACCCACCGAAAGCGCGAGGGACGCTCACGCGACGCGCATCACCGAGGAGACCACGCGCGCGTCACGATTCCCCCGTTCGGCGTCAGAGCCACGTCGCCCGTCCGAAAACCGACGTTCAAAAATGAGATCGTCCGTCGAGCATTCACTTCGCATCGAGCCGCAGCCGGCTCCGCGGCGGCCGATTCACGGCGCGCCCGCGATCGACTGGCTGGGCGAAGCCGAGAGCACCGCGCAGCGTGAGATCGCATCGGAGGCGGATCGCAAGCGCGGCGAGGAGTGGCTCGCTCGAGGGACTGACCCTCAAACCCATCCGCTGATGCAGGCGTTGCGGCCGATGTACGGCAAGACGCCCGCGTTCGGCTGGTCGCACGCGCGTACCCATCGAATCGAGCCGGTGAAGGGCGGCCCGCTTCTGGTCTGGATCAACGACCGGTGCTTCGTGGCGATCGCCGCGCTTTTCATCATGCCGGCGTGCGCCCTCGGACACATCGAGCCGAATGGCGCGCTCTTCGAGCACATGCACGATGCCGACGTGCCCGTCGGCGTCAATGTCGTCCCCTGACCGATGCGGATGAGCCCCATTTCTGCCACAAACGCGCGGCAATCCTTGCGAGACATGAGACCCTCGCGCTGCCATGCTTGATTCTCGAACTTCCCACGTTGATCTTGGGTGCGGACAGGGCAGCGCTGTAGACTTCAAGCTCATGAGCACGGCCGTGCCAGATTGGCTCCCCCGACACCGGATCACGGTGGACAAATATCACCGGATGGTCACGGCCGGCTTGTTGGCGCCCGACGCGCGCGTCGAGCTGATCCGGGGGGAAATCATCGAGATGTCGCCGGTTGGGTCCATGCATGCGGCGACCGTACACGTGCTGCGTGACCTTCTCGATGCAGCGATTGGCACGAAAGCGGCCGTGCGCGTTCAATCGCCCGTGCAACTTGGTGACTCATCGGAACCGGAACCAGATCTTGCGCTGGTCGTGCGACGAGACGACTACTATGCCTCCTCCCATCCCTGCGCTGGCGACGTGTTCCTCATCGTGGAGGTCAGCGAGTCGACGTTGCGCTACGACCTGGAAGTCAAAGCGGCCTTGTACGCGCAGCATGGCATTCCGGAATTTTGGGTCATTGACCTCAAGGGTTGTCGCTTGCATGTCTTTCGGTGCCCCGGGGAAGGCACTTACGCGCGTGTGCGGGTGTCCGATCAGCCCGGGCCGATGACGCTCGACGCACTCCCAGCTGTCACGATCGACCTGACCGGCATCCTGAGCTCCAAGCCTGGGCGACGAAATTCCCGCTAGGAGGCCGCGGCGGCCGATTCCGGCCTCGCGGCGAGCGCAGCCCGGCACCCTTCCACGGGGCTGCGAAAAGCGGCGGTCACGAGGGCCCGGATGAGAGGATGAATCTCTCCGGGCACCTGTCGCGCCTGCGGCACGTAGAGCGTACCGACGAAGAACGGATGTGCCGGCAGCTCGACGATCCGCACCTCGCCGTCCGTGCCGATGCCGCTCACCACGAGTCCGCGTGACTCGAGCCGCTGCCGATAGCGGGGGTTGAGGCCATACGTGCAGAAGAACGGCTCCTCAACCTCCGCCTTTCGGTACACGGCCGCTGCCACCGTGCCGGGAACCACTCGCACGGTCCCGACCTGTCCGGCGAGCGAGCACACGAGCGGCGTCACCGCGAGATGCGCAGCATCGGGATTCGTCTCCGCGTGGTCGGCATCGGGCAAGCCGCCGACGCTGCGGGCAAACTCGACGAGCATGTGCTGCAGTCCGCCGCACGTGCCGAGCAGCGGCACGCTGTTCTCGCGCGCGTAGCGAATCCCCGCGAGCGCACCGTCCATGCTTTCATAGGGACTTCCCGGCGACACCAGGAAGGCCGCATAGCGCGCGAGATCGACCGCGCCCGGCCGAGCGAGCCGCTCGGTCGCCAACCACTCGACCGCGGACGCCCCTGCCGCATCGGCCAGGGCCTTTTCCGTCGCGACGTGCAGGGGATGTTGCGCGTTGCGATCACCAATGATTCCGATGCGATCGGGGCTGCGAGCTCGCTCGTGCACGACGTGGATCTCCTGTGAAGGATGCAAACTTGCTGTGGAGCGCGGCGTTCCCGTGAAGTCTCGCATTGGAAAGCAATTCACGTCCATCTAAAATATTCGGATGAAACCATTCAGGAAAAGCTTAACGATCGATGTCCGCCGGCTGCGGGTTCTGCGCGAGCTGCAGGTGCGATCGACGATCGGGGCGACGGCGCGCGCCTTGAGCCTCACCCCGTCGGCCATCTCGCAGCAGATCGCGACATTGAGCCGCGACGTGGGCGTTCCGCTCCTCGTGCCGCACGGACGCGGCGTGCGACTCACAGCGCAAGCGCAACTCCTGCTCGAGCATGCGACGCTCATCGATGCGCAGCTCGAGCGTGCGCGCGCCGATCTCGTGGCGATGGATTCCGGTGCGATCGGTCGGTTCGTCATCGGAGCGTTTGCGACGGCGATTTCCGGGATCGTGGCGCCCGCCCTGGTGCGTCTCGCGCGCGAGCGCCCTGGAATTCACCTGTCCGTCGAGGAAATCGAGGCTCCCGAGTGCTTCACGCGGCTCGATCGCGGCGACCTCGACCTCGTCATCACGGTCGATTACCGATCCGCACCCCACCGCTACGACGCGCGTTTCCAGCGCGAGGAGCTGCTCGACGATCCGCTCCTCCTCGCCGTGCCGAGGAACCATCCGCAAGCGCTACGCCGATCGATCGATCTGCGGGCTCTCGCAAAGGAGCGCTGGATCCTCGGTGCGGCGCAGGGCCCTTGTCGAGAAGCGGCGCTCGCGGCGTGCGCCGCGGCGGGGTTCAATCCCGACGTGATCCATCGGGTGAACGATTGGTCCGCGCTCGTGCGGCTGGTCGCCGCCGGGTGCGGTGTCGGTCTGATACCGCACCTCGGCGTGGGGGCGAGCCCGGTGCGCGAGGTGGCGATCCGGCCGCTCGCCGGGCGCTCGCGCCCGAGCCGCCATCTCTATGCCGCGGTGCGCGCGGGTGCCGAGCGCTCGCCCGCTCTGGCGCACGTCCTGGCGGTGCTCGGCGCGACCGCGCACGAGCGCGCCTTGAACCTCAGGACATTCGGTGCGCGCGTGCCGCGCTCGCGGGGATCTTGACCCCCCAAAAGTCCGACGGTCGGATCAGCGCGACGCCGCGTCCCCGCAGCGCACGGATCTCCGCGCGACTCGGCCAGCTCTGGTAGTCGCCCGGAGTGCGCTGCGCGACAGCTCCCGTCCCGCCCTCGATGCGATCGAGCTCCGAGACGAGAAGCTCGGCCCCTTGACGGAAGAGCAGCGCGGTGCTGTCAAAGACGCTCGAGCGCTCGGGCGTTGGAATCGCTCGCTGCGCGAGGATGGCCCCGGAATCGAGCTCCGGTGCCATGTGGTGCACGGTCACACCGATGCTCGAGACGCCCCGTAGCCGTGCCTGGAGCACCGGATCGACGCCTTTGAAGGCCGGCAGCAAAGAAGGATGAATGTTCACGCAGCCGAGCCGCGGCGTGCCGAGCGCCGCAGCCTCGAGTCGCTGATCGAAGAAGGCGCTGACCAGCAGGTCGGGTGCGCACGCTCGCAGGAAGCCAATGCCCGCCGCATCGTTGATATTGCGCGTGGTGCACACCGGAATCCCGCGGCCGCGGGTTCGCATCGGGACCGGTGTGACCCCCGCCAAACGACACAGAACGTCGGCCAGGCTCGTCGTGCACCAGAGATATAAGGAGTACTGGACTCCGCTTCTGCGAAGGTAGGCGAGCGCGCCCCTCGCGAACCCGAACGTCGGCTGCATCATGCGCGCGGAGCGCACGATGCCGCAGATCTCGATACGTTCACTCGCTCGCAAGCGCTCGAGTACCAGGGCGCCGAACAGCCCGCCGCGCGTGCAGTACACCACGCGCAGGCGCCGTGCCCCGGTCGCCGGCGCGAGGCTCGCGTTCTGATGCACCCTCGGGTCGACGATCGGTCCCAACACCTCAGAGCCGCCGCAGCTCGTCCGCCAACGCCTCGACGGTCGAGCGAATCTGTGTCTCGGAGTGCTCGCTGCTCACGAAGAATCGCAGCCGCGCGGCCCGCTCCTGCACGGCGGGATAGACGATCGGCTGCACGTTGATGCCGCGCCTATAGAGCGCCTCGGCGAGGCGCGCCGCCTTGAGCGAACCGTGCGTGATCGCCGGAATGACCGAGAGGCCCGCGCTGAGCCCGGTGTCGACGCCCAAAACACGCGCCTCCTCGAGAAACTGACGGCCGCGCGCCTGCAACGTTTGCGCCCGCCAGGGCTCGGCCCGCAGCCGTTGCAAGGCGGCGAGCGCCGCGGCCGCATTGGGCGGCGGCATGCCGACGCTGTACACGAAGCCGGGTGCCGCGCACTTGAGGTGCTCGATGAGCGCGCTCTCGCCCGCAATGTAGCCGCCGCAGCTCGCGAGAGCCTTGCTGAGCGTGCCCATCCAGATGTCGACCTCGTTGCCCTGCAGATCGAAGTGCTCCTGGATGCCGAGTCCGCCTCTTCCCATCACGCCGAGCGAGTGCGCCTCATCGACCATGAGGAAGGCGCGGTGGCGGCGCTTGATCTCGATGAAGCGCGGCAGGTCGGGAAAGTCCCCGTCCATGCTGTAGATGCCCTCGATGACGATCAGCACGCGCTCGTACTGCAGGCGGCATTGCGTGAGGAGCCGATCGAGCGCATCCCAATCATTGTGCGCAAAGGGCATGCGCTGCGCGCCCGAGAGCTGCATCCCGAGCAGCGCGCTGTTGTGGATGAGCGCATCGTGCACGACCAGATCCTTCGGTCCGAACAAGTGACCGATCGTGGACACGTTGGTCGCATGGCCGCTCACGAACACGACGCAATCTTCCACACCGTGCAATGCTGCGAGCTCGCGCTCGAGCTCGCGGTGGATGGGACGCTCCCCCGAGACGAGGCGGCTTGCGGAGGCGGAGGTCCCGTAGCGATCGATGGCCGCCTTGGCGGCCGCATTCACATCGGGATGTCCGGCGAGCCCTAGGTAGTTGTAGCTCGAATAGTTCACGAAGGTCTTGCCGTTGATGACCGTCGTTGCGCCGGCGACACCCTCGTGCGCGCGAAAGTAGGGGTTGCCGATCCCGAGCTTCGCCGCGCCTTCGTGCAGAATGCGCAGCTGCTGGTAGCCCGGGTGCTGATCGAAGCGGCACCAGCTCTCCGGCACCGGATCCTCGCGCCGGCGAACCAGGGCGGGGGCCGGCCGGGCCGGCTCAGCGGCTGACTGGCGCTCGCGCTCGTTCTTGCGCAGCCGCCGCTGCAGCGACTCCTGGATCAGCCGCTCCTTCAATACGCTGGACAAACCGTGCAACGGCCGGCGTGGGTCACTCACGAGCTCTGCCCCGCGGTGAGAGAGTTCGAGGCGGTGGCGCTCTGCATCTCGTCATCGAAGTGGGCGCTGAGCTCGGCCGCCGCTTGCTCGCTCACCTCCGTGGCGTGGCGCGCGGCGATCAAACGCACCTGGTCGGCCAACGACCCGCCGGACGCCGCATCGGACCGATCGGCCGTGACACCGGCGCCGGCGGCCGGATCCTCCCCGGCCGGACGTAGCTGAGCCGCGAGTCGCGCCGCGATCCGCTCGAGCGTCGGCGAATCGCTCAGGGAAAGCGCCGAGAGCTGGATGCCCAGACCGCTCTCGAGCGAGGTGGCAAGCTCCACCGCCATGAGGGAATCCATGCCCATATCGAAGAGCGACGCGCGGGCGTCGATGCGCTCCGGCGCGATGCGCAGAATCTGCGCAATCTCGCTCCGGACCATGTCGGTGAGCGCGGGCAGCAGCTCGCCCTCGGGAAGCTCTGCAAACCGGCGACGCAGATCGTGCGCCGACTCCTGGCCCGTCGCGGCTTGAGAGCCTTGATGCGCGAGCTCGGAGAACTTGGGCGAGCGAGCAGCCGGCAGGAATCGCCCGAGCACGCTCCAGTCGAGCTCGAGAAAACCGACGACCGGACGCGAGCCTGCGCCGGCGGTCCCGGAGCGGGCGGCAGCCGATCCCGCGCCTGCGAGCATCCCATCGAGCGCACCGAGCGCCTCGTCCGCGGTCAGTGCCCGACCGCCAATGCGGCCGACGAGCGCCTCGCGCACCCGTTCGTTGCGCGCCAGATAGCCGGCGTCGCCGATCGGACCCCAGCCGACGCAGGTTGCCGGAAGGCCGAGCGCTCGGCGCTCGGCGGCAACCGCCTCGACCGCCATGTTGGCGGCGACATACGCGCCCTGGCCCGGATTGCCAAACAACGTCGTCGCGGACGAGTACAGGAGAAAGAAGTCGAGCTCGCAGCGGCGCGTGAGCTCGTGCAGCTGGAGCGCGCCCAGGACCTTGGGCGCGAGCACGCGGTGCAACTGCCCGCGGTCCATGTCGCGGATCAGCGCGTCCTCGATGACCATCGCCGCATGCACGATGCCGCGCAGGGGCGGCATGGTGGCCTCGAGCTCCCGCACAGCAGCTTCGAGCGCTGAACGCTGAGCGACATCACAGGCGATCGGGCGCACCGTGACGCCCGCTGCAGCGAATTGCTCGAGCGCGTCGCGCGCTTCGGGCGTTGCAGCCCCGCTGCGGCTCACCAGCGCGAGGTGCTTGGCGCCCCGACTCACGAGCCACCCCGCCGTGCGCAGTCCGAACCCCGAGAGACCTCCCGTGACGAGGTATGTGGCGTCGGCGCGAAGCGCGACGGGAGCGATGGTCGTCGGTTGCGAGCCGACCGGCTCGAAGCTCGCCGGGAAGGTCACGACGATCTTGCCGAGGTGACGCGAGGCTTGCATGTGACGGAACGCCGCCTCGATGTCCGAGGCGCAGAACGCGCGATGCGGCAGCGGATGCAGGATGCCCGCCGCGAACCATTTCATCAGCTCCTCCAGCACGCGCCGCGCCGTCTCCGGGCGGTGCGCGATCAGCTGGTCGGCGTCGACCCCGAAGTAGGCGATATTGTTCCGGAAGGGTCGCAGGCCGAGGCGGGAGTTCTCGTAGAAATCGCGCTTGCCGAGCTCGATCATGCGTCCGAACGGTCGCAGCGCGCGGAGGTTGCGCCGCATGGCCTCCCCCGCGAGCGAGTTCAGGACCACATCCACCCCCGTCCCACCCGTTGCCTGCAGGACCTCGTCGGCGAAGGTCAGCGACCGCGAATCGAACACCCGGTCGGCACCGAGCAGCTGCGCGAAGTCGCGTTTCTCGTGGGTCCCGGCCGTGGCGAAGATCTCCGCGCCGAGGTGCCTGGCAATTTGAATCGCGGCGATCCCCACGCCACCCGCTGCACCATGAATCAGCACGCGCTCACCGGCTCGCAGATGGGCGAGCTCGACGAGGGAGTAGTAGGCCGTGAAGAAGGCGGTCGGCACCGTCGCGGCCGAGGTGAACGACCAGTCGGCGGGCTTGCGCGTGACCGCAAACGCCTGGGTTCGAGCCCGATTGGCGAACGAGCCCGGAGCGATCGCAATCACCTCATCGCCCGGAGCGAAATCGACGCCCGAGCCGACGCGCGAGACCACCCCGGCGAGCTCCATGCCGAGTGCCGGACCGCAGAAGCCGTCCTCGATGGCCTCATCGGGCAGCAATCCCATGGCATACATCACGTCGCGGAAGTTGAGACCCGCAGCGCGCACGTCGATCTCCACCTCGCCTGTGGCGAGCGGCTCGGTCGCGGCGCCCGTATCCCTGCGCCACCGCAAATTCCGGAAGGGACCCGGAACCGCGAAGTCGAGTTGAATGCAGGCGGGTGCGGCTGTCGCCGACACGGTACCTGCCGCGGCGGGCCGCGAAGAATCCGGCAGCGCTGGGTCCACGCACATGGGGTCCAGCTGGACGGCGTCCACCGTGTCCGTCCCTCTTTGCTCAGCGCTCATGCGCGGCACGAACCGGCCTTCCGAGGTGAGCAGCACCTCGTCCTCGGCGTCCGGATACAGCATCTCGTCGCTCAATCTGGCGGCATTGGGGCGGCAGGGCAGCGGATCGGCGAGATCGATCCAGCGCACCCGTGCGTCGGCAAACTCCTGGGCCGCGACGCGCGTCAGCCCCCACAGGGCGGCATCGCGCAGCCGATCCGCAGCGGGCGGATCCTCGGCATGGCCGGCCGCCGCAACGTCGCGAGACTCCCGCGGTCGTAGCGCTCCGAGCAGCAGCTGCGAGCCGACCTGCGCGGGGGCTCGCCGCCCTTCGGGGAGCGGCGTCGAACCCGCGTCCGCCGCCGTGCACAGGCCGCCCGGCAGCAAAGCCAAACCAGCCTGCGCGGCGATGATCCAGCAGTCGGGGTGCAGGGTGTTGCGCGCGCAGGCTTGCAGCCAGGCCATCAGCACGGCGGCTCGCGCCTCCTGCGCGGCAACGCGCCTCTCGAGCGGCGCGGCGCCGGTCGTCAGGTCGAGGCCGGCGAGATGCACCCACGCATCCGGCTTCGTGCCGGCGCGTTGCAGGTCGCCGATCAATCGTGACCAGTGCTCCGCCGAGCCGGCATCGAGCGCGAAGGCGTCGGCACCGTTCGAAGCGTACTCCGCCCCGGCAGCGTCGGACGCGGCCGTCACGACGATCACGTTCTGCCCGTGCTGCGTGAGCTCCGTCGCAAGCGCCACACCGAGACTTGCCGAGTACCCGCCACGGTCGCGCACCAGAAGCCACGTTCGCGAAGGGAGCGGCTCCG
>Ga0335074_10003812_pt1 | contig 20710 bp, 20 predicted proteins | sample Lox_Sample_23_FD_206715 | JGI IMG/M metagenome (GOLD analysis project Ga0335074, IMG submission 206715) | Soil microbial communities from Loxahatchee National Wildlife Refuge, Florida, United States - Lox_Sample_2.3 | ecosystem: Environmental > Terrestrial > Soil > Wetlands | place: USA... | reverse complement strand
CGAGCTGACATTTACAGGCAATTGTTGGAGGTACCAATGTTATGTTGAATCCAGACATCATGATCCTATTAACAGCTCTCAATTTTCTCAGTCCTGACAGTAAATGCCACGCGTTTGATTACAAAGCCAACGGCTATGCACGGGGAGAGGGAATTGCTGCAGTCATCTTGAAGCCCTTGGATGCAGCACTCAGAGACAATGATCTAATCCGGGGCGTGATTCGTGGAACGGCCGTTAACCAGGATGGAAAAACACCTGGAATCACTCTTCCTAGCATGGAAGCTCAAGTGGACCTTATTAAGTCTGCGTACGCCTCTGCTGGATTGAATATGAGCGAAACAGCATATTTTGAAGCGCACGGCACCGGAACTCCGGCGGGAGATTCGCTTGAGGCTGGAGCTTTGGCAATGACTTTTGGAAAGACGAGAAAAGCAGAGAATCCATTGCTGGTGGGCACTGTGAAAACCAATATAGGCCACTGTGAAGGTTCAAGTGGCCTTGCTGGGTTAATCAAAGCAATTTACATTCTTGAGAAAGGAGAGATTCCCGGGAACTTATGGTTTGAGAAAGCTAATCCGCGAATTCCAATGGAGGAATGGAAAATCAAAGTAGGCAATACTATCTCGCAATTCTTTCAGCTCCGAATTTAAATTTGAGTAGGTTCCGACTGAATTGACTCCCTGGCCAACAAAGGGGCTTCGGCGAATATCTGTGGTATGAACCCCTACAAAAAGCTAATTTGAAACTTGAAGCATATTCATAACTCTTTTTAAATAGAACTCCTTCGGCTACGGTGGAACAAATGCGCATGTCATCGTTGATGATGCATATAACTATTTGAGATTCCGTGGCCTTAAGGGCAATCACAATACCGTTGGAGAGCCTCCTGGTTTCAATGGTTCCCTCAATGGATGTTCCAATTTGCAATCGAACGTCATTACCAAAGGCATCGCAACGCATGAAGTGAATGGAACATCCCACAATGGCTTTTCTTCCCTTATGAAGCTATTTTCAGAACAGAATGGGTTTACCACGCACCGCGAATCTGAATTACCGAGATTATTCGTCTGGTCGGCCCATGAACAAGCTGGCCTGGATAGAATTGGTAAATCGTATGCGGAATACCTTCGCAACAAGGCTACGATTGGAGTAGAGGATTCTCTAATGGAGCGGCTTTCCTATACACTCAACTGTAGGCGGAGCATTCTGCCGTGGAAATCCTTTTGTATTGCCTCTTCAATCGATGAACTATGTAGCAGCCTCGAAGAACGTATTTCGAAGCCAATTCGTTCATCTGTAGCCCCAAAGCTGGCGTTTGTCTTCACAGGTCAAGGCGCACAGTGGTATGCGATGGGTCGAGAGCTGCTCTCGCATGAGATCTTTAGAAAAAGTCTCCAGGCAGCTGACACTTATCTAATATCTTTGGAATGCCCATGGTCTCTACTTGGTAAGTGTTTTATAAGAGCTGATCTTGGATTGTATGTATGCTCACAGATTCTATAGAAGAGTTCGGCGCGGACGAAAGGACATCCAACATAAACAAAGCCGCTTATAGCCAGCCAATTTGCACGGCGCTTCAAATCGCACTTGTCGATCTTCTCCGCCATTGGGGGGTAAAACCTGTGGCTGTAATCGGACACTCTTCCGGAGAGATTGCAGCTGCTTATTGCAAAGGGGCCATCTCTCGAGAATCAGCCTGGAAAATAGCATACCATCGAGGACGATTAACAGGTCTCATAAGGCTACTCACTCCGCATATCAAGGGTCGTATGCTTGTTGCAGGTGTTAGTGAAAACCAAGCCCTGGATTATCTCAAACGTGTCTCAGATGGCAAAGTTGTCATTGCGTGTGTTAACAGCCCATCAAACGTTACGATCTCTGGTGATATGTTGGGCATCAACCAATTACACGAAATACTGACGGCGGATTCTGTTTTCACACGGAAACTCAAAGTGGAAACTGCCTATCATTCCCACCACATGAATATCATAGCCACCGCCTATATAGAGTCTCTACACGACATGGAAATACTACCAACGATCGATCCTGAGGTAATCATGTTTTCTTCCGTCACTGGCGATATTGTCAAGTCAACGGACCTGGGACCCAAATATTGGGTCGATAATATGATCTCTACCGTTAGATTTTCTACAGCAGCACAAAGACTTTTGACCTTCTCATCCGTCGTAAAGAGGCGCCGCGGCAGGAACGAAAAATCGGTTGTCGATATTCTGCTTGAAATTGGACCCCATTCTACCTTGGAAGGGCCTTTGAGACAAATCTTACAGGGTAATAATGCCCAAAAATCGAGCATACTTTACCTATCTCTTCTTTCGAGAGGTCGCAACGCATTCAAATCGGTGCTCGAAGCTGCCGGCCGGATGTTTGTGAAAGGCTATCCTTTGGACCTACCAAGGGTCAGCAACACACGAGCTGAACATTCCAACTTGCCTGCGCCATGTGCCGATCTGCCTTCTTATCCATGGAATCATTCGTCTCGGTACTGGTATGAGTCCCACATAAGTGTCGGTCATAGATTCCGAAGATACCCTCGTCATGATTTGTTTGGTGCTCCCACTGACGACTATAACCCATTGGAACCAAAATGGAGAAATTTCATAAGGAAGTCTGAAAATCCTTGGATCCTAGACCATAGAGTAAGCAAACCTCGTAATTGAACTTGACTATTTGCTAAGCCGTAGTTAGATTCAGTCAAGTATTCTGTATCCAGCAGCCGGAATGATTGTTATGGCTGTTGAGGCCGCTAGACAAGTGTCTGACGAAGATAAGCTCATTAGGGGTTATGAGCTTCGGGATATCAAAATCAGTAAAGCTATTATGATTCCACAGGATGAAGAAGGATCTGAGACAACCATCCAATTGCGGCCCTGGAAGCTCGGGAGTCGAGCGGCTGCATCGACGTGGACCTGGCAAGAGTTCGTGATTTGCTCGAAGGGGAATGGTCAAGAGTGGGAGGAAAATTGCTCTGGGCTCATCCAGATTCAATACGAGCAGCAATCACAGACACCAAACGAAAACCTCGAAGAGCAGGCTCAGATAGAAGAATACCAACAACGATACCTCGAGGTCAGGAAAGCTTGCACCTTCAACGAAATCCCGAGACAGGTCTACGAGTCTCTCGAGACAATTGGCATGCAATACGGGCCTATTTTTCAAAATTTAACCCGTCTGCAATCCGGCGATCATACAAGTACTGGTGTTATCCGCATTCCAGATACCAGGGCAGTGATGCCACAAAGGTTCGAGTTCTCCCACATAATTCATCCAGCTACTCTTGATACAATCTTTCAATTATCCCTTCCAGCGCTCACCGGAATGAAAGAACCACTTAAATTTCCTATGGTGCCGACGTTTGTGGAAAACCTATTCATCTCTAGCAGTATTAAGACAGCCCCGGGCGATGAACTTAACGGATACGCGTGCGCCAATGATTGTGGATATCGGCTGAAGGATTCACAAATAGTGATTTGGGACACAGAGGTTACTCGTCCACAGGTTATTGTTCGGGGACTTCGTAGCATGGCTTTGTCAGCTATGACAACGGGAAACGTCTTGTCAGATTCTCTCCCGAATGTCAGGAAGCTTTGCCTTCAACCAACCTGGAAGGAAGATATTGACCTGATGACGCGCGAGCAGGCCGTCGCGGCCTTCAGGAAACCTGCCGACGCCGTCCAGCACGTAATAATCGAGGAGCTCGAATTGGCAGCTTTTGTATATGTTCAGAGAGCTTTGAAGACTTTCACCCCAGATCAAGCCAGTGGATTCAGTCCTCATCTTAATAAGTTATATGGATGGATGCAGCATCAACAGGAACTTGCATTGAAAGGGGGCTTAGAGCGCCAAAATTCGAACTTTGATTGGCTTAACATTGACGCAGAATACGAGAAGCAACTGTTACTGCGAGTAGCGGAGCAAACAGTTGAGGGCAAACTTTTGTGTCATCTTGGCGAACATCTAGAATCCATATTTAGCGGAAAAGTCGAGCCTCTTCAGCTTATGCTAGAGAACGATCTACTCTACGACTTTTATCGATATGGGATTGGGTCACTTGAGATGAACGGGCAAATGGCTGAGTACATTGATCGAATTGCTCACAAGCAGCCCGACATCTCAATCCTCGAGATCGGCGGTGGTACTGGAGGCTCCACGCTACCCATCCTGCAAAAGCTCGGTGGCCATCAGGGAACTTCTCCTCGCTTTTCCTCATATACCTTCACCGATATATCTGTCGAGTTTTTTGAAAAAGCGACAGACAAGCTCAAGGAATGGGGACCATATCTCACATTCCAGAAGCTCAACATTGAAGAAGATCCGGAAATCCAGGGCTTTGAACTTGGTACTTATGATGTTATTGTCGCTGTCAATGTGAGTATCAGACTTCCAGCCAAGAATTTTGCGATGGGTCATTGATATGACTTCTTATACTTTGACACAGGTATTACATGCAACCCACAGCATGGAGAAGACCCTTGCAAATGTCAAAAGCCTACTTAAGCCGTATGTATATTTTATTTATCATAAGATTTCCGAGAATTAATCTCGCTTGTCTAGGGGTGGGAGACTTATACTGGGGGAAGTCACGCACTGTTTGATGAGGATATCCATGATTTTTGGATGGTTAAGTGGATGGTGGATAGGTAAGTAAGAATACTAAATTAGTTGCTGGGACTAACAGTTACGCAGGCGAGAATGATGGCCGCAAACTTGGGCCTACGATGACTGAAGATGAATGGAGCAAAGCTCTAACCCGTCAAGGGTTCAGTGGTCTTGATATCTGTCTTCGTGATTTTGATGACGCCAGAGATTATTTGTGTAGTTTCATGGCATCAAGTACTTCTCTGATAGAGCACTCGAACCTTGTCCAGGACATCCTCATCATCCAATCATCGACGGTTAGCGGTGAGACTAAAGGTTTATCAGACAAACTCATAGGTCACTTCAACGCTTCTGGATCATCGGCGACAGCCGTTCCGTTTCAAGAAGTCACACCATCAATCTTTAATGGCAAGGTATGCATCGTACTTGCGGAAATAGATTCCCCTCTCCTCAATGGAATTGATCAAGCAGGTTTCAATGCTATAAGGGATCTTGCCCTGCAGTCTGCAGGTGTTTTATGGGTTACCAAAGGGGGAGCGATAGACAGCCCAATTCCAGAGGCAAATCTCATAGTGGGTCTCGCTCGTACTATCCGCTCGGAATATGCAGGTGTAACTTTCGTAACTCTTGATCTGGATATAACTACGTCACCTGCTGCTGAAGGCACTTTGGACGCCATCGTCAGGCTGTACGGCTCGATTTTCAGCCCTCAAGCTGGTAAAACACCGGATTACGAGTTTTCTCTAAAGAACGATGTCATTTTTAACTGTCGTATCACTGCGCAGAAGGAGATGAACGACATACTTGCGGATCAAAACAAACTAGCGACTCCTGTATTGCTTCCTTTCACCCAGCCCAATCGCCCGCTCAAACTTGAGGTAGGAGTGCCGGGTATATTGGATACGCTACAGTTTGTTGACGACTTCGACGCCGTGAAGCCGCTGGCCGAAGACGATGTAGAAATGAAGGTTATGGCTTCTGGATTGAATTTCGTGGATATCATGGTGGCTATGGGCCAAGTCCCTGACACAATGATTGGAGCAGAGTGCAGCGGCATTATTACAAGGATTGGGTCCAAAATTACAAATGTCAAACCGGGCGATAGAGTCATGACTTGGAAGTTGGGCTGCCACCAAACATATGTCAGGAGCCCTGGCGTCATGTTCCAGCGACTTCCGGACGATATGACATTTGAGGTAGCGGCCTCAATACCAACGATATACTGCACCAGTTATCACGCTCTATATGACTGTGCGCGTCTCAGGAGAGGTGAATCTATCCTGATTCATGCGGCTGCAGGGGGAGTTGGTCAGTCTGCCATCATACTTGCTAAGCATCTTGGGGCCGAGATCTTTGCCACTGTTGGATCAGATAAGAAGAAAGAATTGATCATGAGTCAATATGATATTCCTGAGGATCATATATTTGACAGCCGTAATCTCAGCTTTGCCAAAGCGATCAAAAGGATGACCCAAGGGAGAGGAGTGGACGTGATTCTCAATTCTCTCGCAGGAGAAGCCCTCAGGGAAACTTGGCATTGTCTTGCCATGTTCGGTCGATTCATAGAGATAGGCAAGAAGGACATTGTGGGAAATACCGGCTTGGATATGGCTCCGTTCATGGACAACCGTACTTTTGCTTGCGTGAACCTTGTTGGAATCTACCGTCATAATATCCCTTTGGCCTCAAGGCTTCTCTCCGATGTCATGGATCTAGTACGTCAAGGAGTTATTCGCCCAATTACGCCCATAACCGTCTATCCATATTCACAAATCGAAAGTGCTTTCAAGCTGATGCAGCTTGGTCAACACGTTGGGAAGATTGTGTTGAAGCCTAGCGACGATGATCTTGTGCCGGTAAGTTCGGGGAGTAACAGAACAGTGACAAAGCTAACATACTATAGATCATCCCTCCAAATAAATTAAAACTGCACTTCGATAAGGATTCAACTTATGTGTTGGCTGGTGGCCTGGGTGGCCTGGGAAGAAGCATGGCTCATTGGATGGCCGACAGAGGGGCACGCAACCTAATCTTTCTTTCAAGATCTGGTGCCCAGAAAGAAGAAGCTCGAAATTTAGTCAAAGGACTGACGGCTGAAGGTGCTAGAATAGCTGCATACGCCTGCGATTTGAGTGATGAAGATCAACTTAGAGTCGTCCTTCAGGAAGTTGCAAGAGATTTTCCTCCGATTCGAGGTGTCATTCAGGGTGCTATGGTAATTGCGGTACGTTTAGTTTCGCCGTATTCTTTCTTAAGCAGCGAAATTACTGATAAAATTCATTCAGGATTCAACATTTGAGAGTATGACCTCTGAAGTCATGTCAGCAGCGCTAAGACCTAAGGTTAACGGCTCATGGAACCTTCATACGCTGCTCCCAAAAGACATGGACTTCTTTGTTATGCTCTCCTCGAGTGCAGGCATTGTTGGTGCTCGTGGCCAGGGCAACTACAGTGCTGGAAACACCTACCAAGATGCCCTGGCAAACTATCGTTTCTCGAGGAATCTACCAGCAGCGTCCATCGACTTGGGCATGATGTTGGGTGTGGGCTACGTGGCTGAGAGCAGTTCGGAGACAAATGGATCGAAACCAACTTCAGTAGTTGCTAATCTAAAGAATCTGGGCTTGGTCGGTATCCGTGAGGAGGAGTTTCTCGATATCCTTGCCGCTGCTATCACGAGCTTTGGAAAACCCGACACAAATATTCCATGTCAGGTAATCACTGGCCTCAGTACAGGTGGCATGATGAAACAGAATGGCACTCCTGAGTTTCCATACTGGTTTAACGATGCCAGGTTTTCCCATATGAAGCTAATGGACACTCAGACTGATCAGAAAGAGACGAAGTCCTCCGGGCCGCAGCTGCAACGTCTCCTTGCTGAAGTTAGCAGCATTGCGGCTGCAGCTACGATCGTCTGTGAGGCGATTGCAGCGAGGCTAGCGAAGAGCTTGAGGGTGCCACTGGAAGATCTGGATCCTTCGAGGCCAGTGAATGCATATGGCGTCGACTCGCTCATCGCCGTTGAGCTTCGCAATTTCATCTTCCGCGAAATCAAAGCGGATATGAGCATCTTCGATATACTTAGTAGCATCCCACTGGCAGCGCTGTCGTCAAAGATCGCGGCAAGTTCAACGCTAGTTCAAGCGGCTGTCGAGTCGGAGCAGGCATGAGTGGGGCAGGTAGATTTTCTTGGCGTTCCTGGCTTAATGACTAATTCCTAGATGGAGGGGACTAGAGCGGATATAATTACAATTTTGCGTTACTGCTATATGTTGACGTTCGATTCTCTGTGAAAATAGAAAGTAGACAATTTAAGAGAGCAACTATTCTTCAAAAAACTAATCCCGCTGCTTAAGTAACACGGCTAAGAAGCCTCGTAGAAAGTTGATTAAAGGAATTGGTGACTTGAAATTTGGCAACTTGGGATGGAAATATGCAATCTCACAGGCAATTTGTTAACCCAAGAAATTGGTCACGTGCTATATAAAGAGCATGACAACGGTCACGTGCTTCAGCACAGAGAAGCGTTCGTCAGGTGGTGTTCATACTCAGTTCGCTGGTAGTCCTCTGTTCGTTGAAGCCACGCCGTCCTAACGCCCGATGCGCCTGCAACGCTCCAGCTGTCCTCTCCTAGCTCGATTCAATCCGAAGATGAATAGGTTCCCGGACTGTGTCCCGTGGAGGCGGAGGACGTCGTATTAAGGCCTTGCATCCTCTACTATCCTCTACAGACATAAGATGGAGATACACGGAAGTTACACTGCAATATTCCAACCTGCGAGCAAGTGTAGGGGTGGTTATTAGCGTATGCCCTGGGCATGCGCTTTAGCTGTGCTGAGTCAGCTAGCTGGTAAAATACTTTAGGAGTTTCTTTGAAGAAAGAGGTTCCTTAAGGATTAGTTGATTGCATACAATATACACTGCCAGCTACTCATTCTATCTTCCTACGCTTAATATATCCTTAATCCCGTTACAGTAAGAGAAACAAAAACCTTAAGAATTACATTCGACATAAACATCGTAATAATAGTGATAACTTAGGGGGCTACATTAAAAGGCCTTTAGAATATTAAGCGTCTTAGAGAGAACACAAGAGACCTTAGCAATTTATTTGTTACACGGGCACTGCAGATAGTTAGCGGAGATGGTGCTTTTAATCCAACAGCTATAGCAGAATACAAGCACACTTAGAGGAGGCAGGGAGCAACTGCTATTAATTAGTCGACAAGAACGGATGAAGGGAGCTGCTAAAGCAGTAGGCATATAATTTTGTGATGAATTGTCACTCTCTAGCCTACATAGAAAACAAGCAATAAAATAATACAATATGTCTAAGTACTGCGGTTTTGGCTGCCGAATTCAGCAGGTTAGGTCGCAGTCTCGACCGTTCGCTTACCTGCCTGCTCTCGACCCCCAGAAAACCGCATCCCTCTCGAAAACCGCTGCTTTTCATCCTGAGTCATCTCGCTGACCCACAGGGCGAACCCTAATCCCGAGATGGCTCCCCTCCTCTCACCGGTCATGGCGGACCCTGCCTGGTTGTGCCTTAACGGCTATCCGCGATGGATAAGTACTCGCAGTCTCCTCCCACCGTCCACCACGCTGAAACCGTCGAATCTATTTTTGAACACTCTTTTTGCACCGTTCCCTCTTTCGTTCACTCTCTATCTCACTCACTCTCACTCACACACACACACACTCTCTCTCTCTCTCTCACATATACACGCACGCATAGGCAAAAGCCCTCAAAGTCTAGTGTCTCCTCGCAACCCTCGACATATCTCTTGGCCACAATTCTCTCGAAGATAGTCAACTATCTCCGTCCACTCCCTCCAAACCTCTATCGCGACTATAACTCCTATAATCCAACCTCCATCGCAAGACACAATAAACGCCCTTTAAAATGTTCTCAAACGACATCGACACCAATTGAATACTAAAGGAGAAGGAGAAGAAGATGCTTAGCAAGGAAGATTATCGGCTAATAGAGCTTGATTTAGACAATAAACAGTTCTTGCAACTGCTAGATGCTAAATAATACCAAGGCTAGCATCTACTATATTAGGCAGAAATTCATTAAGCACGCCTGTAAGACTTAGATCTAAGTGATTTAATTAGGTTGGGCTAACAAGAGATAGATACTATAACCATCGTCTTGCAGGGTATTGGCGTACAGCTATTATAGCATGAAATTGTAACGACGATAGCAGCAACGTTTAACAAAGAAGTTTCTTAAGATTATTTCGATCATACCTTAGTAACATCTAAGTGTTCCAACGCATCAACAAATATGTCGCTGTTTTCATCCTCGTGGTCGTTATCGTCATAGGCACCCTGTAAACTATCTACATGCTTGAGGAGAGCCTCCAAGGCTTCCTTGAAACCATCTGGTGGTGCCACGCGGTCGTAGAAAGCCTCCATTGCCGTCTTTCCTTTTTCATCTCGTGATTCGGTACTCAAGCCTTCTAATCCGCTGGTCATTAGCAATTCCAGCCCTCTCAAAGTTCCAAACAAAGCTGCAATGTGTAGAGCGGTCTGGCCAGACTTGTTTGTATAATCAAATCGCGCTCCATGGCGAAGCAACACTTCAAGAGTCTCGGAGTTGCCGTATCGTATAGAATCATATAAAGGAGTGTCGCCGTCATTGTCGCTACATTCTAACTCTGCACCCATCGCAAGCAAGTACTCAACGTTGCGGTAATGATTTAGATCGGCAGCAGAGTGAAGGGCAGTCGCCCCATAGTGGCTTTTGGCATTCAGAGATGCTCCGGCAAGGAAGATTACCTCCAGCATGGCAGGCATGTCGGCAGCCCATGCTGCTACTTGGAGCGCTGCATGCCCTACTATGTCTCTGTTATGGACATTACACCCCGCCATGAGAAGCAGTTCAACGCATCTAACATTTCCCGATTCGATAGCGTAATGAAGGGGAGTTCTTTTCTCCCGGCCCTGTATGCATGCGTCGGCACCAGCTCGAAGAAGTATCTCGATCGCTCGTTCATCACCCCTTAAGGCCGCCCAGTGGAGGGGGCTTCGGCCATGCGAATCGGTAACATTCAAGAGGGCCAGGTAATCAGGATTTTGGAGTGTAATTTCCAGGTCAGCGTGCAAAATTCCCACGACGACGTTATGAAGGTAGGAGAAATCCCATAGTTCTGAATGTGCACAAGTTATATTCGAGAAGGCCGCCTCAAACTCCTGGGCACGCCGAACCGTATATTTTGAGAGAGCCCGTTTCGAAATTTCGAGTGCAGCGGAACTAGATGGCTCAGCTATTTAGAAATCGAGAGATTAATTGCATACTTACTTCCCGTTGTCGTCGACAATATAAGGGTCGACGCCAATATTAAGTAAGAACTGACAAGTCTCGATCTGTCCCACTTCCAGGGCGATCTTTATGTAAGGAGATCAATTAGCAACGAGCGGAACAATTTCTCTCATTTTGGAGAAGTTCACGAAACGTTTGGTGTTTCTGCTACGAAGAGAGATTCCATCAAGACTTACTTGTAGTATTGTCTCACCAGTCCTAGAAGACAAATCATTTGGAGAAGCTTTACGTCTCTTAAACGATTCCACAATGCCTGACAGATTTCCGTTTCTCGCAAATGTGAAAATACTATTCTCGGTGGTCTGAACTCGATTCCTCACTTTAAGCCCAATATGGGGTTCATTATTGTACGTCATTGCTGCAACGAAATCAATTGTCTTTGACAACAGCCACATCGGAAACGAATACGATACTTGCAAAGTCCGGGAGTACTGATTAGAGCAGTCGCTTTTGTCGCAATTCCTAGTCCACACTGGTAAGCCAGCGTAGCCAATAAACAATGCTCCAAGGAATTGATTAAGAGGCTTCGGCGACTGGAAACGGCTACGAGAATGGCAGACGCATGTACAAGTACCATCACATCGAGCAAGACGGTGTACATGGAAGGTCAGAGCGCCAAATTGTCCAACTTGTCGAACGGTCTGTAGGAACGTAGAACTTGCGTCTTTTGATCCGAGGGGGAGTTGCCCGGCACGGGATGCCATCCTCGAGACGCCCGTACTCTGCTGAGACGAGAGATTGAGACTATCTATAGAGTCCAGCTGTATTTGCGATGTGCCCGATTGGAAAGCGGCTACAGTCGTGAAGCTAGTTGGTGGTGATGAACCATCATTGCTTGGATCATTGGTGGACGCGCCTGAGGGACTTAACCGTAACGAGTGTTGAGGATCTGGTGGCCTGAGGGCAGGTCCAGTTTCTGCATAGACCCTCTGCAGGGAGAGCTCGATTCTAACAGCGGAAGAACTACACACCAGTTACCACCATGCACTGTGACAAAGATGCGGAGACCATCACCTCAACTGAATGTGAAATGAGGCCGTAAAGTAAAAATAGTAGGACAAAACAGATACTTACGCGCTTTTAGAAGCTAAAAGGAGCCCAAGAGTCCTCCTGATATTGACTAAGTCGCGTTGCAAAACTGTCGCTAGACCTTTTTTGCGAATCCAAGAAAGTCTCTGAAATTTATTTCTGCCATTAGGCAGAGTGATGTATAATTCACTTAAGAGTGAGTCTAATTGGTGTAGTTTCAACCTTGCTTTGGCCAGCTGGTCTGTAACTGCATGGCCGAAGTCAGGCTCAGGTAGACTTGACTGAGCTACAGCTGAGGCGTTCTCAATGGTTCGGCTTGCGGCTTCAAGGTCGCTCAAGACGATATTCAGATCACTAATCTCATTTGATATAGCGAGTATCTCGTCAGGGGCGTGCTTTGTATCGTGAATTAATTTGCGTAGGCGTTTGGCGCATGCCCCGGAAAACCCTAGGAACGTGATCACGCCCCCCGTGATTGAGAAAGGATCCATGTCTTGATGAAAATATGGGTTCACAATAGAAGAGGGAATATAATCAGCGTAGATATTACGTTACCATTTCTAGGGTCCTACGGACTCCCGTATATAGATTATTTCCAACACCCAAATTTACCGAAACACAGCCTCAACATAGCCTCGCAGACTACTGCAAAAGCTGCGCCACTAGAGCAGAGCATCATAATTTCAGTTCACTAAGCAATTCCAGCGAGCTAAATTTCTTCAGTAACTGATCTTTGCTGCTTGTTACGATAAGGGCATGAAGTCATGTGGCTATAAATCACATATCAGTGTTGTTTCCAGGTCACAAGACCCCTGCTGATATAAGGGCATTTGGGCAATAGCTACGAAGGCGGCAGCTGGGGGATCGAGAGGTGCATGCGTGGAGCGAGGGACCTAAGCAGGTCAGAGCTTGGAACTGGCGAGGGAGAAATCGAAAGGATGCAGGAGAGATAGGAGTCCGGGGAGGGCAGGTATTTATGGTTAAGAAAGCGACGAGGCTCGGCTACGCGCGCCTTGCCTGATCGGGCGGCCGCTAAACCCGGGGGGTCAAACCGTAGTACTAAGATAATGGTATTCAACAGCGTATACAAGAACTAGATAACTAGATTTTAAGCTATAGAACGAAGCGCTACTCAAATCCTTACTAAGAATAGTTGGCGGCAACAGTAGAATGAAGGATTGGTAACTAAATTGCTAGTGTCTAATAGATATTTCTAGTCGTTGGTAATGTTGCAAAAGGCGAAACAGACTTAGGCAGTAAAAGCATGGCGCAGACACAGTCCCTAACACAGCTAAGGCTTGTGTGGCACAGTATAGCGTCCGTTAATGTTAAGATTATGAGCATGCGGAAGCAATTGATAGATTTAGGAGGATAGAATAGGCTATATTCAATATGGATAATAGTATATAGGATGCGAAGGATACAGAGTAAAACTCTGATCAAGCCACATTATTTAACCCCTAAGATGACTCATCAACCATGGAATACGGCTAATTCCTAACAGTTAAGACGTAATTAGCTTTGTAGCGAAAGTAAGTCTTGTTCAGCTAAAAGACAGGGCTGGGCGAATGCCCTAAGATTTCCAACACACCTCTAAAGGGTTGAGGACGAATAAAGGTTCGCCATCTTCCTTCCTTATTGTTTCAGCATCTAGGCCACAATTGTTTGAGAGTATGCAATACAAAGTAGAAGCGCTAGTGGTGGTTAGAACTTATGAAACACTTAAACAAGATAAGGTGTATTACGAAGCGAGACCACCTCAAGCAGGGCTCACTTCCAAAAACACCATCTTGCGCTTAATTGTCCTTCGCAAATCATCGACAAAGTTTCACACCTTACAACTTCTGCCTCGCAGCTCTCCATACCTTCCTTCGTTCAGATCGTCTTCTTTAACATCGCCATGCGTACCCCCGCCCACCTACAGAAGCCCAACTGTAAACGCGGCCCTCTCGGCGCGCCCGCAAAACCCCTCCGTCATCCTCCAACTCAGCGCACCGTCTTCCTCCAAGACAGAATTTCGGTATGGGGCTGGCCATCGCGCGGCGGGCTGATCGTCCTCGAGCGCGTGACAGCACTGGACTTCGACTTCCTCGGCCTCGACTCGCTCCACCCTCCCATGCGCCGAGACCCTAATCAAGAGGCCGAAGACAAGCTATGCCAACGACTCTTGCTGCTCGGCGCAAAGTGGTTCGATAGCCGGGACCGGTATGGGTTTGTCGCTGATGTCGCGGAAGACCATGACCCTAGTATACTTGCGCTGGAAGCTGGGGAGGCGCAGGTGCCAACGACGATGGAGAGGCGCTGGGTGAGCGTGGGCCTGCCAAGTGGGCCGGAAGGAGGCCTATGGGTTGTCGAGTATGATACAGTTATCTATGGCATGCAGGAGAAGCACAATCTTTTGCCGGAAGACGCAGTAAGAGTGTCGCTGGCGAGGACGATGGATGAGAAGTGTGAGATTCTAAAGGGCATAGGCGCCAAGTTTTTCCGCAGCCTGGAGCAGTATGATGGTGCGGCATGCTTGAGAGCGTGGGAGGAGAAGACTCAGGGCGAGTTTGGGCCCCTGGTTCAGACGCAGTATGAAGAATGGTAATACAAACGGATAACCATCATCATGTTGATTGCATAAAGGTTTACATCTTTCTCTTCTAAATGTAAGTTCTATGGCTGCGATGCGCACTAATGAATTTCTAAGCCTTGATAGCACGAAATCATTGTCTAAGTTAAATAAGATCATACAGATATAACCTGAGAGTTGTGACTAACACATAAGAAACGGGAAATCAAAATCGCTACAACATATCAGAGATGAAGGTCATCCAGCCAGAAGGGCTAACGGATTATGTGACAACAATCAACACACGTCACAGCGATACTATACCGCAGCTCTTCCCTTTGTATCTCCCTAGGTCTGGCCTGGAGCAGCCAGGCTAGCTTTGAACTCATAATTGAGACAGCCAACCGAAATGCTACCACCAATGCCGCCGTTATTACCTTCAACAATTCTTAGTCAGAAAGAATCCAGAGCAAAGCTGAAAGGTACAATAAGACTTACATTTCTTGTAGTTGTTCAACATCAGATCCACGCAGTTAGCATCCTTGTTGCTAGGGAGCGGATTGTCCACGTTCATAGGGTTGACGCTGCTCGTGCACCCGTCCTTCCACCAGACGTTGTAGTTGTACGGGACGCCGTTCGTCGTCGCGTTCCAGTTGAGCTTGTCGCCAGGCTTAAAGTTCTCAGCGATGGAGCCGGCGCATGCCCAGCCCGTGTATCCATCTTGCAATTCGGGGTCGATGTCGCCGTGGCTGCCAAAGACGCCTGCAGGGAAGCAGTATTGGGCTGAGAGAGTCGGTGCAGGCGCTGGCGTCGGTGTAGGCGCCTGCGTCGGCGCTGGCACTTCGGGGCCAGTGATCTTGTATGAATAGGTCCCACAGCCGATGTCGAGGCTGGCGCTAGCAGTCATTCCGTTTTGCTCGCCACCTTGGTGGCCGCAGGACGACAAGGCGATGCTGTTGTACGCGTCGTTACAGTTGGTGTTACAGGCCCCGGAAGCAGGCACCCAGTCGAGCTCGAAATTGAACGACGCGTAGGAGCCGGGATTGGGAGGAGGAGTTCTTTTGTGGCGGAGACGGCTCGACGTCTTCTGGTTGCCAGACGAATCAACGTTCCAGGACAACTTTGTCTGCTGGGCTTTGCCAACTGCGTCGCAGAATTTGCTAAAGACACTACCAGCAGAGCCGCTGAAGACGTTATACGGAACACCGCTCAGAGCATCGACGTTGCATTTAGGACTAGCTTTAGGACCAGGTGTAGCCGTCGCGTGTGGGGCGTATTGAGAGCTGATCGAAGAGACAATGGCATCATAAGCAATGTCAGTGCCAACTTTGTCCCCACAGCCAGGGAAAATGGTATCATCTGGATCTTGCTCATCCCCAGGAATCAAATCCACGTCCTGGCCCTGCTTAGGCCCTTCTGACCTAGGCGCTTGATGAGTCTTCGTGTCCCGTGGCTCTTGCTGTGGTTTCTTCCTGCCAGGGCTGGGAGAGCTGGGGTACTTGCCAATCTGCCCTTCTACATATTTAGCAAGAGCAAAGTATGCATAACTGTCTGCGTTTCGCTGAGTGAAATAGCCGATGTACTGGGGTTCCATGTCAACCCAATTCCTAAGGACTTTGGCGTTGTAGGCACCGTAACATGGGTGCCAGTCGAGTTCCCCCTTTATAGTATAGTAGACCTCCAGATCCGAGACATATGGGCTTTTAGCCTTGTCATCATCCCCCGCGTTCATGAAATAATCAAGATGAGTGATCTCGTGGAAGAAACAACGAGCCCTGTTGTTCCAATTCTCCAGATTGGTCTTCTCATTTGCAGGCAACTTGTTGCCGGCCGCGATTGCGTCTTTGAAAGTTTGCAATTTAAAGAAGTCGTTGCAAAAAGTGATTCGACTGTATTTCGAGTCATCCGGGTCTGGATCACTAAATGCTTCCAAAGTATTCTTGCCTCCACCGACTGGAGGGGATCCACCAGGGCAATTGCCATCGTTTGGGTTAACATCGCCACAAACATTTCCCGGATCGCTACTATCTGATCCCAGCTTGCCGTCACTGCAGCGGACCTGCGATACTTGTGAGTCTTTGATTGAGTAGGGGAAAGACTCAAGCACTTACTTCAATCCAAAGTTGTCGCCATGAGAGCCACCAGGGCTGCCACGTCTACGGGTACGAGTAAACCTGTTGGGCTGAAGCAAAGATCTCTAGGGATGAAGTCAGTCAATCTGCTCGAAATATCGTTTATCAGTATTGAAAGCTTCTGCTAGCTCACGTTGAATTTCCTTGCGAGTATCATCTGGGACCACGTTTGGGGGGGTATTCGGGCCCCAGAAGTCGGTTGCTGCGTTAGAGGCCCAGTCTATACTATTATACACCTCAGGCTGTTGAGCCAGGGTGTAAAAGTCGTTGTATGCTTGTGTGATCCCGTTCACCTCATCATTATGGCAGCCTTTCCATCCGAATAAGTGGGTGCCCCTCAAGCTCTCAACTGTGATGTTGGTGCCATCGGGATTCTTGAGAGAAGGGAAAGGAGGGAAAGGATCGTTAGCGAAGTTGGGAGCGTAGTCCCAAACTGAATCAGCAACAGCAAGAGAAAGCGAAGAAAGTAAGAGAAGACCGCTCAGTTGGCTGGTAGAAAGCACCATTGTCACCAGCCTTGCTAGAGCACCACTGAAGAATACGAGACTGGTGGTAGAGGGATGAGACCTGAGGAGACTGCGAGGACGAATAGAAAAGGATGCCTTGAAGAAGAGACACAGGAGCGGGCAATAGAGGATAAGGATGGGTTTAAATACTCGGCCCATGCTGATAATCTATGACTGCATGCCGTCGATGTCTTGACGAAAGAGATAAATGCTGCGACAACTAGTTAATGCTGCCAGCTACCCAAGCCACCCAACTTCGGGCTATAATGCTGCTGCTGCTGGTAAATTCTGCCCGCAACATGAGCCACCCAACTTCGGGCTTGAAGTTATTTGGTTGTGTTGGATAAGTTGGATTCTAGCAGTGCTGCTGCTGTTAGTTTCACAGAGGACAGATAGAGACTCTAAAGTACAGCGGCGACCCAGGGGGTGGCGACCCATGTTGCAGCAAACAAGTTGGCGGCGAAGAGTATGCCTTACAAGGAGTGAGATGGCACAGACATCAACAGACTCTCCAGCAATGCTAGCAATGATTTTGCAGTGCCTCAATTTCCTAAGGCTGATCGGGCCCCCCTCAGGTGATTGTAAGGCGGAGTTGGTGGTTATGCCACACTGCCTGGCCCCTAAGTCCTGAACCAACTAACTTTATTTTGCGCCGTACGTGGTTACGCAAAAGTCGACCCTCTAGAGCACTCCCGGGTTGGCCAAATAACACTGCCGGGCGCATAGAGCACCAATAGAATAACCTCAAACGGAGAACCCATGCTCGTTTTGGCGGCAAGACTTCATTGCCACAATGTAACCTCGTCGCGGCCCCATTCATAAACACCAAGGCCGGCATCAAGCGTGGAGAGTATCTTTAGGGTTGCCAATGGAGAATGAAGGCGCAGCCCAAAACCAACAATGTGGAAACCCCTTAATTTGAATCTGAACCGACCCCACGAGGACGAAATGGCCTTTTGGAACTCTACTATACTCCGTATAAGGACCACTAGCTAAAGTTTGCTTCTACCAAAATTGAGGCGAGCTCTCAAGATCGAAACAAGCTACAGTGGTTACTGGTCTCTCCTAACACTCTTGCAGATGTTGGTCTATCCGTCATACGGGGATGTGAAGTCTCCGATGTTGGACCGTGGAGCGAGCGCTAAAGCACGTGATCAGGCAGCTGTTGGCGCGTTGGTTCCGAGACTGGCTTCCCCCCCAATTAGCGCTAACAGGGATAAAAGTCACGTGTGTATGACCGAAAAAGAGGCTATTCACAGTTCTTACGATATATTTGTAGTATTACAGTAGAGTTTTATTTGTGTAGGATGAGCGAATAATCATTTGCCAGGCAAACAATTCTTTTGAGCAGTACCTTCACTTGACAAACATTGGCCCGCCAAACCCACCCTTAATCTCATCTCACAGCCAGCCTTTCTTCTCCTTCATATCAATCAGCTCTGCGTCCTCCTCCTGCGTGAATCAAGTGCTCCTGATCTGGGACGGCAGACCCAATCCAGTCTTCTTAGCTTGAGTGTGTAGGCGGGAACAGCCAGCAGACCTTGTAGAGGAGCCTCCTTTGGAGCCGGACTGTGACGTATGTTTAGGGCATGGTAGGGCGCAAAGCTTGTGAAGCCGTTCCAAGCTAAAATTTATACATCTAGAACTTATACCCTTCATGCCTAACGCCTATTCAATTCCTTGCACCTGCTGATTATACCTGCTGCGCTACCGCGCCGACGAAAGGACGCCTGCTAAAACAGCATAGCGCATGAATCTCCCTTGCTTTATCTCTTCTTGAGCTGTCCGTAAGCAACAGCTAACGCACTCTGCCTGAATTGACTACTCATCGAGGCAACGATCGGCGTTGCAGGATTCTCCAGAATCCACCCCAGCTATTTATGTCGCTATTCAGGATCCAAGCCCACCCTCCATCCCTGAAAATCTGTGATTTCAAAGCGGCCCAGCCATTCCCTCACCTTCCTCATTCATGAGAACTCTGGAGAGCCCGCCCGGCCTCATCTTGTGTTAAACCACTATATCGACCCGGATTTCCCAGCCCGCCAATCCTTCACTGCCACGTCGAGTCGACCGCGGCCCTTGTGTTCATAGATGAGCAGCTGACGGCGCTGCGAGCGCACGCCAAGCCTTGTCCTGTAGACGGATTCTACTAGCATGGGCGCGATCCGTAAGACAGCTTGTGGATCGGTTAACTGTCGCCGAAACTCGTTGGCTGCGGCGAGGCCGAACGGCACGAGCCCTGGGCGGGGCGGTGCATGAATTAAGCCGAGCGAAGGAACCAGGAACAGACGGCAGAGAGTGATTGGAAGGGACACAGAAGGGAGAAGGGCAAAGCGGAGGGGGGAGGGCGGTATTTATGGCCGTCGAGGAAGCAGCGAGGCTCGGGTGCGCACACCTTGCCCGATCGGGGGCCGCTAAACCCGAAGGGGGTTCCGACACCAGAACCTAGATTACTTTATTTATTAACGTTTTATATACTTATTAACTAAGTTCATAACATTATTTAAAGCTTACTTTTAACTTTTTTTTGCAAAGGAACTTAAATATATTAACTAAATCTAAGTTGAAATTATTAGTACTGCAATATTTACAAAGTGTTACAGCCTTAGTTATAAACAAGGCGCTTGACTAGGTAGTTGGTACTTGAGGCTAAGCTGTTACGGCCCTAGTCGCAAATAAGGCACCTAACTAGGTAGTTGGTACTTAGAGCTGAGTATTACGAACAAGGAATAAGGGCTTGCAAGCAACTTGTGTTACGGCCCTGCTTACAAGCGGATCTTTAGATTGTTACTGGTATTCAGCACTTACGGCCCGTAGTCTACTTACAAGGTTGCGTGTGGACCAATTAGCATCTGTTAGCTAGCCCCAACTACACGTGATAACTTGTATATTAGTCCTTTCGTCAGCACCGCTCCTCTTCTCTTTCCTTTCTCCTTTAGCTTTAGATCCTCGTTATATAGGCTACCAATTCATTGAGTTTCGCCCGCTCCCAGCCGGCATCTATACTCTATATTGACTGAGCCGTTACAACTTGTAAGCAACACGTAACTTGTAAAAGTGTGACGGAGGCACTCAAGACTAGCAATATCAAGACAGTACTCTCTATTCTTAGGACAATAGATAAAGAAGAAGAAGAAGAAGCTTGAGTACAGGAGACGCCGGATATCCTTAGCCTAAAGCACTAGTGCACCACATAACGTAACGCTCTGACCACATGACGTAACCAGAACCGTCACAAAAAGGTTATAAAGGACTACTTATAAGCTACTTATGCTCTTTCTTTCTCTTTCTTTCTTAGCTTTAGATTCTTGGATTTAGAACTACTAATTGTATAGGCTTCGCCCTCTTTAATAGCATCTTTAGTACCTTTATTAACTAGGTTTGTGACACCTCTTGTTACAATTCTTTTTAAAAATAGTTGTATGCTAAAACCTTATATTACAATAGTTACAATATCTGTCTTTTATTAACTTAAGTTAATCAAATAACAAATATCTAAGTAGCAAGCATACTTTATAAATTTTTGTTTGATATAGTAGATGCT
>Ga0335074_10003811_pt1 | contig 20714 bp, 22 predicted proteins | sample Lox_Sample_23_FD_206715 | JGI IMG/M metagenome (GOLD analysis project Ga0335074, IMG submission 206715) | Soil microbial communities from Loxahatchee National Wildlife Refuge, Florida, United States - Lox_Sample_2.3 | ecosystem: Environmental > Terrestrial > Soil > Wetlands | place: USA... | reverse complement strand
TGTTGCCTCCTGTTTGAGCAGGTCCTGCACGATGGTGCGCGTAAACACGAGGCTTCCTGCGCCCACGATGGCGATCTTGCTCATGCCCCGCGCCCTGCGGCGCCCGGCCACCGAGGTGACCCACGGCGTGCCGCGTCAAGCGCTCCCGTCCTGGCGAGCCCCAAGGGCGACCACTCATTCACAATGGCTGCTCACACTATCAACGCAGTCGCGCGAATACAACGCGTTCTGCACAAAAGCGTGCAGCTAGTGAACAGCACTAGTGAACAGCCCTACTGAACAGCCATTGAGGTGCGCCCAGACTTACACCAGGACTACGTTGAGGCCCCGCTCCTTGAAGGCGACCAGGGCCTGCTCATCCGCGCCTGAGTCGGTGACCAGGGTCTCTACTCGCTCGACGGGGCAAATGCGGGCAAACGCCACCACGCCGAGCTTGGAAGAGTCAGCCACCACGACCGTTTGCCGGGCGCGCGTCACCATCAGGCGGTTGATGTTGGCCTCGCCTTCGTTGTGCGCCGTCGCACCCGCCCTGGCGTCAATGCCGTCTACGCCGATCATCGCAAAGTCGAAGGCCACTTCGTCCAAGAGCAGGCCGGCGAGCGGCCCAACGAGCTCGTATGACTGGGGGCGTACGACGCCCCCGCTGACGACCACCTTGACCCGCGGCCGCACTGCCAGCTCGTATGCCACGTTGAGGGCATTTGTCAGGACCGTTACAGCCGGTTCGCTCCCTCCGCCCTGCAGGTCGCTTCGAGTAGCCAGGGCACGCGCTACCTCGGTCGTGGTAGTGCCGCCATTGAGGCAGACCGTCGCACCGGCCGGTACCATCGCCGCGGCTGCCGCCGCGATGCGCTGCTTTTCGGAGGCATGGCGCGCGGTCTTGTAGCGCAGAGGCAGGTCGTAGGACACGTTGTTGGCTACCGCGCCGCCCCGTGCGCGGGACAGGAGCCGTTGTTGAGCGAGCTCCTCAAAATCGCGACGCACAGTCGCCGCCGACACGCCCAACCGCTTGGCCGCGACGTCGACGCTCACGCGCCCCTCGGCCGACAGCATGTCGATCAGGGCGTTCCAGCGCTCGTACCTCGTCACAGGGCCTGTCGCCTTTCTCGGGGTGCCCGTAGGGCGTTCCTAAGCCTAGCTGTCCTCTGGACGCCGTGGGAGCGCGAACAGTGCACGGTAATGTACGATAGGTCGGAAACTACGACATGTTCGAGCGCCAAGTGGACTTCTCCCGCGCGGCGCCAGGCCTGTCCGGGAGGTTGCCATGAGCTACGTGTCCGAGGAGATCGCGAGCCAGCCCGAATGCTGGCAAAAAGCAATTGCGCTGGCTGCAAAGGTCGGACCGTCGCTGCCGTCCCGAGGCGAGCGGGTCGCTGCCGTTGGGTGCGGCACGTCCTACAACATGGCCCTGGCCTACGCCTCGTTACGAGAGGTCGCCGGGGAGGGTCTTACAGATGCGATGCCGGCTTCGGAGCTCAACAGGCGCAATTACGACCGCTACCTTTTCTTTTCTCGCTCGGGCACCACCACCGAAGTGCTGCAAGCTTTGGCACAGGTGCCACCGGGCACCGCCACTACCGCGCTCACCGCAGACGCCTCGTCGCCAGTCGCCAATAAGGCCGGCGCAACCCTTGTCCTGGACTTCGCCGCCGAGCGCTCGATCGTGCAAACCCGCTTCGCTACAAGCCTCCTCATTTTGCTCCGGGCACACCTTGGTGAGGACCTGGAAGGCGCGGTGGCGGATGCCCGGCGGTACGTCACGGCCCCCCTGCCGGAGGGCGTCGTGGAAGCGGAACGCTTCACTTTCCTAGGGCGCGGTTGGACCATTGGCGTCGCTCACGAAGCGGCGCTCAAGTTGAGAGAAGCCTCGCTCACCGCGACCGAGTCCTACCCCGCTATGGAATTCCGCCACGGCCCGATAAGCATGGTGGACACCCAGTCAGTCGTATGGTCTTTCAGCGACCTGCCAACCGACTTGACGAGCCAACTGGCAGCCACAGGTGGCCGCCTTGTGCTCGCTGACAGGGACCCGTTGGCACACCTTGTCCTTGCCCAGCGCGTCGCAGTCGCCCGCGCCCAATCGCGCGGCCTCGACCCTGATCACCCGCGGAACCTCGCCTTTTCCGTGATCCTGAGCTCATGAGCAGCCGCTGTCACTCTCCTTCGGTCACCGTGACCGATTCGATTACTACCCGCTCTTTGGGCTTGCCTGAGGGCGTACCGACCGCATCGATCGCGCTCACTACTTCCAAGCCTTTGACAACTTTCCCAAAAAGCGAGTACTGAGGCGGGAGGCGGACGCCGCTCGGCCCGCTGATCACGAAGAACTGGCTGCCGTTGGTGTTGGGGCCGGCATTTGCCATGGCCAATGAGCCAAGCTCGTAGCGCCCCGGCTTGGGGAGCTCGTCTTCAAAGCGGTACCCCGGCCCGCCCGAACCGGTCCCGGTCGGGTCCCCGCCCTGTAGGACGAAGCCCGGGATCACCCGGTGGAAAACGATGCCCTCGTAGTAGTGGTACCTGGCAAGGAAGACAAAATTATTGACCGTTTTCGGGGCAGAGGACGGGTCGAGGCCGATCACCAGCGTCCCTTTGGAGGTCACCATCTCGGCTGAGTAGCGGAGGGCAGGGTCTATGCACATCGGCGGCGGCCCGGCGAAGCGCTGGGTCTTCGGGCTCGAGCCGTCAGGGGCAGGGAAGGTCGCTGGCATGGGGACCTGTCTAGCCTGTCTCGCGTGCCTAGAGCGGGCTGTTGCCGTGCTTGCGGTGCACGAGGCGCTCGCGCTTGCTCCGCAACATCCTGAAGGCGGCACCCACCGCCCTGCGCGTCTCGGCGGGGTCTATGACCAAGTCCACGAACCCGCGCTCGGCGGCAACGTAGGGGTTGAGGTAATCACGGCGGTACTGTTCGACCAATCTGGCGCGCGCTCCTTGGTCGGCCCGCCGGTGCACGATGCTCACAGCTCCTTCTGCTCCCATGACCGCCAGCTCCGCGCTGGGCCACGCGATGCATATGTCGTTGCCCATCGCTTTGGAGTCCATGACGATGTAGGCACCTCCGTACGCTTTGCGCAGCACCAAGCAGACACGAGGCACGGTCGCTTCTGCGTACGCGTAAACCAGTTCCGCACCATGGCGAATTATGCCCCGCCATTCGAGGTCCCGTCCGGGCATGAAACCCGAGGTGTCAACGATGGTCAGCAATGGGACGTTGAAGGAATCACACATTGCGACAAAACGTGCACCTTTTTGCGAAGCGGCAATGTCGAGAGTGCCCGACATCGACTGGGGTTGGTTCGCGAGCACACCAACGGGGTGGCCCCCCACTCGTGCTAGGGCGGTGACAAGTTGCGGCGCCCATCCCGGGCGCAGCTCCAAGAGCTCCCTCTCGTCGGCAACCTGTTCAATGACCTTGCGGACGTCGTAACTGCCCGTGGCCCGGGGTGGCACCAGCTCTCGAAGCTCTGGGGTGAGCCGAGAGAGCGGGTCGGTCGAGGGCCGGGCCGGTGGTAGCTCGTCAGAGTGAGAAGGTAAGAACGACAAAAGGTTTTGAGCGGCGATGCCTGCCTCGGACGCGTCCTGGACCACGAGCGCCGCAAGGCCCGAACGGGCTCCGTGCACCTGGGCGCCGCCAAGCTGGGAAGGTGCTACTGCCGACCCGGTGACCTCGGCCACAGCAGCCGGGCCCGAGACATATACGAGGGCGCGCGGTGTCATCAAGACGGCGTCCGACAACCCGAGCAGCAACGCCGGGCCTGAGAGCACCGGCCCGTCCGCTACTGCCACCACCGGCACGCGACCTGAGCACCTGGACAATTCTGATGCCACCCGCCCCCAGCCGTCGAGGGCCGCCACCCCGCCGGCAAGGTCCGAGCCGGACGAAGACAGCCAGATCACGAGGGGGAGCCGGCGGGCAAGAGCAAGACCGGCGGCCGCTGCGAGCGCTGCGGAGCTCTCGGCGCTCAGCACCTGGCCCCTCCCCTGAGACAGTGCGCGAGCGCTTATCACGGGACGCCCGGAGCGCCCGTCGCCGACGTCGTGCTCTCGCTGGGCCCGCTCCCGCGCTGGGGCCTTGGGTACTGCTGGCCGACCCCTCATGCGCCCGCCGGGGCATCTCTCGGGAGAGGCTGGGCGTCTTCCATCCCTCGAGCGATGAGGAAGCCGCGAGCGCGCTCGGCCAACGGGTAGCGGTTGACAAGGTGCCAGAACGTCTTGCCGTGAGCCCTCACGTGCAAGTGAGCCAGCTCGTGGACGATTACGTAGTCGAGCACCCAAAGAGGCTCGGAGGCGAGCTTCGAAGAGATACGGACCGTCGCGTCGGTTGGCGTGCAGCTGCCCCAGCGCTCGTGCTGGTTGTCCACCCACCGGATCTCCGCCGGTACTGCGAGGCCGAACCTGGCGGAAAGCATTTGCGCCCTTTGCTCCAGGTCGACATTTGACCTACGGGGACGGCTCGCTGTCCGCCTCAACATCTCGTTTACCCAGTGTTCTTCCTCCGCCCGGCTGAGCGAAGCCGGGACGCTCACCCTCAAGACGTCACCCACGCGGCGGGCTTGGACCGTCTTTCGCCGGCGAGGGCTCCTGATCACCTCGACTTGCATATGGCAGAGAAATTACCCGCGTCCAGTGACCGTTCCCGAGCTGGTTCGTCCCCCCTCAGACGCCGCGATAGCAACGAGGTCGACCCGCAATAGAGGCACCAACTCGAGTTCTGGAGGCGTCCCGCGCACCTCCAGGGACCACCCGCTCAAGTTGCCGTGGCGGTTGCCCCGTGCCCATGCGCCGAGAGCCTTTTCGAGAGCGATGACGACTCCGCCGTGAGTGACCACGAGGCCCTCTGCCTGCTCGGCGGCGGCTCGAGCGGCGAGGCGCGTAATGGCGCCCAGCGCCCGCTCTACAAAGCGGTCCGCCGCTTCCCCCCCCGGCACCGGCCCGAAATGCCCAGCGCGTCGCGCTTCGAGCTCCCTCGGCCAGCGCGACGCGATCTCGTCGTTGGTACAGCCGTTCCACTCGCCCAGGTCCTGCTCGCGCAGGTCCTCGTCCACCGCCAGGTCGCCCACATAGCCGAGCTCTCCAGCCAGCAGCTCAGCCGTCCGGCGTGCCCGCTCGAGGTCGCTACTTGCGACGAAGCTTGGGGCCAGACCCTGCGCGGCGAGGGAACGACCTGCCGCCATGGCTTGCTCCACCCCGAGCTCGGACAAAGGCGCGTCCGACCAGCCCTGCCATCGGCCGGCTGCGTTCCATTGCGATTGCGCGTGACGAAGAACGAGAAGTTGGGGCATGTACGCCATTCTTCCAGAGCCGGCCCTGAGGCGCGAACCTGAGCCGCGAACAGGGCGGCTCATCGGCGGTTACCCTTTGTCTGGTAGTGGTGCCTGGGAGCGAGCGCGTCGACGAGGGAGAACAGTGGGTGACCGTGCTCTTCTTCGCGTCCGCGCGCGAGGCGGCCGGGACCTCGCGAGCTTGTTCGGGGTTTGAAGAGGGCATGACCGTTGGGCAGCTCGTGGCCAACCTTCGTGAGCGCTACGGGACGGGCTTGGCCTCAGTGCTCCGAAGTTGCGCTGTGTGGGTGAACGGTCAGCCTTCGCGCGGTGAAGACCTTCTGGCCCCCGGCGACGAAGTCGCCGTCCTGCCTCCGATTTCGGGCGGTTGAGCACTATCGGCCCCGCCCACTCAGCGCAGCTGCGATAACCTCGTGCGTGATGACGTGGGTCGAGTTGGAGGATGAGCCCGGTCCTCGCTACCTCGCGGGCTTGGACAGGTTGCCTCTGACGGAGCTCCGAGCGCGGCGCGAAACCTGCGTAGAGCTCGAAATGGAGCTCTCTTACGTGCGCCGGTTGGCTCAGGCGCGCATCGACCTCATCGTCGCCGAGTCGGAGCGCCGCCACCTCGGCCTTGCCTCCCCCAGCCCCGATGCGCTCGTGGAGCAGCTGCCCCACATTTTGGGTGACCGCGGCCGCGAGCGTGGGCCCGGGAGGCTCCCTTCCCTCCTTGCACCCTCCAGTGGCGCGCGATCGAGCCTGGCAGAGCGGGTCGAGGCAGTGCTCCCAGCTGACCGCCTCGGTACCCTCAACGAAACGGAACCGGGAGAGCTCACCTCCGTCCTCGACCAGCTTTCGGCGCTTGAAAAGGACATTTCAGCCAATCGCCGCAAGTTGCACGACGTGATCGACCGTCTCCAAGAGGAGCTCGTCCGCCGCTACCGCACGGGCGAGGCGACCGTGGACGCCCTGCTCGCGGAGCAACCCAGCCAATAGCCGGCCGCCTCGAGCTTGCTGGAAAGCTCGCTAGTCGATTTCTTCCTTGTATCCTCACCGGGTGGTTGCAGTCGCGATCCTCTCGATGCACACCTCGCCTCTCGCTCAGCCTGGCCAGGCCGACGCGGGCGGGATGAACGTCTACGTCCGCCAGCTCGCTGCTGCTCTCGCTCGCTCCGGGTCGCGCTGCGAGGTGTTCACGCGAAAGGAGCACCCCGGGCAGCCGGCATCGGTAACGCTCGAGCCGGGTTTTCGCGCGCACCACGTCGAGGCCGGGCCGACAACGCGGGTCCCCAAGGAGAGACTGCCCGAGCTGGTCGAGACATGGGCTGCCGGAGTGGCAGCCGGCCTCCAACAGCTCTCCAGAGCGGGCGAAGGCGTCGAGCTCCTCCACGCGAACTACTGGCTGTCCGCAGCGGCCGGTCATTCTTTGAAGCACGCTCTCGACCTCCCCCTGGTCTGCAGCTTCCACACCCTCCAGCGTGTCAAGTCAGAGGCTGGCGACGACGACCCAACTTTGGCGGCCAGACGAGAGGTGGGCGAACAATCTGCCATCGGTTGTTCTGATGCCATCCTGGCCTGCTCGGCCACCGAGGCAGAGCAACTGGGGCGGCTCTACTCAGCCGACCCCCTACGCATAGAGATCGTGCCACCTGGTGTCGACCACGCCTTTTTCTCCCCAGGAGACCGGCGCCAGGCGAGGCGCGCACTTGACCTGCCCGAAGACCTCCCCGTAATTCTTTTCGTCGGCAGGATCCAGCCTTTGAAGGGCTTGCTGACCGCAGTTTCGGCTCTCGCCCAACTCGCCCGCCGCCCCGGGCGCGCGGGCTCAGCGCACCTCGTCGTCGTCGGGGGTGCAAGCGGGCCCAAGGGGGACTGGGAGCTCGAGCGGTCCAAGGACGTCGTCTCGCGGTACCGGCTGGGCGACCGGGCCCACTTCGTGGCGCCGCAGCCACATGAGCGGTTGTCGACCTACTACAGAGCGGCCGACGTCTGCGTAGTACCGAGCCGCTCCGAGTCCTTCGGCCTCGTCGCTCTCGAAGCAGCGGCTTGTGGGGTACCGGTCGTCGCGTCGGCGGTGGGCGGTCTTGCGGAGCTGGTCAGCCATGGGCGGACCGGGTACCTGGTCCCACCTGAGGACGTCTCCGCCTTCGCGCTCTACCTGGGCGAGGTGGTGGAGGACCGCTCTCTCGGGCGGCTCCTCGGGTCAGCAGCATCCCAGGTGGCAATGGGCTACACGTGGGCTGGCGCGGCAAACAAGCTTCGTGCGCTGGGCAAATCCATGGCGGACCGGGAGCTCGTCAGCTGTAGCTAGGCGGGTGCCGCGGGGGTACGATACTGATGCCGTAGCCCGGCGAGCGTCCCGTTATTTCGTTCGGGGAAGTGCGAAATGCGGGCGCTCACGGGTTGCGGCCGCGCCCTCAGGCACCAGAGAGCTCGCGGCTCCGAGCGGCAGACGCAGCGACGGCCTCGATGAATGCCGACCGCACCCCGTTCCGCTCGAGTTCGCGGAGCGCGGCTGCGGTGGTGCCGCCAGGCGAGGTGACCGCGGCACGCAGGTCCTGCGGGCTTTGCCCCGTCTCGACGAGCAGGCGGCCGGCACCGAGGAGGGTCTGGGCGACGAGCTTGGAGGCCACCTGTCGAGGGAGGCCGAGGAGAACCCCCGCTTCGGTCATCGCTTCGACCACGAGGAACAGGTATGCGGGACCTGAGCCTGAAAGGCCTGTGACAACGTCGAGGAGCGCTTCAGGCACTTCTTCCACGATCCCCACGCCGCTCATGAGCTCCCTCGCCCAGCTGACGTCCTCTCGAGTGGAACGCGGTCCCCCGGCTATGGCAGTTGCGGCAGCTCCCATCACAGCCGGGAGGTTTGGCATCGCCCGCACGACACGCGCGCTGGGCCCGCACCAGGTCTCGAGCTCAGCAACGTGGACCCCAGCGGCAACCGAAAGTACCCGCACCTCGTCCCCTTTGCCAAAGAGCTCTGCCAGGCGGCGGCAAACGGCTTCCACGTCAGCCGGTTTCACTGCGATGACGACGCCTTCTGCGGCAACAAGGTCGCCCCCGGTAACCCGAGCGCCTGCCAGCTGGGCGTTGGCGGCCAGCTGGGCGCGCCGAGGTTCAGAGACCTCGTTGACAACGACCTCAGCAGGGCGCGCCCAGCCCGAGGCAAAGAGCCCCACAAGGAGCGCTTCACCCATCTTCCCGGCGCCGACCAAAAGGAGTTTCGCAACCATGGCCCAAACCATACAAACCCCGGGCGGCGTCCGAGGCGGCTTGAGCAGAGGCGGCTTGAGCAGACGGAGGCGTTTTCGCCTAGCCTCGTAGATGGAGAAGGGAAACATGGGCAAGCTCAACGATGCCCGGCCACGGTCGCGCTACGTCACGGTTGGCGAGGTAGCCGATTTGCTCCGGGTTTCCAATATGACCGTGTACCGGCTGGTGCAGGCCGGCCAACTTCCCGCGGTTCGTGTCGGCAGGTCGTACAGGATCCGGGAAGAGGACATCGACCGTTTTCTCGCCGGCCAGTACACAGTCGCTGGCTGACCAAAGCCGCAGCTGGAGGGTGGCGGAGGCCTGCCTCGGGCACGCATGAGCACTGCGCCCTGCGCCGCGTTCTTCGTCAGCTTGCTCACCGACTACGGGCTGGAGGACGGTTTTGTAGGCGCCCTCCACAGCGTCATAGGTGCCCAGGCGCCGGGCGCTCGGGTGATTGACCTGACCCATGGCATCCCGCCCCAAGACGTCCGGGCGGGCTCCTTCGCTCTCCTGCGGCTGGCGCCCTACCTGGCGCCGGGCGCCGTGGTTGCCATTGTCGACCCAGGAGTTGGGACTGCTCGCCGGTGCATTGCGGTAAGGCGGGGAGGCCCGGACGGCCGGGCCCGTCCCCTGACGTTTGTTGGACCTGACAACGGGCTCATGCTCCCTGCTATTGAGGCCTTGGGCGGGCCCGAGGTGGCCGTGGAACTGGAGGACCGCGGCTACTGGATCCCTGCACCGGGGCCAACTTTCGCAGGTCGCGACATTTTCGGCCCTGCCGCCGCACAGCTGGCCATGGGCCATGACATCCTCGACCTCGGGCGCGCTATCGAGGCAAGCTCGCTCGTGGCGCTGCCTCCCCCCGTGGTACGCGCGGCAGGCGCCGGAGCGGGAGAAGTGGAAGTAGAAGTGACCTGGGTCGACCGGTTCGGCAACGTGCAGCTCGCAGCGCACTTGGCCGACCTGCCGTGGTGGCATGGGGACGAGCACGGTGTCGTGGTCCGGCTGCCAAGCCGCCGCGGTGCCGCCGAGGCCCGAGCCGTCGCCCGGGTCGTGAGCACTTTTGGCGACCTCAGCCAGGGCGAACTGGGCGTGCTCGTCGACTCCTACGGGTACTTGGAGCTCGTGCTCGCGTCTGGCAATGCAGCGGCCAGGTTGTCGGTCCGGGAAGGGGACAGGCTTGAGGTGTCCCCGCTTCAGCCAGGCTAAGGCGCGTCTTCAGCCAGGCAAGGCGCGCCGCCCGCCGGAAAGGTTGCGGGGGCGGGCTTCATTTCCCGGCCGTAATTGCGTGTCGCCCGTTCATACGGCTCCCTCATGAGCGGTGAGGAAATCAGGAAGTCGGCCGTTGCCCGGTTGCATGCGACAGGGATGTTCCACACAACGCCGACACGAAGGAGGGCCCTGATATCTGGGTCGTGTGGCTGGGGCTCGAGGGGGTCCCAGAAGAACACCAGCATGTCGATCCTGCCCTCGGCGATCATTGCCCCGATCTGGAGGTCCCCGCCGAGAGGGCCGCTTTCGACCCGCTCAACCGGTAAGCCGAGCTCGATGTTCAGCAGCCGCCCGGTAGTGCCCGTTGCTAAGAGGTCGTGCTCCAAGAGAGAAAGCCGGTTATAGCGCGCCCACTCCAAAAGGTCGGGCTTACGGTTGTCGTGCGCGATTAGGGCGATGCGCTGGCGCCGCCCGCTCCCGGGTGGCCGCTCCGTCGGGCCCGGCCCTGCTTGGGCTTGCCCTGACGAGCCCCGCCCTGAGGAGCCCCGCACTGACGAGCCCCGTACTGACGTTGCCGGCGGCTCGGTAGGCACCCGCCCCGGCTGGCTGCTAGCTGCTGAGCTCACCGCCCCATGATGGCGCACGGGCGCCAAGCCCTCAGGTCCCCGTACGATTGTGTCGTGCCAGCTGCGCCCGTGCCCGGTCCGCTCGGGGTGGGAGACGCTCGGGAAGCCGGAGGTGCACAGGGGGTAGCGGCGAACGGGCAGATCTCTGCAAAGGCGCCTGCGTCCCGGCGGCTGTTGCCCGAAGCTACCGTCCGGCGGCTGCCTGTGTACCTGCGGGCCCTCGTGGACGCGCGGAGTGTGGGCCTGGTGACCATTTCATCCGACGAGCTCGCGACGCGAGTCGGCGCCAACGCGCCCCAGGTCCGCAAGGACCTCTCCTACCTCGGCTCGTATGGCACGCGGGGGATCGGGTACGACATCGAGATCCTGCACCAGCACATAAATCGCCAACTGGGCCTCAACCGGGAGTACAACGTGGCCCTCGTGGGCGTAGGCAACCTGGGCCAAGCGCTCGGCAATTACCGCGGTTTTGCGGAAAGAGGGTTCCACGTGGTGGCCGCCTTCGACACCGACCCTCGCAAGGTTGGCGGCACGCTGGGGGCGGCGAAGGTCTACCCGCTAAGTGACTTGGCGCGGGTCGTGCAGGACAAAAGGATCACAATGGCGCTCATCGCGACTCCGGCCACGGTCGCTCAGGACGTCGCCGACCGCCTCGTGGAAGCCGGCGTCACTTCGGTGCTCAACTTTGCTCCGACGGTCGTAAGTGTCAACCCCGAGGTCTGCGTACGCAAGGTCGACCTGGCCGTCGAGCTCCAGATACTCGGCTACTACGAGCACTTGCGACAAGCACGCAACCCAGTAAAGGGGCTTACATGCCTCTAGCCGGGCCGGTGTACCCAGTGACGCTGCTCCTCAGCGGGCGCAGCTGCCTCGTCATAGGCGGCGGGCAAGTGGCATCGAGAAAAGCCGCTGCCCTCGTTGCCGCCGATGCCGATGTGCACGTCGTAGCCACCGAAGTCGGTCCCGAAATGCGCGAGCTGGAGGGTCTTGCGAGCATCGAGGAGCGCCCGTACAGGCCTGGGGAGGTGACCGGGCACTGGCTCGCCATCGCCGCCACAGGCGACCCTGCCGTCAACCAGCAGGTCTTTGACGATGGCGAGGAGGCGCGAGTCTGGGTTAACTCAGCCGACGACCCGCAAAGGTGCTCGTTTATCTTGCCTGCCATCGCCAGGCGAGGCCCCGTCACAGTCGCAGTGTCGACCTCGGGCTACAGCCCGGCGCTCGCTTCTTGGTTGAAGTCCGAGCTCGAGGCTCAGCTCGGACCTGAAATCGCAGAGCTCGCCGAGCTGCTTGCCCAAGCGCGAGCGGCCCTCCAGGCACAAGGTAGGGCCACCGAAGGGATCGACTGGCGCCCAGGCCTCGACTGGGCCATGCTCGAACTGATCCGGCAGGGACGCCGAGCTGAAGCAAAGGAGCGCATCGAGGCTTGTCTGTCGCCATAGTCGGGATAAACCACCGCACAGTCCCGCTCGAAGCACTCGAGCCGCTCATTATCGGCCCGGCCGACCTTCCCAAAGCGCTCGGCGACCTGTCTTCGCGCTCGCACCTGGACGAGGTCGTCGTGCTTTCGACGTGCATGAGGACCGAGGTCTACGCCCTCGTGAACAGGTTTCATGGGGCAATGGCAGACATCCGGGAGTTTCTCGCGACCTGGAGCGGCCAAGCCCCCGAGGAATTTGCCGGCAACCTTTACTCCTACTTCGACGACGCCGCGATCAGCCACCTCTTCAGAGTGGCCTCAGGGCTCGACTCAGCTTCCCTCGGGGAGCCCGAAGTGCTCGGCCAGGTGCGCCGCGCAGCCGAAGTGGCACGCCGCGAAGGCGCCTGCGGACCGGTCCTGGGAGGTGCTTTCAGGCACGCGTTGGAGGTGGGTAAGCGGGCCCGGACCGAAACCGCGATCTCCCGAGGAGTTACCTCCCTCGCCCACGCTGCCGTCGAGCTCGCAGCACAGGCGCTCGGAGGGCTGGCGGGCAAAAAGGCCCTTGTCCTGGGTTCTGGAGAGGTCGGTCGGCAAGCCGCACAAGCGTTTGCCCAGATGCCTGGTGCCCTGCCCGTACTGGTGGCCAGCCGGGCTCGCTCAAGGGCCGACCACCTGGCTCGAGCAGTCGGCGGCACGGCCATTGGGTGGGAAAGAGTCCCCGCAGCGTTGGAGGAAGTCGACGTTGTTGCGAGTGCCACCACGGCTGAGGCGATCGTCCTCACAGGTCCCAACGTCGAGCAGGCGCTGCAGGTGCACGGCGAGCCTGGGCGGCCCTTGTTGCTGGTAGACCTGGCAGTCCCGCGGAACATCGACCCCTCCTTCGGCGCCTTGAGCGGTGTCACGCTCCTCGACATGAACGACGTCGCGCAGTTCGTGGCTGAGCAGATGAAAGAGCGCAGAGCCGAGATCCCTCTCGTGGAACGGATCATCACCGAGGAGGTGAGCCGTTACGCCTCGTCCGTTGCCGCGCGCTCGGTTGCTCCCCTCGTCAGCGCCGTACATGACCGGGCAGAGGAGGTCAGGCGCAGCGAAGTTGCCAGGTTCCTGGCACGTAGCGAGGAGCTGGCCCCTGACGAGGTCGCAGCCATCGACCTCCTCACCAAACGTGTGGTCGCGAAGCTCCTGCACGAGCCGACTGTGCGCCTCAAGGCGGCGGCGGGCACCGCCAAAGGTGAAGCGCTCACCGAAGCCTTCAGGGACCTGTTCGACCTCGAGCCGTAGTGCCGCTCAACCGCGTGCTGCGCCTGGCCACTAGAGGGAGCGAGCTTGCTCTCTGGCAGACAAGGCGCGTCGCATCCCTCCTCGCCATCGCTCATCCCGGGCTCGAAGTCGAGCTCGTTACGGTCAGCGCGACCGGCGACCGCCGCGCGACGGTCCCAGTGTGGGAGATGGGTGGCCAAGGTGTCTTCGTGCGCGAAGTGCAAGCCGCCGTCCTCAACGGCAGAGCGGACGCAGCAGTGCACTCGGCCAAGGACCTCCGACCAGTTGAGAGCGATGGCCTCTGCCTCGCCGCAGTCCCCGAGCGCGCCGATGCACGCGACGTCCTTGTGGGGGCTGCTCTTTGGGACTTGCCAACTGGAGCGGTAGTCGCGACCGGCAGCCAGCGAAGGCGAGCCCAGCTTGCCGCCTCGCGGCCGGACCTCGTGTTCGAGGGGCTTCGCGGCAGCATCGGGGCCCGCCTCACCAAGATCCCGCCGGGTGGTGCCATCGTTGTCGCCCTCGCCGCGCTCCAGCGCCTCGGGCTCCACCCCGGCGCCCACGAGGTCCTCTCGACAGAGGTGATGCTCCCCCAGGTTGGCCAAGGTGCGCTCGCAGTAGAGGCGCGCGAAGACGACGCCCCAGTTCTCGCGCTCCTGGCGGCCATCGAAGATCCATCTGCGAGGACCGAGCTCGAGGCTGAACGAGCCTTCCTCGCAACGATCGGAGGTGGGTGCGACCTCCCGGTGGCTGGGCACGCGGCGACGACGCTTGACCACCAGCTGTCCCTCGAGGGGCTCCTGGCCGCGCCCGATGGGCGCACGGTGGTCCGACGCCTCTGTGCCGGCTCGCCCGCAGAGCCGGTGGCACTCGGGGGGCATCTCGCCAACCTCGTACTTTCCGAGGGGGGCTCGGAGCTATTGGCAGTTGAGAGGCAGCTGCGCCAGCCCGATGGGCGCTGAGCCCGCCCCCGGCACGGTGTACCTGGTGGGCGCCGGGCCGGGCGACCCGGGTTTGATAACGGTCCGCGGAGCCGAGGTCCTCGCCTCTGCCGATGTCGTTGTCCATGACCGGCTCACGGACGCCAGCCTCCTCGCGCTCGCACCAGTGGGAGCCGAACGCGTCGACGTGGGAAAACAGCCAGACGACCGAGGCGACCAAGACGCCATCAACGCTCTGCTCATCGCCAAGGCGCTGTCAGGGTGCAACGTGGTACGGCTCAAAGGGGGCGACCCGTTCGTGTTCGGGCGCGGCGGCGAGGAAGCGCTCGCGCTCCAACGTGCGGGCGTCCCTTTCCACGTGGTCCCGGGCGTGAGCGCGGCAGTCGGTGCACCCGCTTACGCCGGCGTACCGGTCACGCACCGGGGCCTCGTCACGTCTTTTACGGTCGTTGCCGGCCATAGCCGCTCGGTCGATGCGCCCCCGTCTGAGGGGGGTACCAATTGGGAGGCGCTCGCCGAGGCGGGCGGGACGATCGTCGTCCTAATGGGGGCACGCCACGGGGCCAAGATCGCGCGGCGGCTGCTCGCCGGCGGCCTCGCTCGCACAACTCCGGTAATCGCCGTCCGATGGGGCACCGAGCCCAACCAGACGGCTGAAAGAGGCCACCTCGGGGACCTGGCAGATGGGGGCTTCAGCCCGCTCGAGCCTCCCGTCACCCTCGTGATCGGGGACGTGGCGGCACTCGACCTCGACTGGTACAAGCAAGGGCCCCTTGCGGGCCGGGTCGTCGTCGTCACACGTGCACCCCATCAAGCGCCCGCTCTTTCCAATCGTCTACGTGACCTAGGGGCGCGAGTGTTCGAAGTCCCTAGCATCGAGCTGGTGCCGCCTGACGATGGAGGAGCCGCGCTCTCCGCGGCGGCAGAGCGTGTCGCAGAACACCGCTATGCCTGGGCAGTGTTCAGTTCTGCGAACGCGGTCGAACCGTTCTTCCGACACTTGCCTGACACCCGGGCGCTCGCGGCGACCCAAGTTGCGGCCGTGGGGCCGGCGACCGCTGAGGTGCTGCGGCGCTTCCGCGTGGTGGCAGATCTCGTCCCACAAGATCAGAGCGCCGCAGGTTTGGTGGGGGCGTTCCCCTCGGCACCCCGAGCGCCCAAGAGCGGTCGGCCGCCGCTTGTCCTCCTGCCCCAAGCCGCCGACGCACGACCAGAACTGCGCTCGGGGCTCGAACGGTTGGGTTGGCAGGTCGACGTGGTCACCGCGTACCGCACCGTCCAAGCACGCGCGAGCGCGGCCCTTCTCGAGCAGGCGGGGAGAGCGGACGCTGTCTGCTTCGCTTCCCCATCAGCGCTCGAAAGTTATGCCTCGCAAGCCCGGCAGGCGGGAGCTGCCATCCCCCCCATCGTCGCCTGCATAGGCCCGGTCACGGCCGCTGCGGCCAGGAAACGAGGCCTCGAAGTGGCGGCGGAAGCGAGCGAGCACACAATAGAGGGCCTCGTTGAGAGCCTTGGCGCAGCGCTCTCGGGTACCGGTCCCACAGCGCCCCGGTCCCACGGCGCACCGGCCAAAGAGGCTGAGCTCGAGGGCTAGCCTTGGTGACATGGGTTTCCCTCAGACCCGGATGCGCCGCCTGCGAAGGTCACCAGTGCTGCGAGAAATGCTTGCAGAACGGGCGCTTTCGGTTAAGGACCTGGTAGCACCTCTCTTCGTCCGGGAGGGCATAGCGGCCCCAGTGCCGATCTCTTCGCTCCCGGGCGTGTCGCAGCACACAACCGGATCACTGGTCAAAGAAGCGCGGCGCCTCGCAGGCCTCGGGGTGCCGGCCCTTGTTTTGTTCGGCGTCCCTGCTCGTAAAGACGCCGAAGGTAGCCAGGCTTGGGCCGCTGACGGCATCGTGCAGGTCGCGCTCGCGGCGCTTCGCCAGGAGCTCGGCGACGAAATGGTCGTCATCGCTGACTTGTGCCTCGACGAGTACACCGACCACGGCCATTGCGGGGCCCTCGACGCTGCTGGCGAAGTCGCAAATGACCCTACTTTGGCTCTCTATTGCCGTGCCGCCCTTGCTCAGGCCGCGGCGGGCGCCCACATGGTGGCACCTTCAGGGATGATGGACGGGCAGGTCGGGGCAATCCGCCAAGCGCTCGACGACGAGGGTTACCAGCAAATCGGGATCCTCGCATATTCGGCGAAGTTCGCCTCCGCCCTCTACGGCCCTTTCCGCGAAGCGGTAGACGTCACTATCGCGGGTGGCGGTGACAGGCGTGCCTACCAGGAGGACCCTCGCAACCTGCGAGAGGCGTTGCGGGAAGTCGAACTGGACGTCGCCGAAGGCGCTGACATCGTCATGGTGAAACCCGCTCTCAGTTACCTCGACGTCATCGCCGCTGTCCGCCAGGCTGTCCGGGTGCCAATTGCCGCTTACCACGTAAGCGGTGAGTACGCCATGGTCAAGGCCGCCGCCGAGCGAGGTTGGGTGGACGGCCCGGCTGTTGCTCTCGAACAGCTTGGGGCCATCAAGCGAGCAGGGGCCGATATGGTCCTCACCTACTTCGCCGGTGAGGTCGCAGAGCTGCTCGGCGCTTAGCGCGATGACCTCCAACCAAGGTTGGTGGCAACGAGCTACCCGGGTGACACCGGGCGGAGTCAATTCCCCTGTCAGGGCCTTCAAGGCCGTCGGTGGGTCGCCCTATTTCGTCACAAGCGGCAGAGGCGCCTACGTCTGGGACGCTGACGGGCGGCGCTACGTCGACTACGTCCAGTCCTACGGCGCGTCGATCCTTGGCCACAGCCACCCAAAAGTCGTCGAGGCGGTGCGCGAAGCAGCCGGGGAAGGGACTACCTTCGGTGCGCCCACTCCCGGAGAAGTGCTCCTGGCTGAGGAGATCTGCTCTCGTGTGCCCGGCTGCGAGCAGGTGCGCTTTGTCAGCAGCGGTACCGAAGCCGCTATGTCGGCAGTGCGGCTGGCGCGGGGAGCGACGGGCAGGGAGCGGGTCGTCGTGTTCGCCGGCTGCTACCACGGCCACAGCGACGGCCTCCTCGCAGGGGGCGGGAGCGGTGTCGCCACGCTCGGGTTGCCCGTGAGTGCGGGTGTCACGAAAGGTGCCGTCGCCGAGACCATGGTCGTCCCCTACAACATGGTGCCCGAGCTCTCCGAAGACGTCGCGGCCGTGATCGTCGAACCGGTTGCGGCGAACATGGGCCTCGTGGCCCCCCTCCCAGGCTTTCTCGAGGGGCTTCGCGAGGCTTGCACCCGGGCAGGTGCTCTCCTGATTTTTGACGAGGTGATCACCGGTTTCCGGCTCGGGCCAGGCGGGGCCTCGGTGAGGCTGGGCGTCACCCCGGACCTGTGGTGCTTCGGCAAGGTGGTGGGCGGGGGCCTGCCCCTCGCGGCTTTCGGCGGGCGGCGGGAGTTAATGGAACAGCTCGCCCCCACGGGGCCCGTCTACCAAGCGGGCACGCTCTCGGGGAACCCAGTAGCGACGGCAGCAGGAAGAGCAGTGCTTAGCCTGCTCGATGATGCGAGCTACCAGGACCTTGCTGCTTACGCCGGCCGGCTGGGCGGGGAACTGACTGCAGTCGCCAAAGCCTGCGGCCTTCCCGTCCAGGTCCCCGTTGTCGGGCCATTGGTGGGAATTTTCTTCGGAGCCGAGCCGGTGAGCAATTACCAAGACGCTCAGGCCTCGACTGCAACCGGGCTCTACCCGCCGGTCATGCACGGCCTCCTCGACCGGGGCGTAGCTATCGCGCCCGGGGCATACGAGGTGCTCTTCCCGAGCCTCGCCCACGGGGAAGAAGAACTGGGGACAACTGTCGCCGCCTTCGAGGAAGTTGCGAAAGGGCTAGCTCGGCGGTCCTGAGCGGAGCGGCGGTGCGGTGGGAGCTAGTTCTGCCTTCAGGAACCTCGCCGCTCGAGGCCTCAGGGCGCGTCCCAGGCATCCGCGTGACCGTATGTGCGCTCAACGACAGTCCCGTCACGCGGGTGCACGAATGTCACGCGGTACGCGCCGCTACCCGCTCGCGTCTCCTGGCGATAGAGGCAAGGGCTTTGTAGCTCGCCTCCGCCGCACCGAGCTGCTCGGGGCGGAGCATATTGGACATGATCCGCAGCAGCACCTCCATCACGGGCCTGCAGCGGATGCCGGAGGCCACAGCAGCGCGCATTACCTGAGGGTTGCTTATGGCCTGAACGAAGCCACGGCCGATCCGGTAATAGATGCCATAGCCCGCCTGGATCCTTTTCTCGTAACTGGCAAGCACGCCCGGGTCGCCAGCCGTGAGGGCGTGGTGCAGGATGCCTGCGGCGAGCCTCCCGGTTTCGTACCCGTACGCAATGCCCTCGCCGTTGAAGGGGTTGACCATCCCGCTGGCGTCCCCGACCACCAGGTGCGAAGGGCCCGAGCGTGGGCCGACGGCGAGGCCCATGGGCAGCCGGCCACCAGTTGGAGGGCCGAGGGCTGTCTCGGGGCGGATGCCCCAGGACTGCGGCACCATTTTGCAGAACTGCTCCAGGAGCTCCGTGGTGTTGACGCCCTTCCAAATATTGGAGGTTGTAAGGAGCCCCACTCCGACATTGACGCGACCGTCCCCGAGGGGAAAAATCCAGCCGTACCCGGGCATGTACCGCCCCGATTCGTCACGCAGGTCGAGCCAGGAGTCGATCCATGGTTCCTCGTGCCTCGGCGAAGACCAATAACCGCGAAGGGCCATCCCGAGCGGGTACTCGCGGTTGCGCTGGTTGCCGATCGCCCACCCGAAGCGGGAATTGGCGCCATCCGCGACGACGACATAACGCGCCCGCACGTCTCCGCTGTGACCGTCTTCGCCCTTGGCGACCAATTGCGCACCCCGCAGGGACCGGCCGTCCATGACCGGGGCCGCCGCCTCCGTGTGCTCCCACAAAGTGGCGCCCGCCTTGGCAGCGTTGCGCGCGACGAGAGCGTCGAGGTCCTTGCGCGTGACGACGTAGCCATAGGGCGGCAGGCCCGGGACCGTTGGCCACGGCAGGTCCAGGGAACGCCCAAAGGCGTGGCACCGCAGGCCCGCATAGCGGTGGCACCCCAAGAGCTCGCCACCGAGGCCCATGTCTTGAAGCTGGTGGACCGAGCGCGGCGTGAGTCCGTCGCCGCAAGTCTTTTCCCGCGGGAAGGCCTTGCGCTCCACGAGCAAGACGTCATGGCCTTCTTTCGCCAACCAGTAGGCGCAAGACGAGCCCGAGGGGCCCGCCCCGACGACCAGTACATCAAAATTGCTGGTCATTCACCCTCCCCGGGCGCTCGGCCGGCCGGACGCAAGGTGCGGCCCGGCGTGGCACAGCCGATGCTACCTGGGCGTGGGCGGTCAGCCGGTGCAAAAGCAACCGACGGGCGTGCCAGTAGATATGTAGTCAACGCAGCCTCGGCGCTAGCCTGGCACGCCGATGGACCAGTACCTGCCCATCCTGCTCCTGGTAGTGCTCGCGCTCGTGTTCGCCACGGGCGCTTTTATCACCTCGAAAACGCTCGGGCCAGGCGGTCGCTTCAACCCGGCAAAGGCGGGGCCCTACGAATCGGGCATTGCCCCCCGCAGGGAGCCGGCACCGAGGTTCCCGGTGCGCTTTTTCCTGGTGGCGATGATCTTCATCATTTTCGACATCGAAGTCGTGTTCCTCTACCCCTTCGCTGTGATGTTCCAGCAGCTCTCACTTTTTGGTTTCATCGAGATGGCGACCTTCGCCGCCGTCGTGTTCATCGCGTTCGCTTACCTGATCTCGGAGGGCGCCCTCGACTGGGGCCCTGGCAAGCGCCTGGGTAGCCGGAGCGGGGCACCGGTACAACGCACTATCACCTCGACGGTCCGCCGAGTTGCCCGCCCCGGGTCACCACCTCCGGGTAGGAGCAGCGGACAGGGCACCGACCGTCCACGGGAGCCGGCCGGTGCCGTCAGTTCGTCGCCGGGGGATATCTGATGGGCCTCGAGGACCTCAGGCACAACTTTTTCACCGGCACCTTGGAAGGGGTCGTCAAATGGGCGCGAGCTTCGAGCTCGTGGGGCGCCAACTTCGGGCTTGCCTGCTGCGCAATGGAAATGATGGCTGCCGGTGCAGCAAACTTTGACCTCGCTCGCTTCGGCATGGAGGTGTTCCGGGCTTCGCCGCGCCAGGCCGACTTGATGATCGTCGCTGGCAGGCTGAGCCAAAAGATGGCGCCGGTGCTCCGCCAGGTCTACGACCAGATGACTGAGCCCAAGTGGGTCATCTCGATGGGTGTCTGCGCATCAACGGGCGGAATGTTCAACAATTACGCCCTCGTCCAAGGTGTCGACCAGGTCGTCCCAGTGGACGTGTACGCGCCCGGTTGCCCGCCAGGGCCCGAAACCCTCATCCACTCGATCCTCACGTTGCACGAGCAGATCCGCCGCGGGGAGATCACACGCCGGCGTGCGGTCACGGGGGCTGGAGCCGGCTTGCACCTTGAGGAGCTCCCCGGCTCGCTGCTCGCTGGTGCCCCGCAAGCTCATGGGGCCGGGGCGAGCCAGTGAGCGAAGCTCGACCGCAGGGCGAGGGCGGCCAAAACCTGGGAGAGAGCGAGGCCTCCGGCGGCCCTGCGAGCCTCCTTTACGGGTGCCCGGTGACAGGCACTTTCGGCCAGCGGGCTGTCCATACTGACCGGGCACGCTATTTGGCGCTCATGGAGGCGCTCTATGAGGACGGCTACGAAGCCTGCATCGGCGTCTGCGGCGTCGACTACTTAACCCATCCGGGCC
>Ga0335074_10003810_pt1 | contig 20715 bp, 15 predicted proteins | sample Lox_Sample_23_FD_206715 | JGI IMG/M metagenome (GOLD analysis project Ga0335074, IMG submission 206715) | Soil microbial communities from Loxahatchee National Wildlife Refuge, Florida, United States - Lox_Sample_2.3 | ecosystem: Environmental > Terrestrial > Soil > Wetlands | place: USA... | reverse complement strand
AGGTCTTCTGGGTCAAATGGTTTTTGAATTAAGGTGATGTTTTGCTGAGACAGCAGTCGATTTTCTAGTAGCGCATCTTCCGAATATCCTGACATGAAAATCACAGAGATGTGAGGATGAAGTTCGGCGACGCGTTGCGAAAGTTCTATCCCGCGGAGCTGCGGCATTATCACATCTGTGACCAAAACGTCGATCGCTCCGCGATGGCGCTCCGCAAGTTCCAGCGCTTCGCCTCCGTTCTGCGCCTCCAAGATCGTGTAACCCTGAGATTCAAGGAATTCGCGCAGCACGCTCCTTATGGAAGACTGATCCTCGGCTAGAAGCACAGTCTCCGAGCCTTTTATTACCGTACCCGGCAACTTCGGAGTTTTTCGCGGGCTCACCGGTTGCTCCGCGATCGGAAGGTAGACTCTGAAAGTCGTGCCTTCACCGGGCATACTCTCCGCTTCGATCGTGCCACTGCTCTGCTTCACAATGCCGTATACCGTGGAGAGCCCAAGGCCTGTACCCTTGCCAAATGGTTTGGTGGTGAAGAACGGCTCGAAAAGGTGGGCTTTCGTTTCAGCATCCATGCCGCAACCAGTGTCAGTGATCTCCAGGAGTGCGTGCATACGCGAAGAGGTCTGCGCGCCGGGACTGGAATCCAACCTCGATACTTGTGAGGTCTTGACTATCAGTACTCCTCCAGAAGGCATGGCGTCGCAGGCATTGACGGCCAAGTTCATTATGACCTGCTCAATTCCTCCTGGATCGACTTCGACTGGAAGCGGTTCGGGACTGGGTGTCACAATCAATTGGATCCCCTGCTCCGGCAGAGTGGACAGCATGCCCTTGATCTCGGCGAGCAGTGCATTCAAGTCCATCACCTGCGGCACGAGCACTTGCTTGCGTCCAAAAGCGAGCAATTGCTTTGTGAGCGACGCAGCCTTTTCGGCAGCTGTTCGAACCATTTCCGCGTGCTGCAGCAGTTGTGCGCGCTTGGGCGAGTTCTGTATCTTTGTCACCTGCATGAGTATTACCATCAGCAGATTGTTGAAATCGTGAGCTATTCCGCCCGCGAGTCTGCCAACCACCTCCATTTTTTGAGCCTGTCGCACTTCTTCTTCCAGTTTCTGGCGGTCCGTGATGTCGCGGAAGATGCCTTGAACGATCTTTTTTCCTTCGAACTCCGTCAGGCTGGTGTTGACCTCAACGGCTATTGAGCGTCCGTCTGAATGGACCAGGTGTAATTGCTTGCCAGCCACCGCCTTCCCCTTCAGGGTTTCCTCCAGCACTTTGCGGTACACCTGCCGGTTGCGCTCTGGAACTATCTGCTCGCCTCGGAGACCCACGATCTCGCGCAGCGGTCGGCCAAGCAGATGGCTGCTGCGCTCGTTAGCGTCGAGGATGACTCCTTCCTCCGCGTCCAGCACTAGAATTACGTCATTGGCGGTATCGATGAAATGTTTATACCGCTCTTCCGTCTGGCGGATGTGCCGCAACATAAAGAAAGTGAATAGCAGACCGGCAATGACGGACGCGCCGGTTGCGCCATATGTGACCATCAAAAACGTGGTTTTCGCCTGGCGTGCTCCAGCCCCCAAAGCATAAGAAAATCTATCCTCGAGTGGGGTCATCTGATCTCCGAGGAGATTTACCTGACGCGCGATTTCTGCGATTCTCCGAGGGTCCGGCCTTCCGCAAGAAATCTCAGCGTACAAAGCATCACCAAGGCTTTGCAGTTGTTCTATGAGTGCATCGCCTTGCACCCAGGTGTCGACTGCCTCAGCCATGTATGTGGAATGACGAAGGCGGCGGAATAACATCGCCATGCCCTCCACGTCCTGCGGACTGTTACGGCCCTGGATGAAACCGTTGCGGACGATGCGCATGTCGGGAACAGGCTTCTCGAGTTCCATGCGAGCTTGCTTGTCTCCCAGGGGAACCAAGAGAGCCTGACGATAGCTCTGATAGTCCACGTCGGCATGCGAAACCGAGTATTGCAGCAGGTGGTAAACAGCTTGCTTCTGAGCCTTCGACCAAAGTCCTTCTCCACCGACATACGCCCTCGCGGCAGAAAGATTCTCAATTGTTAAGTAGCTCAGACCCAACAGACCGATGACAATGGCCAGGAAAAGCCACAGAATGACAACAAGCTTTTTCCCGCTCGGCAAATCCAGAAATAGCTTGCGAGCAACAGACACTACTTCCGCTCCGATCGCTGAATTCTACCGGGAAGCCTCGCTTCCAAGATCGCAACCGCCACCTCAATTTTCATAAAGAAAATTTCGGTCGAGATAGGGTCGGCGTCCATCGGGATGGTCGCGCGATAAGCCCGCAGTTTTGTCCAACTCTCGATGAGCCGCTGTTTCGGCGCCGACACGGTCGCCATGTATGCATCGAGCTGATCAGTCAGATCTTCCAGGTGCAACGCCACCACCTGTTCGTAAATCTGATGATGACAGGCCAACATCGCCCGGTCAGCAACTTCTACCGAGAACCGTTGCGCGAGTTCGGGATGATAGTAGTGACCCGAGTTGTTATCGCGCAGGATCGCCAAGAAGATCAGGCGGGACAAATCGTTGGGCAAAGAGACGCGTAGAGCGCGCAGAACGTCCTCGCTCACAGCATCCGGGGAAGTCGTCTCGCATGAGGTTTCAGTCCGCCCCTCAAGAGGGACCCGTTCGTCGAGCAGATCGGCGGACATTGATTGGTGATTGTCTCCCGAATTAATCAGGGATGCTACATTGGCCACAATGTTCGCTGATATCAGGATCTGAATCCGCCGTGGGATTCCAAGACTCAGCCCCCGCAATACCCCCAGGCTCACACGACCGACGTTGCACACAACCAACAGTAATGCGTCCCTTAACTTTGAAATGGAGGACTGCAGAGAGCCGGAAAGGCCGTTCAAAGAAACGCGCTTGTTAACCAACCGCTCAACGAGCATCGCACTCACCGCGCTTAACGAAAGACGGGCGAGCCGCTGTTGTTGGTGCCCGAATGAGTTCACAACAGCGGGGGGAGCATTGGCCGCTACGAACCTGAAGCTATTGGTATTGAGGACGCTACGGCAAACATCCTGGAATCGAAATACAGGGTGAGAGTGGTGCCGCCGAAACTCGAGGGCGCTCGGCAATTTATCGCCAGACCTTGACACTGAAATCATAGCCATCGTTAAGAGCGTGATTAAACTTACGGCAAGAGTTACGCCGAGCATTGATGTCTCCTTGCGGTTAGCCAGCCAATGCATGATCCTGGCAAAAGATCCGATCGATTCCCGTTGCGATCAACGACAGAGGGTTCTTAGGCGTTTCTTGACAACTCGGGGGCGATTCCGCCATGGCGTGACCATTTCATACTGGGGGATATCCTCGACGGCATCTTGTCCTGAGACTGCCATATTTTCTGGTACGCCTCGCACTTGAGGATCAGAGCATCGTGTTTTCCGGAATCGACGATCGTACCCTCGTCTACAACCAGAATTCTGTCCGCCCATAGGATCGTCGCGGGCCGGTGTGATATCACCACCAGCGTCCGAGCCTGACGAAAGAGTTCCAATCCTTCCAACAATCCGGCGGCCGCAGGCCCATCGAGGGCGCTCGTGATCTCGTCGACGATCAGAATCCTGGGCTGTTGCAAGAGAGTCCGCGCCAACGCCAGTCTTTTCTTCTCCCCGCCGGAAAGACGACCACCGAGTGGTCCCAATGGTTCGTCAAAACCCCTGGGCAGCGTCTCGAGGACTCGGTCCAAATGCGTGAGGGCAGCGACTACCTCTAAGTCCTTGCCGGTTGCCCCCGGATTCCCATAAAGGAGATTTTCCCTGATCGTTTCGTCGAAAAGAACGGGATCCTGCGGAACCAGAGTCAGAACGGCCCGAAGACTCCGGCGCCCAACTTGACGGATATCCTGCCCGCCCACCAGAATCGAACCCGCATTGGGTTCGTACAGTCGAGTCGCCAGAAGCCCGATCGTGCTCTTCCCCGAGCCATTCAGACCCACAACGGCCACGGTTTCGCCGGCTTCAACGTGAAAGCTCATATCGCGTAACACCGGCCGATCCTCGTTGTAGCAAAACCACACCGAACGGAATTCCAGTTCGGGTTTGATATCGCACCACAGTGGCGCCGCGGACTGACTTACTGCGATTTGAGGATCGCTATTACTGAGTTCGAGAATGCGACGGATACTGGCGCCGACGCGCTGCAGCCGCGACTGAAGGTCAATCGCAATGCTGACGGGCGCAAACAGGCGGAAGACGTAGCCATAGAACGCCACCAACCCACCAATGGTCAAACTGTTCCTAGTAACTTCGTATCCTCCGTAGCCTAGAATCAGCCCCATGCCAAGAACGATCACCGAAACCGAAGCCGCACCAAAAGACATCTCGGTTGCTCGTTGCTTGATCTGGAATTTGGCTCCTTCGGCCGCGAGATGCGCAAACTTCCTACCTTGAGTACCGGTACGGTTCAGCAGTTGCAATTGCAAGATGCCCGCCAAATGTTGTTGCAAGAATGCGCCGATCTTTCCCGACTGAGTCTGTACATTGTCCGCAGCTTCCTTCAGTCTCGTCGCATATCTACGTTGCAACAGGTAAAAGGCTGGCAGCAACGGGGCAATCGCCAGAGTCAAATGCCAATTCAGGATTCCCATGGTAACGAGTACCATCAGGCCCATGATCACCATCTGAATACCCAAGGGGAGGATGTCCCCGCTCAGCTCCGCCACACGCTCCACATCCTGCTCGATCCGATAGAGTGTTTCTCCCACCTGAGAGTTCCCGTGGTATCGCGCCGGCAAGGTTTGGATTCGCCGCAGCAGCGATACCCGAGTTCGAAAGACCATTTTTTGCGTGACGATGCAACTGATGAACGACGATAGATAACTCACGATCACGCTTGCTAAATACACAACACAAAAAACCAGCGTGCCTACGAGGACGAGGCGCAGATCACGTTTCGGAAGGGCGACGTCGATCAACCACCGGACGACCAAGGGATCGAGGAGAGAAAGCCCACTGCCTAGAACCATGAAGACGAGATTCAGGGTTAGCAGCGACAGTACGGGGCGCGCCTGCCGGCTGAGCCAGTTCAACTCAGAAGACACAGATTTCCCTCTTCGCTTTGCACGTTGATTACCTAGCGCCGTTTAAGGGGAACTGCAGAAATATTTTTTTCGTGCCGGAATTTCGACACCGCCGCCTTTGTCAGACTCCGCTGTTTGGCACCTTTCTCCTGCACGTAAGTCACTGTGGTTTCAGCGGCTAGGGAGAACCCATGATTCGTATCCAGCTATCGACGTAGCACTACACCTGACCCGTGAGGCGGCAAGCCGTGCACGAATTCCTGCACGCGTTCGAGAGTCTGTCCAACCAGCTCGCGCGCTTGTCAGCCGCCGGCAACAATCTCGAGACTCTTGCGCCTCAATCTTCGGCGGAGCAAATCTCAATCGGCCCAAGAAGTTAGGATCACCAATCGAAGCTGGGTGCCGTGCAGTAGCCAAGGTCCCGGGAAATCCAGTCTGCACGAATTCTTACAGGAAAAATCTTTCTGCCCATAGCGACGTGAACGGGAATATTTTTTGATGCTCGGTACCAGCGACATCAACAGTCCACGGAGGGAGCTATGGAAGATCGGATTACTACTGAAGACATCACGATCGCGCCGGGCGTTCGGGAGACCGCCTCCGAGGACGGAGCCGTGCTGCTAGATATTGAGCAGGGGATTTGCTTCAGTCTCAATCCTGTCGGACTGAAGATTTGGGAGTTGCTGAAGAAGCATTCCTCCGTCGATCAGATCGCGGACGCCTTGGCTCAGGACTTCCCCGTTTCCCGGCCCCAGCTTCTCTCCGATGTGGTTGAATTCGTTCAAGCGCTCGAAGCGAAGCGATTGATTCGGCGGCCCGGCCACGCGGTGGCTCCGCGATCATGGTTGACCAGGGTTTTTACTAGACAACACGCGTAACCCTTACCGGTATGGGGATCGGCGTTTTTACGCTGGCGTGCCTTCGATGATCAATGGAGGCCACACGTGAATGATTCGACCAATGACACTCGCGGCGCGAGGCATCTTGAAGATCATGACCGGCCGGCGGGAAGTCGGATAAGGAACGATGAACAGGGTGTCCCGTACAACGTTGCACCAGGAGCAACTGTAGCCGTCTTCGTGCCACACGAAGTAGATCGGCCGCTCTTGAATGGTCTTCCACTCACGCATCTCGACCGTGTTGTGCGTTTTGTCGATCACGACTACGGAGCCGCCGGGGACGAGATCGTCCATCGTGTCGTCGTTCAAGCCGATGATGCCCAGCCGGAACTGGCCTGCATCCAAACGCTGTCGAACGATTGTGGGAATTCCCAGTTCTTCCGCACTTTCGGTCACCAGCCGCGTCTTCTCGAAGCTGATCTTGCTCTGAAATGTCAGGGAAAATGGCCGATCCGTATCGGCGAAGGACCACTGTTTTTCGGCGTGTGAAGAACCAGGCTGCTCAGGCTCGGAGTCCTCCAACCTCACGCCGAAAGCCTGCAAGATCGCGGGATAGCTTACTTTGTAGCAATGGCTAAGGCTTTTGGCTTCGAAAATGTCCGGCGCAGTCTTGCCATCTTCCATGTCGCCGAGTCGCCCACGCCGAATCCGGTAGCGCTCATCGCCGGCGCTGCGGGCTATCTCAGCGGTAAGGCGCTCGACTGCCATCCGCGTAAGGTGAAGTTCTTCCCGAAGACCTCGAAGCCATTCCCCCGGACTCGTCATGACTACTCCGGCCACATAGCAGACTCGATGGTCGAAGTCTGCACTTGCTAGTCGATAAACATGCATTCTTCCGGAAGTGTCGCAGAAGGCCCCCTCGGGATGCCGCTTGGCATCAGCCCATCTGTGCGTCCTACAAGATTACGTTCAACTTCACTGCCGACTTACTCTGGCCGCAATGTCCTTTGCTACTTTACTCGTACAACACCGCGGCGTGCAGAAAGTTTTTATTCATTCTGGTTCCCCGCGATAAAGAAAACAGTACGAGCAATAATGCGAGCAGGCATAAGAGCCTGCTTTTCGCCCGAGTATAAAGGCAGACCCGCTTACGTCAACAAGATTCTGGATCTTGTTCGGAAACTGGAACAACCCAAGATGGTATATGGATTCGCACGCCAATCACCCTGGAAGCAGCATTCCCTGCTCGATTTCGTGCACGCGATGATGGACTCCAAGACAACGTCTTCCACTTCACTAAATACAAATCAGGGTTCCCAGCCGCTATAAGCTTTCACTCGACTGCTCTTTCAACTTCTTTCCACTCACCACGTTCTGGGCTCACGGCACCAGCAAGGCACTATCGAATCGAGCTGGTTTGAGCGAAAGGACAAGCTGCGCGATTTCGTGCACGAAAAAAAAAGTTTTCAAAACGGGTTGGCTGTCGATGTACGGTGCCTTCATCGCGTAACTCCAGATGTGGGGCTAAATCCCAGCTCCGAAACTACCACGTCAGTCAACCAGGTACGTTCTGGAAGGTAGCGTATGCCTCCTGCAGTAGCCGCACCCCCGCCAACTCCGGTGGAACCCGTTACAGAGACGCTGCACGGTATAGAGATCGCAGATCCCTATCGCTGGCTGGAAGATCAGAACTCGCCGCGAACACGGGCATGGATTGAGGAGCAAACCGCTTACACGCGCGCATACTTCGATGCGATTCCTGGTCGAGAACAAATCAGAGAACGAGTTAGAGAACTCATGGCATTCAAGGAGGTTATCTCCGAACCTTGGAATGTTGGCAAACTCTACTTTTTCCTCAAGCGTCGCGAAGACAGAGAGCAGCCTGTCATCGTGATGCGAAACGGGTTATTCGGAGAGGAGACGGTCCTGGTCGACCCAGCATTGCGCGGAGCCGGGAGTTCGACTGCCGTTTCGATTGTCGCGATTTCTCATGACGCCCGGCTCCTGGCTTATTCCGTCCGACAAGGGGGCACCGATCACTCGGCTATAGAGATCCTTGACCTCGAGCGGAACACTGGACTTCCGGACCGGCTTCCAGATGGCTTCTGCACAGGGTTTGTTTTTGCGCTGGACAGCACAGGGTTCTACTACTCTCACCGCGCTGTACACGATCCGTGGCCAAACCACATAGCGGCTGTCTGGCATCGCTTCGGCAGCGATCAATCACAGGACGTTGAAGTGTTTTTCGCGGGCGAAGGACCGAATCTCTTTCTTGGAATTCTCGATTCGCCCGAAGCCAATCTCTTGGAGTACACCGTGTTTTCTGCTGGCAAGCACCCGACCACCTCGATCTACTTGCATAGCCTTGAGCCGGGAGCGGCTCCCAGGCCCTTATTGCGAGATATCCAAGGCTGCTTTGCGCCGTTTTTCGCGCATGGCCAGCTGTTTGCCTACACCGACTTCGGGGCTCCAAACTTTCGGATCGTTGGTGTTGACCTCGATGATCCAGATCCAAAGCATTGGCGCGACATCGTCCCCCAGTCTGATCGCCGCATCCAGCAGTTCACGGTTGCCGGTGACCGAATCTTCGTGACTCGTGTCAATCGTTTTTCAACTGAAATCGAAGCATTTGGCATCAAGGATGGCGGGAAAAAGGATGCTCCGCTTTCTGCACATGGGACTATCGACCTCCTAAATTCCACGAATCGAACCGATAGTTTGTTCTACAGCTATACCTCAATCGCGCAACCAACGGCCATCTATCGTTATAGTACCCGAGACGAAAAATCTTGCCTGTGGCAGGAGGCGAATGTCCCGTTTGATGCTTCTTTCATCGCTGTCGAAGAGACCACCTATCCATCGAAAGACGGCACTCCGATTCCGCTTTTCCTCGCGGCCAGAAGAGATCTATTAGGTTCCGGGCCAATGCCAACCTTCCTCACTGGCTACGGAGGATTCGGGAATTGTGTCACGCCCCGCTTTACCGCCTTTGCAACCTTTCTGATCGAGCAGGGAGTGCTGTTTGCAGTTTCTGCTCTCCGCGGCGGCTCAGAGCTCGGCGAACAGTGGCACCGGGCAGGAAGGCGCGAGAACCGTCAAAACTCTTTTGATGACTTTGTTGCTGCCGCGGAGTGGCTCGTATCGGAAGGGCGCTCTGGACGCGGCCGTATCGCCATCGGCGGCGGCTCTAATGCCGGCCTCTTGGTCGGCGCCAGCATCACTCAACGCCCCGACCTTTTCCGCGCCGCCATCTGCCTCGGGCCCTTGCTCGACATGACGAGGTATCACCTCTTCGATTTGGCAGCGGGATGGGCAGAGGAATATGGCTCACCCGAAGATGAGCAGGACTTCCATTCCCTGCTCGCCTACTCGCCCTACCATCGTGTGCAAGACGGCGCGGACTATCCCGCCATCCTGCTCATCTCGGGTGATGCGGACACGCGCTGTAACCCAATGCATGCCCGGAAAATGGCGGCACGCCTTCAGGCGGCAAATCGCTCAGAACATCCGGTCCTACTCGATTACAAACCAGACTGGGGCCACACACCGGTTCAGCCTTTATCCTCCAAGATCGAGGCTCTCACCGACCGACTCGCTTTCCTCTGCCACGAACTCGGAGTTCACGTCGAGCATAGGAGGTTTTCCTGATGCTATTTTTTCGCGCGTTGTTGACATTATTTGCGTACGACGTTCTGAGTACCTTCTGTCGCTTCCAAACCATTTATTCGATGGTCAAGGACTGGAGGGTTGCCAACGCACCTTTTGGTCACCACATCATCGACCGTGTTTGCAAGGCGGTCAACTACGCCTGCATCTGGTACCCGAAACAGGCGCTTTGCCTTCAACGCTCCTTCGTCACTACATATTTGCTCAGAAAACATGGCGTGCCAGCACACATGGTCCTCGGAGCACAGAAACTTCCTTTCAAGGCCCATGCATGGGTTGAAGTTGACGGGCAGGCAATCAACGAGCGATCGAACGTCCAGGCGACCTACGCCGTTTGGGATCGCTGCTAAATAGGGAGATCGGGATGAGCGTGCAAGCGGGTATCTGGAATTTCGACGGCCAGCCGGTCGACAGGAAACTGCTGGAGAACCTCAGTGAGTCCCTGAGCCAGCAAGGTCCAGACGGCGAGTCGTGCTACGTAGAGAACTCAATCGCTCTGCTCTATCGTCCTTTCCACACTACAGCCGAATCGCGGCGAGAGAAACAGCCATACACTTCCAGTCGAGGCTTGATTCTCACTTGGGATGGCCGCCTCGACAACCGAGATGTCCTTATCTCCGACTTGCGAAGCGATCTTGACCCGAGCCCAACAGACGTCGCTATCTTCGCTACTGCCTTCGACCGCTGGGACACCGATTGTTTCGGGCGCATCGTCGGCGACTGGGCGGTCTCCATTTGGAAAGCGGAACAGCGGGAACTTCTGTTCGCCGCCGACTACATGGCCATCCGGCACATCTTCTACTACCTCAAGAGTGACCGAATCTGGTGGTCGACGGATCTCAGTCCACTGGTGCTGCTTTCGGGTGATAAGTTCCACATCGACGACGACTACGTCGCCGGATACTTCGCCCACAATCCCGATGCCCATTTGACGCCGTATCGTGAGATTCGCGAAGTTCCACCAGGGCAATTCGTGCGTGTTCGTAGCGGCAGCGCCTCAGTTGAGCGTTTCTGGTGTTTCAGTCCCAAATCGCGAATCCGCTACAAGACCGATGCTGAATACGAAGAGCACTTCCGCCATGTGTTTCGGCAATCCGTGCGGCGCAGGTTGCGTTCAGACTCGCCAATCCTCGCCGAACTCAGCGGCGGGCTCGATTCTTCTTCGATCGTCTGCATGGCCGACGACATCCTTGCCAACGAAGGAGAGCAAGTCCCTCGTCTTGACACGATCTCTTACTACGACGATACCGAGCCGAATGGAGATGACTCGATTTATTTCCAGAAGATTGAGCAAAAGCGCAGAAGAGTTGGCATTCACATTGACGGCAGTAAATTGGGGAGCTGTCCGGCGGCACTTGCATGCTCAGAGTTCTGTCCTCTGCCCGGAACTCTCGGTGTCGGAGAAAAACTTGGAGACGAGCGCGCTTGTGTTGTACGTGGCGGCGGCTACAGAGCGGTTCTGTCGGGCATTGGCGGGGACGAATTGCTGGGAGGGGTCCCTGATCCTCGTACGCAGTTGGCTGATCTCATCGTGCAGCTTAAGCTGCTCAGTCTCGCCACACAGCTTACTGCGTGGAGTTTGGTCAAGCGAAAACCATGGATTCAACTGTTGTGGCAGTCCGCACTCAATGTACTACCAGCTTCCTTGGGCCAATATTTTGCCAAGGAGGCTAAAGTCGAATTATGGGTCCGAAAAGACTTTGCCGCGCACACCAGACTTGCTGCCCGACAGTTGGATGTCGACGAGCACTTCGGGTTCTGGCTACCCACCCGCCGCTCCTACATTGCGGGTGTCCTTCTCATGGCCAACAAATTGGCCAAGTTTACGCCACCGGTGTCGGCACTTGAGGAGGCTCGTTATCCGTACCTTGATCGGAATCTGATCGAGTTTCTTTTCTCCATACCGGCGAGTCAGCTGTTGCGTCCGGGCGAGAGACGGTCGCTCATGCGACGGTCGCTGGCCGGCATCGTGCCTGCGGAGATCCTTTCGCGTCGCACCAAGCAGCTCGGTACACGTACACCCGTGCTCGTCCTGGAGAAACACTGGGATGAACTTCAAAGCATCTACCGGACGCCCTTCAGTGCGAGCTTCGGATACATTGACGAAATTCAGTTGCTGAAGACGATTTGCGACGCTCGTGCTGGAAAGATCGTTCCGTTAGTGCGGGTATTCTGGACAATTTCGCTGGAATATTGGTTGCGCGACCTCGGCGCGCGCGGGCTGCTCAATACACCGGCGGTTTCCTCCTTAACCTTCAGGCAGAGGAAACTCCCCGTGAGCGCCTAGCATCAGCCAGCAACGAGATTCCGCCTGCCAACGTTCTGGGGACGGAATATTTCAACCAAGGAGAACCACAATGAACTACACGAAACCGGAAGTTAGGACCCTCGGTGATGCCACGACCGTAATCGAGCACATCACCGGCAAGCCGACGACGAATCCGTCTGAGCCGTTGGTGAGACCAACAACCAATCCAGCGTACGACCTGGATGAATAGGCAAAAGTTGAGATTTGCCTCCCGGTTGCTGCAGCCACCGGGAGGCGAGTTTGCTTTGCAGAGGTTCTTACGCCACGCCAATCCTAGCGATTGCTGGCGCTGCGCACCTCCTTCTCTAACAGCTTGCGCAATCCTCGCCACCGCGTATATTGATCGGCTTTGGCCGGATCGATGTCCTCACTTTCTTTGAGCCAAAAGTTGAACCAATCGACATTGCGTTCGTAAATCTCGTAGCGATGTTTTGGCTGGTTTTTCAGGTGCAGTTCGGCAGGATAAATGAACATTTCAACGGGCTTCTTGGCCTCTCTCAGACTAGTAACCAATTGCATGTCAATGTCATATTCCCAGTCGGCTGCATTGATCAGTAATGGCGAGTGTATGTGTTGAACATTGAGAGCGGATGATATCCTCTGATATTTTGCGGCCGATTCGCCTACTGGCGGTCCAACGCCGTACATGCTTAAGTAATATGCTCGATTCTCATCCGAACCAAGGAAGTACCCAAATGGATCAAATGACCCGGCGCCACTTTGAATCGCCGCATGGAACAAATTGGTGTGGCTGATGCCATAGTCGACTAGTGCGGCTCCATGGCTAAGACCGGTAATTCCAATCTTTGCCGGATCAACAATCCCCATATCCGCCAGTTTCTTGATCGCAGCCGCCATTCCCTCGGTGGGAGACTGCACCATCATGGCGAAACTCTCGAAATCTCCAGGCTTAGTACGGAATTTACCGCGGTTAAAGCTGAGAACCGCAAATCCATTTGCGGCAAAGACTTGGATCGGATATTCATCACCGACCGCACCCCGGAGAAATTCGTCACTATCGGCATAAGTCGTAACGATCAGGGGATAGCGCCTTCCGGGTTCATCGTTCGGAGGAAGAACTAGATGGCCCCAAAAGTGGTCGCCGGATTTGTTGAAGAAGTCCATCCGTCTGGCTTGGCTGAGTTGGAGATTCTGAAACTCTGGATTCACATTTACCAGTCTGCGTACTTCCCCTGTGGATAGATCGGCGACAGCAACTTCAGGGGGAGTTGTACTGTTCTCCCAGCTGCATGCCAGAAATCGCCCCGCATGATCGACTGAGTATTCGGAAAGATAATCGCCTTCGTTCGTCTTCAGAACTTGTCTCGGCACGCCTCCAGGAACCGCTATTCTCATCAGCCTTGGAGAATGTCCATCTCCGTCAAATTGTGTGTAGTAGATCTTTTGGCTGTCAGGAGTCCACCAGTATTGTGCAACAGTATAGATACCGGGCGTGAGAACGATAGGAGATCCTACGCCACTAGTCGACTTTAGGAGCAAAGGATACGACCATGCGCCGGATTCAGCAGCGTCGCCCACCCAACGCTGGTATACCATTTTGGTTGCATCAGGAGAGATTTTTACACTCATGATGTGCTCTTCTTCGATCTGCTTGGCGCTGAATATTTTTCCACTCGGAACGTCCGTCCACGAGCCATAGGCATCCATTTCGCTCCCGTTAGCTCTATGTTCGTCGCCGTTATGCAGATCGTGCATCCATGTCTCTGTCGTCTTTGTGTCTGCGCTACGCATTTTAAGGACTTCATCGAGAACCGATATCGGGTCCCCCACGGAAAGCTTGCCGTCGTACAATATGCCGTGTTCGGCAAGTTGCCGCCTGTCGTTCGTCGAAGGCTTTTCAACTACCATGGCCAGGCCAGTGCCGTCGGGAGTCAGCTGGAAACTCTGAACATTGTGTTCTGCGTGGGTGATTTGGACGGGTACTCCGCCTTCCACTCTCCATTTCCAGACCTGCCATATCCCGGCACTATTCAGCCGGTAATAGATCTCGTTGCTGTCAGGAGACCATTGCGGCGATTCCGTCAACCACTGGTTTATGTGATCCCAACGAGGTGGGCCAGCAGTCCCCAGGCTGACGGGCTTACTGCCCTCTTGTGTCCCCACGACGAATAGACCGGTGCGGTAACTGTTGCTCCCATACACGGCCTGGCCGAGGACGAAAGCTACATGTTTTCCGTCGGGAGAGATCTGAATGCCATGGAGATCTCGCAAGGTAAGAAGATCCATGCTGGTCACGGGGCGAGGCGCAGTTTTATGGATGTCAGGAATCTCTATCGGAGTTGGGTCAAAACCTGCAATGTCTGTCTTCTCTAATTGTGCCGCAGCTGCAACCGGAAAAACAATTATTAACAGACAAAGCAAGCCAATAGATCGCAAATGGTCTGCCACTCTTCTGCGCATAGATCCGAGATTCATTCCGAGCCGGCCAAGGGGGCGCTTCAACTCAAATAGTCTTTAGAAAATTATCTTTAGCGCGAACTGAACGGAGCGCGGTGCCCCAAACTGATACAGAGGACTAAAACTGCCGCTGCCGAGATTCGATGAGCCACCTCCCCCATCCAGGCTTTGTGCCAGCGTCTCGTACGACAGGCCGAAACCAGTGCCATCCACATATCCATAGGGGGGGCCAAAGTTCGGATGATTCAAAACATTGAAAAGCTCGGCACGGAATTGCAATCCTAGGCGCTCACCGATGGGAAAATCGCGATGAGTGGCAAAGTCCCACTGCCAAGCACCAAAGCCTCGCAATGCATTCCGCCCCAAGTCCCCTTGTCGCATTGGTAGGCCTGTGTTGGGGTCGACTGGGGGTGGACAAAATGGGCCAACGCTTTGGGAACCGTTTGAACACCCCCCTGCCACGCCTCCGGGAGTGTTGTTAAATGCCTTTCCTCCGGGATATTCCGGACCGTAAAGATAGAGTGGAATTCCCGGCACGATGTCAGGGCGAATTGTAGCCAATGAGCTCCCAATGTATAAAAAGTCCAGGTAATTCACGTCGACGGGAGGAGCAGAGCGAATCTGGAAGATATTGTCGATCGACCAGTGCCGTAGAGCCACATCCGTTCTTGCATTCGCTTTGGGAGTCGGTACGTCGTAGGTAAGCGCCACCGAGGCGGAATGGCGGATATCAAAATCCGATGGCCCACGGTTGGCATTCGCTCCAAGCTGGTTTGAATAAATGTCTCCGAAGAACTGACCTCCCGCGCCGGTGGAGCCGGTATCGATCGAATGTCCCCACTGGTAGGAGGCTAATGCTTGCAGACCCCGCGACAGGCGGCGATGAAACTGAAGTTGTAGTGCATCGAAATCAGACCTTCCATAATTCCCTACTACTGCGGCATAGGCAACGTTTGGGTTAGGAGCGAAATTCTCTTGGCTTAGTAGGAGACGTCTTCCCCTTGCTCCCACGTACGATCCCGACAGCGATTGCACAGCGCCGAGCGATTGCTCAAATGCCACGTTCCACTCTTGGGTGTAGGGAAGGCTCAAGGTCGGATCGACACCGGCGATGACCGGGTTCACGGCACTTATCGGAGGGGGCGCAGCAGCAGAAGGAGTCAATGGGAATTGACCGCTGACGACAGGATTGGTAAAATTATTGTTACCAAAAGGATAGTCAGCATTGCTGACAGCGAGCTGAGTTGTAGCCAGATCGAAAAATATTCCCCACCCGCCGCGCAGTACCCTTTCCCACCCTGCCTTTTGGGAAATTTGATAAGCGATTCCGAGCCGAGGAGCAAGATTCGCGTATCTTGTGCTGAACACTGGCGTTCCAAGAGGAGCGAGGGCCAAGGTTGACAGGTCATTGGCGTTAACAATTGCGGGTAAGCTCGGGCCACTGCTGGTCTTCGGTGTAAAATCTACGTCCCAACGCAGTCCGTAGGTAATTGTCAGACGCGGGCGAACTCTCCACGTATCTTGCACAAACAAACCAAGGTTTTCAAGGATTAAGGGCACGCGGCTCGTTGATTGGAGAGTAATGTAGTCATTCGCATCTAACAGCCCTGACTGAGCAGCTGCAATACCGCTGTAGAATTCCGCGTCCTGTGTATAGGCTGGAGGCGCCACAACTGGAGCGAGCCGACGATAGTCCACGCCGAACTTAAGGGTATGAGAACTCTTCTGCAACGATAAGCTGTCAACCAAGTTGAACGATCGCTGTAGGTTGTGATCTCCTCCTCCGGTATCAAGAAAAGGATAATTTCCCATGTTGCCTATATAGAAACCAATTTCCGAGTTCTGTATGGTATACGGACTGGGCAAAGGCACAACCGAACTATCGTAGGGTGCGGCGCCGCCAAAATTGTCTAGGCTCGTTCTCTGACCTGAGCTAACCTGGCTATAGTTGGTCCGAAAATCATTTGCGAGAATGGGAGAAGCTGCCCAGGTAGCACCGAGGGTGGCGGTTTGTGTTTCAATGCGAAGTGCGTTCAGGTTACTCAAGGCAGCGCCAAGTTCACCACGCGCGACAAGCTCCGATGGAGCATAGTTGTACCTCCCGAATAAGGAGACCTTGGCGTTGAGTCTGTGATCAAGACGCAGGCTGGCTGCGTCGAGCGTGGAACTATTGGAATAAGTCTTGTTGAAAGGCGCCGTGCCAGTGGGATTTCCATTTTGATCCAGTATTTCCGGACCGTTCGGTAGAGGATACGCATTCAAGAATCGTTGCATCGTGGGTATTGCATTCGGACTTTCCCGCGCACTGAGAGCAGGAACAATCGAGAGTGCGGTTTGTGGAAGGCGAAGCCGAAGCCCCTCATAGGAGAAGAAAAAGAACGTTCGATCCTTGACGATTGGGCCGCCCAGGGTTCCCCCGAAATCATTCTGGCGTTCTTCCGGTTTGGGCAGATTTTGGTTATCCGCAAACCAGTTATTGGCGTCGAGCACGTCATTCCGGAAGTAGTCGAAGACAGTTCCGTGCCACTGGTTTGTGCCCGAGCGTGTGACGATTGAGATCTGTCCTCCTGGCGTCCGTCCGAATTCCGGCGCAAAGGTCGATGTCTGGATGCGGAATTCCTGCATTGCATCCACGGATACCAAGCTATTCGTTCCCCCCTGCGCACTGAAGCCACCCAGCGAACCGGAGAGGGTGTCTGGAGAGGAGACGGAGGAACTCATTCCAATATTTGCGTTCACTCCATCGACGGTCCAATAATTGGAGTCCGCACGCTGCCCATTCACGCTGAATTGCCCATCGGAAGCGTAACTGCTCGCCGTAAGCACAACGCCGGGTGTCAGTTGAATTAGCGTCTGAAAGCTCCGGCCATTCAGCGGCAGGTTCTCGGCAAATTGACGGTCCACGACTGTGCTTACTGTGGCATCAGTTGTATTCACTAACGGAGCACCTGCCGTTACTGTCACGCTTTCCGCCACCGACCCAACCTGAAGGCGAAAGTTCTGTTCGATGTGGTCCTGCACGTTTACGATCAGATCCGTGACATCAACTACCTTGAAGCCTGCGGCTGTGACTTCCATTCTGTAACGCCCTGGCCGAACGCTCGGAAATGTGTAGAGTCCAGAAGGGCTGGTACGCGTACCTGTTGCGGTATCACGGTCGATGTCGACCAGTTTTACCAGGGCGCCTGTGATGCTCAGTCCGGATGGGTCCACGACCTGCCCGGAGACAGTGGCGGTTTCAAGTTGTGCTAAGGCTGAGTTCGCGGCAAGTGAGACGAGTAATAGAAGGAAACAGGACCTTCCGAGAACCAAGAAGAGACGGAGCATCGATTTGCATTCCTCTACACACGTATGCCGGGCAGCGGGGACTTTTTCTTCTACAAAGGAACTTTATGGCAGCGGTGTCAGACAAGGAGGAGAGATGGCGCGGTCGGCTGGGTAAAAGGGAAAACGCTGCTCACGGATGATTAGGCTTTTCGCCCAGAAAGGCAAACAATATTCGTCGCCCACCAGGTTCCCGTATCGCCTTCCGTGAGGACTCGACGGTGACGAAGACTGAGTTGATTTGTGCCAATACGTGGGGATCGTCAAACGTGAGTACCCAGCGTCCGTCGCTGGCGTCGTCATTGTGAAAAACTCCAAGGCTTTCGATCGGCTTCTCAGTGCCTAGGCGACCGCCCCACACGTAAAACGAGACCCTCGCATCCACCTTATGTGGGTCACCAAGGTCGTACGCATAGAAGATCAGAGACTTCCCTTCCGTGTAGAAAATTCGTCCAAAAGCGCGCTGGCTCTTGCCATCGCCATCCCGGTCGTGCACATCGATGATGTGGAGATTACGCGCTACCACAAGGTCTCGAACGTCACTTCCTCTTGCTGTTAGCTCTTCTTGCTGCCGAAGTAACTCGGCCTGCTCATCGACCTTTTTCCGAAGCTCTCGCAGTTCGGTTTCCTGGAGAGTCAACGCGACATCGCTCGTGCCTTTATCGGTGCGCGACTTTTCCAGTTCTGCCTGAAGCTCCGAGGTTCGGGTTTGCCATTCGGCTTTCTCAGAACGTAACCCGGCATTCTCCCGTTCTGCATCGATGAGCTGGGAATTCAAGGTATCTTTGACTTTGCTTAAGGCCTCAAGTTCATCGCGCTGCGCCCTAATCGTAGAGGCCAGAGAACTCATTTCCTTTCGTGCCGCGGTCAGTCGCTGCTCCAATTCGGCATCCTGCACGCGAGAGGTTGGCGACGGGACTGCCGTGGGAGTTACGGAAACTTGCCGGGCGAGCGGCCGCGCTTGATTCGCAAGAGAAGACGAAGGACGAATCTTCCGGACTGTCAAAATGCAGGTGATCAGAACGAGAGCCGCAACAGCGCCCATGGCCGCCACGAGGAGAGGCCGATTCCGCTTCCTCACCCCGATGGCGGGTCCCCGGCTCATTTCTATCCCCTCGGACCGCGCCCGGGCGACGAACCTTTGCGTCATTCCTGACGGAATCTGGCACTGCGATCGTCTTGCGGCAAGCATTGAAAGGCTCTGGGCACTAAGCTGCGTAAAGTCATCTGTTAAACAGCGACAGCTAGGGCATGTTTCCAGGTGAGCCTTAAGATCCGCCAGATCGGGCTGGGATGCCTGGCCGCTGACAGCTAGGGCGCACAACTCCTCATAGTGTTCGTGGCTGTTCAACGAGCATCCCCTTGGCACTTGCGCCGCGCTCAGAAGCGGAAGTCGCTCTGGATTTATAGTTCTCGAGAACGGCATTCCGCAATTTTGAAAGCCCTCGATACAGGTTGTTCCGGACCGACGACGCAGAGTGGCCAGTGGCCTTGGCAACTTCTTCAGCCGTCAAACCCTCGAAGTAAGTGAGCTCAATCACCTTACGCTGACGAGGTTCAAGCAGGGCGAGCACCTGCTCCACCAAGCACGCGACTTCCTGAGGAGGCAAGCATACCAAATGCCCAGCTCCATAGAAGACATCCGCGGGGACGAATTCATCGAGTTCCTCGCGATTGTAGAAGTGGTTCGCCTGGAGATGCTCCCGGCGGTTGATGGTCCGATGATACGCGTACTGGAGCAACCAGGTTTTGAAGCTACCTCGATCGGGATTGAACTGATTTACTGCTCGGAACACATCCAGAAAGACACGTTGAACCGTTTCTTCGGCTTCGCCATCATCGCGCAAGATGGCACGCGCTATGCGGAAGACGAGAGCACTGTGTCTTTCAAACAGAACCGCCAGTGCGTCATTGCAGCCCTCGCGGAGAGCGTCCATAAGCGCGGCATCGTCGAGTGTTCGGAGTAGAGAGGGCGAGCAAATCAGCTTGGCAAGGTCGTGATCAGATGCCGCCATCGGCTCTCTCCCCTGGACTGCATTGTTCTTACGGAGCAGAAGTTGCCCCACTGCATTGACCTCTCATGCAAACGGCCGACCTCGATCGGATTCCACATACTTAAGCAGCCAGACCTTGAAATTATCGCGGTCAGAATTGAAGTCGTCTTTGGCCCGAAAAATGTCCGCGAAGACACGCCCGAGGGTCGCCTCCACCTCAGCATCGTTGCGTAACTTTTCGCGAGCTGTTTCGCAGACCCAGGCGCTGTGCCTTTCGAACAGGATCGCCAACGCGTCGTTGCACCCGGAACGCAATGCATTCATCAGTTCTGCGTCGCTGAGTGCTCGAAGCCGCGAGGGGGAACAAACCATGGCCGTCAGTTCGTCATTCGTTAGAGACATCAGCTCTACCTCACCGCACACATCGACGAGGACGAATCCTTACACAGCCGCGAGGCTGTCCAAGGCAAAATCGACCTGTCGTACATCTCTTGGGGTGAGCTCTGGGGGAAGCTCGCCAACAGCAAACAGCACTTGGATGGCCGACCGTCGATCTCTCGAAAAGCCAGTCCGTCCAAACAACTACTTACCGCTAACGGCTTACAGAACTAATCCGTGGCAAACAGACGCATTCAGTGCGAAAGCTGATGTTGTTCCGGAAATCGAACGGAAACCGAACGTAAACTGCAAGCATCCGGCATCATCGCGTCTCGTCACGGCAAACTGTCTTGAAAAGCTTACGGCTGGAAACCTCTTGCGAAATGAGGTTGTTATTGGCGGAACTTTAACCGTCACCAACCTGGGAAAGCAAGCGAATTTTCGATTTCCGAAAGATTCTTAAAATTACTCTTGCGATCCGACAATCTGGCTTATACTTGGCAGTTTGTTCGTTCCTGTACATACCCTCCTGCTCGCTCCAGTTAACTTTAAACAGAGCTAGACCTTACCCACTTGTCGCCGATAGGCGGTACGTCTATAGACGGTGGACTATCGTACAGCTCAACTCCCAAAATTCGCATGTGCATCAGCTACTCCTTAGACTGGGAAAACGGATCCGCAGCTTGCGCAAACAGCGCGGATGGAGCCAGGAAGAATTTGCTCA
>Ga0335074_10003809_pt1 | contig 20716 bp, 20 predicted proteins | sample Lox_Sample_23_FD_206715 | JGI IMG/M metagenome (GOLD analysis project Ga0335074, IMG submission 206715) | Soil microbial communities from Loxahatchee National Wildlife Refuge, Florida, United States - Lox_Sample_2.3 | ecosystem: Environmental > Terrestrial > Soil > Wetlands | place: USA... | reverse complement strand
TCGTCGCGGCAGTTTTGCTGGGAAGCGTGATCTCCACTCTATTCGCAGGCGTCTTGTCCGATTGGATGGGGCGGAGGCAGCTGATGCGATGGAGCGGGTTCCTCTTCATCGCCAGCATTCCCGTGATTGCGCTGGCGCATGGCTATGCCCCCTTGGTCTTTGGCCGGTTGCTGCAAGGCCTGAGCGCGGGCTTCATCGGCGTGGTGGTGCCTCTCTACCTTGCGGAGTGCCTGGGCGCATCGGAACGTGGCAAAGGCACGGGAATGTTTCAGTGGCTGCTCACGCTCGGCATCGTGGTGGCCGCGGTCGTCGGCCTGTATTTTAGCCATCGCGTGAGCCAGATAGCCGATCTGCATGACGCGGCCCGGCTTTTCGCATTCAAAGACGAAGCGTGGCGCCGAATATTCTGGGTTTCGATGCCGCCCGGGCTTCTCTTTTTCGCCGGCACTTTTTTTGTGGCGGAGTCGCCGCGCTGGCTCTTCCGCCGCGGTAATGCCGAGGGAGCGCTCAGTGCCTTGCTGCGCTCGCGCAACAAAACGCAGGCCGAAATCGAACTGCGCGAAATGAAGGAAGCTGCGGAGCTGGAATCGGCGAAATCCGGCGCGAAGGCCGTGAAGGAATCCTTGCTGCAACGCAAATACCTGGTGCCATTTGCCCTTGCGTGCCTGATTCTCGCATGCAATCAGACTACGGGCGTCAATTCGATCATCGCCTACAATGCGACGGTTCTGATCCAGGCTGGGCTGAACGATAGCCAGGCTCATCTGGCGTACGTTGTCTTCACCGTCGTAAATTTCCTGGTGACGATTGCCGGCATGATGCTGGTGGATCGCAAGGGCCGGAAATTTCTGCTCTCGGTGGGTTCGGCGGGAATTATCGTCGCGCTGGTTTGCGTCGGCGCGCGGTTCCTCAAGACCGAGAAGCTCCGTCTCGATTACCGTTCGGTGGTGCAATCGATGGTTTCGAGCGATCAAACGCTGCGCCTGCAATTTGACGAAGACACCGCCCGCAAAATTTTGAACTCCGATGCAAGGGCCGGCTCCGGGATCAAAAGCGGCCCAACCTCTCTCACGATCATTTACTCTTATGGGGATTTCCGCGCGGCCACGCCCGCCATTCGCTCAGACGATCTTGCCGCCAAACCGGTCACGATCGCGCGCGCCGATTGCGTGCCGGAAAATCGAGTTGTGGCCTTCTTCTCGGACCCGTTCGCAAATCTGCAAACGGCTCGCACCGCGCCGCTGACAATCGACAATGCTCTGATCACGCCCGTGCCGGACGCGCGCAGCGGATGGATCACGGCGGCATTTCTCTTCGCGTTTATGGCATCTTTCGCGATAGGGCCCGGTGTGTGCGTGTGGCTGGCGCTTTCCGAACTGATGCCGACGCGCATTCGTTCCAATGGGATGAGCGTCGCTCTGCTGATCAATCAGGCCGTTTCGACTTTCATCGCCGCCATATTCCTGCCCACCGTGGGCAAATACGGCTACGCGACGGTGTTTTTCGCGTTCGCGGGCTGCACCGTGATTTATTTCTTCACTGCCGCGTTTCTCCTGCCGGAAACGAAGGGGAAAACGCTCGAGGAAATCGAAAAATATTTCGAGAGGTGAGGATCACTCGGGAATCCGTTTCGCCAAATCCTGGTGATCGAGCTGAAAGACGATCTGGAACGAATCGCCGGCCGAAGAAAGAATATACGTCGCGAAATTCTCGCTCTCCACGGCCTGCGCGCCGGCGCGTTCGAAACGCATGCGCCACTTCACCTTCGCGCAGGTATATCGAGCGTCGAGAGCTGAAGCCTCGACCGCTTCGACCTTCGAAGAGACTAGACCGGACGATTTGAAGAATTCCTTCCGCTTCGGCAGCACCTTCACAAAATCTTCCTTCCTCACACTTTGCGCGCCCTGAGGTCCGGCAAACATGAATACGTCAGCGTAGAGGCTCGCGATCTTCGTCACGTCGAATTCCGCGTTTGCCTTCTCGTATTCAGCGAAAAACTCTCTCACTTGCTCGTTCAGGTCGGGCATATCGCTTGTCGCGCTCCCCTGTGAGTTGGAACTCAAGCCCTGTTGCGATCTACAGCTTGCGGTCTTTAAAAATTCGGGAGAGGTTCTGATGGACGCTTTCAACGGCTTTGAAGAATTCGCCGATGCCTACCGTTTCGCGCCCTATCTCCTGCGTGGAGGAAGCGGCGCTGATGCGCTCGCAGAGTTGCGTGGCACGCCGGATGTTCTCGGCGGTCAGCAGCGGAATCACCGTTTGCGGATCCTGTTGCTTCGATTGGCGCTCTTGCCATTCCTGAACGGCCCAGGCGGTCTTGCGCACATTGTCCACCGCGTCGCGAAACTCCGCAAGCACGCGCGGACCGACCGAGCTGGAGCGCATGTCGTATTCGATCCTCACCAGCTCCGCGCAGGCTTTCTTCAGCTGGAAGCTGACGCCCCAGAACGTTTCGCTCGGAACGAGAAGCTCCACGGCAACGCCCAGCAGGTGGCCGTCTCCATTGCGACGCGGGCCAACCACCCGAGCGTGCGACGATTCCTGCGATATCAGATTTTTCAGTTCGATTTGAGCGCCGACGGGAGGGTACGTTTTCAGCTCCAGCAGTCCGCCCTGCGCGTTTACTTCGGTGGCGCGGCCGCTCTCGCGGACGAGTTTGCCGCTTTGCTCCTGCCACGTGGCTTCCACAGGCGAGAGGAAAGGAAAGCGCCTGCTACGCCGTCCGTCGATCGAGTTTGTTCGCTTCACGGTTCAGAGCCGGAAAAACCGTTCGCCTGGTTGAATGACAACAGTATAGGCGGCTTTTCGCAAAGCTCAATGTCGGCTATCCGACATGTTCACTAAATGTGACGTGGGATGGAGCCCTCTTCAGGCGGGATTCGATCTGCCGGCCCGGGCGTCTTGCGCGCCAGCGGATTCAGCGCCTCGTTCAAAGGGCCAAAAGCCCATAAACAAGGCCCACACGAAGAAAATCGGAATGCCTGCCGCCAGGCTGATCGCCCCCCAGAACATGTTGGAGTGCGTCATCGCGCGGCCGAAAGCGACAAACGTGGTTTCGCCCGACGTGTAAAACACATAGATCCATCCTGCGATCGCCAGCAGTGCGGGAATCGGGTATAGCCACATGCGAAACGGCCGGTCTTTTGCCGGAAATCGCTTATGCATCAGAAAGACGCCGAATCCCTGCGCGATGAACTGCACCAGAATCCGCGATGTGAGCAGGATCGTGATCTCCGCAGCCAAGGGAATGAAGCTCACGGCAATCGTCACAAGTCCCACCACCAGCAGCGAAAGGTCCGGAAATTTCCCGCGCTGGTGAACATGCCGGAAGATCTGGAAAAAGCAGCCGTCGCCCGCAGCGGCATACGGAATGCGCGAATATCCCAGCATCAGAGCGAAAGTGGATGCGAAACTCGTCCACAGAATCAGCGCCGTCACCACCATCGCCGTGTGGGCGCCCCAAACGCGCTCCACAAGCTCAGACGCTACGTAGGGACTCGCCTTGGCCTCTTCAATCGTCAACGTTCCGGTGATCGCCAGATGAATTAAAAAATACAGCCCCGCGACCACGATCACGGACAAAATGATCGACATCGGAATCGTGCGCTGCGGATTTTTCACCTCTTCGCCGACGTAGCACACCACATAATAGCCGAGAAAATCGTAAATCACGTACGACATGGCCGCGCCCAGGGCGACCATTCCCGCGCGGTCCAGATGAAACGGCTGCCCCGAATGAAAGGCCAGTTGCGCGCTGAAATGCCGCGCACCGGCCAGAATCACCGTCCCTGCCGTGATGATCATTCCCACCCACAACACAACGGTGATTTTCCCCACGGCCTGGATGCGGCGATAGCAGAGCACCAGCGCCGTCAGCGCTACGCCCGCCGCGATCAAACCGTGAGTGACGTTGCCAAGGTGCGGCTTGAAATATTTGAAATAGTCCGCGAACCCGATGCTCCCTGACGCAATTTCCAGCGGTCCGCTCAAAATGAACTGCCAGATGAAAAGGAAAGCAAGCAGCCGCCCCCAGCGCCGCGGCCCAAACGTCTCGCGCAAAAAAAGATAGCTGCCTCCCGAACCAGGCAGCGCCGCGCCCAACTCGCACCAGATCATGCCGTCGCAAATGGCAAGCAGCGCGCCGGCGAGCCAACCGAGCAGCGCCTGCGGCCCGGGCAGGTCCGCAAGTATGAACGGTATGGTGAGGAAGACTCCGATCCCCACCATATTGGACATATTGAAGGCCGAAGCCTGCAGCAGGGAGAGGCTCTTCGTCAGCGCCGGCTGCACCTGCTCCGGCACGCGCGTCGGCGTGTACTCCGTGTTTTCCATGGAGCGCCATCATAACTGCTCAGCGCGTTGAATCGGCAAAGATTCTCGAAATTGCGATTTCGTTGAGTGAAAATGCGACTGAACCGAAGATGAACCGTTCTGCGGACTGGCTGACGCTTCATCAAAGGTCAACCTGTCCTGGAGTACCATTGACTTCGCTTTTGATTCGCCTGTATAGTGAAGGCGAACATCGCGCAAAACCCCGGGGGTAGCTATGGCGTTGACGAAACGGCAAAAGGAAGTCCTGAATTACCTGGTGGCCTTCATCAATAAGAACGGCTATTCGCCCAGCTTCGAAGAGGTCGCGCACGCGCTGAAGCTCACGTCGCTCGCGACCGTGCACAAGCATCTTTCGACGCTTGAGAAAAAGGGGTTCATCCGCCGCGGCTACAATCAGAGCCGCTCGATCGAGGTCACCCAGCTTCCGAAGCCCGTGCGCGAAGAAATTCTCGATCGCCACGTAGTCGAACTCCCGCTTGCCGGCCGCATCGCTGCCGGACGTCCGCTGGAAGCTATCGAAGATAACGAAACAATCTCTCTCTCCGATTTCACGCGCGGCCCCAATACCTTTGTCCTTCAGGTGAAGGGCGAATCCATGCGTGACGATCACATTCTCGATGGCGACTTCATCGTCGTTGAGCAGACGCAAGTGGCGAACACGGGCGAAATCGTCGTGGCGCTCGTCGGCGACGACGATGCCACCGTAAAGCGCTTCTATCGCGAGGCCGGAGGCCGAATCCGCCTCCAGCCGGCTAATTCCGCGATGGCCCCAATCGTCGTGCCGGCAAACGACGTAAAGATCCAGGGCCGCGTCGTCGGCGTCTTGAGAAAATACTAGGACCCAGTCCGTTCAGGGCTGCCAGATTGCGCCCCCAGGGTCGTGCAACCCTCCCTTTCGCCCTATCATCTGTTAATCGCCCAGACACAAGTGTTCCATTTTGGATTTGGCGTCCGTTTCATTGCGGAATTACATTGGGTGTCCCAGTCGCCGGATTCACACACTGGTTCGTTCCAAAGCAACAGGGCCCAAGGAGGGTAACGGTACATGTGGGGAGAAAAGAAACCTGATACTCCCGCTAGGACGCCGCTCCCGCAGCAGCCTAGACCAACCGCAACAACACCAGCATCCGCACCATCTTTTCCCGGGGAGGCAAGAACAATGGCACCACTCGATTCAACGTATAACACGCCGAGCTCGACGAACAGCGGCACGGCGCGGCTCGGATCAAGTTTGCATGTAAAGGGTGAAATCACCGGCAACGAAGACCTGGCGATCGACGGCAGCGTCGAGGGCCTGGTTCACCTCGAGGACCGGAGACTCACCATCGGCGCAAGCGCACGCCTCACCGCGGACATCATCGCCCGCGAAGTCGTGGTTTACGGCAACGTGAAGGGCAATCTTCGCGCGCGCGACCGGATCGAAATCAAGAAGGACGGCTCGGTTGTGGGCGACCTGACTACCGCACGCATCATGATCGAAGACGGTGCGTACTTCAAAGGCTCGATCGAAATTGATAAGGCCGGTGAAGCGGACGACGACAAGTCCAGCCTGCGTTCACGCAGCACGGCTGGCGCTTCGGTCTAGTTCATCTTGCATCGGACCGCCTCCGGCATGGCTTTCCCCGGCTCGAGGCAGGTTCGCTGCACGCCATAAAAAGCGCGCTCGAGCCATCCGCCAGGATGGCTCAGCGCGCCTTTTTGTTTGCCTCTATCCCTCCGCAGCGCGTCTGCCAGACGGGCCCTCTAGACTTCGGAGCGCTTCTTTTCTTGTTGGGGAAAGGTCTGATCGCTGCTTGGAAGCTTCGGCTTCGGCAATGCCTTGGCCTCGTAGATCGCGGCCCGCAAGGCTCCCATCGTATCCGGCAGCACCGGCGGTTTTCCCGGCGCCTGCTTCAGCCGCAGCGCGGACGTCAAATCCCCAAAGGTGCTGCGTCGCCAATCGCTGATATTCGGCTCGCGCACGCCGGTGAACTGCTCGAGGAACCGCAGCACGGACGTGTGATCGAAAGGCTCGCTCGAAACCCAACCGCCCGTCGTCCACGGCGAAATCAGGATGCAGGGCACGCGGAAGCCTCCGCCGATCGGCAATCCGTCGATGTACTCGTGTGCTGTTCCCTCAGGCGCGGTCGGCGGCGCCACGTGGTCGAATATTCCGTCATTCTCGTCGTAATTCAAAATGAAGAGCGTCTTCGCCCAAACGTCCGGATTCGCGGCAATCGCGTCGATTTTGCTCGCAACAAATGCAGCGCCGTCCGCCGGCATGTAATCCGGATGCTCCGACTGATAATCCGTGCAGATGATCCACGAAACAGCCGGCAGCTTGTCATTCATCGCGTCATATTCGAACTGCCCCTCCGCGCCATACGCCACACCCTTCAGGAAAAGCGGCGAGCGCCGCGGCGCATTTTGAAACACCGCGAAGTTTTCCAGCATATTGCAGCCGTAGTTGTTCTCCATCTGATAGACCTTCCACGGCACGCCCGCTTCTTCCAGCCGCTCCGGATAAGTCTTCCAGGTGTAGCCTTGGTCCGGCACCACGTTGCTGATGATCGGTCCATTGCCAAGCCCGTCGGGATCGATCGTCCCCGTCATGTAATACATGCGGTTCGGCCACGTGGGCCCCATCACGGAACAATGGTATGCGTCGCACAGCGTGAAGCTCTCAGCCAGTGCAAACTGAAACGGAATATCCTCCCGCGTGTAATACCCCATGCAGTAGGGACCGTTCCGCCCGTCGGCTTTTCGGTGCGCTTGCAGCCACTGGTCCATTTTCCCGCCGTTCCAAGCCTCGTGCTGCACGGCCCACGCATGGCTCGTCGAAGGAATTTTCTGCGCGCTCGTGGCGCGCGTATCGAGATGGAAGGGCAGCATGTACCCGTCGGGATTCTCCGCGTCCGGCTGATAAAACACGGACTTTCCGTCCGCAAGCTTCAGCGCCTTCGCATCATCGAACCCGCGCACGCCTGCCAGCGTGCCGAAGTAATGATCGAACGAACGATTTTCCTGCATCAGCATCACCACGTGCTTGATGTCCGCCAGCGAACTATCTGCCGGCGCCGATTGCGCCAGCATGCGGCGCACGTTGGGCGGCATCAGCGACCCGGCCGCAGCCACCGCAGCCAGTTGCCCCGCGCCTTTCAACAGCCGCCGGCGTGTAAGCTTCGCGCCGAGTAGTCCCCAGTCAGTCGAATCGTGCTTCATGGTTACACCTCCGCTGAAAAATGATCGCTCCGATGAGAAATGCCACCATACCTCATTGCGGATAACAGCGGTCGCAGTTTTTTGTTACGGTTTTGTGACACAAGATTCGTGCTATTCGTCCATCCCTGAGTTCCACGCATCCGGCGCGGCTTCTTCGAATCGCGTGTGGCGGCTCAGGAAAACGAAATTCAGCGTGCCGGTGGGGCCGTTGCGCTGTTTCGCAATGATCAGCTCGGATTTAGCGCGCTCTTCATCGGGAAGATCGGTCTTATAAAAATTCGGGCGATTGATGAAGATCACCACGTCCGCATCCTGCTCGATTGCACCCGATTCGCGCAAGTCCGCGAGCTGCGGCTTGCGCTCTTCGCGTTCCGGCGCGCGTGTAAGCTGGCTGAGCACAACGATCGGAATCTTCAGCTCCTTCGCCAGCCCTTTCAGCGCCCGCGACATGCCAGAGACCTCTTCTTGCCGGTTCGTCGCACGCTTCGTGCTGGTCGGCGTCACAAGCTGCAGGTAATCCACAATCATCAGCGAAAGGCCGCGGTCGCGCTTTAGCCGTCGCGCTTTCGCGCCCATCTCCAACACTGTCGAAGAAGCCGAATCGTCGATCCAGATCGGCGCCTCGCCCAACTCAGCCAGCGAAGCGGTGATCTTGCTCCAATCATCGCGGTTCATATGGCCTGTGCGGAATTTGTGCGCGTCCACACGCGATTGCGAGGCCAACAAGCGCAAGAGCAGGGACTCTTTCGACATTTCCAGGCTGAAAATCGCCACCGGTTCTCGATTGCGCAACGCAATGTTTTCCGCGATGTTCAGCGCAAACGCCGTCTTTCCCATCGAAGGCCGCGCCGCCAGAATGATCAGCTCCGAAGGCTGCAGCCCCGCCGTTTCATTGTCCAGCAGACTGTAGCCGGTCGGCAGTCCCGTGATGCGCCGCCCTTCGCTGAAAATCTTTTCCAGGCGTTCGAAGCCGTCGCGAACCAGTTCTTTCACACCGATCAGCCCCGCGCGGACGCGGTCTTCGGCGAGCTGAAAAATCGCTGACTCGGCGCGGTCGAGAATAATGTCCGCATCGTCTCCCGCCGCCAGCGCCTGCTCCTGAATCGCGGACGCCTGATACGCCAGGTTGCGCAGCACCGCCTTTTCTTTCACGATGCGCGCGTAATGCTCCACGTTCGTCACGCGCGGCATGCCGTCCGCCAGCTGCGAGACGTAAGCCACACCGCCCGCCGCTTCCAGATTTCCGGTGCGCGTCAGCTCTTCGCAAACCGTCACCAGGTCTATGGCTTGCTGGCTTTCACCCAACTCGATCATGCGGTCGAATATGTGCCGGTGCTGCGGAAGGAAAAAATCGTCGGTGCGAAGCTTTTCCACGGCTGTATTCAGCGCGTGATTGTCGAGCAGGATTGCCCCGAGGATGCTGCGTTCCGCGTCCAGGTTATGCGGCAGCGGCCGTTCGAGCGTGGTATTACTCGCCATGTGCAGTTCGCTTTATATTCGCCTAAGAGTTAAGCTCACGCAAGAGGGATGTAACGGCCCCGTCCGCACGAAAAACTTCGCTTCGCGAGTGCTGGGTCGCTCAACGCGGCGGAAATTTTTCTTTGTAAAGTCGTGAAGCGTGCAGCATTGTGCGCACGTCGCGCGCGCGCGTCAATGAGACAAGGCGCTGTGGATTACTGCGAGTGATGTTGAAAACTTTGCGGCCCCAAATACAAAAAGAGCGCCAATGTTTCAATCGGCGCTCTTCTCCGGCGGAATCCTGATTTTCAAGCAACGCCTAAGGCACGCTCGCTACGCACATCCTGGCTTCGTGTCTTACTCTTCCTTTTTCACCGCCAGCTTCACCGTGGTGCTCACTTCGCGATGCAGCTTCAGCGGCACATCGAATTCGCCGATGGTCTTGATCGGCTCGGCAAGCTGGATTTTTTTCTTATCGATCGTAAAGCCTTTTGCGGCAAGCGCTTCCGAAATATCCGCGCTCGTCACCGAACCGAAAAGCTGATCGTTCTCGCCGGACTTCCGGGTCACTTCGAGCGACACGCCCGCGAGCAGCTCCGCCAGCTTCTGCGCGTCGCCCTTTTCCACCGCTTCTTTCTTGGCAAACGCGGCGCGCATTTTCTCCAGCCGCTTCATGTTACCCGCGGTCGCTTCCAGCGCCAGCTTGCGCGGCAGAAGAAAATTCCGCGCGTATCCTTCGGCCACGGTCACCACCTCGCCGCGATTTCCCAGCTTTTCCACGTCCTCTTGCAGAATAATTTGCATGTGATGATCCTCGAACTCGTTTGAACAAACGGCGGCACGCAGAATCCCTGCGGCAGCGAAAAATCGATCAGAGCTCTGCGGCGAAAGGCAGCAAAGCGATGTTCTGCGCGCGCTTGATGGCCACCGTCAGCCAGCGCTGGTGCCGCGCGCATGTTCCGGTCATGCGCCGCGGCAATATCCGGCCGCGGTCCTGAATGAACGGCGAAAGAACTTCGGCCTTCTTATAATCGATCAGGTCGATCTTCTCGACGCAGAAGCGGCAAACCTTCTTCTTGCGCACGAAATTGCGCTTCCCGCGCTTTGGTCCCCCCGGCGGCCTGGCCCCCTGCGGACGCGGTCCTCCTGGTCGTCCTCCAAAGCCTCCCGGATGGCTCGGAGCTCCGGCGGGTGGCCCGGAAGGTGCGTGCGCGGCGTGTTCGCCTGCGGGTGCAGGCGCTTGCTGCTGTGGTTCGTTCGGTTCTGCCATAATCTCTCTCCTCTTCCTAAGCTGTTGCGGCGGCTTGGTCGGCCCCAGGCGCTCCCGTGGCGGGAACGGTCTTGCGCGGACGCCTTGCGGCGCGGCGCTCGCGATGCCGCTTGAATTTCTCTTGCCGCTTCAATTCCTCGTCCAGGCGAACGGTAAGGTATTTGATCACCGCGTCATTCACCTTGAGCCGCCGCTCCAGCTCCTTCACCGCTTCGCCGTGCGTCGACTTCACGATCATGTAGACGTAATATCCTTCGCGCAACCGCGCCACGCGATACGCCATCCGCTTGCGTCCCCACTTTTCCGTCTTCTCGATCTTGCCGCCCTTTTCGGTTGCGGCGTGTTCGAGAGTCGAAATCAGTTTGTCGGTCTCGCTTTCCGGCGTGTCTGGCCGGACAATAAAAATCAGGTCGTACTGACGCTCTTCCATGTGTCCTCGGTTTCTTGCCTTTCTACGGCACCTGCAAGTCGCTCGTGCTCAACCGCACACCGGCGGCAACCTTCATTACGAACTCTCGTCCGCCTCCGTGGCCCGGCGATTGAACTTCGTCATCGCCTTGTCCACGCCTTCCGTCAGAATCGTCTCCACCGCAACCACCGCTTCTCCCACCATCTCCTGAGCCATGCGGCGCTCTTCGCGATTCATCGAGCAAAGCACATAATCACGGCGGTCGCCCCACATCTGCTTCGGCTGTACGCCTAGCCTCACGCGAATGAACTCATCGGTGCCGATCGAGGAAATAATCGACTTCAGCCCGTTGTGCGTGCTGTTTCGCCCGCGTTCGCGAATCCGAATCATCCCCCACGGCAAATCCACCTCGTCGATCAGGATGATCAAATCCGCCGGCGTGCATTCATATTTCTCGAGCAGCATTCGCACGGCCGGGCCGCTCAGGTTCATCATTGTCTGCGGCTTCGCGAGCACCACTTCCTCGCCCGCCAGCGTCCCGCGGCCCACGGAAGACTTCGCCTCCGGCCGCGTCACCCGGATGTTCCCCCGCTCAGCCAGCCCGTCGATGGCGAGGAAGCCCAGATTGTGCGGCGTCCACTCGTATTCCGGGCCAGGGTTGCCGAGGCCGACGATAATTCGCATCAACCAGTCTCACGCGAGCGCCACTGTCTGCCACAAGCCGCCGCGAACTTACTTCTTCTTCTCGGCCTTCTCCGCCTTCGGTGCAGGCGCTTCGCCCTCGCCTTCGCCCTCTTCTTCCTTCTTGCCCTTCTTGATGACTTCGGGCTCCGCCGGAGCAGTTTCCGCCGCCACCGCAGCCTCCGCTGTCGGCTCTTCTTCCTTCTTCAGCGTCACCACGTGCGCCAGCACGCGCTGCGGGTCCGTCACCAGCTTCACCTTCTCCGGATCGAGCGGAAGATCGGCCGCGCGAAGCTGCTTGCCGATCAGCAGCTCGCTCACGTCCACTTTGAACTCTTCGGGAATGTCGCCGGGCAAGCACTCGACTTCCACTTCGCGCGTCACCATTTCGAAGATGCCGCCCTGCATCTTCACGCCCTGCGGCTCGCCGAACGTATGCACGGGCACCCGAACGCGCATCCGCACATCCATCGCGATTCGCAGCAGGTCCACGTGCAGCAATGCGCCCTTCAGCGGATCGACCTGCCAGTCCTTCAGCATGGCCTTTTCTTCGCTGCCGCCCGCTACGGTCACCGTGAAAATCGTATTGTGCCCGGTCTCCGAACGCAGAATGCGCGCAATCTGCTTCGCGTTCACGGTCAACGCCACGGCCTCTTTACGCGCGCCGTAGAGTGTAGCCGGCACCATGCCCGTCATGCGAGTGCGTCGCGCCGCGTTTTTCCCGCGTGTCTCGCGAATTTGCCCTTCTACTGTAAATGTCTCCATAACTTGGTCCTCGTTATCTCAAAAATTCTTCAAATGAAGAGTTCGCTGATCGAAGTCTCTTCGTGAATCGACTGAATCCCTCGCGCCAGCAGCGGCGCCACGCTGAGCGTCTTGATCTTCGGCAGTTGCCGCGCCGTTTCTTTCAGTGGAACCGAATCCGTCACCACAACCTCTTCGATCTCCGATTCGGCTATGCGCTTCACCGCCGGCCCGGAAAGCACCGGGTGCGTCGCCGCCGCGTACACTTTCGCCGCGCCGTTCTTGAGCAGCGCCTCCGCCGTTTTCACCAGCGTACCGGCGGTATCGATAATGTCGTCGATCACGATCGCCGTCCGCCCGGAGACATCTCCGATCAGGTGCATCACTTCGCTCACGTTCACGTCGATGCGGCGCTTATCCACGATCGCCAGCGGCGAATCGATTCGCTTCGCAAAAAGCCTGGCGCGCTCCACGCCGCCTGCATCCGGCGAAACCACGGTGATCGGGCCCAGCTTCTTATTCTTGAAATACTCCACCAGCACCGGCGACGCATACAGATGGTCCACCGGAATATTGAAGTAACCCTGAATCTGCGGTGCATGCAGATCGAGCGAAAGCACGCGGCTCGCACCTGACGTTTCCAATAAATCCGCCACCAGCTTTGCCGAAATCGGCACCCGCGGCCGGTCTTTGCGATCCTGCCTCGCATACGGGTAATACGGAATCACCGCCGTAATGCGCCACGCCGACGCCCGCTTGAACGCGTCGATCATCAGCAGCAGCTGCATCAGATGATCGTTCACCGGATTCGAGCACGGCTGCAGCACAAAAACGTCCGCGCCGCGCACATTCTCCAGAATCTGATAGCGCGTCTCGCCGTCCGCAAACTGCGTGTGTTCCGCGCGGCCGCGCTGCACACCCAGATGCGCGCAGATGGCGTCCGTGAGCGCGGTATTCGCCGAGCCGCAAAACACCTTGAACTTGTCTTCGGCCAAATTGCCCTCTGGTGTCGTAAGGGCACGGCTTCAGGCCGTGCCATACACGCGAACTCGGTACGGCCGTAATCGCTGAGAGGCGCCACCCGGCGCTCACCCCGCACGCCAGCCCAATGCGCGCCCGTACCTTTCCCTGCTTAGGGTTTCAGCAACGAACGTGCTGTCTTCCGGAAAATTGCGAGCGGCTCGGCGCGCCTGCGCTGGGTTTCGGAAGACTCCGAACACCGCCGACCCGCTACCCGCCAGCGCGGCTGCTGCGGCTCCTCCCTGAAGCAATCCGTCCCGGATTTCCCGGAGTCGCGGATGACGGCTGAACACAGGCGCCTCGAAATCGTTCGAAATGCCCGCTTCTTGCCGGCTCCAGCACAGAGCGCAGAACTCCCAAATATTAGGGGGTTTAGGGCGATTTGTCAATTCTGCAGACACCCACTGGTAGGCGTCCTTCGTGCTCACCGCGATCGCGCGCGGCGAAACCACCACGATCGTCCGTTTTGGCGCATCGCCCAACGGATAAATCTCGTCTCCGCGATTTGCAGCCGCCGCGCGTCCCCCAAAAAGAAAAAACGGCACGTCCGCGCCCAGCCCTGCCGCAATTTCCGTCACCCGCTTGAGCGGCGCCTTTTTCTTGGTCAGCCGCAGCATCGCGATGATTGCCGCCGCGGCGTCGCTGGAACCTCCGCCCAACCCCCGTGCAGCGGGAATCCGCTTTTCCAGCCTCGCGCGTACCCCGCCGCGAAATCCGATTTCGCGGCTGATCGCCTCGATTGCCCGGTAAACCAGATTTTCACGCCCTAACGGAAGTCCCGGATCGTCAGTCTCGAAGACGATTTCCGGCTGCCGGATCAGCGAAACTTCCAATGTGTCGTGCAGCGATATAGCTTGAAAAATCGTCCGCAGCTCGTGATAGCCGTCGGCACGCCGCGCCATCACGTTCAGGCACAGGTTTATTTTTGCGAACGCCGGCAGGCGCAGCGAATTTTTCATGCGCGGAGCTTACTGCTGTTTGCCCGATTCTTCCGATGGTTTTTGTGCGAGATGTTTTTTCAGGGCTTTGAGCTGTGCGTCCACTTCGTTTGCCTTATCCGCCTCGTAATCCGCGGGCAAAGCCTTTTGCCACGCTATCGCCGATTTTTCCAGCGTCGCCACCGCTTCCTGATCCTCTCCTAGCTTGGCGTAGACATCGCCCAGATGGCCCAGCACGGTTGGGTCGTTCCCCTCCAGCGCGATCGCCCTGCGGAGATAATCCTCGGCCTGCGTATACTTGCCCTCTTTGTAATAACACCACCCCAGGCTATCCAAATACGCATAATTATTCGGCTCCAGGTTCACTGCCTTCTGGATCATCGCTTGCGCGTCGTCCAGGCGAACGCCGCGATCCGCCAGCATGTAACCATAATAGTTGAGCGCCTCATCGTTCGGATCGGCGTCGAGCACCTTCTGAAATTCCGCCGCGGCCTCGTCGTATTTCTTCTGCCGCTCGTAGATCGCACCCAGCATGTACCAGACCGTCTGCTTCTGCTCCGGCTGCTGCGCCAGTTGCTCGGCCTTCTCGGCTGATTGCTGCGCTTCGGCGTACTTCTTGCTTTGCTCCTGCACCTGCGCAATTTGCAAATATACCGCCGCGTCGCTGTTGTTCCCCTTCAATGTCGCTTCCAGCAGTTTCGTCCCGGCCGCGGGGTCGCCCTTATCGCCATAGAGCATCGCCAGCGTATCCGTCAGGTCGGCATCGTTCGGCGACGCAACCAGCGCCTTTTTCGCTTCCAAAATCGCTTTGTCCAGCTCGCGGCTGTCCCGGTAGGTTTCGATCGTCAGTATCTCCGCTTCCTTCTGCGCCGTATCGCCCTGCTTCCCCATGTCCGCGTATGCCTGAATCGCCGCGGGATAGTTCTGCACGTGCCGGTACGCATCGCCGAGCTGCCGGTAAAGGATCGCCATTGCATTCGGCGCCGGCGACTCGTTCGCCGTCGCCCCTTTTATGCCCGCGATCGCGTCGTTGATCACTTTGATCGCGTCGTCATAGCGCCCCTCGTCTTCATAAAGCTGCGCTTCGTTGTCCAAAATCTCCAGATTGCCCGGCGCAAGCTGCTTCGCGCGCATCAATGCCGCTTCGGCGTCGCTGAATTGCCCGAGCGTCCGGTAGAGCTGCGACATCCGCAAATAGTTGTCCGCCGTCGCGGGCTCCAGCTGCGTCAGCTTCTTATATTGCGCAAGCGCCTCTTGATACTTGTTCTCGGTCAGCAGAGTATCGGCCAGCCCGTGCCGATGCCCCGGATCGTCCGGATCCAGATTAACCGCCTTCTGGTAAGCATCCTCCGCCTTCGCGTACTGCTTCGATTGCGAATAGGCGTCGCCCAGCAGGTCGTAAATGTCCGGCGAAGTAAACTGATCCGCAGCCTGCGCCAGCAAAGTGATCGCTTCCTGCGAACGCCCTTCGTCGATCAGCAGTTGGCTCAGCTGCTCCAGCGCCTCGCCGTCATCCGGCGATTTCTGCAGAACGTTTCTCAGCACTTTTTCCGCGTCATCCGTCTTGTTCTCGGCCCGGTAAAGACGGGCCAGCCACAGTGCGGATTCCGAATCGTCCGGCGCCAGTTTGAGAATGGCCTGCAGCTCGTCCACGGCTTTCTGCACGTTCGCGGCCTGCACATCCGGGCTCGTCATGTCTCCCAGCGAACGCACGTAAATCCGCGCCAGCAACCGATGCGCCGCAAGGTCGTTCGGATCAAGCTTCAGGACCGCCTGCGCCTCCTGCACCGCCTCGCCGATTCGTTGCGATTCGGCATCCACTTCCGCCAGCCGCTCCATGATCACCGTCGAGTTCGGCTCGAGCTCCAGCGCCTTTTTGTAGGAATCGATCGCCGCGCTCGAAAGATCCACCTTCCCCGTCGCCTCATAATCCTGCTCGAACTGCAGCTCCTGCAGGTGCCCCAGCGTGAAGTAATACATGGCCTCGGCGTGCGTTGCCGTCGGCGATCCCGGTGCGGCCGAAGTGGTTGTCGTTGAAACTGAAGTTTGTGCGGCTTGCGCGCCGCCGGCGGCTAAGAGCACCGATAACACTGCTGCGGAAAGGTTTTTCTTCATAAGCTCCACTCTGGTTATGATAGCAGGTGGAAGGCAAGCGTCAAACGACCACCCCGATCACCGTTCCAGGCGTCGATTCGCCCCACAGACGATTCGCCTCATTAATATGACGCGCAAATCTCCGATCGGGGTGCATCGCGCTCACAATCACGCGCCTCGCTTCGTGTTAATCTTGTGGTCAGGAGTTATGCTGGCCCTCGGATGCTTGCCGTAAATTGGAAATGACTCGACAACCGAATCACTCGCGCGCGCGCGCAAAACGCCGCAGCCGCCTCGCTTTCGCGTTTGCATTATTAGCCTTGCTGGTTGCCGCTTCGGCGCCGGCCCAACAGCCGTCCAGCGCCGATTCTCCGTCCGCCGCTTTTCCTCCGGCCCCGATCGAAGCCCCAGAAAATCCCGCGCCCAGCGTGCAGCCCATGAACTTGACCGACCTCGCATGGCTGCAAGGTCAATGGATCGGCGCCTGGGGCCCGCGCACGGCCACGCAAACCTGGTCCGCCCCCAAGGCCGGCACGATCCTCGGCACGCTTCAAATCGTCGCTGACGACAAAACTACCGTCGTCGAATTCGTCACCATTTCCCAAACGCCCAAAGGAGTCGTCTACCGCCTCCTGCACTTCACTCCCTCGCTCGCCCCCTGGGAAAGCGAACCCGCCGTGCTCTCGCTGATGAGCAGCGACACTCGCAAATTCGTTTTCCAGAATCAGGGTGAAACCCAGCCGCAGCAAATCGTTCTTACCAAAGTCGATCCGGATACTTACGTCGACCGCTCCGAAATCGCCCCCGACTCCGGCGATCCACAGATAACTGAAATCACCTTTCACCGCCAAAAGCCCGGCGCTCCCGCGAAAAAGCCTGGTTCCTGAATCCATCCCTCAAATGGCTAGTGCCGGAAGTGCCTCACGCCCGTAAGCACCATCGCCATTCCCAATTTATCCGCTGCCGCAACCGACTCTTCGTCCCGCACTGATCCGCCCGGCTGAATCACCGCCGTTGCGCCCGCCCCGCCGGCCACCTCGATGCTGTCCGCAAACGGGAAAAACGCATCCGAAGCGATCACGCTGCCTTTCAGCGAAAGTCCTGCCGTCGCCGCTTTCATGATTCCCAGCTTCGCCGAATCCACGCGGCTCATTTGCCCCGCGCCCACTCCCACCGTCTGCCCGTCGACCGCGTAAACAATCGCGTTTGACTTCACATGCTTGCACACCGTCCATGCAAAAAGCAGCGACCGCATCTCCGCATCCGTCGGCGCGCGCTTCGTCACCACCTTCAGGCTCGCCGCATCGAGCTTGTGCCGGTCCGGCTCCTGCACCAGCACGCCCCCCGAAATCCGCTTCAGCTCCAGCGCAGCCCCCACCGGACCAGCCCCAATCTCCAGCAGCCGAAGATTTTTCTTCGCCGCAAATCTCTCGCGCGCCGCCGCGTCGTATCCCGGCGCGACGATGCACTCCGCAAAGAGTTTCGCCACTTCTTCCGCCGTCGCACCATCCAGCGGCCGGTTGAACGCCAGCACGCCTCCGAACGCCGAAATCGGATCGCATGCCAGCGCCTTCACGTAGGCATCGCGCAACGAATCCTGCTCCGCCGCGCCGCACGGGTTGTTGTGCTTGATGATCGCCGCGCCCGGCCGTTCGAACTCCTCCGCCAGCCCCCACGCCGCGTCCAGATCCACCAGATTGTTGTACGAAAGCTCTTTGCCTTGCAGCTGCTTCGCACCGGCCAGCCCGACTGCCGGCGACCCGGCGGGAATATACAGCGCCGCCCCTTGGTGCGGATTCTCGCCATAGCGCATCACCTGCCGCCGTTCCAGCGAAATATTGATCCGCTGCGGCAACTTCTCCAGCGCCCCGATGCTCACCGCTCCGTTCGCCGCCAGCCGCTCCAGCTCGGTCGCAATCTCGCCGTCATAGCGCGCCGTTCGCGCGTACGCCTTGCGCGCCAGCGCTAACCGCGTCGCCGGCGTCAACTCCTTCTTTTCGCGCAACTCCGCCAATATCGCCGCGTAGTCCTCTGGATCCGTCACCACGCCCACGCTCTGGAAATTTTTCGCCGCCGAGCGAATCATCGCCGGCCCGCCAATATCGATATTCTCGATCAGCTCTTCCGGCGTCACGCCCGCCTTCGCCGCTGTCGCCGAAAAGGGGTACAAATTCACCACAACCAGATCGATCGGCCCGATTCCGTGCTCGGCTGCTTGCTTGCGATCCTCTTCTTTCCCGCGCTGGAATAAAATTCCGCCGTGCACCTTCGGATGCAGCGTCTTTACGCGCCCGCCAAGCATTTCCGGCCAGCCCGTCAGATCGGACACATCCCGCACCGGCACGCCCGCATCGCGCAACAGTCGCGCCGTGCCCCCCGTCGACACGATCTCCACGCCAAGTGCGGCCAGCTCGCGCGAAAATTCCATCACTCCCGATTTGTCAAACACACTCACCAGCGCCCGCTCGATCGCCACAGCAATCCTCCTCGCTCAATTAAGAGGACGTAGTTTATGTGTTTGCGCAAAATTTCGGAAGCAAAACTCACTGCGGCGCGGCGCGCCCCGCTTTGTAATTTGCCGGGCCTGCGAACGATCGCCGGGATTCCAACCGCACCCGGCGTGGCCCAGCCGCCCTGCACGCTACGCAAACTTATGTAGGGAATCCTACCTACACGCCTACATGCTTTGCCGGATGGGAACGCTGTCGCGGACGCAGTAGCTTATCTGGCAGGGGCGCCCCCTTGAAATCCCGCATTTTGCTTGTCGACGATCACGAACTTGTCCGCAAGGGCATCGCTAGCCTTCTCGCAGCTGAATGGGACATCTGCGGCGAGGCCGCTAATGGCAACGAGGCCGTGCGCAAGATTCGCCAGTTGAAGCCTGACCTCGTCGTCCTCGATGTGGCCATGCCCGGCATGGGCGGCGCCGCCACGGCCAGAGAAATCCGCACCATCGCGCCTGAAACGAAAATTCTCTTTCTCTCCATGCACGATTCCGAAACGGTCGCGCAGCTTGCCAAGTTGGCCCGCGTCGACGCCTGCCTCAACAAAGACTGCAGCCCGGACACGCTGAAGAAAGTCGTCCACAGTCTTCTCGCAGGCGACTCCCTGACCGCCTAGCCCCCGAAGTAGACTCAGGTTCAAATGTGGATTTAAACGTAGCCCGAGGCCGGCGCGCCATCTTCGTTCGTTCGCGCAAACCTCGCTCCTTCACACCGGTTCTTCAGCCACACGCTTAAAAAATGAATTTGACGGCGAGTTGGGCGATACGCGCCGGCCGCGCGCGGGTCAGCTCCATGAAATTGGCGGACGTGAAATTGCCGGAAGGGTTCGCGAATTGCGTATGGTTGAACACATTGAACGCATCGATGCGGAACTGCAGGCGGCGCTCTTTGGTGATCGGCAAGTTCTTGGCCAGGCTCACGTCTGTGTTGTTGATGCCCGGCCCGATGACGGAAAAGCGCATCGCGTTGCCGATTTGTCCGAGAGGCTCGGCGCTGAAGAGCCCGGTAGAACACGTCGACGATGCTTTCGGGCAGCGCAGCCAGAAGCGATCCGGGTTTGTCGCGAGATTCCGCGGATTGAGATGACTCACATTGCCGCCGTTGAAATCCGGCACGTCGAGATTAAACGTCCCGATGTACGAATTGTCGATGCCGTATCGCAGCGCGATCGGCGTGCCGCTCGCGAAGCGGGTTGTGCCGGTGATCGTCCATCCGCTGGTGAAACGCGAGGAGTGGTGCAGGATCTTGTTGAACGACAAATTGTAGCTGTAGCTGAGCACGAGGTTCTGCGGTACGTCAAATGACGATAGCGCGCGGAAATAGTTGTAATCGGGCGCGCCGCCGAAGAGAACGATCGAGGGCTGCTGCTGATAGAGCGCGCTCGGTAGCGGAGCCGGCAATGCGGGAAGCGGGCTCGGCAGCGGGTCGAACGCGGAATTGTTTTCCGAGCCCGTATCCATCGACTTCGACCAGGTGTACGCCGCCATGAGAGTGTACGTCTTTCCCGTGTGGTTCACGCTCGCTTGCAGAGAGTTGTAGGTCGAGCGGCCGACCGTGACGAGATACTGATCGCCGGTGCCGAAATTGATTCCCAGCGGCTGGCGAGTGCCGTAGATCGTGCCGCCTCCATTTGCCGCGGAAAGCTGAAACACGTCATTTTCATTGCCCGGACCGCAAGTATCCGACCCGGGCCCGAGATTCGCCGGATTGCTGAGAAACGCGCAGATCGATGGGATGCCGGGATTCGCTTCCACCGAGCCGGGAAGGCGATGAGACTGCGAGCCGACGTATGCGACGTCCACCACTGTATTCGCTCCCACCTGCCTCTCGATCGTGAAATTGTATTCTTCGCTGTAGGGAAGGCGATCGTTGATCGCGATTCCCGGCGAGCTGGTGATGGGCTCGAAATACGACCAATCGATATTTTTGTCGCCGACGGGCGGTGGCGTGAAAGGGAAATGCTGGCCCTGCACGGTGCCGTTCATCAATTCCCAAGGCGTCGAGAAGAGCGTGTTGTTCTGTTGCCAGTAGAGGATGAAAGGCGCATCCGCCACCTGGTCGAGCA
>Ga0335074_10003807_pt1 | contig 20719 bp, 14 predicted proteins | sample Lox_Sample_23_FD_206715 | JGI IMG/M metagenome (GOLD analysis project Ga0335074, IMG submission 206715) | Soil microbial communities from Loxahatchee National Wildlife Refuge, Florida, United States - Lox_Sample_2.3 | ecosystem: Environmental > Terrestrial > Soil > Wetlands | place: USA... | reverse complement strand
CGCGACCAGGTCGCCAGGGCATGGCCGTTGATCTCCTGATTGAAACTGTTGACGCGCTTCGCACTCTTGAGGTCGATATTCATGTCACCGAGGATGGCCAGAGGTGTCGCGTTGAATAGCTGGGTGGCAAGGTCATATGCCGCCTTCATCTGTATTGCCTGCGGTTTCGACGTATGGGTGACCGACGGAGCATGGAGGGCAATTACCGAAACCGTGCCGATGTGCAACAGCAGCACCGGGCGACTGTTCCGTACTGGTATCGTTTGTATATTGGTCGAATATATGAAAACGGAACCTGCCGGTTTCTTGCCAAATACGTAGTAGCGCAGACTGGTGTCTTTCATATAGGGTGTGTCAAATCCGAACGGCCGGATTGGCTTGACCGTTACATAACCGCTTGGTGCCAGGCTATCTTTCCGGTCGCTGTATGTTCTGGATGCCAGTTTCAGCATCTCGGCGAGGATAATGAACTCGGGCTGCCTGCCGGAGAGCCTGGTGAGTGACTGATTGACATCGTCATAGCTGGCACCGGTTCCACCCCGTGCCACGTTCCAGAACAATACACTTGGCATGACGCACCCCCTTCGGCAGGTAGTTTTGATGGCTGACCGAAAATCAGCCTCGGTGATTTGCGAGACACGGTATGGCTGGAATCGCTGATTGCACGCCGGAGCAATAAGCAATCCGACGTGAGCCTGACCGCTACCTTGCATTCGCGCGATGATTGATCAAAGCACAATCGGGAGGCATGGCCGGTTTTCGAGTCTGCGATGCTGCCCCAATACGCCGGGCGTGCGGCATTGTACTCCAGCACGTCGATGTCGGACTTGCCGTTAGACCATACGCGAACGCTCGATCCGGAGGCAACCACGAAATTCCAACAGCATGCGTTGAGTTTTGAACCTGATCCCCGGCGGTCGACTGCCCGAGAATGCAGCAATATTTCGACCAACGTGAAAGCCGCGTTAATGCCCCGCCGCCGCATGGAGGCAAGACCGCCAGAGTTGCGCACCGGCGACCCGTAGCCCGCTATCAGAGACGCGCGAAGCCATCGGCCCAATGTTATTGCGCGTTGATCACCGGGCCGAGGCCGACCCGCCCCGGATGAAACGGCGCGGCTCCGCGCCAGCCGGTCATGGCCTGCCATGACGGGCGTTGCGGCCTCAGCCCAGCCGGAACTCCTCGGCCTCCTGCATGGGCAGCGGCACATGCGTCGCCGCCACCACGATACCGCCGCGCGCGCGATGCGCCGTGAGCACCGCCCCGACCAGTGCCTGGGACGCCGTGTCCAACCCCACCGTCGGTTCGTCCAGCAACCAAAGCGGCGCGGCGCTCAGCACCAGCCGGGCCAATGCGAGCCGGCGCTTCTGCCCGGCGGACAGGTAGCGTGCCGGCACCTCGGCCAGGTCCCCCAGAGCCATCGCGTCCAGCGCGCCGTCCACCGATCCCTGGCCCATGCGCGCGGCGAAGGCCAGGTTTTCGGCCGCGGTCAGCCCCGGCTTCACCGCGTCCAGATGGCCGACATAGGTGACCCGCGCCGCATGCGCCGGCAGATCGGCCAAGGCGTCCTCGCCGTCCCACAGCAATCGGCCGGCGATCGGCCGCACCAGCCCGGCCAGCAGCCGCAGCAAGGTCGACTTGCCGGAGCCGTTGGCGCCCGTCAGCACCAGCGCTCCGCCGGTGGGGACGGTGAAGCTCAGGTCGCGGAATACCAGCCGTTCGCCGCGAAACGCGGCCAGTCCCTCGGCTTGCAGCACGTCTGATCCTATCTATCGGCCGGTGGACGATCCCAGGCTGGTATGGTTAAAGCCCCACAGCCGGGACACTTGGACAAGCGGCCCGGGCGCTGAACCCCGCCACCAGCATTGCGCCCCCGAGGCTGCACAACGAAAGAGGCGTCCTGCCAACGCAGGACGAACGCAGAGCATGACCGCAATCGGGCAGGACTCCCTCAAGACCCGCCGCACCCTGACGGTGGACGGCACGTCATACGATTATTTCTCGCTGCCGGAAGCGGCGAAAGCCATCGGCGATATATCCCGCCTGCCCGTCAGCCTCAAAATCCTGCTGGAGAACGTGCTGCGGTTCGAGAACGGGTCCAGCTACAAGGTGGATGACGCGAAGGCGATCGCTGGCTGGCTGAACGGGGCGCATTCCGAGAAGGAAGTGCCGTTCAAGCCCGCCCGCATCCTGATGCAGGATTTCACCGGTGTGCCGGCGGTGGTTGACCTGGCAGCCATGCGCGATGGCATCATCAAGCTGGGCGGCAGCCCGGAGAAGGTGAACCCGCTGGTGCCGGTAGACCTGGTGATCGACCACTCGGTGATGGTCGATGTCTATGCACGGCCGGACGCGTTGCAGAAGAACGTCGACATCGAGTTCGAGCGCAACGGCGAGCGCTATCGCTTCCTGCGCTGGGGCAAGGAGGCATTCGACAATTTCCGCGTGGTGCCGCCGGGCACCGGCATCTGCCACCAGGTGAACCTGGAATATCTCGGCCAGTGCGTGTGGACGTCCACCGACGCCGGCACGCATTTCGCCTATCCCGACACGCTGTATGGCACCGACAGCCACACGACGATGGTGAACGGCCTGGGCATTCTGGGCTGGGGCGTCGGCGGCATCGAGGCGGAAGCGGCCATGCTCGGCCAGCCGATCGCCATGCTGATCCCCGACGTGATCGGATTCAAACTGACCGGCCGCCTGCCGGAGGGTGCGACCGCCACCGACCTCGTGCTGACCGTCACGCAGATGCTGCGGCGCAAGGGCGTGGTGGGCAAGTTCGTCGAATATTTCGGGCCGGGGCTGGATCAGTTGGGCCTCGCGGACCGCGCGACGATCGGCAACATGGCGCCGGAATATGGCGCGACCTGCGGATTCTTCCCGGTGGACAAGGTGGCGCTGGACTACCTGCGCCTGACCGGGCGCGACGAGCATCGGGTGAAGCTGGTCGAGGCGTATTTGAAGACTCAGGGCATGTTCCGCGAGCCGGGCATGCCGGATCCGGTGTTCAGCGATACGCTGGCACTGGACCTGGGCACGGTGGTGCCGTCGCTGGCCGGGCCGAAGCGGCCGCAGGACCGGGTGGCGCTGACGGATGTCGCGTCGTCGTTCAAGGCCGACCTGACCAAGGGACTGGGGGTGCCGGAGAAGGACGCCGGGCTTTCGGTGAAGGTCGAAGGGAAGAACTACGAATTGACACATGGCGACGTGGTGATCGCCGCCATCACGTCGTGCACCAATACGTCGAATCCGAACGTGCTGGTGGCGGCGGGGCTGGTGGCGCGCAAGGCGCATGCGAAGGGGCTGAAGCCGAAGCCGTGGGTGAAGACCTCGTTGGCGCCGGGTTCCCAGGTGGTGACGGAGTATCTGGAAAAGTCGGGGCTGCAGAAGGACCTGGATGCGATCGGGTTCGAGCTGGTGGGCTATGGCTGCACCACCTGCATCGGCAACTCCGGCCCGCTGGATGATGCGATCGTCGATGCGATCGAGGACAACAAGCTGGTCGGCGCCGCGGTGATCTCCGGCAACCGCAATTTCGAGGGCCGCGTGCATGCCAATGTGCGCGCGAACTACCTGGCGTCGCCGCCGCTGGTGGTGGCGTATTCGCTGCTGGGCAAGGTGACGCAGGACATTACCAAGGAGCCGCTGGGAACCGGCAGCGACGGGCAGCCGGTGTATCTGAAGGACGTATGGCCGACCAACAGGGAGATCGCGGAAATTATCGCAACGTCGCTGTCGCGCGATCAGTTCCTGAAGCGCTACGGCGAGGTGTTCACCGGCCCGAAGCAGTGGCAGACGATCCAGGTGGACGCCGACAGCGAGACGTATCGCTGGTCTGACGGTTCCACCTATGTCCGCAATCCGCCCTATTTCGACGGCATGACGATGGAGCTGCCGCCGGTCGGCGACGTGAAGGGCGCGCGCATCCTGGCGGAGCTGGGCGATTCGATCACCACCGACCACATCAGCCCGGCCGGTTCGATCCGGAAGACCTCGCCTGCCGGCGACTATCTGCTGGAACGCCAGGTGACGCAGGCGAACTTCAACAGCTACGGCTCGCGGCGCGGCAACCACGAAGTGATGATGCGCGGCACGTTCGCCAACATCCGTATCCGCAACGAGATGGTGCCGGGCGTGGAAGGCGGCATGACGCGGCACCTGCCGGACGGAGAGCAGATGCCGATCTATGACGCGGCGATGAAGTACAAGGCCGAGGGGGTGCCTCTGGTCGTGTTCGGCGGCAAGGAATACGGCACTGGGTCGTCGCGTGACTGGGCGGCGAAGGGGACGTTCCTGCTTGGCATCAAGGCGGTGATCGTTGAGAGCTTTGAGCGCATCCACCGGTCCAACCTGGTGGGCATGGGCGTGCTGCCGCTGACGTTCAAGGAGGGTACGGACCGGAAGTCGCTGGGCCTGACCGGTGAGGAGATCATCGACGTGGTCGGGCTTGACGGGCTGCGGCCAGGCATGGACCTGACGCTGGTGATCCACCGGGCGGACGGCAAGACGGACGAGGTGCCGGTGCGCTGCCGGATCGATACCGCGGATGAGGTGGAGTACTATCGGCACGGGGGGATCCTGCAGTACGTGCTGCGGGGGATGGCGAAGGCGGCGTAGGGCCTGGGATGGAGAGGGGGTTTGCGACGCGGCGGTCCTTGCATCCGCGTCGCGAAACCCGAATGTGGCGGCCGATCGGTTCATCCCCTATCCTCGAACGATGCTGTGCGCACGATGGAGGGACGTATGAGCGTCGCCGACCAGCTTTATGAACAAGCCAAGCTGTTGCCGGAACCGTTGGCCCGGGAAGCTCTCGATTTTGTATTGTTCCTGCGGGAACGCCAGGAACGCCTGGAAGCACGGGACCTGATGGCAGCGCAGACGGCGTCATTGGCCGCCATTTGGGACAATGGCGACGATGAGGCCTGGAACAGTGTTTGAGTCGGGAACTTTACTGCTGGTTCCTTTCCCATTCTCGAATCTGACGAGCACCAAACGCCGGCCCGTGCTGGCCCTGACGCCGCCGGACCCGCAAGGTGATTTCATTGCCTGTCCGGTGACCTCCAGGGATCGCTGGATCCACGCTCGTCCGTTGCTGCCGGATGACCTTGTTGCTGGCGTTCTGCCACTGCCAAGCTGGGTGCGCACCGATCGGGTGGTGACATTGCACGTTGATTTGGTGGTCAAGACCTTTGGGCGTGCATCGGAAGCATTTCGTGTCGAAATCGTGCAGGACCTTTGCCGCATACTGCGAGAGCAACAGCCCTGCACAGATTCGTGAGGCGCCACCTTCAAACGCTGCCATAGCGGCCGTTCCGCTGCCTCCCCCGCTCGCGTGATCCTGCGCCGCTGCAGGCTGGTCGGAACTTGCGCGCTATCAGCTTCTCCCAAGGCGTCGGCGCCGTGCTGTCGGCGGCCGTCGTCACGACTGGCGGAGCGATCGGCCGGATCGCGGGGTGACAGCGCGTGCTGTATCGCCGCCGGGGTTTCCGCTATCTCTGTCCAGCCTGTCCGGCAACAGGAGGGAACGTGCCGCAAGCCATGCCACCCGATCTGCGCTCACCCGCGGAAAGCGTGGCATTGCCGTGGGATGCGGTGCGGGCGTTCCTGGCGGCGCGCGGCCTGCGGCTGGACGACGATCCGCCGCCGCGGCAGTTCGTGGGCGGGTTGGCCAACCTGAATTACCTCATCCATCTGAACGGCAAGCCCTTCGTTCTGCGCCGTCCGCCAATGGGCGACCTGCCGGCCGGCAGCCACGACATGGCGCGCGAGCACCGAATCCTGTCGCGCCTCCCCGATGCGTTGCCGTTTGTGCCACGCAGTGTGCTGCTGTGCGACGATCCCGCGATCATCGGCCAGCGTTTCCAGATCCTGGAGTACCGCGCGGGGCTGGTGATCCGCGAGCATGTGCCGCCGGATTTGGCGCACCGGCCGGAAATCGGGGCCCGCCTGTCGCAGGTATTATTGGAGACCATGGCGGCGATTCATGCGGTGGATACCGCCGCGGTCGGGCTCGATGATCTGGGGCGACCGGAGGGCTTCCTGGCTCGTGCGGTGAGCGGCTGGCGCAAGCGCGGCTGGGCGGCGAAGGAGGATGGGACCGATACGCTACACCAGGAGGTCGGTGCGTGGCTGGAACAGCGGCTTGTGCCGGATGGAAAACCAGGGCTGCTGCACAACGATTTCAAGCTGAACAATATGATCCTGGATCCGGACGATTTCTCGCCGGTGGCGGTGGTGGATTGGGACCAGGGCACGCGCGGCGATCCGTTGTTCGATTTCGCGACGTTGCTGAGTTACTGGATTCATGCCGACGATCCGGCGGCGGTGCACGACATGGCGCAGATGCCGGCCGACGAGGCGTGTCTGTATCCTCGTGACCAGGCGGTGGCGGAATACGCACGGCTGACCGGGCGCGATGTCTCCAATTTTTTGTTCTTTCGCGTGCTGGCGATGTACAAGTTGGCGGTGATCTTCCTGCAGCTCGGGCTGCGCTGGCGCAGCGGCGCCACCACCGATCCGCGCTATGAGCCGCTGAGCGCGATCGGCACCGGGATTCTGGAATTCACGCACGAAATCGCGCAGGGACGCGCGTTCTGATGCAGTCCGCCATTGCAAGGCGCGACAACCCCGTTGTCATTGCGAGGAGCGAAGCGACGAAGCAATCTCGTTCAAGTTGCACACGAACTGTCCGCCACGGAAACCGAACGGGATTGCTTCGTCGCTTCGCTCCTCGCAATGACAGAAGCGCGTTGTCGCGCCTCGCGCTGACACCGGATGCCACCGCACTGACCGCAACGATGCTGCACAGGTGACCCATGGACTTCTCCATCTCTCCCGAACTGCAAGAGCTGCAGCATCGCACGCGCGAGTTCATCCGCCACAAGATCATGCCGCTGGAATCCGATCCGCGGCAGACCGCGCATGGCCCGACCGAGGACTTCCGCCGCGAGCTTGTCGCCTTGGCACGTGACGCCGGCTTGCTCGCGCCGCATGCGTCTCCAGAGTACGGTGGGCTCGGCCTCGACCATGTCGGCAAGGCGGTCGTGTTCGAAGAATCCGGCTTTTCTTTGCTTGGCCCCGTCGCGATGCACATTTTCGCGCCCGACGAAGGCAACATCCATTTGATGGAGCAGGTGGCGACAAAAGAGCAGAAGGAACGGTGGTTGCAGCCGCTGGCTCAGGGCGAAACGCGGTCGTGCTTCTGCATGACGGAGCCGGCGCCAGGCGCCGGGTCGGATCCCTCCGCGATCAATACGACAGCGGTGAAAGACGGCAATCACTGGGTGATCAACGGGACCAAGTGGTTCATCACCGGTGCCGACGGCGCGGCCTTTGCCATCATCATGGCGAAGGAGGAGAGCGGCAACGCGACGATGTTCCTGGCCGACATGGACCAGCCCGGCATCGAGATCGTGCGCACGATGCACAGCCTGGACCAGGCGTTTGCCGGCGGCCACGCGGTGGTGAAATTCAACGACCTGCGCGTGCCTGCGTCCGATATTCTCGGCGAGCCCGGCAAGGGCTTCCGCTATGCGCAGGTGCGGCTGGCGCCGGCGCGGCTGACGCATTGCATGCGCTGGCTTGGCGCGGCGCGGCGCGCCCACGACATCGCGGCGGACTATGCCCAGCGCCGCGAAGTGTTCGGCGCAAAGCTGGTGAACCACGAAGGCGTCGGCTTCATGCTCGCGGACAATGAAATCGATATCCGCATGAGCCGCCTGGCGATCTGGCATACGGCCTGGCTGCTGGACCAGGGGGCGCGCGGCACGACGGAATCCTCCATCGCCAAGGTCTTTTGCTCCGAGGCGATCTGGCGCGTGGTCGATCGTTGCGTGCAGGTTCTGGGCGGCCAGGGCGTCACCGGCGAGACCCTGGTCGAGCGTCTGTTCCGCGAGGTGCGCGCTTTTCGAATTTATGACGGGCCTTCCGAAGTGCATCGCTGGTCGCTGGCGCAACGCATCGCGCGGCAGGGGGCAAACTGGTGAGCCCAATGGGGGATGCAACGTTCGACCTGAGCGGCAAGGTCTGCGTCGTCACCGGCGCCGGCCGTGGCATCGGCCGTGGCATGGCGGAGGCTCTGGCGCGGCATGGCGGCTTCATCGTGCTGGTGGGACGTACGTTGGCCACGCTGGAAGAAGCGGCGGCCGCGATCGGCGACCGGTGCATGGTGCAGGTGGCCGATGTGTCGCGGGAGACCGACGTCGTGGCGCTGCGCGACGCGGTGCTGGCGCGGTGCGGACGGATCGACGTGCTGGTGAACAATGCCGGCGTGAACCCGATCTTCCGCACCATCGACCGTGTGTCGCTGGAAGACTGGCAGCAGATCATCGACGTGAACCTGACCGGCGTGTTCCTGTGCTGCAAACATTTGGGCGGTGCGATGGAGGCCGGCGGCTCAGTCATCAATGTAAGCTCGGTCGCGGGGCACGGCGGACTGCCGCGGTCGGTGCCGTACTGCGCCTCCAAGGGCGGAGTCGAGATGCTGACCAAAGCCCTGGCGCTGGACTGGGCAAAGCGTGGCGTGCGGGTGAATACGCTGGCGCCGGGATGGGTGGATACGGACCTGACCCACGGACTTCTGGAGCATGACGTCCATGGAAAGCGGTTGTTGGACCATACGCCGATGGGACGGTTCGCGACGCCTCGGGACATGGCGGGGGGCGTAGTGTTCCTGGCATCGGATGCCGCGGCGTTCATGACCGGACAGAGCCTGGTCATCGATGGCGGCTGGGGGGCGGAGTAAGGGAAAATTCCGAGGCGCGGCGCGTGCGAGAGCAAGAACCGTAAAGCATGGGCCGTTGGCTGGTGCTAGGGTGGGCTCGCCATGAACGAGCAGGGATTCGTAGTCTTCCCAACGGCGATCGGTTCCTGCGGCATCGCATGGGGACCGCGTGGCGTAACGTGTGTCCAGTTGCCGGAACGGACAGCGCAGGCAACGCGTGACCGGCTGCGGCGACGCCACCCCGAGGCGGTCGAAGCGCCGCCGCCACCGGAAATCCAGCAGGCGATCGACGCGATCGTGGCGCTGCTGCACGGCGAGGCGCGCGACCTGTCAGGCATCATCCTCGACATGGCCGATATCCCGCCGTTCCGTCAGCGGCTTTACGCTGCTCTCCGCAGCATCCCGGCCGGCGCGACGCTCTCCTACGGCGAACTGGCCGCGCGGCTTGGCGACGGCAGCACCGCGCGCGACGTCGGCGAAGCCATGGGGCAGAACCCGTTTCCCATCATCGTGCCGTGCCATCGTGTCCTGGCGGCCGGCGGCAAGGTGGGCGGGTTCTCGGCGCCGGGCGGCGTCGCCACGAAACTGCGCATGCTCCAGATCGAAGGCGCCAGCGTTGGCGAGCCGCCTTCTCTGTTCTCGAACCTGCCGTTGATGGCGCCGCGCCGCCGGCGTTATGGGCTCAGCGAGAGGTAATCACGCCGGGACGGCGGCCGGGCGTGGCATCCCGATTCACGCCAGGCCGTTACGGCCACGGCCCGCACTTGGCCCCGCCCATCGTGACCTCTACCTTACGTGAATGTCCCTGCCGTCCCCGCAGCCGGCGACCGAGGAGCCCACCATCGCCGAGCTGCTCGCCGCTCGTCCGCACCTGACCATGCACGCCATGGACGGCCTCGCCCTCGAGTCCGTTCCCCTCAATGCCATCGCCGATGCGCTTGGCACGCCCACCTGGGTGTATGGCGCCGGCACCATGCGTGCGCGCTACCGTGCTCTTGCCGGCGCACTCGCCACGGCCGGCCTCGACGCCGGCCTGCACTACGCGATGAAGGCCAACGACCACCTCGCCATTCTCCGCTTGTTCGCGCTGGAAGGCGCTGGCGCCGACGTAGTCAGCGCGGGTGAAATCCGCCGCGCCCTGAAAGCAGGCATCCCGCCCGCCCATATCGTTTTTTCCGGCGTCGGCAAGTCGGCGTCCGACCTCCGTCTCGCGCTCGAGCACGGCATCGGCCAGATCAACGTAGAAAGCGCGGAAGAGCTGGAGATGCTCTCCACCCTCGCAGCCAGCGAGAGCAAGACAGTCGGCATTGCGCTACGCATCAATCCAGACGTGGATGCCGAGACCCACGCCAAGATCACCACCGGCCGGGCGCGCGACAAATTCGGGATCCCCTGGGCCGACGCCGCCGCGCTTTATGCCCGGGCTGCCAGCCTGCCCGGCATCCAGCCGATCGGCCTGGCGATGCATATCGGCAGCCAGGTTCTGTCCCTCGCCCCATTCCGCGCCGCCTACGCCCGCATCGCGGGGCTGGTCACGGACCTGCGCGCCGCGGGCCACGCCGTCACCACGGTGGATTGCGGCGGCGGCCTGGGCATCCCCTACGGCGACGAACCCGCGCCCAGCCCCGCCGGCCTCGCCGGTGCGTTGCGCAGCGCGTTCCACAACCTCGATGTCCGGCTGGAGCTGGAGCCAGGACGGTGGCTGGTCGGCCCCGCCGGCGTCCTGCTGGCTTCGGTCGTGCTCCACAAACAGGCCGGCGCCACCCGGTTCATCGTGCTCGATGCGGCGATGAACGACCTGGTGCGCCCCGCCATGTACGACGCCTGGCACGGCATCGTCCCTGTCGCTGCCGCTGACGCGGTCGCGCCCACGACACAAGCCGACATCGTCGGCCCCGTCTGCGAATCCGGCGACACCTTCGCGCGAAGCCGCCAGCTCCCATCTCTTCGTCAAAATGCGCGCGTGGCAATTTTGGATGCAGGCGCATATGGTTCGGTCATGAGTTCCACCTACAACGCCCGCCCGCTCGCCGCCGAGGCACTGGTGGACGGCGACCGCTGGTCGGTGATCCGCGACCGCCAGCCGGTGGAAGCGCTGTGGCAGGCTGAACGCATCCCGGATTTCCTCGCATGACCGACCGCCCCGAGGACCTGAACCCCCTGCTCCGGCGCCTCGCGGCGCAGCGCGCCCTGGCGCGCCTGGTGTTGCTGTTCGAGTATATATGGCCGGCCATATGGCCGCCCCTTGGCGTCGCCGGCTTGTACCTTTGCGCCGCCCTGCTTCAGATTCCGCAAATGCTGCCGCCTGCCTGGCACTTGGCGTTGCTGACGGGAACGGTCGTCGTCATCTTCGCTCTGGCCGTGCGCGGACTGTGGCCGATCCACACGCCGGACGACGGCGCGGCGGACCGGCGGCTGGAACGCGATTCCGGGCTTGCCCACCGCCCGCTGCAGGTGCTCACCGACCGCCCGGCGCAACACGATCCCTTCGGTCTCGCGTTATGGCAGGCGCATGTCGCGCGGACGATCCGCCAGGTGCGCCGCCTGCGCGTCGGCATGCCGCACCCTGGCCTGCCCCGGCGCGACCGCTACGCGTTGCGCGGCGGCCTGGTGGTGGGGTTGGTCGCCACGCTTGGTATCGCCGGCGCCGACGCCCCGGCCCGCATCGCGCTCGCCTTCCAGCCGACGCTGCCGCGGCTGCCGGAGCTCCCCTCTACCGAGCTGCAGGCCTGGATCACGCCGCCCGCCTACACCCATATCGCGCCTGTCTTCCTGAAGCCGAACGGTGGGTCGGTTGCGGTTCCGGCCGGCTCGCATCTCACGGTCAGCGTCACCGGTGGCTCTGGCACACCCAGCCTGTCGCTGGAGGGCCATGGCACGCCGTTTCGGACTCTGGCGACGGACAGTTTCCAGGCTGATCGCGACCTGACGCAGGGCGGCAGGCTCATTGTCCGCCGCGACGGCCGGGACCTGGCAACCTGGGACCTGACCGTGATCGTCGATCAGCCCCCCACCGCGGCCTGGGCTAAACCACCCGGCGCGACGCGCACGGGGCAGGAAACGCGCCTGCCATGGGAAGCGAGCGACGATTATGGCGTGGTCTCGCTGCAAGCCGAGTTACGGTTGAAGGACCGGCCGTCCGCGCCGGCGCTGGTGGTGCCGATCCCGCTGCCGGGCGGCGATCCGAAATCGGCGCACGGGGCCTACGAGCAGGACCTGACTGCAAACCCGTGGGCCGGCCTGCCGGTGACGGCACATTTGCTGGCCCGCGACGCGCCCGGCCAGGCCGGACGTAGTGCCGACGCCACGTTCACCCTGCCCGAACGCTTGTTCACCAATCCGGTGGCGCGGGCGCTGATCGCCATCCGCAAGGGCCTCAGCCTGCATCCCGAGGATCGCGACAGCGCGGTGGACGCGCTGGACGGGCTGATCATGCACCCCGAGCTTCTGCACGGCGACATCGGCGCCTACGTCAATCTCGGCGGGCTCTATTATCTGCTGGAATACGACAAATCCGCCAAGGCGATCCCCGAAGCCCAGCAACAGATGTGGGAGCTGGCGCTGCACCTGGAGGAGGGCCAGGCCGAGCAAACTGCCCATGAGCTGGAGCAGGCGCGGCGGGCGGCGCAGGATGCGCTGAACCGGGCGATGAAGGACCCCAACGAGGCCAACCGGCAGGCCCTGGAAAAGCGCCTGCAAGAGCTGCAGCAGGCGATCGAGCGCCACATGCAGGCACTGATGGAGGAAGCGCGCCGCAACCACGAGGAGCTGCCATTCGACCCCGACGCCCAGCACCTGACCAACAAGGACTTCCAACGCATGGCGCGGGAGGCGGAGCAAGCTGCGCGGCAGGGCGACATGAACCAGGCGCAGCAGCGCATGGCTGAGCTGGAGCGCATGCTGGACGAGCTCCGCAACGCCCGCATGGCGAACGGCAAGGCGATGCAGCAGCGTGCCCAGCAGCGCTCGCGCGGGCGGCAGCAGATGGGCGCGTTGCAGGACCTGATCAGCCGCCAGGGTGGCCTGCTGGATCACGCGCAGGGCCGTGTCGAGGACCAGACGCGACCGCCGTTCGGTGACGAACCGGCGACCCAGCCGGCCGATCCGAACATGCAGCGTCAGGCCGACCAGCGGGTGCAGCAGGCGCTGCGGCGCGCACTCGGCGAGCTGATGCAGCAGTTCAGCGACCTGACCGGCAAGCTGCCGCCGGGCCTTGGCGACGCGGACCAGGCCATGCAGGAGGCTGGACGGCAGCTCGGCTCGGGCGACGACAGGACGGCCAGCGCAGAAGAGCAAAAGGCCGTCGAGGACCTGCAGAAGGGCGGCCAGCAGATGGGCCAGACGATGGCGCAGCAGTTCGGCACCGGCCAGCAGGGCGAGGTCGGCGAGGCCGAAGGCGGCGGCGAATCAGGCCAGTTCATGCTTCAGGAGGGAAGCGGCGACGGCAATGGCACCGACGCCATGCCGGGCTCGCAAGGACGCGGGGAAGGCCGGCGCGATCCGCTGGGCCGGCAATACGGCGAGGGCGGCTCCGGCGCCGACGAGGGGAACGACGTGACAATCCCAGAGAAGCGCGAGTATCAGCGGACTCGCGCGATCGAGGAAATGCTGCGCCGGCGGGATGCGCAGCGCGACCGGCCGCAAGAGGAGCTGGATTATTACGGGCGGCTGTTGAAGGGATTCTGACGAGGTCGCGCCGTGCAGCGCGGGTGCGGCAGGGGACCTGTGTCCAATTTCTGAATCCGACTCCGGCGCGATATGCCGGCGAATGGCGATATGCCTGCGAGGCTTGTGGAACAGGCGATGGAAAGCCCCGCGCGGGGGCGGTCGCGCATTTGTTAGATTAACGATTCGACACGCATGCAACTTCGGTCGTTTCCGATGCAGCAGCGGCCTGACGCACAATGAAGCGTGAAACAAGTCCAGGTGATTTGCCCGCCGACAGCTTATCCAGATTATGCGCCCGCGGCTACGCCTTCGGCGTGTGCCGGTGAACGAGCGCGACTGCGGCAGCCGGGTAAAGCCGGGCCTGCTCGCGGCAAGCGGACAGGAGAAGAAACGATGAGATACTGGGGCGCAATACTGGCTTCGGCCCTTCTCGCATTGCCATTGGCGGCGACCGCCCAGCCGGTCAGCGGCTTGTATGTATCGGGTGGTATCGGTGCCGACCTGCCACAGAACACCTATTTCACTCCCAGCACGCCCGTGGCTGGCGCGACGCGTCTGAAGACGGAAGACAATCTCGGGTTTATGGGACTCGGCGCCGTGGGCTACGGCCTGGGCAACGGGTTTCGTTTCGAAATCGAGGGCGACTTCGCGCGCAATGGCGTCCGAAACCTTCAGCCTCCGTTTGCCGCGACGACCTCCGGCACCGAGCACACCTACGGCGTGATGGTGAACGCGCTGTATGATTTCGATGTCGGTTCGCCCTGGATCTATCCCTACCTCGGCGCCGGCGCCGGCTACCAGTGGAGCCATTTCGATAATGTCACGGTGACGCAACTGGGCGGGCCGTACACCCTGAGCACGAATGCAACCGCCGGCGCATTCGCCTGGCAGGCGATTGCGGGCGTATCGGTGCCGATTGCCCGGGTGCCGGGCCTGTCATTCACGGCCGAATACCGTTTCATAGAGACACTGGGTGGTCCGACATACGGCGCGCTGGAAACCCCGGTCGGCGGCGGTCCGGCTGTGTTCACCGACCTGAAGCTGCATAACCAGTTCGACCATATTTTCCTGATCGGGCTGCGCTACGCCTTCAACACGCCGCGTCCGCCGGCACCGGCCCCGACGCCGGTGGCACAGCAGGCGCCAGCACCTGCTCCGTCGCGCTCGTACCTGGTGTTCTTCGATTGGGACAAGGCGTCGCTCACCGACCGTGCGCGCCAGATCATCCGCGAGGCGGCGGACAATTCGCGGCGCGTGCAGTACACCAGCATCATGGTGAACGGCTACACGGATACGTCAGGCACACCGCAGTACAACATGGGCCTGTCGATCCGCCGCGCGCGCGCGGTGGAAGGCGAGTTGGTGCGTGATGGCGTGCCGCAGAACGTGATTGCCATCCGCGGCTATGGCGAAACGCACCTGCTTGTGCCGACAGGCCCGGGCGTGCGCGAGCCCCAGAACCGGCGGGTGGAGATCATCATCCAGTAGGTCGGATTCAGCAGGCCGGAGACCTCTCCCGCGCGTTGTTCGTGCGCGCGGGAGAGGCTATTTTTGCGCCGCCGCGAGTGCGCTGAGGTTGAAGATACCCCGTGCGGTGACGCTGGGCACCAGCACATGAATCGCCTGCGACAAACCGAGCAGGATGGGCCCCACGGCGAGGCCGTCCGCCGCGGCCTTCAGCAGGTTGAACGCGATATTCGCTGCATCCAACCCCGGCATGATCAGCAGGTTCGCCGCGCCGTGCAGAGTGGAGTCCGGCACTGCGTGATTGCGGATCGCCTCTACCAGCGCGGCGTCGGCGTGCATTTCGCCGTCGATTTCCAGCGCCGGATCGCGGGCACGGATCATCGCCAAGGCACGGCGCATCTTGCGCGCGGACTCGCTGTCGCTGGCGCCAAAGCTGGAATGCGACAACAGCGCCGCTTTCGGCGCGGCGCCGAATTGGCGCACCGCCTCCGCCGCCAGCACGGTGAGTTCGGTAATCTGCTCCGGCGTAGGGTCCACCACCATATGCGTGTCGCCCATGAACAATGCACCGGTCGAGAGGATCAGCGCCGACAGCGCATAGACGCGGTTCACCCCAGGACGCCGCGGGATGATCGGCAACACATACTGGATCTGCCGCCACCAATTGCCGGTGCCGCCGCAGATCGCCGCATCGGCAAGGCCCTCATGCAGCATCATGGCGGCAGCGACGGAAGGACGGGTCCCAACGCGCCGCGCGGCGACCTCCGGCGGTGCGCCGCGACGGCCGGCGAGGCGCTGATATGCCGGGACCAGCGGGCCGAACACGTCGTTGTCCTGCGTCGGGTCCAGCACGCGCACGCCGTCCGTCAGGTCGATGCGCAGGCCCATTTCCCGCACCTTGCGTGCAATCACGTCGCGGCGGCCGAGCAGGATGGGGGCGGCGATGCGGTCGTCCACCAGCATCTGGGCGGCGCGAAGGATGCGGTCGTCCTCGCCTTCGGCGAACACGATGCGGCGGCTTGGCGATTTCTTCGCGGCTTCGAATATCGGGCGCATGAGCTGCCCTGAGCGGAATACGAAGCGTTCGAGGGTGCGGCGATAGACCTCGAGATCCGCGATCGGACGCAGCGCGACGCCGGTTTCCATTGCAGCGCAGGAAACTGCGGGGGCAATTTCCAGGATCAGCCGCGGATCGAACGGCTTGGGGATGATATAGTCCGGGCCGAACACCGGCGCCGAGCCGCCATAGGCAGCGGCGACGACTTCACTCGCTTCCATCCGTGCGAGCCCGGCGAGCGCTTCGACGGCGGCGATCTTCATCGCCTCATTGATCGTGGTGGCGGACACGTCCAGCGCGCCACGGAAGATGAACGGAAAGCACAGGACGTTGTTGACCTGGTTGGGATAGTCGCTGCGGCCGGTGGCGACGATCGCGTCGGGACGCGCTGTGTGGGCGATGTCGGGCGCGATCTCCGGCTCAGGGTTCGCCAGGGCGAGGATCAGCGGCTTGTCGGCGAATTTCGGCAGCCATTCCGGATGCAGGACGTGGGGCGCGGACAGGCCGAGGAAGATGTCGGCGCCGTCCAGCACGTCGGCCAGCGCGGTGGCATTCGTGTCGCGGGCATAGCGCGCCATGTTGGGCAGCATGCCCGGGCGGTCCTTGCGCACCACGCCGTTGATGTCGGTCAGCGTCACGTTCTCCGGTTTGAGGCCCATGGCGACCAGCAGATCGACGCAGGCCAGCGCCGCGGCGCCGGCACCTGACGTGACAAGCTTTGATTCCGGCAACGACTTGTCTTGCAGCAGCAAGCCGTTGCGCACGGCGGCGGCGACCGTGATGGCGGTGCCGTGCTGGTCGTCGTGGAAAACGGGAATGCGCATGCGGGCGCGCAGGTTCGCCTCGATGGCGAAGCATTCGGGCGCCTTGATGTCTTCCAGGTTGATGGCGCCGAACGTGGGTTCCAGCGCGGCGACCACATCGCAGAAACGGTCGGGGTCCTGCGCGTCCACTTCGATATCGAACACGTCGATGCCGGCGAACTTCTTAAAAAGAACAGCCTTGCCTTCCATGACGGGCTTGCCGGCGAGCGCGCCGATATTGCCGAGGCCGAGCACGGCGGTGCCGTTGGAAATGACGGCGACGAGGTTACCGCGGGCGGTGTAGTCGTGGGCGGTGGCAGGGTCGGCCTTGATCGCCTCGCAGGCGGCGGCGACGCCGGGGGAATAGGCGAGCGCGAGGTCGCGCTGATTGGCCATGCGCTTGGTTGGCTCGACGGCGAGCTTTCCCGGGCGCGGAAAGCGATGATAGTCGAGCGCCGCCTGGCGGAAGGCATCGTCCATGGTCGTTTCCCCTGCATCCAGCCAAATGGGTCATAGGGGAGGCCCTGGAAGGGCGCCAGACGCCGGGCTTCCGTTGCGCAGCGGCCGGTCGTCCAGCCGTGCGCCCGTCCGTTGCAGTGCAGCGTTCGGACGCACAAAGGCAACGCGCGCGGACAGCTTGACGCCCGTCCGATTCGCTGATCCTCTTTGCTCCAAGCCGACAAGGCGCCTCGCAACCGGGAGGAACCCATGCGCACGTGGCTTCGCTGGACGATCGCCGCCGCATTTGTCATTTGTTCAAACGCTATGGCGCGCGCCGAGACCATCACCATCGCCACCGTCAACAACAACGACATGATCGTAATGCAGCAGCTCGCGTCGCACTGGGAGCAGCAGACGGGGAACAAGATCAATTGGGTGGTGCTGGAAGAGAACGTGCTGCGCCAGCGCGTCACCACCGACATCGCCACCGGCGGCGGCCAATTCGACGTGATGACGATCGGTTCCTATGAAGCGCCGATCTGGGGCAAGCAGAAATGGCTGCTGCCGCTGGACGACTTCCCCGCCAGCTACGACTACAACGACATCTTCAAGTCGGTGCGCGATGCGCTTTCGTCCGACGGACATCTGTGGGCGGTGCCGTTCTACGCGGAAAGCTCCTTCCTGATGTATCGCAAGGATCTGTTTGCGAAGGCCGGGCTGACGATGCCGGCGCAGCCGACCTGGGCCGAGGTTGAAGGTTACGCCAAGAAACTGACCGACCGTGCGCACCAGCAATACGGCGTGTGCCTGCGCGGCAAGCCCGGCTGGGGCGAGAACATGGCGCTGATCGACACCATGGTGAACACGTTCGGCGGCCGGTGGTTCAACGAGAAGTGGCAGCCGCAGCTTGATACCAGGCCGTGGCACGATGCGGTGACGTTCTACGTGAACCTGCTGCGCGACTACGGCCCGCCGGGCGCCAGCTCCAACGGCTTCAACGAGAACCTGGCGTTGTTCTCCACCGGCCACTGCGCGATGTGGGTCGATGCGACTGTGGCGGCGGGGTTCGTTTCCGACCCGAAAAAGAGCCAGGTGGTCGGCAAGGTCGGATTCGCACCCGCGCCGATCGCGAAAGTGCCGAACGGCAACCATTGGTTCTGGGCCTGGGCGCTGGCGATTCCGAAAAGCTCGCACAAGGCGGCGGTGGCGAAGTCGTTCCTGCAATGGGCAACCTCGCAGGAATATATCAAGCTGGTGGCGCAGACCAATGGCTGGGTGCTGGTGCCGCCCGGCACGCGCAAATCCACCTACGACAATCCCAAATATATCGCCGCGGCACCCTTCGCCAAACAGGTGGAGCATGCGATTCAGACCGCTGACCTGGACCATCCGACGGCGCAGCCGGTGCCCTATACCGGCATCCAGTACGTTGCGATTCCGGAGTTCCAGGCCATCGGCACCACGGTGGGGCAGTTGATGGCGGCAGCGCTGACCGGCCAGTCCACGGTGGATCAGGCGCTCAAGCAGGCGCAATCGCAGGTGAAAGCGGCGATGGAGCAGGCGGGCTACACGCAGTAGCCCGCACACGCCCTGTTGGTGGAGGGCGGCATGAGAACGACGAACGGAACAATCGCCGCTGTCCCGCCGCCGATGCGGTCGGGCCGTATGCGGGCGGCGTTGCGCGGGCGAGGCGGCGCGGTCGCCACATTGCCGCTGGTCGGGCCGGCGGTGGTGTTGCTGCTGATCTGGTCGCTGGTGCCGCTGGCGATGACGCTGTGGTTCTCGTTCCGCCGCTATAACCTGCTCAACCCGATGATCCACGGCTTCGCCGGCTGGAACAACTACCGCTTTCTGTTCGAAGACCCGGCGCTGCTGTCTTCGCTGATCGTCACCGTGGTTCTGGTCGGCGCGGTGCTGGCGATCACGGTCGGCCTGGGCGCGGTCCTGGCGGCCGTGTTCGAAACCGGCTTTCCCGGCCGCGGCATTGCGCGCGTGCTGATGATCTCGCCGTTCTTCGTCATGCCGACGGTCAGTGCGCTGATCTGGAAGAACCTGCTGATGAACCCGGTGAACGGCTTGTTCGCCTGGATCCTGCGCAGCGTCGGCCTGCCGACGTTCGACTGGTTCGCCTCGGCGCCGCTGACATCGATCATCCTGATCGTGTCCTGGGAATGGCTGCCCTTCGCGTTCCTGATCCTGATGACCTCGCTGCAATCGCTGGAAGAGGAAGTCATCGAAGCAGCGCGACTGGACGGCGCCGGACCCGTGGCGATGTTCCGCTATATCCAGGTGCCGCATCTCGGCCGCTCGATCAGCGTCGTGGTGATGATCGAGACCATCTTCTTGCTCGGCATCTTCGCCGAAATCTACGTGACCACCGCGGGCGGTCCTGGTGTCGCCACCACCAACCTCGCGTTCCTGATCTATCAGCGCGCGCTGCTGGCGTTCAACGTCGGATCCGCATCGGCGGCGGGGGTGATTTCCATTGTGCTCGCCAACGTCGTCGCCATCTTCCTGATCAACACCGTGGCAAAGCGGCTGGACGTATGAAACCGCGCGACAAACAATTCCATCCGGTGGCAGCGGCGGTGGCGTGGCTGGCGACGTTGGTGATGTTCTTTCCAATCTTCTGGATGGTGCTGGCCAGTTTCAAGACCGAGACGCAGGCGATCGAGACTCCCCCGGTATTCATCTTCCACCCGACGCTGCAGAACTATCACGACATCTTCGTCCGCGCGGATTATCCGTTATTCGCATGGAACAGTGTGGTGATTTCGCTGGTGGCGACGGCGATCATGCTGGTGGTGGCGGTGCCGGCTTCGTTCGCCATGGCGTTCTATCCAACCAAACGCACGCGCGGCACGCTGCTGTGGATGCTGTCCACCAAGATGCTGCCGGCAGTGGGCGTGCTGGTGCCGATCTACCTGATCGCGAAGGACGCGGGCCTGCTGGATTCGCGTATCGCGCTGATCCTGATCTACATGCTCAGCAACCTGCCGATCGGCGTCTGGATGCTGTTCACCTTCTTCCGCGAGACGCCGAAGGCGATCATCGAGCAAAGCCGCATCGACGGCGCCGGCGTGTGGGATTCGATAGTGCACGTGCTGCTGCCGCTGGGGCTGCCGGGCATCGCATCCACCGCGCTGCTGTCGATCATCCTGTGCTGGAACGAGGCATTCTGGAGCCTGAACCTGTCGGCGCATGACGCGGCGCCGTTGACCGCGTTCATTGCGTCGTTTTCGGCACCGGAGGGCTTGTTCTGGGCCAAGCTCTCCGCCGCGGCAACGCTGGCGACCGTGCCGATTCTGTTGTTCGGCTGGTTCAGCCAACGTCAGTTGGTGCGTGGACTGACGTTCGGGGCGGTGAAGTGATGCTCCCCATGTCATTGCGAGGAGCGAAGCGACGAAGCAACCTCGGTCGAGCGGTGCGCATTCGACCGAGGTTGCTTCGTCGCTTCGCTCCTAACAAGAAAGATGGGAGGATTTTGCTCCGACCTCCACCAGACGAAGGAAATTCTTTCATCCAGCCGCGGGTCGGCCGCTAGGCCGGTGGGCAACT
>Ga0335074_10003806_pt1 | contig 20722 bp, 18 predicted proteins | sample Lox_Sample_23_FD_206715 | JGI IMG/M metagenome (GOLD analysis project Ga0335074, IMG submission 206715) | Soil microbial communities from Loxahatchee National Wildlife Refuge, Florida, United States - Lox_Sample_2.3 | ecosystem: Environmental > Terrestrial > Soil > Wetlands | place: USA... | reverse complement strand
GCTTGGCCCGGCTGCCTGCCGGGAAGCCGCCGTGCCCCGCATCGATCGCGGCCAGCATGGCCTCGACCGAGCCAAAGACGCGGACCAGAGCGGCCGCCGTCTTCTCCCCCACGCCGGGGACGCCGGGAAGGCCGTCGCTCGGATCGCCGCGCAGCGCGGCGAACGCGGCGTAGTCCCGGCCGGGGATGTGATATCTCGCGGTCACTGCCGCTTCGTCGACAAGCTCCAGGTTGGCTACCCCTTTGGCGATGTAGGCGATCTGGATCCCGCGCTCGTCATCGACCAGCTGGAACAAATCGCGGTCACCGGTGACGACCTCGACCGGGCTGGTTGCCTGTGCAGCCAGCGTCCCGATGATGTCGTCTGCCTCGTAGCCTTCTGCCCAGGCCATCGCGATGCCGGCGGCCGACAGCACGTCCACGATAACCGGGAGCTGGATGTTCAGCGCGTCCGGCACTTTCTCGGAGCCGTCCGGATTAGCCCGGTGCGTCTTGTAAGAAGGCAGCGCCGCAACCCGGAAGGCCGGCCGCCAGGAGGCATCCATGCACGCCATCAGCCGTACCGGATGCCGGGCCCGGACCAGCCGGGCGATCATGTCCAGGAAGCCCCTGACTGCGTTGACGGGCGTGCCGTCTGGCGCGGTCGTGGTCTCCGGCACACCGTAGAACGCACGGAAATACATCGAAGCCGCGTCCAGCAGCATGATGGTGCCCACTCCGGCATCTTGCCAGCCGAGCGGGCAGTGCGTGGCGCCATCCGGTCAGTGGCAGGAGAGCACCCGGCCACCAGCAGAGCACCCCGGCAGGGCCGCTCCCATTTGCCGCAGCCGGGTGCAGAGCCGCGACGAATAGCCCGGCTCTATGGATCCATGGATTGTTGGCATTGGATCTATAGCCGACCGTGGCTCTAGGCTATTGCCTACCGATCTAGTAGGCAGGAGCATGCGTATGACGGTAGTTAGTCCGGTTCGCACTCGGTGTCCCGCCGACCTCGTGGCCGGCATCCGCGCTGCCACGCAACAGCACTGCGACTGGCCGCGGACCGCCGACCTTGTCGCTGATCAGCTGCGGCTGCATCTGCCGGGCGCCGACATCCTGACCGCCACTGAGCGCGCTGGGGCCGCAGACGGGTACCGGTGCCACGTGCTGCACGTAGAGCCGGATGGCTCGTTCTCGGTCACCGCCATGGTCTGGCAGCCGGGTCAGGTCACCCCGATCCATGATCACGTCACTTGGTGCGTCTTCGGCGTCGTCCAGGGCGTCGAGTATGAGGAGCTGTACGCCCTGTCGGATGACGGAAGCTACCTCAGCGAGGTCGGCCGCGGTCAGAACGACTGCGGTGAAGTGAGCGGATTCGCCCCGCCCGGCGACATCCACAGGGTTCGCAATATCGGCGCCGACATTGCGATCTCGCTGCATGTCTACGGGGCCGACATCACCCGCCTGGGCAGCAGCATCCGCCGCACTTACGATCTGCCGGTGGTCGCCGCCACAGCGCCCTGAGGGCTACCGCGTGGTGAAGGCGCCTCCGTTGACGTGGATGGTCTGGCCGGTGATGTGCCGGGCGCCGGGGGAGGCGAGAAAGAAAGCCGTCTCGGCGATGTCATCGACTGTGCCCGGCCGTTTGTTGTGCGTCTCCGCCACCAGCGCACGGTAACGCTCGTCGCTCAGCTGGCCGCCGAAGAAGTTCGTGCCCGCGACGTAGCCAGCGGAGATGACGTTGCACGTGACACCGTGCGGGGCGAGCTCGGCAGACAGTGAGGCGTTCCACGCGGCCACAGCCGCCTTGGCAGCGCCGTAGGAGCCGCCTCGGCGCTCGGCACCGATCGAGCCGAAGCTGATGATCGCTCCGCCGCGCGTGAGCCTGTCGCGCACGGCGACCGTCGTCATCACCGCGGTGAGCAGGTTCTGCGCCAGGCCCGCAGTCCACTCCGCTAGCAGCGCCTCCAGGGCCGAGCCGGCACTATGCGACGCCGGCGGCAGCCCGCCGGCCGCGTTAACCAGGACGTCCAGCTCCCCGAACTGCGCAGCGAGCGCGGCCACCTGCCCGGAGTCCGTCGCATCGCAGACGACTCCGGACACCCCCAGCTCCTTGGCAGTCTGCGCGACGGTCTCGGCGTGACGCCCGGTGATGAAGACTTCTGCCTGGTCAGCGGCGAACCGCCGGGCTATGGCGCGGCCGATACCGCTCGTGCCTCCGGTGACAAGCACGCTGCGCGTCAAGTGTTCCTCCAGATCGCAGTTATGTTTAGACCTAAACATAACTGATATTGACGCAAGGGGAACGCCGTGACCGACGCCGGTCCACCAGGTGCAGCACGGGTGCCTGTGCCCGCCCATTCCGCTGCCGAGATCGCCGCGGACTGGCGACTGGAGCGACCGGGCACGCCGACTGAGTCGATCGAGATCGTTACACCTATCTGGCGGCTGGCCAAGCTCTTCGCCGACGACCGCAGCCGGGTTCTGCGAGCGGCCGGAATCGATGCCGCCACCCTCGACCTGCTGTCCGTCATCAGGCGCTCCGGGCCGCCTTACACGCTGAGCACTCGCGAGATCGCCCGGCGGACGCTGGTGACCGCAGGGGCCATCTCACAGCGCGTTGCGCGAGCAGAGCGGGATGGCTTCGTCCAGCGAGCACTGGCAGCCGTCAGTCGCAAAACCGTGCTGGTGAAGCTCACAGCCCAGGGTCATGCGCTCATCGAGCGGTCCGTCGACGCCGTGCTCGGCCGCGAGGCCATGCTCACCAGCGGCCTCTCGGAGGGCGAGCGCACCGCGCTCATCGCGCTGCTGGACAAGCTGATGGCCGATGTCCGGCGCCGCACGGTCCGCGAACAGGTCACACCAGGTTCCATGGATTAACCAGGTGAACGCCAGTTTCCTCGAAGTCGTCGGTGTTGCGAGTCGCCAGCGTCGCGCCGATTGCGCGGCCGGACCGTCGAAGGGAAGCACCCGGCCCCCGAATTCTCCGCTGAGTAGCTCGCGAACCGCCGCTGACAGCTCGGTCTTGCGACGTCCATCGGGCCTTCGTGCGACTGCGTACAGCAGTTCGGCTGCGGTGACCGCCGTGGTTGCAACCTCATTGCCCGCACTTCGGCCTCCATCGAGCGTCCATGGCGCGCCGCCTCGACACGAAGCCGCGCATGCGTTTGGGGATCCAGACCTCGGATCGTCAGCGTTGCCATCGCTACCTCCACATCGTCCTTCTGCCTGCAGTGCTAGCAGCGCAGGCAGTGGAGGCAGTGCAGGCAGTCGCCAGCCAGCTAAATCGGCAGCGACATCTCTTCCTCCCATTCGCCCGGCCGTAGCAGCTGGCGGCTTCCAGTCGGCGAGAAACCGAGCCGGCGGTAGAACGCCCTCGCTCGGTCGTTCACGTCAGTCACCCAGAGCGTGACGGATACAGCACCGGCGTCCTTCGCCAGCGCGCATACCGACCGGACGAGTTCATCGGCAACTCCCTGCCCGCGGTGCCCGGGCGCGACCCACATCCCGACCAGGTGCCAGCCTGTCGGCGGGTCCTCGGGGAAGCCGGTCGCCAGCCCGACGATCACGCCGTCCTGCCACGCGCCGACGGTCCGGCCGGAGCCTGCCCGCTCGCGCCAGGTCTCGTCAGTGAATGCCTCCTCCCTGGCGACGGTCGATGCGAACGCGTACGGCGCCTCTGCCAGGGCGGCAAGCCGGGCATCCCTGAGCTGCGGCCAGTCCTGCTCTGTCAGTCCTCTGATGATCACCGATGCCATGTCCACGAGACTGCCGGCTCGCGCCCGCGGCCGCAAATCGTTTAACGGCCGCGCCCGGGGCTGCCTGCACCGCCGCCGAAGCGGCGCAGCCGGACGCTGTTAGCCACCACGAACGCCGATGAGGCTGCCATCGCAGCGCCGGCGATCAGCGGGTTCAGCAGCCCCGCGGCGGCCAGCGGAATCGCCGCCACGTTGTAGCCGAACGCCCAGGCCAGGTTACGGCGGATCGTTGTCAGGGTGGCTCTGGCCAGGCTGATGGCCTCCGGCACGACACGCAGGTCATCGCGGAGCAAGATCAGGTCAGCGGCGCCGATGGCCACGTCGGTGCCTGAGCCGAGCGCCAGGCCCAGGTCTGCGCCCGCCAGCGCGGGCGCGTCGTTGATCCCGTCACCGGCCATCGCCACCCGCCGGCCCTGCGCACGTAGGTCCGCGACGACTTGAGCCTTGTCCGCGGGCAGCGCCCCGGCGATCACCTCGTCCAGACCGGCTTCGGCCGCGATCGCCTGCGCGACGACTTCACCGTCCCCGGTCAGCAGCACCGTGCGCAGGCCCAGCCGCCGCAGCTGCTCGACCGCCTCGCGCGCCGACGGCTTGAGTACATCGGCGACCGCGACAGCGCCCCTGGCCCTGCCGTCCCAGCCGGCCAGCACGACCGTGCGGCCCGCTGCGGCCCACTCCGCGCACTGGCTGACCAGGTCCGCCGGGATAGTGAGCCCGCGGTCGCTAAGTAGCTGCTGCCGCCCCGCGATCACTTCGGTGCCGTCAACCGCGCCTCGGACCCCCAGTCCCGGCAGCGCCTCGAAGGCAGCCGCGCGCGGGAGCCCGCCCAACTCGGCGCGGGCGAACGTGCTGACGGCCACGGCCACCGGATGGCCCGATGCCTCCTCGACCGCGCCGAGATTGCGCAGCAGCACCTCCCGCTCAACTCCGGGCACGGCCTCCACGCCGGTCACGGACATCACGCCTGAGGTGATGGTCCCGGTCTTGTCCAAGAGCACGGTGTCCACGCTGCGGGAGGCTTCCAGGGCCTGATACCCCTTGATGAAGATGCCTAGCTGCGCGCCCCGACCGCACGCGACCACCAGCGCGGCCGGTGTCGCCAGCCCCAGCGCGCACGGGCACGCGATGATCAGCACCGCCAGGCTCGCGCTCAGCGCCCGTTCGGCCGGCACACCTGCCGCCAGCCAGCCAGCCAGAGTCAGCACCGCGGCCACGAGGACCACCGGAACGAATACCCCGCAGATCCGGTCGGCGAGCCGCTGCACCGCTGACTTGTCCGTCTGCGCCCGCTCCACCAGCGCGATCAGGTGCGCCAGCTGGGTGTCTTCGCCGGTCCGGCTTGCGACGACGACCAGCCGGCCGCTCACTACCACGGTGCCGGCCGCCACAATCACGCCTACGGCGGCATCGGCGGGCACCGACTCTCCGGTCATCATGCTGGTATCCACCGCCGACTCGCCGAACTCCACCACGCCGTCGGCGGCGATCACCTCCCCCGGCCGTACGACGAACCGGTCGCCCTCGCGCAGGCGCCCGACTGGCACCCGGCGCTCGGTACCGTCGGCGTCCAGCAGCCAGGCGTCCCTCGCCCCGGCCGCGGCCAGCGTCCGCATCGCATTGCCGGCGTCGCGGCGGGCCCTTGCCTCATAGAGCCGGCCCGCCAGCAGGAATGTCGTGACCGACCCGGCGACCTCCAGGTAAATCCCGCCGCCAGAAGCGTGAATCAGCAGCTGCAGCGGGCTGACCCGCGCCTGCCCGGCGTCCAGCACGAACATCGCGTACGCCGACCAGCCGCACGCCGCGACGATACCCAGGGAGACCAGGGTGTCCATCGAGGTGAAGCCGTGCCTCGCTGCCTTCAGCGCCGCAGCGTGGAACGGCCAGGCCGCCCACCCGGCCACCGGCACGGCCAGCAACACCAGGACCCACTGCCAGCCAGGGAACCGGAACGAGGGGAACAGCGACAACTGCACCGACAGGTCGCTCAGCGGCACGAAGAACACCAGCGCCACGATCAGCCGCCGCCGCAGATTTGTAACGCTGGCTGCATCGCCTGGCTCATCCGCAGGCTCCGGGCCCGGGGCCTCAGCAGGCCGCGCCGGCTCGGCGCTATAGCCGGCCTGTTCCACCGCCCGGATAAGGCGCTCGATTCCCACCGAGGGCGGGGCGGTCACCATGGCCTTCTCGGTCGCCAAGTTAACGGAGGCTGTGACGTCCGGAACCGCGCCGAGTTTCTTCTCCACCCGGGCGGCGCATGCCGCGCACGTCATGCCGCGGATCGAGAGCTCGACTTCTCTCAGTTCCGCCGCTGACGTCTTGCCTGTCACGGCAACCGATGACATTCCAGGATGATATCTACGCTGCGCGCTTCCGGTCTGACCGGTGGCGTCCGCCTCGCCTTACCTGCCGCGTCGCCTGGGGCCACTGCGAGCCGATCACCGGGTTCGTCGCTCCAGGAGCGACCCGTTGTGATATCAGATGTGTGGAATGAGGTAACTGCACCATGGGCCAAACCGGCCGCTAACGATATCAATGCCTTGGCCGGCATTGGGGGGAGACCGGATCATGGTCCACGTCAGCAATTTCTCATACGGCGCGCTGAATCCCGTCCTCGCCTATGTGGCGTCCTGCATCGGATGCTTCCTCGGCCTCCGCTGCACGACCCGAGCCCGGGCATCCCAGGGCAGGGCGCGAGCATACTGGCTTGTCATCGCCGCCCTGGCCATCGGGATCATGGGCATCTGGGTGATGCACTTCATCGCCATGCTCGGCTTCACCATTCCAGGCCAGTCAATCCGCTATAACGTGCCCATCACGGTCTTGTCCATGCTGATCGCCATCGCGGTGGTGGCAGCCGGATTGTTCATCGTCGGGTACAGCAAGGGCGGAGCCGGGCCGCTACTGCTCGGCGGCGTGGCCATTGGATGCGGCGTGGCTAGCATGCACTACATCGGCATGGCCGCTATCCGGGCGCAGGACACGCTGACATACAACCCGGTCCTCGTCGCCGTCTCCGTGGTAATCGCCGTGATCGCCGGGACTGCGGCCCTCTGGGCGGCACTGCGGCTGGAAAGCACCTGGTCGGCCATTATCGCGTCCATGATCATGGGTGTGGCGGTCAGCGGCATGCACTACACGGGCATGGCAGCTCTTCGGGTCCACGCCACTGCCGGCCCTGCCGTGGCCGCCCCGGCCAGCGCCAGCGCGGCGGCGTTCCTGTTGCCGCTTATCATCGGCATCAGCTGCATCGGCTTTATCTTCTCGGCAGTGATCGCACTGTCGCCGACCGCCGCGGAGATGCTCGCAGAAGCTGACCTGATGGAACGACTCGGCGCGCGCACTCCGGACACGCAGTCTCCGGAGCGGCGACGCCAGTCTCCTGCGTATGACTCCGGTCAGGCAGGCACGTCGGAGCCCGGTAGCCTATTCCGCGATCATCGGCCCGTCAGGCAGCACGACGAACCATGATTGCCGCCTGGCCGGCTTCGTGCTGATCAACACCAACTACTTGCCGCCCGCGAGGTCGATGAACGATCCGGTCACGTAGGACGCCTCTGGCGACAGCAGCCACAAGACAGCGCCGGCAACCTCCTCCGGCTGCCCTCCGCGCTTCATGGGGAGGGTGTGCTGCAGCCGAGCGACCCGGTCCGGGTCCCCGCCGCTCGCGTGTATCCCGGTGTTGATGAAGCCAGGCCGTACCCCGTTGACGCGGATCTCCTCCCCGGCCACCTCAACCGCCAGGCCCCTGGTCAGCGAGTCCACCGCGCCCTTGCTCGCGGCATAGTCGACGTACTCGCCCGGCGAGCCGAGGCGGGACGCGGCCGAGGACACGTTAACGATCGCGCCACCCGCCCCACCGTGTGCGGTCGACATGCGCAGGACGGCCTGCCTGCAGCACAGGAAATAGCCGACGACGTTAGTGGCGAGCACCCGGTGCAGGCGGTCGGCGTCGATTTGATCGACCCGGCCCTGCCGGAAGAGGACGCCGGCGTTATTCACCAGGGCAGTCAGCGGCCCGAACCTGTCATCGACGGTGCTGAACAACCGCTCAATGTCATCGCCCTGGCTGACGTCGGCTTGGACGGCGATGGCTTCGCCGCCGTTGCGCCTGATGTCCGCGACAACCTCATCGGCCTCCATTTCGCTGGCGAGAAAGTTGACGCAGACGCGGTATCCACGGCGGCCCGCAAGACGCGCCACGGCGGCACCGATACCCCGGCTCGCCCCAGTAACGACAAGGACTCCCGGCATCTCGCGCATCGCCCCTTCTCGCGGTTTCGATCCGCCCGCAATCTACTAGCGACGCGTCGCACCGTATTGTCAGGCAGCGGCGTACGCCAGGGGTACTTGGGCGAGCCCGAGCAGCCAGGCGAGCGGGCGCACCTCGTCCGAGCGCAGCCGATGCGCATTCCGCCGGTTTAGGTAGCCGAGCCTGCCGTGGCGAATCTGAGTTACGAATTTGGCCCGGCCATCAAGCACCGCCCGCCAGACTCCTGAGTCGGCGATCACTGTCGCGACCGGTTGGCTTCGTGGTCCGCTCTGCTCGCCATGCTGCCCGGCTGCCGCATCGCTGAGCGCCGCACAGCTCGCGCTCGTGGCCTCGGCCGCCTGGGCAAGTTGATCCGGGCCGGGCGGAGGACTCTGAGCGGCCTCGCGCTCTACGACCACGTCCGGCTCGCAGATGAGCAGGTCGGTCGGTGAGCAGTCAAGTACCGAGCAGATGACCTCCAGGTCATCGAGCCTGATTGTGGTCGGCGTTCTTATCCAGAGGGCAGACATCTTGCCGGAGCTGATCTCAAGCCCCGCAGTAGCGAGCAGCCGACGCATCTCGGTGGACTTCCAGATACCGCGCTCTGCTGCCTTCATCCTCAGATTCCAGCGCATCGGGTCACTCCTTCACTCCGAAGATCCGGCGCGCTCACACACCGAGGACGCGCAACGATGCCGGAGAGTTCCCTCCACCGTGGCCGCTCGGGTAACCCGAAGGTCAAGGCCCTCAGCCGACCGATGAGTAGGCCACGACGCCGCGGAGCAACTCCTCCGCCGCCGCGCGCGCGGTCTTGCCCAGCTCGCCGCCGGCGTCGGCAACTGCGAGCTGGCCAAGCAAGTCGATGAGCTGCTTCATCGCCCGGACAAAGTCGCCGGCCGTGAGGTCGGCATTGATGAGCTTCTCCAGGCCGGTGCCGCGCGCCCAGGCATGCACGGTCCAGGCGAATCCGAGGTCCGGCTGGCGCAGGAACGACAGGTGCTGGCCGTCCTCGACGGCGCTGAGCTCCTCCCACAGGCCGGTCATCTCGGCAAGCACCTCACGGGCCCGGCCATGCGGCAGACGCACCGCCCCTGCGTCATCCGCGCGGCGCGACTCGAACGTCAGGGCGGAAACGCAGGCGGCAAGGTCGGCGGGGTCGAGGCCGGCCCAGGTACCGCGGCGTAGGCACTCGGCGGCGAGCAGGTCCAGCTCTGCGTACAGCGCAGCCAGCCGTCGCCCTGCCGCGGTGACCTCATCGCCTTCGATGTAATCGAGCCGCTCCAGCACGGCGCAGACCCGGCCGAACGTGCGCGCCAGCACGTGCGAACGCCCTGATACCCGTTGCTCGAGCGCCTCGGCCTCTCGTTCCAGCCGGGCTCGCCTGGCCAGGTCGCGCACGTGCAGCTGCATGTCCGGGCAGCCATGGCAGGCGTGCTTGCGCAGCCGCCCGCGCAGCGCCTCGATGGCGGCCGCCGACGGCTCGTTCTGCCGGCCAGAGCCTTCATGCTTCGGCAGCTCCCGGCCGGCCAGCGTGTTCCGGATGGTAGACGCCAGGTCCCGGCGGGCGGCCGGCGACCGCGGGCTGAACGAGGGCGGGATCCTGATCCGCTCGATGGCACTGACGGGTACCGGGAAGTCCGCCACCGAGAGCCGCTTGACTTGCCGGTTCGCCGTCAGCACTAGCGGAAGCGGCCGCCCGTTGCCGCCGCCGCGGCCGCTGCCGCCACTGCCGCCGCTCTGCAGAACTACCGCGACGCCCGACTGGCGTCCGCCCGGCACGTCGATGATGTCGCCAGGCCTGAGCTTCTCCAGCGAAGCCATCGCCGCCGCCTGCCTGGCGGCGGACTGCTGCCTCGAATCTTCCCTCTCCAGCTCGCTGAGCTCGCGCCGCATCTGGTCATAGCTCACGATGTCGCCGCGCTCGCAACTGACCGCGAGCGCGGCGATCTGCTCCCGGAGCCTGGCGGCCTGCCTCGCCAGCCCGACCACTCCCCGGTCGGCCTGGAATTGCGCGAACGAGGACTCCAGCAGCCGGGCCGCACGCGCCCGGCCGACCTGAGAGACGAGGTTGACGGCCATGTTGTAGGTCGGCCGGAAGCTGGATATCAGCGGGTAGGTCCGCGTGCCAGCCAGGCCCGCGACAGCGAGCGGGTCGAGGTTCGGCCGCCACAGTACAACCGCGTGGCCTTCCACGTCGATGCCCCGGCGTCCGGCCCGGCCGGTGAGCTGGGTGTACTCCCCCGCAGTCAGGTCAGCGTGATGCTCACCGTTGAACTTGTCCAGCTTCTCGACCACGACCGTCCTGGCCGGCATATTGATGCCGAGCGCGAGTGTCTCGGTCGCGAACACCGCGCGGATCAGCCCTCCCGCGAAAAGCTCCTCCACGACCTCTTTGAACGTGGGCAGCAGCCCCGCGTGGTGCGCCGCGATCCCGTTTCTTAGGCCGGTGACCCAGTCGGCGTAGCCGAGCACGGCCCGGTCGGCTTCGGCCAGCCTCTCCGTCCTGGCCGCGACTACCTTCGCAATCTCAGCCGACTCCTCCGGGGTCGTCAGCCGCAGCCCGGCGGCCAGGCACTGCTGCACGGCCGCGTCGCAGCCCGCCCGGCTGAAGATGAACGTGATCGCCGGCAACAGCCCTTCGGCGTCCAGTCGCTCGATCACTTCCGGCCTGGCCGGCGGCCGGTACCTGACCGGGCGGTAGCCGGTTCCCCCGGTACTGGCCCTGCTGGTACCGGACCGGCTGCTGCTACTGGACCGGCCGTTCCTGGCACCGGGGCCAGGCCGGCGGCTCCCGTTCCGGCCGGCGCCCAGGTCACGCTGCGCCAGGCGACGCAATTCAGGATTAACCGTGCCGTTTCTCGTAAAGAGGTCATAAAGCCGGCGGCCAGCCAGCATGTGCTGCCACAGCGGCACCGGCCTGGTCTCGTCCACGATCACAGTCGTGCCGCCGCGCACCTGCTCCAGCCAGTCGCCGAACTCCTCGGCGTTGCTCACGGTGGCTGACAAGGCCACTACCTGCACCGACTCGGGCAACTGGATGATGACTTCCTCCCACACCGCACCGCGCAGCCGGTCGGCGAGGTAATGGACTTCGTCGAGCACAACGTAGCCGAGGCCGCCCAGCGTGAGCGAGCCGGCATACAGCATGTTCCGCAGCACCTCGGTCGTCATAACCACGACTGGCGCCTCGCCGTTGATGCTGTTGTCGCCGGTCAGCAGGCCGACGTTGGCGGCCCCGTACCGGCCGACCAGGTCGCCGTACTTCTGGTTCGACAGCGCCTTGATGGGCGTGGTGTAGAAGCACTTGCGGCCGCTGGCCATGGCCAGGTGCACGGCGAACTCCCCCACCACCGTCTTCCCCGAGCCGGTCGGTGCGGCCACAAGCACGCCGTGGCCGCCCTCGAGCGCGTCACAGGCAGCTACCTGGAAATCGTCAAATTCAAAGTCATAAAGCTGCCGGAACGCCGCCAGTCCCGGCCGGTCAATTGCCCCATCACGCTGACTGGCCGCCGAGCTCATGGCCCAAGACTAAGCGGATGACGGGGATTACTTGGGCGCCCGGGTCTCTTCGCCGAGCGGCTTGTCCAGGCCGTACTGGGCTACTTCCTCGTCGGTCAGCCCGGGGAACGCCAGGTTGCCGAGGCGTGCCTTCCGGCGATCGTGAACCCACGCGAAGACCTCGGCGACCTCTATCAGGACCACGCAGGGGAGCGCCAGCGCCAGCATGCTGAGCGGGTCCGGGCTCGGCGTGAAGATAGCCGCGAACGCGAACACCAGGAAGATGATCACCCGCCGCCACTTCCTGAAGCGGGCATGCGTCAGCACGCCGGCCAGGTTCAGCAGTACGACGACCAGCGGCAGCTCGAAGGCGATGCCGAAGATCGTTAGCATCGCGCCCGCGTAGCCGAGGTAGGTGTTGATGGTGATCAGCGCCGTCGTGTCGGCCGGCACCAGGTGCAGCAGGAACTCAAGTCCCCTGGTCATCGCGAAGTAGGCGATCGTCGCGCCGATGGCGAACAGTGGCAGCGCCGCGCCGACGAAGTAATAAGCCCAGCGGCGCTCGCGCTTGTACAGCCCTGGCGCGATGAACGCCCAGATCTGGTAGAGCCAGATGGGCGAGGAGATGATGACGCCGACCGCGATCGAGATCTGCAGCCGCAGGATCAGCGGGTCGAACACGCCCGTGACGTACAGCTGGCAGTGCGAGCCAACTGTGCCGATGGACCTGGCCAGCGCACTGGAAGCTGGGGTGGCGACCTGGGCCTTGCAGTACGGGCGCTTGATGAAGTTCCAGACTGGCCCGTAGATGAACCAGCCGGCGATCGAGCCCAGCGTCGCAGCCACCGCGATCTTGATCACCCGGTTGCGAAGCTCCCGGATGTGCTCCATCAGCGGCATCCGCGCGTCCGGGTTCTTGCGCCCGGTTAGCCCGAGGTCCGGGCGGGACTCCGGGTCCAGCCCGTCGTCTGCCGCTGCCATGTCGTCTGACACTGCTATGTCAGCAGGCAGTTAGAACGGCTGAGTTGACTGGGCCTCGGAGACCGGTCCGCCGTTCGAGCCTGCGCTCTGCCGCTGCAGGTCCGCCACCTGTCGCTGCAGGTCGGCTAGCTGCTGGGCGGTCTGGTCGGGCGCGGCGATCGGCGCGGGCGGCTGCTGCGTGGCGGTAAACGGCTGCCCCGTCGAGCTCTGGCCCAGGAAGCCCTGACCCGTCGGGTTGGCGGCGCTGCCCTGGTCGTCGTCGTGCAGGCCCTGGACCGACCGCTTGAAAATGTTCATCGACTCGCCGAGCGATTTCGCTGCCCCGGGTAGCCGCCTGGCTCCGAATAGCAGCACGAGCACTATCACCAGAATGATGATGTGCCAGGGAGCAAGTGCGTCCATCTCAGTCCCCATTCAGCGGAGCCGGTGCTCCTCAGATTGATACCCGGAGTCTACACGCGAGATCCATGCAAGCGGCTGAACGTATCCGCCCGGATGCAAGCGGGTATCCGCTTCGTTAACGCGAAGTTTCAGTCTGGTCGGTCACGAATAGTGATGTCCATCACGCATAGTGATCAAGTGCCGCCGTGGCGTCGGCGATGACCTGGGCGACCAGCTCAGGCGGCGCCACTACGTGGCCGTCCTCGCCCAGCCGCAAGGCCAGCCTGCGCACCCACTGGGTGTCCGGCGTCCGCAGCCGGATCCGCAGCCGTCCGTCAGCCAGTTCGTCTGTCTGCTCACACGGGTAGGACTCGGCCACCCAGCGCCCCGCCGGGGAGAGCTCGAACTCCACCAGCACATCCTGCGGCGACGGGCGGAACAGCCCGTGGTCCACGTCCACATGCTCGGCGCTCGCAGGTACTTCCCTGGCAACGTCCAGCACATCGATGGCCAGGATGCGGTCCAGGCGGAACAACCGGACATCGTCCCTCAGGCGGCACCAGCCTTCCAGGTAGCTACGGCCCTCCACGGCCAGCAGCCGCATCGGGTCCACATCGCGCTCGGTCGCCTCATCCCTGCCGGGCACGTAATAGGAGATATGCAACCGTTTGTCGCGATTGAGAGCATCAGTCACGAGGGCGGCGGCAGCTGACTGGACCGAGCCGTCGGACTGGACCGCGACCTGTGCGCTCGGCCCTGCGGCGCTGCCGGCCGCCGACTCGAGCTTGGCGATGGTCCGGCTCAGCGCCGAGCCGTCGCTGATACTGGGCAGGTTCAGGTCAGCCAGCATCCGCAGTGCGATCAGCAGCGCGCTGGCCTCGTCCACGCCGAGCCGCAGCGGCCTGCCGATCGCCTCAGCCTCGCTGACGACGATCTCACCGCCCTCATAAGACAGGTCGATCGGGCAGTACGGGTCGGGCGAGCGGAGCTCGACGCACCACAGCAAGTTCAGGTCGTCCACCAGTTCGCGCTCGGTAACGCCGAAGGCTTCGGCCGTCTCCGCCATGCCGACCACGTTGCGGCTTACCACGTACGGCACTAGGGCGAGCAGCCGCTGCAGCCGCTCCGTGGCTGTCGGAGCTGGCGGGGCTGCGCTCCTCCTTGCTGGCCCCCCGGATTCTGACCCCCTGGATTCTGGTATCGCCGCTTTCGCCGACGACTCTGTCAAGCCAGCACCCCCTTCAGCCGCCCGATTACCGCGTCGCGCAGGTCGCTTGGCTCCAGCACCACCACGTCAGCGCCAAAGTAGGCAAGGTGCTCGCTCCACCAGCCGGTCTCGGTGTAGTTCAGCTCGGCCACGTCCCAGCCGGGCACCTCATCAGCCTCGATGCTGATGGCATGCCGCCGCAGGCCGTAGCCGGCGCCAGCGCGGATCCGCAGCCTGCAGGTGCGCCACACCGGCTGATCGGTGCCGGTGTCCCCGACAGCGGCCCGCACATCCGTGCCCGGCGGCACGACAACCGTCCCGGCCCGCCCGGTAAACGTGACTGGGCCTTCAATCCGGCTCAGCCGGAACACGCGCTCGGCGTCACGATCGGTGTCCTGCCCGACCACGTACCACCGGCCGCGCCGGTTGACCACTCCCCACGGCTCCAGCCTGCGTTGCTGCGCGGTGCTCCGGCCGGCGGCCCGGTACCCGAACGCGACAGGGCGCCGGTCGCGAACAGCTTCCCACAGCGGCCCGAACGCCGCTTCTGGCGTCCTGACGCGGGGCTCGATACCAGGCTGGCTGAGGTCCTCAGCGTCGATGCCGGCTGCCCGCAGTTTGAGTAGGGCGCCTTCAGCAGCTCCTGCCAGTTCCGCTCGCCGCCAGACTCGCGCCGCCAGGCCGAGCATGGCCACCTCATCTGCCTCCAGCGTGATCTCAGGCAGCTCATAGGCCTGCCGCGAGATCCGGTAGCCGTACTCTTCCTCGCCGGGCGTGTTCGTGCCGGTTTCCAGGGGGATACCGAGCTCGCGCAGCTCGTCCTTGTCCCGTTCGAACATCCGCTTGAACGCATCGAAGGATTCCGGGTAGCCCGGTACGGCGTCCCTGATCTGACTGGCAGTCAGGTACCTGCGCGCGGACAGCAGGCAGACCACCAGGCTCAGCAGCCGCTCCGTCTTCCGCCGAGACATCCCCATCCTTTCTCGCCACCGACGCTACCCTGCCGGAGTGATCAAGTGGCGTAGTGGCGAAGTTTCCGCGCTCGGCCGGTCGTGGCGTGGCGCTCAGGAGCTCAGCGTGACCGTGGAGGGCCAGATTGTGCCGGCTCTCGCCTACCCGCAACTGACCGGCCAGCCAGAGCCGGGTGACCGGGTTCTGCTCAATACCAGCGCCCTGGACCTGAGTCTCGGCACCGGCGGATACGCGCTGGTCGTCGCGATCCCGGAACGACTGCCGCCCGACCCGGTCGGGCCAGGCCACCTCATCAAGGCCAGGTACACCCCGCTGCAGGCCTGCGTGCCCGGCGCAGACGAGCAGGGCTCGGCCTTTCACGACGTCCTGCGCGACGCGGATGACCTAACCGGGCTGCCGGTCGTCGTCGCCGACTTGCACTCGGCGCTGCCTGCGATCCTGGCGGGCTACCGGGCGAGCTGCGCCGGGAAGCAACCACGAATCGCCTACGTGATGCTGGACGGCGGGGCACTGCCCGCGTGGTTCTCCCGGTCAGCCGCGGCGCTCGCCGAGGCTGGCTGGCTCGCGGGCACCATATCGGCAGGCCAGGCGTTCGGCGGCGACCTGGAAACTGTCAGCCTGCACAGCGGCTTGCTCGCTGCCAGGCACGTACTTGGCGCCGAGCTGGCCGTGGTCACCCAGGGCCCGGGTAACCTCGGCACCGGCACCCGCTGGGGCTTCTCGGGTGTGGCGGCTGGCGAGGCGGTGAACGCCGCGGCCGTGCTGAACGGCAGGCCCGTTGGCTCGCTCCGGATCAGCGAGTCGGACCCGCGCGAGCGGCACCGCGGCATCTCTCACCACAGCCTGACCTGCTACGGGCGGGTTGCCCTGGCAGCCGCCGACATCGTGGTGCCGGACCTCGGCGGTGAGTTCGGCGCCCGGGTACTGGCCGAAGCGCAGCCGCTGGCGGCCAGGCACAACCTCGTGCAGGTGAGCGTCGATGGTCTCGAAGAGGCGCTGCGAGATTCTCCGGTCGGGCTGTCCACTATGGGCCGCGGCCTCGAAGGTGAGCTGGCCTACTTCCTCGCGGCAGCCGCTGCGGGCCGCCACGCGGCCTGGATGGGCGACGCCCGAGCTGCCGGTCAGGACCTGAGTTACGACCTTGTGCGCTCGTGCGTCCGGGTCGTGCTGGAGGACGCGGGCGGGCGGATCCTGCTCTTCCGGGCGCAGCTGGAGTCGCGCAGCAGCCAGCACTGGTGGGAACTGCCCGGCGGCGGCATTGAGCCGGGCGAGACCTATCAGCAGACCGCGGTACGGGAGCTGGCCGAGGAGACTGGCTTGCTCATCAGCGCGGCCCAGGTAGGGCCGCCGCGCTGGCGGCGGACGTCGACCTGGACCGCCCGCGGAGTCAGGCGCCTGCAGCACGAGGTGGTCGTGCAGGTCCGGGTGGACGCCGACCGGCCGCCGATCACCGACGGCGGCCGGACCCCGGAAGAGCTCGAGGAGTACGTCGAAGCCCGGTGGTGGGAAGTAACCGACCTGCTTGCCAGTTCCGAGCGCTTCTATCCCGGCCGCCTGCAGGCCCTGCTGCCCGCGTTCCTGGCTGGCGCTGAGCTCAGCGAGCCGTTCGAGCGCTGGAACTAGGCTGCCGGCTGATCGCCCAGGACGTCGACGACGAACACGAGCGTGTCGTTCTTCTTGATCCCGGCGCTCGCCTGGCCGCCGTCCGGCCCGTAGCCGAGAGACGGCGGGATGACCACCATCACCCTGCTGCCGACCGAAACGCCCGCCATTGCGTCGCTGAGACCGGGCAGCACCTGCTCCCCGCCCACCTCGAAGCTGAGCAACTCCCCGGCAGTATCCGACGTCGACGGCCACGAACTGCCGAACTGCTTGCCCGTCCGCCAGTTGACGCCGACGTACTGCGTCACCACTGTGTCACCCTTGGCGAGCTTGGGACCGGAGCCCTGGATCAGCGTAGTGACCGACAGCTTCTTTGGCGGTGTCGTCTTCTTCGGCACCGTGACGACCGGCGCCTGGTTCGGCTTGGCGCTTACCGACGGCAGCTTGCCGCCGCCGGTCGAGACCTGGTTCCCGGTGGCCGACTGCGTCGAGGAGTACTGCTGCAGCAGGTCGATCACCCACACCAGCGTGTCCTTGCCAGTGACCTGCAGCTCGGAATTGCCCTCAGTCCCGTAGCCGTACTTGGGCGGCAGTACCGCGACGATGCGGCTGCCGAGGCGGGCGCCCTTCAGCGCGGTCGTCAGTCCCGGCAGGCCCATCTGCGCCGGGATCATCTGCGGCCCGGACGCGAACGTGCTGTCGAGCAGGGTGTGCTTCGTGCCGCTCCACTTGTACACCACGAGATCCGCCAGCGCCGAGTCGCCGCTTGCCAGAGCAGCACCGTTGCCCTTGATCGGGGTGCTGATGACGAGTTTGCTACTGGCTGTCTCGGCCGGAATCGAGACCTTCGCCGACTTGCCGAAGGTGCCAGTCACCTTGACGGCGGCGTTCGCGTTCGCGGACGATCCCGATGACGACGACCCGCACCCCGCCAATGCGATACAGACGGCGACCGGGACCAGCAGAGCTGGGGCAATGCGGCGCATGTGATTCCTCAGCGTTGGGTTTGTGACGAGTCAGCCTACCGCCCCCAGCCGACTGCCCTGTGTCAGGATTGGTTACCATCCGCTTACGAAAACCTGACAAAAGCCTGGGGATTCAAGCCCAGCGGCCCGGTGGCCGGCGGCCCGGCGGGCGGCTGCGCACACACAGCCGGACGCGGCTACATGCCCGCGATGAGCTTCTCCACCCGTTCGTCGACGGAGCGGAATGGATCCTTGCACAGCACCGTTCGCTGCGCCTGGTCATTGAGCTTCAGGTGCACCCAGTCGACGGTGAAGTCACGCCGCCGCTCCTGCGCGCGGCGGATGAACTCGCCGCGCAGCCGCGCCCTGGTGGTCTGCGGCGGAACCGACTTGGCAGCGAAGATGTCCAGGTCACGGCAGGCTCGTTCAACCGCGCCGCGCTTCTGCAGCAGGTAATACAGGCCGCGACCCCGATGCACGTCGTGATAGGCCAGGTCAAGCTGCGCGACCCGGGGAGAAGCGAGCGGGAGGTCGTGCTTGGTCCGATAGCGCTCGATCAGCTGCAGCTTGGTGACCCAGTCGATGTCCCTGGCCACCAGGCCCAGGTCGCCGGTTTCGACCGCGCGCAGCGTTCGTTCCCAGAGCTCTATCACCCGGCTCGTGACGGGGTCCGCGCCCTTGCGCGCGATGAAGTCCTGTGCCTTGGCCAGGTACTCCTGCTGGATGTCCAGCGCACTGACCTCACGGCCGTTAGCCAGCCGGACCCGGCGCCGCCCGGTCATGTCGTGACTGACGTCTCTGATCGCCCTGATCGGGTTCTCCAGCGTCAGGTCGCGCATGACGATGCCGGCCTCGACCATCCGCAGCACCAGGTCGGTAGACCCGACCTTGAGCAGCATCGTGGTCTCGCTCATGTTCGAGTCGCCGACAATCACGTGCAGCCGCCTGAAGCGCTCCGCGTCCGCGTGCGGCTCGTCCCTGGTGTTGATGATGGGCCGGGACCTCGTCGTCGCCGAGGACACGCCTTCCCAGATGTGCTCGGCGCGCTGGCTGACGCAGTAGACGGCGCCCCGCGGCGTCTGCAGCACCTTGCCCGCGCCGCAGATGATCTGCCTAGTGACCAGGAACGGGATCAGCACGTCCGCCAGCCTGCCGAACTCGCCATGCCTGCCGACCAGGTAGTTCTCATGACACCCGTAAGAGTTGCCGGCGGAGTCGGTGTTGTTCTTGAACAGGTAGATGTCGCCCGCGATGCCTTCCTCGCGCAGCCGCGTGTCGGCGTCGACGAGCAAGCCCTCCAGGATGCGCTCACCCGCCTTGTCGTGCGTGACCAGGTCGATCAGGTTGTCGCACTCCGGCGTGGCGTATTCGGGGTGACTGCCGACGTCGAGGTAAAGCCTGGCGCCATTGCGCAGGAACACGTTGCTGCTGCGGCCCCACGAGACCACACGGCGGAACAGGTACCTGGCCACCTCGTCCGGGGACAGCCGACGCTGCCCACGGAACGTGCACGTGACGCCGTACTCGTTCTCCAGCCCGAATATTCGCCGGTCCATCCGACTCCCGTTACCAGTCGACCGCGATGTACTTAGTCTCGGTGTACTCAAGCAGCCCGTCATGCGCGCCCTCGCGGCCAAGGCCAGACTGCTTCACCCCGCCGAACGGCGCTGCCGGGTCGGACACCACGCCCCGGTTGATTCCGACCATTCCCGCTTCAAGGCTCTCCGCGATCCGCAGCGCCCGCCGCAGGTCACCGGAATATACGTAGGAAACGAGCCCGTACTCCGTGCTGTTGGCCAGCGCGATCGCTTCGGCTTCGTCAGTGAACCGCACGATCGGGGCGACCGGCCCGAAGATCTCCTCGGACAGGATGCCGGCTCCGGCCGGCACGCCGTCAAGCACGGTCGGCTCGTAGTAATAGCCGACGCGGTCTGGCGCGTGACCGCCAGTCAGCACGGCTGCGCCAGCGCTCGTCGCCGAGTCGACCAATCCCGCGACCTTATCCCTGGTGTCGGCATTCACCAGCGGCCCGAGGTCCACGCCGTCGGCAAGGCCGGGCCCGACGGTCAGCGCGCCGAGCTTGGCGGCGAGCTTCGCCGAAAACTCCCCGGCGACCTTCTCGTGCACGTAGAACCGGTTGGCCGCGGTGCACGCCTCGCCTCCGTTGCGCATCTTGGCCAGGACCGCGCCGCTGACCGCGGCGTCGATATCGGCATCCTCGAGCACCAGGAACGGGGCGTTGCCGCCGAGTTCCATCGAGCAGTTCGTCACGTAGTCGGCAGCTTGCTTGAGCAGCATCCGGCCGACTTCAGTGGAGCCGGTAAACGACAGCTTGCGCACCCGCGGGTCGGCCAGCACGGCTTCGGTCATCGGACCGGGCTTCGCAGTCGGCAGGACATTGATCACACCATCGGGAACGCCCGCCTCGGCGAGCAGCTTGGCCACGGCGAGCGCGGTAAGCGGGGTCTCCTTGGCAGGCTTGAGCAGCACGGTGCAGCCCGCGGCGAGCGCAGGCCCGATCTTGCGGGTGGCCATCGCGGCCGGGAAGTTCCACGGCGTGATCAGGTAGCTGACGCCGACCGGCTGGCGAGCCACCATAATCCGGTTGGCGCCAGACGGTGCGACCGACAGCGAACCGTCGATCCTGACGGCCTCCTCGGCGTACCAGCGGAAGAACTCCGCCGCGTAAGCGATCTCGCCGCGCGCGTCGCGCAGAGCCTTGCCGTTCTCCACGACCATCAGCCGGGCCAGCTGCTCGGACTGGGCAATCATCAGCTCGTAGGCGCGACGCAGGCACTCAGCGCGCTCACGCGGCGGGCGGGCGGCCCAGTCCGGCAGCGCGGCGGCAGCGGCAGCGACTGCGTCTAGCGCGTCCTCAGGACTGGCGTCGGCAACCTCGGTGACCGGCTCCTCGGTTGCCGGATCGATGACAGGCAGCGACCCTGCCCGCCCTGCGGACCACTGCCCGCCGATCAGCAGCCCGGTGGGGGCGTCGATACCGGTAATAGTCGCCAGATCGGCTGTCACGCTGTCCTCCTGCCAGGTTCATTAGGACGCAATAGGGCGTTCCCTGCCCTGACGCTACCAACACCGGGAAGCCTGTCATCATGCCCGATCCGGGTGCGGCCGGC
>Ga0335074_10003805_pt1 | contig 20724 bp, 22 predicted proteins | sample Lox_Sample_23_FD_206715 | JGI IMG/M metagenome (GOLD analysis project Ga0335074, IMG submission 206715) | Soil microbial communities from Loxahatchee National Wildlife Refuge, Florida, United States - Lox_Sample_2.3 | ecosystem: Environmental > Terrestrial > Soil > Wetlands | place: USA... | reverse complement strand
CATCCAAATACCGAGAGAATTTCAAAGAAAGACACGGCCGGCTTGACTTTAGGATAAATCTATTCCTATCATAAGGTTGAACACTAAGCGGGGAATGCGCTCCTGCGATCTCCGGGAGGCCCATTTGATCAAGCTGGATATCATCAACGAAGTTGTAAACAAAACCGGCATTACCAAGACCAAGGCCGAGATGGCCGTCGAAACCGTGTTCGAGTCCATGAAGAAAGCCTTGGAACAGGGAGATCGCATCGAACTGCGGGGCTTCGGAGTCTTCAACGTCAAACCCCGCAAGACGGGCATCGGGCGCAATCCGCGGACGGGCGCGGAAGTGTCCATTCCTCCCGGCAAGGCGGTGCGCTTCAAGCCCGGCAAGGAGCTGCAAACCCTGCAATAGCCGCGCGCCGGGCTAAGCGGCGATAATTGAATTGTGTCCCCCCAGGATTATTCGGCCACCTATCCCGCGTATGCGGACAACGGGAATGGCCGCGGTTTCCCGCGCGCGCTGCCGCGCTACGGCGAGCGCTATTGGCTGTATGCGTTGCTGTTTCTGCTAACGCTGTTTTCGACCACGCTGGTCGGCTCCAGCCTGCAAGCCGATTTTGACCGCAATCTGCCATTCGATGTCGAGCACTATCTATATGCCTTCGTCAACGTCTGGAGCCATCCGGCGCTGATCTGGCAAGGTCTGCCATTCTCGCTGACGCTGCTGACCATCCTGCTGGCGCACGAAAGCGGGCATTACCTGGCTTGCGTGTACTACGGTGTGGATGCCAGCTTGCCATATTTTCTGCCGGCGCCCACGCTCATGGGGACGTTTGGCGCGTTCATTCGCATCCGCTCGGCCATCTATTCGAAGCGAGTTCTTTTCGATATCGGCATCGCCGGACCGCTGGCCGGATTTATTTTCCTGTTGCCGGCTTTGGCCATCGGCGTGGCGTTTTCGAAAGTGATTCCGGGCATCGCGCACCAAAGCAGCATTCAGTTCGGGACTCCCGGCCTGTTGTGGATTTTGCAGAAGCTGATTTTCCCGGGCGTTCCCGCTGCGGATATCTATCTGCATCCGGTGGCGCGCGCGGCATGGATCGGCATTCTGGCTACCGCGCTGAATCTGCTTCCCATCGGACAACTTGATGGCGGCCACGTCCTTTATGCGCTGGCGGGCGACCGGCATAAGCTGCTCTCGATGACGTTCATCGCCGGGCTGATTCCGCTGGGTATTTTGAGCGGATGGTGGCCGTGGTGCCTTTGGGCCGTGGCGCTGTTCTTCCTGGCGCGGCGGCATCCGGTGATCATCGATCAAACGGGTCTGTCGCGCGGCCGCAAATGGCTGGCGTTGCTGGCGCTGATTGTTTTCCTGCTGTGCTTTACCGTGTCTCCCGTGCTGGAAGGGGCTTGAGGATCCCGCCCCTTTGCGCCCCTGACCGCCCGCCATGCAGATCACGGCTACGATCATCACCCTCAACGAAGAACGCCACATCGCTCGCGCCATCGAAAGCCTGCGATGCTGCGATGAGATCCTGGTGCTCGACAGCGGCTCGATCGATCGCACCGTGGAACTCGCCGAAAAGCTGGGCGCGCGCGTGGTTGAAAGCCCGTGGCGCGGCTATGCCGGGCAAAAGAACTGGGCCGCCGAAAAGGCCACGCACGATTGGATCCTGTCGCTCGATGCGGATGAAGCATTGAGCGAGGCGCTCGAAGGCGAGATCTGGAACCTGAAAAAGAACGGTCCAAAATGCGATGCCTACACCATGCCGCGCATGGCGCAGTATCTGGGGCGTTGGATTCTGCACAGCGGCTGGTATCCCGACCGCAAGGTGCGCCTGTACAATCGTGAGAAGGCGCAATGGGTCGGCGATTTCGTGCATGAAAGCGTGCAGGTGCATGGCCGCGTGGGACGGCTGGAGTCGAACCTGCTGCACTTCACCTGCGATTCGCTTTCGGAGCACTTGAAGACCATGGATCGCTACACCACGCTGGCCGCCGAGGAACTGGTGTCGCGCAAAACGCCGCTCGGCTGGAGGCATCTCATCGCCGATCCGGTCTGGACGTTTTTTAAGACTTACTTCGTCGACGCCGGTTTCCTGGATGGCGTGGAAGGCCTGACCATCGCTTACATGGCGGCGCTTTATACGTTTCTGAAATATGCCAAGGCCCGCAATATGACCGGAGGGCGGGCGTAAACGCATGCGCACGCTGCATCTCGATTCAGGGCGTGAAATGCGCGGCGGCCAGTGGCAGGTGCTGCGGCTCGTGGAAGGTCTGCGCGGCGAGGGAATCGGCGCCACGCTGCTGGCGCCGCGTGGTTCGCCACTTTATGACCGGGCACGCGCGGCCGAGTTGGATGTGCGCCCGCTCGGATGGTGGGCGGTCGTCCGGCTCGCGCGGCAGGCCGATTTAGTGCACGTGCACGATGCGCATTCGCATACGCTGGCGGCCCTGTTTGCCCGCGCGCCGCTGGTGGTGTCGCGCCGCGTGGCGTTTCCCATTCGATCGCGTTGGAAATACCGGCATGCCAGCCGCTACGCCGCCGTCTCGCAATTCGTCAAAAGCATTTTGATGGAGGGCGGTGTTTCAGAAGAGAAGATCTCCGTGGTTTACGACGGAGTCCCGCTGGGCCGGGCGGCGTCTGAGACGTCTCCCCGCGATACAGTGGTGGCGCCCGCCAGTGACGATCCACGAAAGGGAAGGGAACTGGCTCTTGAAGCCACCCGCCGTGCCGGCGTGGATCTGCTGCTTTCGCGCGATCTGGAATCCGATCTTCCGGGCGCGGCATTGTTTCTATATCTGACCCGCGCGGAAGGGCTGGGGTCGGCGATTCTGATGGCCATGGCAGCCGGCGTCCCGGTGATCGCCAGCAATGTCGGCGGCATCCCGGAAATCGTGCGGCACGGCGAAAACGGCTGGTTAACCGAAAACGATCCGGAGCCGATTGCGGCGGCCATCCGCGCGCTGCTGTCGGATCGCACGGTGGCGCTGGCATTGGCGGCGCGGGCGCGCCAAACGGTTGCCGAAAAATTTTCGCTGCACCACATGATTCGCGATACCGTACAACTTTACAAGAGGGTGCTCCATTGCTAGAAGTATGGCCAGAAGCATGTTTGGCGCTGCTGTTCGGTTTGATTATCGGCAGCTTTCTTAACGTCTGCATCTATCGGCTGCCGCAGGATCTTTCGGTGGTGCGGCCGCGCTCGTACTGCCCGGCGTGCCAAAAGCCGATCGCCTGGTATGACAACGTTCCGCTGTTAAGCTACGCGCTCCTGGGCGGGCGCTGCCGGCACTGTAAAGCGGCCATTCCGGCACGCTATCCGGTGGTTGAGATCATGACCGGCGCGTTGTTCTTTTTCTTCGTGTGGCGGCTGGGGCCAACGCTCGATGCCGTGAAATTCTGCCTATTGGGCGCGCTTTTGGTGGGTCTGACGTTCGCCGATCTGGAGGCGCGCATCCTGCCCGATGAATTTACGCTGGGGGGCATGGCGGCGGGGCTGGTGCTGGCCTGGTTTGTGCCGGTTAACGACGATATGGCGCAAATGCTGTTGTGGATCGCCGGTGTGCGCCATAGCCCGCATTGGGCGTCACTGGGCGAAGCCGCGATGGGAGCAGTTGTGCCGGGATTCTTCCTGTGGCTGGGCGGATGGCTCTATTTCAAGATGCGGCACAAGGAAGGGCTGGGTTTGGGCGATGTGAAGCTGGTGGCCATGGTGGGCGCATTTCTAGGCTTGCACGGCGCGCTGCTGATGCTGATCGCGGGATCACTGGGCGGATCGCTGATCGGCTACGCGTATATCAAAGCCACAGGCAAGGATCCGGCCACCTATGAATTGCCCTTCGGCACGTTTCTCGGCCTGGCGGGAATCGCCATCACCGTGTTGGGCGTACACAAGCCATGACGGCCGGAGAGCTATCGCGCCGACGGCTCGCGCCGCATGCGATCATGCGCGGCGGCCCACCAAAGTTGACCATCATTTGCCTTGCGTTCAGGGAGTCACTGAGAGGAACCACGTGCCACCTAACGCGCCGGAGTCAGCGGCGCCGCCGAACATGAGTACGACCTTGCGCCGGGCATCGTAATCGATGGCCGCGGCGTTGCGTGCCCCAGGCAGCGTATTTGCCGGATAAACCTCGGTCCAATTGACGCCGTCCCATGTCCAGGTGTCATTCAGATTATTCGAACAGCATGTCCCCACAGCTCCACCGAACAGCACGACGGCGCCGAGGGCGGCGTCATACGCCAGCCCAGGTCCGTTTCGCGGGGACGGCGAGGAGGTAGGGAATTGCTGCTCCCAGTTGGTCCCGTTCCAGGTCCAGGTGTCATTAAGTGGAGTCAAGTTGGTCGTCACTCCACCAAAAAGGACCACGGTTTTGGTTGCCGGATTGTAAACCAATGGATTGGTCGCTCGCCCGGACGGACTCGCGATGGGGTGCAGTTCGGTCCAGGTCTTGCGTATCCCATCCCATGCCCACGTATCGTTGAACGCATCGTCGCCACCGGGGGTATCGCTGCCACCGAAGAGCAGGACTCTCTTGTTTACCGGATCGTACACCATGTTCGACCACACCCGCGGCGATGGAGATACGGGCGGGAATTGCTGGGTCCAGTTGGTTCCGTTCCAGGTCCAAGTGTCGCCGAAAGCTGCTCCGGCCTCGAACGGGAAACTGGAACCTCCAAAAAGCACAATGTCACCCGCGGATTCATCAAACGCCATGGCGGGGCCTTGACGGGGGGAAGGCGAGGATGCCGGGGTAGCCGCGTGCCACGCCCCATCCCAAGTCCAGGTGTCGCCATAGATGGATCTTCCGTCGGTACTGATACCACCAAAGAGCACCGTAGAGCGCGTGGCCGCATCGTACGCTATAGCGGAGTCCGCCCTGGCCGCCGGGCCGGACGAATATGCCAGTTTAGTCCAGGTTATTGTTTGCGCGTTCAGCGTCACGGTACCCATGATCGCTGCCGCTGTGAGTGCGCGTAAAATCGCTTTGGACTGCGTTCTCAGGGAACCCATTTTTTGCTCCTTTTGACAACTGCAATTGATCCAGTCGATTTTTCGGCCGAAATTCACGCCCCTTTGCGCTTCTTAGCGAACATTACCAGATACTGGCTGCCCTTGATATGTTCCATCTCGGATAACTTGCGAAATCCGTTGTGTTCTACTTCACGCACTAAGTCAGGCTCGTCGAGCCTTATATGTTTCACGGCATCGCCTCCGGGCATGGCACCCGGACGCTTGTAATACTCAACGATGATAAGCCGTCCATCGTCCCGCAAAGCTCGCCGGAAACCAGCCAGCATCTTCTCCGGATAGTTGTAATGGTGATAGGAATCGAGCGCCAGAATCACATCCACGCCGCCCGCGGGAAGGCGCGGATCGGTTTCCGTGCCTTTAATGAACGTCACGTTGCCGAGCTTGTCATCGGCCGCACGTTGCCGCGCCAGATTCAGGAAGTCAGCGAAGATATCCTCTCCGATTACGTGACCGTTCGCCCCCACGGCTTCGCTGAGATACGGCAGCATATAGCCCGGCCCCGTGCCGACATCTGCCACGGTCATGCCGGGTTTCAATTGCATCTCTCTTACTAAGTCGCGCGGACGCTCGGTCGAATCGCGGCTGGAGCTGGCCAAATTAGCGGCGATCTGCTTGCGTCCTTCTTCGGTCTGATAATGCTGGTTGGCTTGTGTGGCTACCTGCGCCCACAACGCGGGATAGCAGGCAACTGCCACCAAAACAGTGCGTATTCTCATAAAGCCGTCTCCATGGGCAGCGCGAGCGGCGGTTCCAGCAGAAAGTCAAGTTGAGCCATCTGCGCCACCGCCCAACGAATGGCATGTTCGTAAGTCGGCTCGACGGTGATCACGAACGGCAGGTCGCGCTTGCTCTCGGTGGGAAGCTGCAACACGGCATCCAGACTGATATGTTTCGCCGCCAATATGCCCGATAGCTCAGCCAGAATGCCCGGGCGGTCTTTGACACGAAATCGCATATAGTAAGCGCGCGTCTGCAGCACCACCGAAACCGGCTTATATTCGCCGAGCCGTTCGTGCGCGAAGGGCGAAACGCGCTCCGGACTTCCGCTGCGGATCTCGCGCGCCACGCGCATCAGATCGCTCACCACGGCCACGCCTGTGGGCGACGATCCCGCGCCGCGGCCATAATAAAACGTATCTTCGCCATACTCACCCTTCACCCATACGCCGTTATAGGCGCCTTGCACGCTGGCGAGAATCGTATCCTGCGGAATCAACGCGGGCCGCACGGATAGAATCAGCCCCTCGGCCGTCTGGCGCGCCGCACAGATCAGCCGGATGGTGTGCCCAAGCTGATGCGCGTAGCGAAAATCCAGCGGCGAGATGCGCCGGATGCCTTCCATGAAAATATCCGAAGGCGTAATCTTCTCGCCGAACGCCAGCGCGGACAAGATAGCCAGTTTCGAGCGCGCGTCGATGCCATCCAGATCGGCGCTGGGATCGGCTTCGGCATAACCCAAAGCCTGCGCCTCGGCCAGAACCGTCTCCAGAGGCTCGCCGCGCTTTTCGATTTCGGTCAGGATGTAATTGCAGGTGCCGTTCAGAATGCCGTAGAACGCCGTCACCCGGTCGCCCGAGATGCCTTCGCGCAGCACCGCGTGAATCGGGATGCCGCCCGCCACACTGGCTTCCATGGCCACATTGATGCCCGCGCGAATGGCGCGCTCCCAGATCTCCGGCCCGCACGACGCCATCAATTCCTTGTTGGCCGTCACCACTGATTTGTGGTTTTCGATAGCGGCATTCACGATTTCCGCCGCCACACCCACACCGCCCACCAACTCGGCCACTATATCGACATCGGGATGGGACACCACGTGGCGCCAATCGGCGGTGCGAAACACCGCTCCCAGCGATTCAGGGATGGACTTGGACGCTATCGAACGGCAACATACGGCAGCCACTTCGAGCCGGAACCCCAGCTTCAAAGCGATCTGCTCCGCATTGCCGGCGAGAATGGCGAGCGCACCCGTGCCGACGTTGCCCAGTCCCACAATGCCTACCTTTACTTCCCGCATATGTGCATTATGGCACGCGGAGGCGGGCGCTTTCGCGAGACTATCATGTTGAGATATCCGACACCGCTTAGCCGGTACTTGGCGGGAGTACGGATAAGTTCAACATAGAACCGATTGACAATTTTCTCAGTTGACATTACCCACTCGCTCGTACATACTGGATCAATCTTTGGTCCCAGTGGCGACCAATATCTGATCGAGCCAGCACGCTTGATCCGGTGCTCATACCCCGTCAGAAATAAGCTGCAATAACTAAGTTGAGAAAAACAACACTCGGGGGCAAGGAGGACAAGTGCATCTGCGAGGGGATTACATAGCTGTGATGTGTGTGTCCGCGGCTCTGTGGGGACAGAGCTTCACAGAGGATACTGCCAGCATCAGCGGGCAAGTAACTTGGGAATCCGGTTTCACGGCCGGTTCCCTTGCAGTGGAACTCGTCAACTCCGGCCAGGTGCTGGAGCGTGCGCATCTGAGCGCCGACGGAAGCTTCCAGTTAGGCGCCGTGCCTCCCGGGGAGTATGAGATTAGGGTGGCGGGCGGCGATGAGTCGGTCATTCAGCAGCGATTCCTCTCTGTGCGCGGTCGCCTGGAGGGCGTCAATTTCCGGCTGGAACCGGCCAGCGGCCAGCGGCCTGTCGCGGGAACCGTTTCCGTGCGCGAGTTGTCGAATCCCGCGCCTTCCGCGGCCCGCAAGGAATGGGAACGCGCGGCGAAGGCGGCGCAAAAAGGATTGTCCGCCGATGCGGTGCAGCACTTACAGAAAGCGCTCGCGATTTTCCCCGCATACATGGAAGCGCACAACGACCTCGGTGTCCAGTTTATGCGCCAAAGCAGATACGAACAAGCCGCCGCGGAATTTGAAATAGCTGCACAACTCGATCCGCACGCGGTCTTGCCCAACGCCAATCTGGCGCTGGCTTCTTTTGCTTTGCAACGGTGCGGCGATGCGGAGTTCGCCGCGCGGCGGGCCATGGCCGATGATCCGTCGTATGAGCCGGCGCGCCGGGCGTTAGGCTTGGTGACATCGGGCGAGTGCCGGCGAGCGCGGCCATCTTCGCCATAGGTACAGGGCCGCGCAATGCCGTTATAATCAGTGGAGTATGCGCGCCAGTATCTTGCTCGCCTTGCTCCCGCTGGGGTGCTTTGCGGCAAGCGATTTCTCCGGACATTGGAGCCTTGACCGTCAACTAAGTAATCTGCGCGGCCTGGCGGTTGCTCCGTCCGGCGTTCTTATGGTAAGCCGGGAGGACTCCACTTACCGGTGCACGGATGGCAATGTTAGCTGGACTCTCCGCGATGACGGCAGTGAGACCAGCTACCAGATCGCCGGCATCACCATGACCAGCACGGCGAAATGGGATGGCAACGCTCTTGCTATTCGCGTGTCGGCCTCCGGGCCGCAGCCCTACACCATAGAAGATCGCTGGGAGTTATCCGCGAATGATACTGTTCTGACAATCGCGCGCACGATTCACCAAGGCGCGGAAACCGCGACTGGTAAGTTGGTGTATATCAACCGCGAGCGCATCGTGGTAGTGGAACCCGGGACTAAGATCCTCTTATCGCTCATCAATACTCTCAATACCAAGCATAGCGCGGAGGGCGACCGTGTGTATCTGGAAACCGCATTTCCAGTTACCCAGAACGGTCACGTGATTATCCCGAAGGGCAGCTATGTGGCCGGCACCGTCACTGAAGTGAAGCGTCCAGGCAAGATGAAAAGCAGGGGTGAATTATATTTGCGTTTCGATTCTCTCACCTTGTCCAACGGAGTGACGCGCGATTTTCACTCACGTCCGGATAGCGCCGATGGCAGGGATGTGGACCGGGAGGAAGGCAAAATCCGCGGGGATGCTGACAATACTGGCGATTTGGGGAAGGTGGCAGAGGGCGCGGGCGTAGGCGCAACCGTGGGCACTGTGGCGGGCAGCGCCGCGGGTCATGGCCTGGCGGGGGCGGGCATCGGCGCGGTGGCGGGCATGGCAGCCGGATTAGCGGCCGTGTTGCTGACGCGCGGGCCGGACCTGATCCTGCCGCAAGGCACCACGCTTGAAATGGTGCTTGATCGCGAGCTGCGTTATGACCGGCGGGAACTTCCCACGCCTTAGACTTACTCGTAACGCAGACACACGATCGGGTCTAAGTTCGCCGCGCGATTTGCCGGATAGAAACCGAAGAACAGCCCAACCCCTACCGATATCATCACACCGAGCGCAACCCACAATACAGAAAGCGCCGCCGGAATTGAAGGAACCAACGCGCGCACCAGAAAAGCGATAGCCGCGCCGCATAAAACGCCCAGCGCGCCGCCGATGCCGGATAGCGTGACCGCCTCTAATAGAAACTGAACGCGAATATCCGCGCGTCTCGCCCCGATGGCCTTGCGAATGCCAATCTCCTGGGTGCGCTCGGTCACCGAGATCAGCATGATATTCATTACGCCAATGCCGCCCACTAATAAGCCGATTGAGCTGATGACTCCGGTCAGGATCACCATGGCGCCGGTAAGTTGGTTCCAAAGGTCGAGGAAGAAATTCGCGTCGGCCACATCGAAATCGTTGGGCGCGTTGTAGGGCACGCGGCGGCGGCGGCGCATGGCGTCGATAATATCGTCGCGCGCCCGGCTTACATCGGCGTCTGGCCGGACCGAGGCGATTAAGAATACTTCGCGGATATCGGGGAAGTTCTTGTGAAAGTTGGAGAGGGGAATAGTGGCGAACTGATCCACGCCGAAGCCGCCGAACAAACCCGGGTCCTTCTCGAACACTCCGATGACTTCATACAGCCGGCCATCCAGGCGAACCATTTTACCGATCGGATCGATGTGCGGGAACAACGCGTCGGCGATGGCTTGCCCGATGACGATTACGTCGCGGGAATGATCTTCGTCAAACGGGGAAATGAAGCGGCCCTGCGCGACCGAGAATAATGGAACGGCATTGGTGTAGTCGGGCTCCACGCCGCGCAAAACCATGCGTTCCACATGCTGGCGGCCGTAAGAAATCTGGTCTGGCGATTCGCCCAGATTGATGCGCTGCGCAAACGCCGTGGCGTAGGACAACGACGGAACCGTATCCATCAAGTACTTGCCGTCGTCGAACCGCAGATACTTACGCTTGCGGATGTTGGCGGGAAGACGCGACAAGCCTGTATAGCCGGGTGGAATGCGAGTGATGAAGATAGCCTGCGACCCGAGGTTGCGGATGCGGCCCTGCACATAGCCGTTCAGCCCGTCGATGATCGCGGCCACGGAGATCACGGATGTGACTCCGATGACGATACCAAGGATGGTCAGTCCCGAGCGCACCTTGCGGGAACGCAAAGTATCCAGAGCGACTATCAGATTCTCCCTAACTTCGCCGCGCTTCATTGTATCGGCCGCAGATGCGCGCAGATGAACGGATAAAACGGCCTTACGACTCCGATGCGAACTCTAATGAAATGTTCGTCAGTGTTCATCTGCGGTTTCATTTTGATCCGTCCGACATAGGAACTTTGGAACCACAGATAAACACAGATGAACACGGATAAAACGGGCTTACGACGCGCTTGATGCGTACTTTGGGATTTCCGAAATTAATTAGAAGGCACAATTGTAAGCCGGTGGCCTTGAGATAATTGAGGCATTGGGCCAAGTGCGCGCTGTCAAGCTCCTTCACCGCCTTTAATTCAACCAGCACAACGCCTTCGACGAGCAGATCAGCCACGTAATCGCCCACCACCGCTTCCTTATAGTGGACGTCAAGAGCTTTGTGTGATTCCACCGTCAGGCCATTGATAGTCAATTCATGCACCAGGGCATTGTGGTATACCCTTTCCAGAAAACCGTTGCCGAGGATGTTGGCGACCGTGTAGGAGCAACCGATTATCCGCTCGGTAATCGAATTCAATCTGTGTTCATCTGTGTCCATCCGTGGTTCCATTTTACTCCGTTCGTAACGCGGTTACCGGGTCGAGCTTAGCTGCCTTGGTTGCCGGATAAATGCCGAAGAACAGCCCGATTATGGAGCTTAGAACAACTCCCAATATGGCTACCCAGGTTTGTACCGCCGCAGGCATCGATGTTAGCCCGCGGATGGCCAGGGCACAGAGAAATCCGATACACACGCCAAAGAAACCACGATACACTGCATCACGCTTTCGGTCAGAAACTGCATCAGAATGTCATGCTGGGTGGCTCCCATCGCCCGCCGTACGCCGATTTCCTTGGTCCGCTCGGTTACACTGACTAACATCACGTTCATAATTACAATGCCGCCAACCACCGCGGAAATCGAACTTACCATCAGAAAAACAGCGAAGAATGCCGAACTTATGCTTTGCCACAAGGAGATGTAACTTTCAGCCGTGCCTATATAGAAGTCTTCCTCCCGATTGCCGGTGATATGGCGGCGCGAGCGCAGGATCACCCGCACATCATCCTGCGCCTCTTGAAATAACCGCTGGCTGCCCTCGGCCTTCACCTCCAGAGTCAGGCTGTTCCGGGAACCGCGGATGCGCAAGTAAGTATTCAGCGGAATCACCACGAAGGCGTCCTGATCCTGCCCCAACACGGAACCGATCGATTCGAACGTGCCGATCACCGTGAACTCGTCACCACCTGCCGTTACTACATGCCCGATGGGATCGACGCCGGAGAATAACTCCCGTACCAGACGGTCGCCCAAGATACAGACAAACGCCGCATGCCGGTCTTCGGACTCCGTGAAATAGCGGCCGGTGGCCAGCGTGCGCGTATCGATATCGTCCATGTTGGCGGTATCGCCCCAGAGAGTGACGTCCTCCAGGTCGCGATCCTTATAGCGCACGCCCAGCGTGGTGGAAATCGAAGCGCCCACATACTGGCAGTGCGCGCAGCCCGCGGCGACGGCCTTCAGGTCGTCGAGTTCGATGTTCTTATTGCGTTGCGCGTGCACCAGAACGGTGAAATCGGTGACTACAAACGGCAACCGCGAGACGCGAAAAACGTTGGTGCCCAGATTGGCGATTTTCTGTTCGACGTAACGGTTGGCGCCCTGTACCAGGGTCATGACCGCGATCAAGGTGGCCACGCCCATGGTAAGACCTAACATGGTCAGCGATGCACGCAACTTATGCGCACGCAGGGCATCGGCGGCCAGGAATAAGTCATCGGACAGAGACAGCATACCAGGCTATAGAATGACGATCCTCCGCCAGTTTTTTCCCGCGTGGACAATGAACTCGGCCGGGGGATCGCGAAACACAAGATCACTTACTCGCTGGCCGTTGATTTCGACCGCGCCTGCTTTAATTTTGCGCACGGCATCCGTGACTGACTCGGTCAAGCCCACGCGCGCGAGTAACTTATCCACGCGGATGCCGTTCGCCGTGCGAGTGTCTTCAGGCAGGTTGGCACTTTGCATGTCCGCCGGGACTTCATGCCGCCGTACCACGCGATTGAACTCCTCCTCGGCGCGTGCCGCATCGGCCGCCGAATGGAAATCTGTAACGATCAGCCGTGCAAGATTCGCTTTCGCACGCATGGGATGCAGGCTGCCGTCCGCAATCGTCGCGCGCATCCGGTCAATTTCCGCCAGGCTGCGATCGGTGAGTAACTCATAATAGCGGAACATCAGGTCGTCACTGATCTGCATCACCTTGCGATACATGACCTCGGGCGCTTCCGTGATGCCAATGTAATTGCCCAACGATTTCGACATCTTATTGACGCCGTCGAGACCTTCGAGCAGCGGCACGGTAGCCACGATTTGCTGCGCCAGTCCATAATCCTTCTGAATTTCGCGGCCCACCAGCAGATTGAACTTCTGATCGGTGCCGCCCATTTCCACATCGCACTTGAGGGCCACCGAATCGTACGCCTGCGCCAGCGGATACAGCAGTTCGTGCACGGAGATCGGTATGCCCTTCTGAAACCGCTTGGTGAATTCTTCGCGCTCCAGGATGCGCGCCACGGTATAGCGGGAGCACAGGCGCACGATATCTTCGTAGTGCAACGGCTGCAGCCATTCGCTGTTGAAACGCACTTCCGTTCTATCGGGATGCAGAATCTTGAAAACCTGGTCGCGATAGGTTTGCGCGTTGCGTTGGATCTCTTCGCGGGTCATGGGTGGGCGCGTGATGTTACGTCCGGTAGGATCGCCGATGAGTGAAGTCATATCGCCGATGAGGAAAATCACCGTGTGGCCGAGGTCCTGGAAATGTTTCATCTTGCGCAGCAGCACCGTGTGACCCAGATGCAAATCGGGCGCAGTGGGATCGAACCCCGCCTTCACGCGCAACGGGCGATTCTCGCGCGCGGCTTGGGCCAGCCGTTCGCGCAGATCCTCTTCGCGGATGATCTCGGCGAGACCTTTCTTGAGATAGGTGATTTGTTCGTCGATGGAGGGCACTCACAACTAAGTTAGCATGGCCGAATCTACGGCTCGAACGGCTTTGGCGGAAGCAGAAACTGCATCCCGAAATAGCCGACGAAATAAGGCTGATAGCTCCGCGCCGGCGCCACGCTTCGCCCGGCCATCAGCAAGAGGATGAACGGAGGATGGATTTTGTAACGCAGTCCCGCGTCCAGTGTGTCCTGGTTCATGGTGTGGTCGAACGTGCCTACCGCGTAGAATTCCACGTCCGCCTCCAGGTTTTTGGTGACATCGTGTCCCAGCACAAAGCCGGAGAGATATCCCTGCGGCCCCTTGTGCTGCGCCGTGTATCCGATTTCCCAGTTCACATCTACCGGCCCTAGTTTCTTGGTGAATTCGATGGGCGCCAGCAGTCCATCGCCCGGCGGAGTGATGCCGCGCTGAATAGAATGGTCGGGATTGTTGACTAAGAACTGCGGGAAGATGGAGATGGCAAAGTCCGTCTCCTTGTTATCATAGAAGCGCCATTTCACGCCCAGTTCATCCTGGCCCACGCCGTATTTCGGCGGCGCAGTCCCGTCCTTCACACGCAGCCACGCGTTTTCGTAGGTAAGTTGGATTCGGTCGCCCCAGCCGTAGTTGATGTCCACGTCCGGAGTGTGAGTCGTGGACGAGGTGCTATATAGGAATGGCATGTAGCCCAGATTGATTTCCCAATCGTGATTTCCGGGCGTTCCGGGATCGTTAGTGTAATACGGCGGGCCGCCTTGCGCCGGCGCTTGGCGAGGAGCGAGCAGGCAAAGTAGCGCCATGGCGATGGCGCACGTGATGGGTCCCTGTGTTCGAGTTCGGATTTCAAAATGATAACAGGTGGACGCTGGTGCATGCCGTCCCCGTACACGGGGTTTATGGACTTAAAATTAATCGAGGCTTGTGATTCGAGCCTTCGCCCTAGATCTCCAATGATGCGGGCAGAACTTAAGCGGCTCCATAGCCCTGACATTTACGACCTTAAGACCTACCTCCCGGAGGAAGCTGATAATTTCGGCTTCCTTCTTCAGGCCATGATTGGGCCAGCGGGCCAGGCGGAGGAGGAATCCTTTGATATGGCCGTTTGCACACCCGAGTGGCTGAAGCGGAATCAAATTAGAGAAGTGGTGCCGGCGCGCCACCATCTGATTGTGTTCGAATACAATTACGAGAGGCTGGCCGCCTTCATCGCTGCTTACGCGGGAAAGTGTACAGGCGAAAGCTGGCACGAGATCGCGCAATGGCTCGGCCGCCTGGGGATGTGGGAGTTTGAAGACTACCGAGAAATCGGCGTTTTCATATGGAGAGGGTTGGAAAACAAAAATGCACTTGTTACCTACACAAGACGAGGTTGTCCGCGTATTGCGCGATACCGGAGCGCTACGCGACGGCCATTTCGAATACACCAACGGTTTGCATTCCAACGAATATTTGCAGGTTCCGCTGGCCATGCGCTATTACCAGCACGCGCGCATGCTCAGCGTGGGATTGAGCCGGCTGCTGCGCGAGAATCCGGAGATCCGCGCGATTGTGCCGGAGCTTTCCATTGTCTGTCCGGCAAACGCGGGACTGCCGGTGGCCTATGGAGTCTGCGAAGCGTTGCGCGCGCGGCAGGTTTATTGGGCGGAGCGCGAAGAAACCGGCCAGCCTCTGCGGTTCCGCCAGTTTTTGGAGCAGCATCCGAACGAGCAGGTCGTGCTGGTGGATGATATTCTGCGCTCCGGCCGCAAGCTGCAGGAAATGAAAGATCTGCTCGAATCGAACGGCGCGCGCGTAGTGGGTTTGGCGGTGGTGATCTATCAGCCTAACCCGCGCACGCGCGATTTCGGGGAGTTACCGCTGTATTATCTGGCGCGGCTGAACGCCAGTTACTACGCCGATGCCGCGCATTGCGATCTGTGCAAAGCGGGCGTGCCCATTCAGAAGGTTTGGGTATAGTTTATGAAGGCCGCTCTGGTCTTCGCCATATTTGGCGCACCTTACGGGGTGTTGGCCTGCTCTTGCGCGGGACCGAATCCCGTGTGCTCGGTTTACTGGCAGACGCCGGTGCTTTTCCTGGGCCATGTAGTGCGGGTGGAACATGTTTACGACAAGCCGCCTGCGCAAGACACCATCGGTCCGGGCCAGTTCCTGACTCACTTTGAAGTAACCAAAGCCTATCGCGGCGAACCAGGAGAAAACGTCATCGTCCGGACCGCCGATCAGGGGTCCGCCTGCGGCATGGGATTTCAAGAGGGCCACGACTACTTAGTCTATGCGGATAAGGAAGCTAACGGCGACTTAGTCACCGGTCACTGCACCCGCACGCATGAAGTTCTAAGTCCCGCCGACGATGAGGACATGCAGTGGATCGAAGGTCTAGCCAAAACGCCGCACGGCGGATCGATTTACGGAGATGTGCGCACCGTGCGGCCGAACAACCTCGGCGGTTTCGACGAAGTCAGCGCCTCCGGCGTAGCGGTGAAGTTATCCGGGCCGGAGGCGAAAACCGTGTCCACGGGCGACGATGGCAAGTTCCGCGCGGATGGCCTCGCGCCGGGCAAATACACGGTTTCCGCCGCGGCACCGGCGCGATATGCGGCTTTCGCTGATTCGAACGTGACGATTACGGATAAGGGCTGCGCCGAGGTGGACTTTCGAACGAGGATCGATGGACACATTCGCGGCCACGTGTATTATTCCGATGGCCGTCCGGCGGCCGACGTGTATCTGACCGCCAAGAGCGCCGATTATGATCCGCACGACACATCCACCTGGAGATCGAGTTATATGACCACCGCGGCGGACGGCAGCTTCGATTTTTCCAAGTTAGCTCCCGGATCCTATATCTTCGCCGCTAACATGGATTTCTCTCCAGTTACTTCCAAAGGCACAGCTTACTATCGCAAAGCTTACTTTCCCGGAACAGGCAACCGTGCGGAAGCCGCCGTATTTACTTTAGACGCAGGGCAGGCCGTGGATAATCTACGGTTCTTTCTGCCGCCCGATTCGGCGCCGCCTGACGTTCCCCTAGAAGTAACCATTCTGGGCTTCGATGGAAAACCCGTCGCGGCCGCGGAGATCCTGGCGTATGACGATCAATGGCAAAACTCGGTAACGCCGGGAATTACGAATGCAGACCAGAATGGCAAGGCGACAGTCATGCTGCGGCCCGGGTTGCATTACGATATCGAGGCGTTATTAAGCCTGCCGGATGGCGCGCAGGCATGCGGTGGGCCGGCAGGCATCGACGTCCACCGGGACTCGGCGCCGCTCACCATTGTCCTCAGCCACCACGTCGGAAACTGTGCCATGTTCAAGCGGCAACGCGCCGCCGCAACGCCGCGTTGAACATCAGACGCGCGGCATCCAGCCAGTATCTTGAATTCGAATAGCCAGACCGATCTAACATCGCCGGGCGGGATAAGACACGGCGATCGATATCACGGTAACAGCCAAGCCGCATCCCGCGCTCCACTTACAGCCAAACTTCCAAGATACGCCAAACATATACAGAAACGGGATGAAGTACACGATCACTGACATATCGACGAGTAACTGACCGGCAATAGATCCCCCCTCCGGGAACTTTTCGGAAAGGGCAGCTACCGCCAGGGCAGAGGGGATAAAAAAGAATGCCGCGGCCAGCAGCCACAACACGATGGCCGCGGGCCCGATATGCGCGGCGGCCGCCAGCCAACGAATGCCGATCACCGCGGCGATATTAAACAAGACCAGGTCGCGCAGGGCCCAGTTCGCGGCGCAATCGCGCTTCGGCGGCGGTGGTCGGGATAGACGAAAGTGTAGCACTATCCGGGTGCTGCTACAATAGCGCGTTCAGGAAGGAGACGCCATGCAAGATGCCGTGATTCGGCCAACCATGAAGTTCATCAGAATTGGCTACGTGCTGGTGCTATTGGCGATTGTGGCGGGCATTGTCGGCGCGGCCATGGTGCCCCAGCAATGGTATTGGATGGTCGGCGTGCCCACTCTGCTGCTCATCTGGCCGATCCGCCGGCATATCAGCCAGCGATTCATCAAAGGGACCATAGCGGGCGACAAGCTGCGCTATGAGGTAGGCGCGCTGTCTAAGTCGACGCGCAATATCTCGCTACCCAAAGTACAGGACGTGCGCGTGGATCAATCGGTGATGCAGCGTATGTTCGATATCGGCAATATCGCAATCGAAACCGCGGGCGAAGCCAGCCGCCTCATTTTGCGTAACGTGGATCATCCGCAAAAGGTAGCGGAAGAGATTCTGGCTGCATCGCATCAAGCCTCCGGAGGCCAGACGCCGTGAGCGGAAAGCTGGCTGGGAAGGTTGCGCTGATTACGGGCGCCAGCCGGGGCCTAGGCAAAGCCATGGCGCTCGCGCTGGCCAGTGAAGGCGCGAGCCTCGCGTTGGTGGCGCGCGACCGTGCGGCGCTCGATCAGGCGGCCGAAGAGATATGGAAAACAGGCGGCGGCGCACAGGTTTTTCAGGCGGATGTGACTAACGAAGAGCAGGTGGTGCGGCTCGAAAAAGAAGTTACAGAAGCCTGCGGACGCGTGCAAATACTGATTAACAATGCCGGCACGAATATCCGCAAGCAACTTACTGAGTTTACTCTGGACGAATGGCGCCGCGTTATAGATACGAGCCTCACCAGCACGTTTCTGATGTGCCGCGCATTTGTGCCGCACATGAAAGGCAGCGGCTACGGGCGGGTGATCAACCTGGCGTCGATCATGGCGCATGTATCGATGCCGGGGCGCTCCGCGTATTCCGCGAGCAAGAGCGCGCTGCTTGGGTTAACGCGCGCCCTGGCGCTCGAATTGGCGCCCGAAGGCATTACGGTGAACGCCATCAGTCCCGGCCCGTTCGCCACCGAGATGAATAAGCCGCTCATCGACAATGCCGAGTTGAACGCGCAATTCGTGGCCAAGATCCCGGTGGGCCGATGGGGCCGCGTGGAAGAAGTGGGACAGTTGGCGGTATATCTGTGCGCGCCGGAGTCCGGCTTTATCACCGGGACGGACGTGTTGATGGATGGGGGGTGGTGCGCGGCGTGACGGAGACACGGAGAGCGGGAGACACGGAGACGCGGAGAGATGGCGGAGATTCGCAGCTTTCGAGAATTAAACGTCTATCAGGCTGCGTTCGAAGGTGCCATGCAGATTTTCGATATCTCTAAACGTTTCCCAGCGGTCGAGAGGTACTCACTCGTCGATCAAATGCGACGCTCATCCCGGTCGGTCTGTGCCAATATTGCGGAAGCTTGGCGCAAACGCCGATATGAAGCACACTTTGTTAGTAAGTTGAGCGACGCGGAGAGCGAAGCAGAAGAAACGCGGGTTTGGCTTGAATTCGCGCTTCACTGCAATTATATTGAGAAACCGCAATTCGAGGAACTGGATCATAAATATGACAACATTATCGGCCAACTGGTGCGAATGGTATCCCAACCGGCACAGTGGTCCATCTAGTAGAATCTCCGTGTCTCCGTGTCTCCGCGTCTCCGTGTCTCTTCTGGCTCTCCTGCTCACCTCCTGCCACGGCGACCATCGCCGCACCATTGCCGTCGTCCCGAAGGCCAACGCCCATATCTTTTGGGTATCCGTGCACGCGGGCGCGGTCGCCGCGGGCCGGGACCTCAACGTAGATGTGCTGTGGAACGGCCCGGCATCCGAAACCGATTATGCACGACAGGTCGAAATCGTTGATTCCATGATCGCTCGCCAGGTGGATGGCTTGGCGGTTGCCGCGCAGGATGAAAAAACATTGAATGCCTCGCTGGACCGCGCGGCCGCCGCGCATATCCCAGTCACTGTATTCGATTCCGGCGTGGACTCTACTGACTATCTCACTTACCTGGCCACTAATAACTTCCAGGCGGGACAAATGGGAGCCCGTAAGTTGGGCGCTCTGCTGAATGGCAACGGTAAGGTCGCCATGCTGATGAATGCTCCGGGCAGTAAGTCTACGCTCGATCGTGAAGCCGGATTCGAAGACGTCCTCGAAAAACAATTCCCAAATATCCAGATCGTGGCGCGCCAGTTTTCCATGTCCGATCGTGCCAAGGGCATGGATGCGGCCGAAAACTTTCTCACCGCACACCCGGACTTGAATGGCATCTTCGCCTCGTCCGAGCCCAGTTCCGTGGGCGCGGCATTAGCCCTCAAATCACGCGGACTGGCGGGCAAGATCAGATTGGTGGCGTTCGACGCCAGTAGCGACTTGATTGCTGATCTGAAGGACGGCTCCATCGATGCGCTGGTGGCCCAGGACCCGTTTCGCATGGGCTATGAGGCCGTGAAGACGCTGGTGGATAAGCTGCACGGAACCAATCCGCCGAAGGTGATCGACCTCAGCGCCACGGTGGTCACCAAGGACGATCTGGAGAAGCCTGCCATCAAGGCGCTGCTGTTTCCGGATGTGAACAAGTATCTGAATTGAGTGATTGGTTAGAATAAGTCTTGGTTCTTGGGGGAGCCTCATGCAAGCGGAAACCTGTGACATTGGCCTCATCGGACTGGCGGTGATGGGGCAGAATCTCGTTCTCAACATGAACGACCACGGCTATCGCGTAGCCGTTTTCAATCGCACGGTCTCGAAGGTCGAAGACTTCATCGCGCATGAAGCCGCCGGCACGCAAGTGGTGGGAACTCACTCGCTCGAAGAGCTGGCGCAGGTGCTGAAAAAGCCGCGCCGCGTGATGCTGATGGTGAAGGCCGGCGACACGGTCGACGAGATGATCGCGCACTTGACACCGTATCTCGAAAAGGGCGATATCATCATCGACGGCGGCAACTCGCATTATCCGGATACCAACCGGCGCACGAAGGCGCTGGCCGAGCAGGGCATCTTGTTTATCGGCACGGGTGTCTCGGGAGGCGAAGAAGGCGCGCGCCATGGACCGTCGATTATGCCGGGGGGGAATCCTGCCGCGTGGCCGTATGTGAAGGAGATTTTTCAGGCCATCGCCGCGAAGGTAGAAGATGGCTCCCCCTGCTGCGATTGGGTGGGCGAAAACGGCGCCGGCCACTATGTGAAGATGGTGCACAACGGCATCGAATATGGCGACATGCAGTTGATCTGCGAAGCTTATCAGTTGTTGAAAGACGGCTTAGGATTGAATGCCGGCGAGTTACATAAAGCATTCGACGAGTGGAATAAGGGCGAGCTGGATAGTTATCTGATCGAAATCACGGCCGAGATATTTACTAAGTTGGATGGGGATGGGGCGCCGCTGGTAGATAAGATTCTGGATACGGCGGGCCAGAAAGGCACCGGCAAGTGGACTGGCATCAGCGCACTCGATACCGGTACGCCCGTGACCCTTATCGGCGAAGCGGTGTTTGC
>Ga0335074_10003804_pt1 | contig 20728 bp, 18 predicted proteins | sample Lox_Sample_23_FD_206715 | JGI IMG/M metagenome (GOLD analysis project Ga0335074, IMG submission 206715) | Soil microbial communities from Loxahatchee National Wildlife Refuge, Florida, United States - Lox_Sample_2.3 | ecosystem: Environmental > Terrestrial > Soil > Wetlands | place: USA... | reverse complement strand
TCTCCCCTCCGCCGCCCAGATTGAGTGCGAGCTGCTGCTGCACGTATGAATCAAGGTACGCATTGTTGTCAGGAGCCCAGCTGTTGAGTATCTTGAGCACCTGGGCATTCATCGCAGGCACGCGCGCCGTAGGTCCAAGGGCATTTAGCGCGGATATGAAATCAGGGATCGGTATGCTGCCGTTCACAAGATAGCCCACTATCGTGGCGCCGAAATATTCTCCGCCTGGCAGGAACCTTGAGGCTATAAGCCCGCGTTCAAGAGCATTGGCGCCTATTGATGAATTCGAATAGACATCCTGCAGGACTGCGGCCTTGTCAAATGTGCCGCACGGGCCGTTGTCCTTCTCCGATACGTTCGCTACGCCGACAGTGTATAGGCCTATGGGATTCCAGCCCTTAAGGTAGGTGCCGGTGCCGGCCTCGCCCTCGGCCTGCGTTAGCAGTTCCAGGAACTCTATGTTGTTTGCAGTCACTGGATATCCGTCATGGGCGAGCGCCTCGCCGAAGTATGCCTCGTAGAAGCTCGTATCGTTTGCAAGTATGTTGGGTCCTGCAGTGCAGTTTGTAGTGGATGGGAGCACATAGCTTGACTGCTGCGATGCATACGCGGTGAGGTTGTATTTTCCATTGGCTATGTCTGAATCGAAGAAGCCAAGGTCAAGGTACTTCCCATTCCATGTCCATATGCCCTGCTGCCCCCATGCAGGTATCCCGTCGAATATGTATGAATGCGAGTCGAAGTCGGTTGACACAAAATTTCCCGTCGGAGTAACGACCTCTGGCGAGAAGCCGAGGTTTGTTAGAGACAGTACAGTGGCGTTGGTTATGTGAAGCTCTATTTCCGATGATTTGGAGTTTGGAAGGTATGTCGGATCAGGAACGGCTATCGAATCGGTAAGCGTGAGGTTTACCGGGGGAAGCACGGCATAGCCGCCCGAGTCGCACCTATTGCCGCCTATCAGGTAGTCGCCAAGCGACAGATTGCTCGTCTGGAAGAATATGTTGGACATTGGCGAAGGAAGCCCCATGTGCTCATCAACTGGACAACTAAGAAGATAGAGCGCATTCTGGGCATTATACTGGTTGACAAGGCTGGTCGGGGACAGCTGGTAGTTGCTAGTTGCCGTCTGCGTAAGCGGCGCGGATGCGGCAGTGCCGCAGAAATTGAACCTTACTATGCACGTGTTTGCTGTGCACGCGCCCGAATCGCCGAATGTGCATGACGGAGCAGCGGAAAATACCAATAGAACCGGAATCATGAGGAATATCAGATAATGTATTCGCATGAAAAACCTCAAAATAGGATAATATCACTCCGCAAAGCACATATTTATATTTGACCTTTTTGCCCTCTTGACCTTGTGCATCGGCTTTATAATTGCTTGCTGTAACTTTATACTCAGAATGGTTGCATGTACAGAATATTGTATATGACTCTGCCTCTACTTGCATTGATGTTTGCATCAATCGCAAATGCGCATGCTCCTGGAATCGGCAACTTTACCCCTCAGGGGCCATATCCTGTAAACACAAGCTACTCAAGCTGCAGCGTTTACCAGCAATATATTTACTGCGTAGGCGGTTTCAACGGCCAGATGTACCAGAACGGCACGTACTTTGCAAGCATAAGCTCTTCTGGGATAGGGAACTGGACAGGCACAAGGCCGTATCCCCTGAATGCTTCCGGCATTGACTGCAACATCAATGGCGGATACATTTACTGCGTAGGAGGCAACGGCATAGACTTCCCGTTGAACTATGTGGGCTTTGCCAAGCTCGGCTCATCAGGAATAAGCGGCTGGACAGGCACCACGCCGTATCCCCTTCTTGTCTACGGCAGGAGCTGCGTCGTATACGGCGGCTACATATACTGCGTGGGCGGCACGGACCATACCGGCAAGCGCTACGCCAATACCTATTACGCCCAGATACTTGCAAGCGGCATAGGGAACTGGCAGCAGACCTCAAGCTACCCCCTTGAAGTGTCAGGGGAGAGCTGCAACATCGACAACAACTACATTTACTGCATCGGGGGATGGGCGGGAGATAAGCCAGTGACTGCGAGCTATTACGCTCAGCTTAGCCCGCAGGGAATAAGCACTTGGACTGCGACAACGCCCTATCCGCTCAATATCACTGGGCAGAGCTGCAGCATATCCAATGACAGCAACATCTACTGCACAGGAGGGTACAATACCGTACCAAACGAGTCGCAGATAACATACTTTAACAACAGCTACTACGCCCCCATAGGCACGTCTGGAATAGGACCATGGAACAGGACTACGCAGTACCCTTACCCTTCAGCCGGCGCAAGCTGCAACATTTATGACGAGCACCTATTCTGCATAGGAGGGGATTACTACGGCCTTTCAACGCCGATAGTCGCGGTTGCGCCGCTTTCCGGTGCAAAGCCCATAACCACGGCATCAACAACCATACTTCAGGTCTCAACGTCCATCTCAACGCTCAACACCACAAGCACCATTGCCAACAGCACCGCAGTCACAAAGCAGCATGCGGGAACAGGCTACGCATTGTACGCGGCGGTCATCATCGTGATAGTGATAATTGTCGCGGCCTATCTATACATGAGGAGGAATGCGCCCAGGAAGAAGCCTTCGGCTAAACAGTAGAATTGTAGGTTATGCTGAATATCCTAGTGTCGCTGTTCTGGTACACGAGACGCATTGTTGCCATGCTGTTGTCCCATGCGCATGATTCTGCGCCGCACAGGAACAGGAACTTTGCCATGTTGCTCTGCCCTATCCCTGGGCCGAATACATACGCTCCGGTAACGTTCATGAAGAACTGCGCCCTTGGTATCGTCGAGTACTGGACTATGAGCAGCTCGCCGTTTGTCCTGTTTGCAGGCTCCTGCTCCACATAGGTGTAATTGCCGTATTGGTCTTCCAGGCCTATTGTGCCGAATGGGATCCCCGTGGTGCCGTTAAGCTCAAGCTCGGCCTGTATGCTTTGGACGGCGTTGCTGTCATTCGAATAGCCCAGGTCCACCAGCACCGAAGGGTATTGCGTCTGCCCGTTTATTCTTAGGACCAGCTGGCGCGCAGTGGAATTGGCCTGTGACTCGGAGAATGACGTAAGCGGCGCATATCCGTACAGGCTTTCATTTACCGAAGAGCTGAAGTTGGCTTCGGTGAATATTCCCTGCGTCTCTATAAGCCAAGGGGTCCTGACCAGTAGGTAGTTTGGCCTTCCCGCTATGCTGGATTCGAGGAACTGCGGGTCAGAAGAGTCATTGAAGAGCCATGCTGCGAATGGGATTGCCTTGCTCCCGTTCTCCGAGCCAACGCTGTCCATTACGCTTGTCCTGTTCGCGACAGCCTCAACAACGGATCCGTCGGGCCACAATGTAAGCACAACGCTGTTGTTGGCCGAATTTGCCTTGAGCCACTGCAATGCGCTTATGAACTGCGGGTTTATGCTGTCGGCCTGGGTGAGCGAAGATGAGTAGAGGGATGCGTAAGAGTATAGGAAGTAGAATACCAGGACGATAACTATAGCGCATGCTATGAGGCCGGCGTACCTGATGGTCTGCGACTTCATGCTGTTTGCCGCTAGGGCAAGCCAGTACAGAGAGTATGCGCCCATTATCGCCACTGGTATGGAGAGCAGCGAGTTGAATCTTATTGCATGCATCTCAAGGAACGCCGTGATGACAAAATACGAGGTAAGCACTGCCATCGGGACGCTTACATCAAAGAGCAGCTTGGGCTTTCCTTTGAAGAATCCCGATGAGTCGTACACCTGCATGAACATGTATGGTATGAAAAGGATAAGCACAAGTACGACGCCAAGCACCCCGTACAATGATGTCCAAAGGTTGAATGCTGGAGGATTTGGAGCAAGGCCGAAGTACGAGGTGAGAGAGAAGGCAAGGCTTGGAAGCGATGTGAATAGGTTAGGGCCGAAGCTCGTGAACAGGAACTGGAATGTGGGCGGCTGAAGCTCCTCGGTGGTCGAGCCGAACGAGCTTGCGGTATAGACAAAGCCGTTCCCTACGAATATGTTGTATATGGTGCCGGGCTGCACCAGGGCGAATAACCCAAGCCCTATGACCACTATTGCAAGAAGTATGCCCACCCTGACCCAGAAGTCCCTTACAAGGTGCTCCATTCTCGCCGGAAGTATGTACAAAAGTCCCCAGAACAGGGCTATGCATATGAATATTGGTATGAATGACGCGTCAACAAGCTGCTCGCCGGGTATGAACCCTACGGCGAAGACCAGCAGGCACACTATGTACCATACGAGTATGGAAAGAAGGATGTACATCCCGTCGTTTACCAGCTTCTCCTTCCTTGCTATGAATGCGTATGAAAGCAGGATCACGAATGCGAGTATGAATGTTATGTCGCCGAAAGCGGCGCCGCTCCACACCATGTTGCAAAGGGCAAGGCCTATCCCAGCCGCGACGGCCACAATTATCCTCTTTTTCTGGTCGGTCTGCCTGAAGACCTCGACGAACAGTATCAGCGCAACAAGCAGGAAGAATGTGACGAAGCTGTCTCCCCTGAACACAAGGGCGCTGGTCCTTGCGGCATTAGCCATGCTAAGGGCTACGAACATCAGCACGAGAGAGCCGAAGAGCTTGTCCTTGCTTATGTACCTTGACAATAGGTATGCGCCGAGCATGTCAAGCAGCCCGAAGACTATAGGTATAAGCCTCATTATGGTGTAGTAAGTGATGCCAAAATGGCCAAGTATCGCATAGGGTATGAGCACAAGGTAGTACATCCCGTGGGCCTCAGCTATTGGCGCGTGCTGCGGATATCCTGAGATGCCTAGCACAGAAGGGAAGCTAAAGCCGTTGTTTACTATCGCGCGCATGGCGGTGAAGTAGTAGAAGCCGTCAGGCTCGTAGAAGCCGTAGAAACCCAGCATTGATGACCTGAAGTATATGGCAAGGGCTATGGCTATTATCGCAAGGATTATGAAAGCGATATTTTCAGTGGTAAGAATAGACTTGACGTTCAGAGAATTGCCCCAGCAGATGCTATTTTATATAAAAGGCAAAGCTTAAATTGATTGGGATTTCTAGATTAAACCAGCCGGGTATTTAATGCAAAGCCATGCCAAGACCATCTTCAACAACCAGCGCCTCCTGTTCGGCGCTACGCCTCCTGTGAGCAAGGCCGGCACCACATGCATAACCGAGCACTATTATAAACACGGATGGGCAGTGCTTGACAATATCGCTATGGATGAGTTCGAGGCAATAAGGCTTCAGGAGGATTTCATAAACAGCATAGACGGCTCGAGGCTTGCACTGCAAAAGCGTTTCCATAGCCGCATCCAGCTCGCTAAAGCGGACCGAATACCGGTATGCGACGATGTAGTGGCATCCAACTTCCAGATACTGCATTTTGACATGGGGCACCCATTCCTTGAAAGCGACGGGCAGCTTCTTGTGACCCACGTTGGGATCTACCTGCCTAGGACAACGGCTTACAAAGTTACTGCTAGGACGCGCCTTGTTGAGCTGCAAGGACTGCTAAGCAGCAAAGGACCATCCTTAGCGCGCATGGAGGAGAAGATAATCGAATACGTGAGCAAGCATGGAGATGGATGGAAAGACAATAATACATACCGCCTTGCATGCTTCGCTAGGTTCATCGATGCCCTAAGCGCACAGCCGCAGCTCGAGGACCAGATAGACAAGACGGTGGGCCAGTGGTTCCGAAGCGAGGAGAGGCTCGAGGAGAAGAGCGCGCACGAGAAGGAAGTCGCTTTCTACGCCAGGAACGGAATAGATTTGCGCAGCGTAGAGCACGAGATTGCATTGGAGCCTGGCCAATTGCTTATTCTTGACAATGCCAGGGTGATCCACGGACGCATCGGAAGGCGCAGGGCAAAGGAGATCTTCAACTTCATGTTCGGAATTGAGGCAGCATCAAGAGAAGACATAACCGCATTGAGGCAGTACATCTGCAGTGCCTTGGCAACTAAGGGATGAGTCCTCAAGTCGAATACAGCCATTTACTTTTGCAATGCCGCTGTCTTTGTTGCGAAGGCAAGATATGCAGTGTGCCATATGCCTTTTGTCGACGGCCTTGTGCCCTCCTCCCTAACCAGCATGTCCCTTACAAGCACCTCGACCGCATGCATATCGGTGAATCCGAGCCTTGTAAGCTTCATTGCGAACCTGTTGAGCTGCTCGGCATGCGGAAGATATCCTGCGACTATGCCTCCTTCCTTGAGGGCCTTCTTTGCGCTTGCAAGAGCCTTGTCCGATGAAGGCATGTCAAGCACGACAAGGTCGACATCCTTCTGCGCGATCCCTTTTGTGACATCCTTGTTTATGAACTCAAGATTGTCGAGCCCCAAAAACGCCCTGTTCTTCTCCGCTATGGCTATGAAGTCCGCCCTGGTGTCGTAGCTGTACACCTTCCTGCACAGCCTTGCAAGGCTCACTGCAAGCCAGCCGCTTCCGGTTCCCGCATCTACGCACACGCTGTTTCTGTCTATCCCTGAGTATGCTATGATTATGCCTATGTCCTTTGGCAGTATGACCTGCGGGCCCCTCCTAAGCTTCCTGTACATCCTTGGATATATGAACATCTGAACACTGCCCTCAAGTAAGAATTATCGCCTATTATGATGTGGCGCCGGCCCATTGCGCGTCCTCGTACCTTATATCTGATATTGTGAAGTCTGGAGTATAATAAGGCCTCGATACGCTCACTGTGTACTGCTGCCCCTCGGTCTGGTCGCACAGTGCGAGCCCTGTGCCCTCATAGTAGCCTGCTGGCGTCAGGTATACCTCATTGCATCCCAAAGGCCAGCTGACGCTTGACGGGCATGCATACTGGCCGCATGCGAGTATTATTGCAACGGCTTCAGGCTGGGTGCCCGGATCGGTGCTGTAGGTGAAAGTGTAGTTGCTTGAGTTCTCCATGCTCCCTGCAGACTGCCCACCGTATGCTGCCTTTGATGACCCTACAGAGAATCCTCCCACCTCTATGCCAAAGTTAGAGCCTGATGAGCTTGAAGCGCTGCATGTAGAGCCCGAGAATTTGGTTCCGGCCATTGCCGTCGGGTATCCATTGGATGATGCCTGTCCCAGCACGGGCCATGAAGGGGCATTAAGTCCTCCGGCAGACTCCGGGCCCAGCGCCGCCCAGCAGAACGTTCCTGGATTTGATGACGGCTGCACAGTGCACGAAGCGCTTGTCCCGTAAGGGACCTGATCATTGCAGTAGTATGCGCTTATGCAGTTGCCTGAGCTATTCGAGCATGCGAACGAGTAGTTCGACTGCACCTGGGGTATTGTAGTTGTGATGAACTGCGATGATATTCCCGCCGACACATTGACCGACTTTGCAACATGCCCAGTGTTGCGGTTGCTGCCCAGGCTTGCCGATATCGTTGGCAGCACGGTGAACTGGATCTGTGCGCTGTCGCCGTATGTTGGATACGATGAATTGCCTTCCTGTGCCACTATGTAAAGGCTACCGGAGTATTCCTTTCCTGCAACGCTGCCGCTTGATGCGCACCTTGTTATAAGCGTTATTGACTGGTTGTAAGCCGCTGTTATGTTTACAGGGGTGTATGCATTCGCAGGCGGTCCGAACAATTCAGAGCTGGAAAAGGATGTCGAGTTTGAAGCCGCCTGGCATGCGATTCCAAGTATTCTAACAACGCTCTGGTTTGATGGCTGCGAGACATTGCCTATGGAGAGGGTGTATAGCGGATTTGAATTCGTTGATGGGGAGAGGATGAGTCTTGCATATCCTGTGGAGTTCATGTCAAGCGCAGAGCAGCTGTAGTACGCCGATTCATAATCCATCGAGTAGTTCTCTGAAGGTATTGATACCGAGCCGCAGGTCCCGTTTATTACCGGATATGGAGGCGAGGAGATTGACTGGATTGTGGGGGCTGCGCCTATGCTTGTTGCATAGCCGCTAAGCGAGCCAGAGATTGTGAAGTTGGACTTTGCGCTGCCTCCATTGCTTGCGTTTGAATAGATTATCGTGACTTTTGGCGAGATGCTGAAGTTGTATATGGCATCCGTATCAGGGGATATGCACAGATCGTATGGGCCGCTTAGCGAATAGCTTAGGTTGTCCAGCAGCACCGACATCAGGCTTGAGTTGGTAAGGTTGCCAAGGCTTACCGGCATGCTGCTCATGTATCCTGACACGTATATGCATTGATGGCCCTGGTAGCTTGTAAGTACCATGGTTGTTGCATTTACATAGGTGCGGTTTAGTATCGCCGCGCCGATGGCGGCAGAGCCCGAGTCGGGACTGTCTGAGAGGGATATGGCTGATGATGGAGCCATTGCAACGCACTTGTAGTCGGGAGCCGCCTTGGCTGCTCCCTGCACCCCCAATAGGCCCGTAAGCAGCATTGAAGACTGGTTCTGGTCTGCGCAGTCGAATATCTCTGTGGGGGTGGAGATGTCTATTCCTGAAAGATTCTCGTTGAATATGCTCAGGCTGTAAGTAGTCCTTGAGTAGTTTAGGTTCGTAAGGAGTGTTGCGACATAATTGAATCCCGTGTTTATGTTCAGCAGCGAGTAGTTGAATGATACGCTCCCGTGCCCGGTGTACGTTATGTTCATCGGGTTTGACTGCTCCACGAGGGCTATATTGGTCTTATTGACCGCGCCCATCACCTGGTATAACGAGGCCTTCTTGTTTCCCGCAAGCAGCGCCGTAAGTTTTGCATACTGCGTTGCCTTTGCAGCTGCGCCGCTTGATAGCAAAAGGTATGATGCTATGGCGATTATTGCTATAACGGCGATCCCTATGATCACCATCTTGGCGCTTGACGGCCCTTTCTGCGATGCTCCTGACTGTGGCATTGCGCCTGGCTGTGGGCTCTGGGATTGCTGGGCGCCTGGGCGCTGAGAACTAGTGGGCATGCCCTGCGCCTGCATGTTGTAGCCTAAAGAACCATCCATGCTATTTCGATGATAAAGCATCTATATAAATCTTCAGACTCAAGGCTGCTCTTGATTGCCAGCGGGTTTTCCTGCTGGGGCTTTTTTCTTTCGCGGCGCCCTGCCTTGCCTTGCAGCGGTCTTTGGCCTTGGAGGCTTTGCCATTGGACCTGGGCCTGCTTGAGGCTGAATGAGCTTTGTAGCTACTTTTGATGGCGCAGGCTGCGCCTGGACTGCGACAGTCGCCTGCGCCATTTGAACATTTGGCTGCGCCGGCGCAGCGGGCTTTGCCTGGGACGGCAATGCGGCCCCAGTCTTTGCGCCTTGGACGAAGTTCGCAGGCTTAGCCCAGTCCTTCTTTGTCTCGCAGTTAGGGTCAAGGTCCATCTCAAAAGGACGCTTCCCCTTCCTGAACACCTTGATCTTGGGCGTCTTGCACAGCTCGCAAACCTTCCCTGTGCTCACTATCTTTGCATTCTGGGGCACTGAGTAGGTGTTTGTGCATTTCGGCCAGTTAGAGCACCCTATGAAGTTCTTGCCCATCTTCGACCTTCTTAGTATGAGGTTTCCGCCGTCAACCTTGCATACGCCGATTATGCTTGAGTTCTCGCTGTTCTTCAATCCCTTGAGCAGTTCGTCGCCTATCTGGTTTTCCTTCCCCTTGAACTCGCTGATAAGCTTCGTTATTATGTTCTTTCCCTCGGTGATCACCTCTATCTTCTTCTTTTCGCCCTTCTGTATCCTCTCCATGTCCTTCTCGAGGGTCCTTGTAAGGTCCTCATCGAGTATGTCGGGGCAGTATGTTGACAGCGCGGTGTATACGCTCAATCCGAATTCGGTGACCTCTATGCTTGATCCGTTTATGTATCCCCTCTTGAATAGGGTGTCTATGATCTCCGCCCTTGTAGCCTTTGTCCCAAGGTCCTTGCCTTCAAGCAGCGATATAAGGCTTGCCTTTGTGTACCTTTTTGGGGGGAGCGTCTTGAGCGCCTTCATGTCCACCTTGCTGGGCTTGACCATCTCTCCAACGGTAAAATCAGGCATCTGCAACTCCTTTGGAGCGTAGTATTTGTATATGTCAAGCCAGCCTTTGTGCTTGCTCTTCTCGCCGCTCGCCCTGTATTCGTCGCCGCCCACGTCAAGCGAGACCTTCTTAAGCTCCGACGTGGAGTAATCCCCGAAGCATGCAAGGAACCTTCTTGTTATAAGGTCGTATATCTTCTCCTCCTCCTCGCTTAGCTTGCGCGCCTCCTCCCCTGTCGGGTGGATTGCTGGATGCGCATCGTCTTCCTTTCCCCCTTCTGCAGGCCTGAACCTTGACTCCTTTATCAGCTTCTGCGCGCTCTCCATGTACTTGGGGATCTTCGCAAGAGCGTTTATTATCCTTGGAAGGTTGATCGTGTGCGGTAGCTTCTGCGACGATGTCCTTGGATAGGATATGTATGAGCGCTCGTAGAGCACCTGGGCTATTGCAAGCGTACGTGAAGGGTCTATCCTGAACACGCGGTTTGCCTCGATCTGCAGCGACGTGAGGTCAAATGGCGGGAACGGCCTTGAGGACCTGTCTTGCGATTCGACAGACTTTACCTTAACCTCGCTCGTCTTCGCCTTGCTGAACTTCGCATCCGCAATTGCCTTGTCGAATATCTCGCTCTCCTTCGCCTCGAAGTCCACCCCCTTTGCGTTCAAGAGTATCTTCCAGTAGGGCTTTGGAACGAATCCCTTTATGTCGTTCTCCCTCTTCGAGAGTATCCCAAGTGCAGGTCCCTGCACCCTTCCTATGCTCATCGTCTTTCTCACTCCTTTCGACGATATCGCCGCCATGAGCGCCCTGCTCATGTTTATTCCCCACATCCAGTCGAGCTTGTGCCTCGCCTCTCCGGCATCAAAATTCAGCCCGTCGTAATCGTTCAGGTTAGTGTAGGACTGTATGAGGTCCTCGTTCGTCGTCGTGGAGAACCTCATCCTCCTTACGTTTGCGCCATTCATTTCAGAGTTTGCGTTCTTGTTCATTACGTACTTGATTATGTTAGTTCCTATCACAGTGCCTTCAATGTCGTAGTCGCACGCATTGATGAAGAAGCTGCACTGCTTTGCCACTATCTCTATCGCATCTATGTACTTCTTGGTGAAGTACGCCCCCGTGCTCACCTTATATGACGGGACCCATTCTATGTCGAATACCGGGGTCTTGTTTGCTCCGGACTGCGTCAGCGTGAACAGGTGCCCTGCCGCAGCAACTATGAATATCTTGTCGGCTCCTTTGTCGACAACAAAATACCTTATCCCGTTTAGCATCTCCGTCTTCTGCCTTGACTCGCCAAGGGCCATGGCTAGTCTCAACGCTACACTAGGCTTTTCCGCCACTATCAGCTTGTTCATCCGCTACCGCCTTTTACTTGCCCTTCTTGGGTTGGTCCTGCTTCTGCATCTTCTCCGCGCTCGCCAGGGTGCGTGAGAGATAGAATCCGAGCACTATGGCTATTATAGCGCAGACGTAGAACACTATTAGCACATTCAGTATGAATGTTATTATTGCAACTATGCTCAGTACAACGATGCCCACTGCAGACCACAGGAGCATGCTTTCATCTGGTTTTGCCGGCATTCGATCCTATTTATTAGTGTGTAGAACTTTTAAAAAGGCTTACCATGAAAGCGATTCATCGTAGGGAACGTCAGGTAGGTAGTATTGTCCCTGGGTTGCAGCAGGAGTTTGACGCGTGCGTGCCGATTTCTTTTGGTATTTCGGCCTTTTGGACTCCCTGTAGGCCCTTGAAGCGTGTATTACGTCATCCACGAAGTCCCTTGAAGCCCCGAACCTTGATCCTATCATCCTTGCGGACTCCTCCTCGCCCCTGAAGGCGCGTATGACTATCGCCTTTGCCACCTCATCCATAAGCTGCCCTTCGCTTATGCCAAATAGCGCCTTTACCTTCTCGATTCTGTCCCATTCCTTCCTTGTGTGCCCTGCGCCGGTGCCTGCAATAGGCCTTCTTAGCATCCTTATGGCATCTATTTTTAGCGACTCCCTGTGCCTTATCCCGAAATGATTTAGCGCGAACTCGACGCCGCTTATCCGCCCTTCAAGCATGCGTTCCCTTATTCCCTCGACTGCGGCCTTCCTTGTCTGGCCCATTGACAAGCCGTGGAAGAACGCTACGCTATGCGCCCTCTCTATGTATCCCCTGCTTACAAGGACCGCCACCCTTTCCATCCCCTTTTCGACTTGATGGTCGCGCCTCACGAGTGCCGTGAGGGCATCTAGGTGTGCCTGCCCGTTAGCGCTTCTTACCCCCAACTTCAAGCTTTGCATGGTTGTCCACCACGTTCACATATAGCTCTCTTTCCTGGTATATAAAAGTGCCGTATGCCAAAAGTCCAGTATGCCCTAGAACGCCATTTCTTACTGCCGTTTGCATAACGGCATGTTTCCAAGGGCATTGAAAGGGTTATATATTTTGGTTGAAAGAATCTGGCATGCTTGGAACAGCCGAAGTTGTATTGCTCACAGTGATAGCGGCAGCGATAGTTGCGTGCGCGCAGTATGTGTTCAAGAAGTACATACACAAGTTCAAGTTCAACCTCAAGGGGATGCTCTCGCTGCTTACAAACAGGATGGTGATAGCCGGGGCGGCGATATACATAATGGGCCTTTTCGTCTACCTCGCTGCGCTCGGGTCGGGGCAGCTCTCATTCGTCTATCCGGCATTTTCAAGCACGTTCATTTTCGTAATGATCATATCGCACTTCATGCTTGACGAAAAGGTGGGATACGCAAGGCTTGCAGGGCTTGCGCTCATAATAATAGGCATAGCGCTCGTCGCTACGGGGCTGTGATTTGATGAAGGACACGAAGGCCCTTTTTGTAGGCGCGCTGCTTGTAAGCACCCTTCTTGGTAGCGTAGGCCAATTGCTCTTCAAGCTCGGGGTTGACAACAGCGGGCTTGCCCTTGTGGGCTACATAATAGGAGGGATAATCGCCTACGGCGTTGCAACGCTGATCTACCTTTACATACTGGGAAGGTCGCATCTAAGCTGGGCGTACGGCTTTGTAGGATTCAGCTACATATTTACGACCATACTTGCGCTTCTCGTGCTCGGGGAATCAATAAGCTACGTTCGCTGGGTCGGGGTAATAATAATTGCGCTAGGCACCGCGCTTATAGGATTAAGCTGACTTGAGCGTCTTCTGCTTCTTTGAGCCCTTCTCGGAATTTATCTCGTTTATTATCTCGCCGAATATGGCGGACTTGAGCACCCTTATGTCCTTCTCCTGCGCCTTGACGTGTATGGTTACCACGTAAAGTAGCTGGTGCAGGTACTCCAGCTTTATGTTGTAAGCCTCTATGTTGCTCTCCTTCATTACCTTGTCTATTATCTTCTCGAGCTTGTTGAAGGGGACCGTTATGTCGACATCGAACTGTATCTTCCTTGTGTGCTCCTTTGCCCGATGGTAGTTTATCACAAGCGCCTGGGCGACGATGTTGTTGGGCACATAGACCGGTATTCCGTCGTCATTTACTATCTTTGTGTAAAGCACGCCTATGCTCTCTATTATCCCTGAAAGCCCGGGCACGTACCTGTCATGCGGATAGCTCTGCGGCTGGAAGGTGTACTGCCACGTGTGTATTATGACGTTGTCATTCGGTTCCACAACATTGCTTGCGAGAAGGTACATGCCCGCTATGAAGTTGGATATTGTCGACTGCGCTGCAAGACCTATCACTATGCCAAGGAATCCTGCGCTTACAAGTATGCCTCCAAGATACTGGTACCCGAAGATTATGTAAAGGACCGTCAGGAGAAGCACAGAGAACCCGATTATCCTTGTTATATCGCTGAGCGTCTTCGCCTCGGCCTTGTGGATGTTGTTAATGTAGTAATAGTAGACTATTCTTGCAAGCACCTCCACTATGCCTATTCCGAACACCGCGGTTACTATCGCTTCGCCTATGAGGGTTGTCGGGAGCACCTGCAGGTATGTTAGTATTACGTATAGCAGGACTATGCCTATTATGATCCCATAAAGCATCCTTAGAAGCACGACGTGCATCTTTCTGTGCGGCTGTATGACACTACCCTCCATCGTAATCCACTACTTATTCCCTTAGTTATATTGCTGCTATTACCATATAATTATTTACCCAGGCCATATATTGGCGGGTAATTTTATTTTTGGGAATGTTTATAAAACTTAATATGAATACAATTATGGCGTTTAGAGATATTCTATTTGTCCTTCCCCACCCTCTAAACGCTTATTTTTTACAATGCATGCTTAGATTGCGCGCAGGGCGCTGCAAGAGAGAAAACTAAAGGAGTAATAAACAAATATAAAGATTCATTGCGACATTTATTATAGATATTCAGGGGATTTATTCTAAGGTCCTAATAATATGAAGAAGTTCAAGACCACTGAAGAGATAAAGCTTCCCGAGAAGCTCGTTGACCAGGTCATAGGCCAGGAGAAGGCCGTTGACATAATAAAGAAGGCGGCAAGGCAGCACAGGAACGTGATGCTCATAGGCTCTCCGGGAACAGGAAAGACACTACTAGCCCAGGCCATAGCCGAACTGCTCCCGATAGCCGCGCTTGAGGACGTGCTGGTGTACAGGAACGTAAACGACGAGAACCACCCTATAATAAAGACAGTCAAGACCTACGACAAGATAGAGCCGGGAAAGCCGCTGGGGGAGGGACAGGGAAGGCAGATGATACAGCGCGAAAGGATGAAGGGCAAGATGGACGTATCCAAGGGAAGAAGCAGCCTTATCGCACCAATAATCATGGTCATCGTCATAATAATAGTACTCATATCGTTCACGAGCCTTGTCACAAACTACCAGGTCGTTCTGCTTGGGGCGCTCATACTTGGAATACTGATATTCGGGTCTGTAATAATGTTCGTTACAAGCTTCAGGCGTGCCGGCATAATACCCGGAGCGTTCGATACGAATGAGCCCAAGCTCATTGTTGATAACACAGGACTCACCCATGCGCCCTTCTACGACGGCACAGGAGCGCGGGCGGGGCATTTGTTCGGGGACGTCAAGCACGATCCTTTGCAGAGCGGCGGGCTTGGAACCCCTGCGCACCTAAGGGTGGAAAGCGGGCTTATACACAAGGCAAACAACGGGGTGCTGTTCATAGACGAGATAGCCGACATCGAGCCAAGGTCCCAGCAGGAGCTGCTTACCGCAATGCAGGAAAAGAGGTACTCCATAACAGGCCAGAGCGAGATGAGCTCTGGGGCGCTTGTGAGGACCGAGCCGGTGCCATGCGACTTCCTTCTTGTAGCGGCAGGAAATCTCCAGGACATACAGAAGATGCATCCGGCGCTCAGGTCGAGGATACGAGGTTATGGTTATGAGGTGTACATGGAAGACACTATGCCTGACACCGAATCGAACAGGGAGAAGATAGTCAGGTTCATAGCCCAGGAGATAAAGAAGGACGGTAAGATACCTCACTTTGACTTCGATGCGTGCATGGAGATAATAGAGGAGGCAAAGAGAAGGAGCGGGAGGAAGAACAAGCTTACGCTCATACTAAGGGAGCTGGGGGGCGCGATAAGGGCTGCAGGGGACATTGCGGTGGAAAGGAGCCACAAGCTGGTTACAAGTGAGGACGTGAAGGATGCGCTAAAGCTCACAACGCCCATAGAGGCGCAGTTCGTTGAGCAGTCACTTGAATACAGGAAGGACTACAAGATATTCAAGACCTCGGGATATGCAATAGGAAGGGTGAACGGGCTTGCAATAATAGGATCATCGTATCTTTCAGCAGGAATGGTGCTTCCTATAGTAGCCGAGGTTACAAAGGCAAGCTCAAGGACCGAGGGAAAGCTCATACCGACAGGAAAGCTGGGTAAGATTGCAAGGGAAGCGGTCAAGAACATAAGCGCGGTCATCAAAAGGCACATGAACAGGGACATGGCGAACTACGACATACACGTCCAGTTCCTGCAGACTTACGAAGGAGTTGAGGGAGACAGCGCAAGCATCTCAGTTGCAGTGGCGGTAATATCGGCGCTCGAGGGGCTTCCCGTAAACCAGGAGGTCGCAATGACAGGTTCCCTTTCCGTAAGAGGGGATGTGCTTCCCGTTGGGGGAATAACAAACAAGGTCAGGGCGGCCATAGGGGCCGGGATGAAGTACGTGGTTATACCGGACAGCAATGAGAAGGACATTTACATTGACAAGAAGGAGCTCTCAAAGATAAAGGTCATACCTGTGAAGAACATTGCCGAGGTACTGCAGCACGTTCTCAAGAAGGGGGCAAGAGAGGACCAGCTCGTCAAGAAGCTCAAGAAGTATATAACGAGCGATTCAAGGGAAAGGGAGCCGCTGCAGGTTACTGAGGTATGATTCGATGCCGCAAGACGATACGAAGAAGAAGCTTGAAGACCTTGGAAACGGCATCATCAAGAACATCAGCACCGGAAAGAACCCCAAGTTCGTGACAGCGGCAAGGAAGAGGTCAAACATAATATACGACAAGAGCACAGGCTACCTCAAGCTGGGCAAGGCAAAGGAGGAGAGGGACTTCATCAACGTTGCACAGTCTAAGAGGTTCATGCAGACAATAGCCATAGCGGCGAAGTGCCACAAGTTCGTCTCTGAGAACCTGCACACGACCATAAGGGGACTCTTCTACCAGCTAAAGTACTCGCTGGGCGATGATGTGGACGAGAATATATTCAACGAGCAGTCCGAATCCAATCCGCTAATAGAGGATCTTGAGGTTGCGCTTAGCAGCACAAGGGAGAACCTCAACCTTAACGCCAACAGGAAGGGGGTGCTTGCAGGGAACATGAAGGTCATGGACAGGTTCGGTGACGAGCTGGTTGAGATAGACTGCAGCAAGCAGGGAAGGAGCGGGTGGGCCATACCAAGCGACGTTGACAATGACATAAAGTTCGTGGACATCAAGGCGAAGTACGTCATAATAGTGGAGAAGGACGCCCTGTGGCAAAGGCTCAATGAGGACGGATTCTGGAAGAAGGAGAACGCGATACTTATCACGCCGCAGGGGCAGGCGGCAAGGGGAACGAGAAGGCTGATAAGAAAGCTTGCCGACAAGGGCCTTCCCATATACGTATTCACCGACTCGGACGCATGGGGATGGTACATTTATTGGACCATAAAGACGGGAAGCATCAATCTCGCATACATAGGCGACTCTGTTGCAACGCCTGAGGCCAGGTTCATAGGAGTGACAATGTCGGATCTTGACAAATACCAGTTCCTCAACAAGCTTACGATGAATGCGAGCGAGGTGGACCTCAAGAGGGCGCAGGAGATGCTCAACTATGAATGGATAAAGAGGAGCAAGGAGTGGGTCGTGGAGCTTGAGCGCATGATAAAGTCCAAGAAGAAGCTCGAGCAGGACGCGCTGCAGGGCCCCAGGCTCACATTCGTCGGAGAATACATAAAGGACAAGATAAAGAACAAGGACTTCCTGCCGTGATTACTACTTTTTGGTCTAGGAAGTTAGAACATAATGCATAAATAGTTAGGGTTTTACCTAAACCTAATATGCTTAAGCATGAAATAACAAGGAAATTGACCAGCGGATCCTCGATAGTTGCAACGCATGAAATGGAGAGAGCGACTGGAAGGAAGAGGCACTTGCTAATGGATCTGGAAAGGGATCTGGTATACGTGGGGGATGTCATATTCTCATTCACCGACCATACTGGAGCCCTGGTCCACATGCCCTATGCGCATGTTGAACAGGTATCGGAGCCGGAGAGAGAATCTGTACCAAGTAGTGCAGAGTCTTCAGGCAGGGCAATGATCCCAAGCAGGGTACTTGCCCCTGGCACGCTAAGTGTCGCCATAAGGCACTGATGGCTGAATTGAGCTTGGGCAGATATCCTTCAATGCACACCTGTAGCACTGCCTGTTCCTCGCCTTGCACGCATCCCTGCCCAATTCGATGAATAGATTCGATGCCCTGCCCCATTCGCTCTTAGGTATCTTTCTTAGCAGGTCCTGCTCTACCTTTACCGGGTCCTTGTGCCTTGAGAGGCCCGTTCTTCTTGCCACCCTTGCGCAGTGAGTATCCACAGCTATCCCTTCATCGATGTTGTATCCTTCATTAAGTATCACGTTTGCTATCTTCCTTCCTACTCCAGGCAGCGCCATAAGCTCGCTTATGGTCTTTGGGACCTTGCCGTTGTATTTGTGCGTTATTATCTTGGCCGACCTTCTCAGGTTCCTTGCCTTGGTCTTGTAGAAATTGATGCTGCCCAGGTACCCCTGGAGCGTCCTTATGTCGGCATTTGCATAGTCGTCGAAAGTCCTGAACCTTGCAAATATCCTTGGCGTCGCCTTGTTCACCTGCACATCAGTGCACATCGGGGAGAGGAATACCGCAACGAAGAGCTGGCACATGTTCCTGTGCCTTAGCTGTGTCCTTGGCCGGTAGCCGTATCTTTTGGATAGCCTATGCAGTATCGTGTTTATATACTTTTTATCAGAATTCATATCAATAAATTGACAATCAGGTTAAAATTGATTCCTATGCAAAGAGAGCCAGCCGTTGCCGGAAAGTTTTATACCTTGGATGCAAGGACTCTTGATGCAGAGATCGGATTGTTCATAGAGACTGCGAAGGTAGATGAGAACGAGGTCGGCAATGCGCTGTCCTACGTTGCCCCGCACGCCGGGTATGAATATTCCGGGTGGGTTGAAGGCTATACCTATAAGGCGCTTTCCGTAAAGAAGGACATCGAAAGCATAGACACGTTCGTTCTTGTAGGGCCGAACCACACGGGCATGGGATACCCTGTATCAATATCGGGCAGCGACTGGAAGACACCGCTTGGAGTAGTGCACAATGACCTCAAGCTCTCAAAGGAGATAACGTCGCAGTCGCTTCACTTCACTATAGATGAGATAGGCCACAGGCTCGAGCACTCGATCGAGGTGCAGCTACCATTTCTCCAGAAAGTCGTTAAGAAGCCCAAGTGCTGCTTCATCTGCATGGGCAACCAGTCTTTCGACTACTGCAAGCTGCTCTCGGCTGCAATAATGAACAGCGCGAACGAGCTTGGCCGCAATGTTGCAGTTATAGCAAGCTCTGATTTCAATCATTACGAGGCCGCTAAGGTCGCAGAGGAGAAGGACATGGCCGCCATAAACGAACTCTACAGCATAAACGCGGAGAGGTTCCACAGCAAGATAGAGAAACTGCACGACACGGCATGCGGCTACGGTCCAGTGACCGTGGCTGCTATGTTCGCAAAGGAGAGGGGCGCAAGGGCAGGGGTGCTCTTGAAGTATGCAAACTCCGGCGACAGGACGAAGGACTACGACTCCGTGGTCGCCTACTCGAGCATAGCATTCGTATGATCAGGACAGCCGGTCGATGACCCTTTTGTAGCCGTCGATCATGTTCTTCTCTGTAAACTTATTCTTTATCTTCTCTGACGCCGATATGGCCTTTTTCCTGAGTTCCCCGTCGCTGTAAAGCTCTATCATGCTCTCCCTTATAGCAGCCTCATTGCCCGGATCGAACGAGACTATCTTGCCTATGTCCTTGCTCCTTAGGTCCTCTATGTATGCGTTCCTTGACAGTGCCATGGGAAGCAGATGGGATGCGGCTTCGAGTATTGTAAGGCTGAAGCCCTCCCAGAATGACGGAAGCACGAAGAGGTTTGATATGTTGTATATGGAGTTTACGTCCCTGTCGTTTGCGCTTCCAGCGAATATTATCCTGTTGTCCCCTTCGGCAAGAATCTTGTACCCGCTTAGCGACGGCCCGTCGCCCACGAGCAGCAGCTTTACCTGCCCCGCATTTATCTCCCTGAAGGCGCGTATCAGGGAGCTCACGTTCTTTTGCCTGTCGAACATCCTGCCTATGTAAAGTATGACAAAATCATTGCTGCTTATCCCGTACTTCTTCATGAGTTCGCTCTCCCTTCTCCTGTCCCTTCTCGCATCTATGTCCATGCCGTTGTGCACAAGGGCCACCTTCTTTGTGAACTTGAGCATCGCCTGGAGCTGGTTCTTGTTGAGCGCCACGTTCATGTCATAGAAGCCAAAGAACTTTCTCTTCTTTGCTGCCACAGTGTGAGAATCGATCCCAGTGCCCACTGTAAGAGGTATCCCCTCCTTTGAGAAGTAGCTGCCTATGCTTGTTGAGACGCTTCCATGGTCGATGTATATGGCCTTGAACGAGAGGCCCTTTTTCCTTAGGAATCTTATCAGGTTTATGTCCTGTATCGAGTTTGCGATTATGAATTCGGGGTTGATCTTTCTTATCCTCTCAAGCAGCCCGTGCTTGTCGAGATCGCGCATTCCCCTTACTATGAGCAGGTTGTATGCGAAGCGCGTGGGCCACATCTCGCTGATCCTGCTCCTTCTCACTGAAAGCCCAAGCCTTTTCTGCCTTTCAAGGAATATCGGGTTCCTCATCCCCTTCGAGTACTCCGTCCTGTACCCTAGATAGTATGTCTGGAAGTATCTTCCAAGCTTCTTGTTCAGTATCGCGGCTACCCTTGCCTGGCCTCCAAGCGCGTTGAACTTTGACCCAAGGTCTACAATCAGTACCTTCATCTCATCTTCCTGAACCCTTTTTTGCCGCCTTTGCACCGAAGTAGCCCAGCGCAACCGCTTTCACATCAGTGACGGACATGCCCTTGGTGTTTATCCTGAATGACTTTGGATAGTATCCGAATACGCCGTACCTTAGATGGTCTCCGCTCTTAGCCCCTTCGGGCTTCATGAAGTTGGTTGACTGGGAGTAGTTGAAGAGGTCTATCGTGTAGCCCTTGCTTACCTCTATGAATATGTCAGGGATTATGAAC